>Ga0170475_103047607_pt1 | contig 13377 bp, 15 predicted proteins | sample Soicark_Litter_5_FD_111474 | JGI IMG/M metagenome (GOLD analysis project Ga0170475, IMG submission 111474) | Avena fatua rhizosphere microbial communities from Hopland, California, USA. Combined Assembly of 48 SPs | reverse complement strand
TCAATTGCTTCACAACAATTGAACAGATTTGGTAGGTGTTCTGGGTGTGGGTTTTCGTTGTCATAACAAAATGAACTTGACCCACGCAAGGGTCCTCCATGCCAGCTTTGACCGGGGGGCGGGTTTCGCAAACTTATGCCCCCCTATGCATCGCCTGTCCCCAAAAAATACCCCCGGAGGGACTTTTTGGTGGATGTTTCTGATCTTCCCCGCCCCAAAACCCCACCCCATCAGGTCTAAAACCTATGGAAAGGAGTTGTGAAGTATGCCGAGAAAAGTGGGGGGTTCTGATTCTCGACCTCTCCGACCGGCTACGACTCCTGAAGGTCGGGAAACTCAGCTTGTTTCGCTAGCTTACGATCTCGTAGAGAAGCGAATACGAGAAGGAACAGCCACTTCTCAGGAGACTACGCATTTCCTCAAGCTCGGTTCCAGCAGAGAACAGCTTGAGCAACAACGTTTGCGGTATGAGAACCAACTTACCGAAACGAAAATCGCGGCCTTAGAATCCCAGAAGCGAGTGGAGGAGTTGTACCGGAACGCACTCGACGCGATGCGGACCTACTCTGGACAAGAACCCTTAGACCGAGACGATCCCTACGATGATTAGGAAATATTCCGATCTTCGTAGGTTAGAAACACTCGAAGAGAGATTCAACTACCTCGTTCTTCATGGAGGCGTGGGAAGATCAACTTTCGGGTTCGATCGCTACTTGAACCAACGCTTCTACACGTCGTCTGAATGGCGACACGTTCGCAATCACATCATCGCGCGTGACCAAGGATGTGATCTTGGCGTCGACGGTCATGAAATTCACGATCGCGTGTACATACACCATCTGAATCCTATGACCGTCGACGACCTAGTGAACGGCGATCCAAGAACTCTAGATCCAGAATTCTTGATCACAGTTACTCATCTAACACACAACGCGATTCACTATGGCAGCTTCGATCTTTTACCGAAGCCCTTCGTTGAGCGAAAGCCAGGCGACACCAAGTTGTGGTAACGGAAGGAAAAATTTTGAACGCCATCAATTACGATCGGCCGATCAAGAATCTGATCGATCAGCTGAGTGCCACTGGCCACGTGACGCACACCGCTTCGACGAAGCACACCGTCACGCTGCACCACAACGGTGATCCGAACAAGAGCTGTTCACACGAAGACGTCCTCAACACCTGGAAGACGCGAGAGGCTTCGGCTCACTTCGACGTCGACTTGAACGGGGCGATCGCTCAGTACGTTCAGGTCAACGAGATCGCCTGGGCTGACGGAAACTGGAACGGGAACGTCTCCGACATCTCCATCGAGATGGCCGACATGAATTCCTCGTTCGTGATCGCTCCGGCCACATGGCTCAATGCGGCTCGCCTTGCGGCGTGGCTTTTCGCAAACGTCATCCATGCTCGGCCGGATGCTTCCAATGTCTTCCCGCACCAGCATTGGACTTCCACGGACTGCCCTGGCCCGTGGGTCATGAACAACTGGAACACGATCCTCGGCGAGATCCAGAAGCAGTACGACGCCATGATCGGTCATCCGCCTCCTCCGACTTCCGTTCACACGGTGTCTCTCCATCTCGTCCAGATGTGTGCTCATGAGGACCCGAACAAGCCACAGGGCAAGACGACAAACTCCGACAACGTCACTCCGGTTCAGAGGGCTCTCGTCGCAGAAGGGCTACTCCACGATTCCGACACGAGTTGGGGTCGAGGTGCATTCGGCAGCATGACTGTCGAGGCGTACAAGGCTTGGCAGCGTCGACTGGGCTACAGCGGTTCCGACGCGGATGGTATTCCGGGTATGACCTCTCTGACGAAGCTCGGAAACAAGCACGGATTCCGCGTCGTCGCCTGACAATCGGAAAGGAGGTATCCCACGTGGTTAACAGTATCCTTGACGATGTCAAGAAAACACTCAATCTGGATCCCAGCTACACGGCATTTGATGGAACGATCATTCTCCACATCAACACCGTGTTCTCAATCCTCAATGGGCTCGGTGTCGGGCCGACCTCCGGTTTCTCGATCGGTGACGGAACGATCACGTGGGATGCTTACGGCGATGTAAGCGCTGATCGAAACATGAATCTGGTCAAGACCTATATGGGTCTCCGGGTAAAGATGATGTTCGATCCGCCCACGACTTCGTTTGCAATCGATGCGACGCTCAAGCTCATCGAGGAGTTGGAAGTTCGAATCAGTATCAAAAGGGAGGACCAATTTTGGACCGATCCGAATCCGCCGACACCTCCACCACCGACATGGTGCGAGATGTTCTAGCTCATCACGGAATCAAGGGTATGAAGTGGGGGCAGCGGAAGTCTCGCTCTTCGAGCGGAGATTCCCACAAACCTTCAGGCCCTGTTTCCAGTGATCATGCTGTAGCGGAAGCGCACAAGAATACGATCAACAAGCACGGAACCAAAGCTCTTTCGAACAACGATCTCCAGCAACTCATCACGCGGATGAACCTGGAGCAGCAACATCGGAATCTGTCGTCTCAGTCTCCGAGTAAATTCAAGAAGGGGCACAACCACGTCAAGACGGTTTTGTCCGTCGCGAAGACTCTGAACGACATTCACAACACCGTCAATGGTCCCGTCGGCAAGGCAGTCAAGACCGCAGTCAAAGCCAAAGCAGCTGTGTCCGAGTAGAGGAGGAATGCGATGGGCCTGTCGAACACGGCGACCCCTATCTACTACGGACAATTCAGAGATGCCGTGATTCGAGGGGAAATCCCAGTCAATCGCGAGATCTCACTGGAGATGAACCGTATCGATGCGCTCATCGCAAACCCCAACATCTACTACGATGACAAAGCGATCGAAGGGTTTGTTCTCTATTGTGAGAATGAATTGACTTTGACCGACGGCAGCGATCTGCATTTGCTCTTCTCGTTCAAACTTTGGGCAGAACAGATTTTCGGATGGTACTACTTCATCGAAAGAAGCGTGTATCAGCCTAATGAAAATGGTCGTGGAGGCGTATACGTCAATAAGACGATCAAAAAACGGCTTACCAAGAAGCAGTATCTCATCGTAGCAAGAGGTGCTGCCAAATCCATGTACGCCGAATGCATTCAGAGTTACTTTCTGAATGTGGATACATCCACCACGCACCAAATCACTACTGCTCCGACGATGAAGCAGGCCGATGAAGTCATGTCGCCTTTTCGTACTGCCATCACGAGAAGTCGAGGTCCTCTGTTTAAATTTTTGACAGAAGGATCACTGCAAAACACGACCGGATCAAGAGCTAATCGCGTTAAGCTGGCTTCTACAAAGAAGGGTGTTGAAAATTTCCTCACCGGTTCCCTTCTTGAAGTACGCCCGATGGCGATTAACAAGCTTCAGGGTCTTCGGCCTAAGATCAGTACGATTGACGAATGGCTATCTGGTGATATCCGCGAAGACGTCGTCGGAGCGATCGAACAGGGTGCGTCGAAACACGACGATTATCTCATCGTTGCTATTAGTTCCGAGGGGACTGTCCGTAATGGTAGCGGTGATGACATCAAGCTCGAACTCGCTGAGATTCTAAAGGGCGATTATCAAGCTCCTCACGTATCCATCTGGCATTACAGACTCGACGAGATCGAAGAAGTGGCCAATCCCGAAACCTGGATAAAGGCCAATCCAAATCTCGGTAAGACTGTCAGCTACGAGACTTATCAGTTGGATGTCGAACGAGCAGAGAAAGCTCCAGCTTCCAGAAACGATATTCTGGCCAAGCGATTCGGGATTCCGATGGAAGGATACACGTACTTCTTCACATATGATGAAACTCTTCCTCATAGGAAGAGGGAATTCTGGAGAATGCCGTGTGCTCTAGGAGCTGACCTTTCGCAGGGCGATGACTTCTGTGCTTTCACGTTCTTATTCCCACTACGAGAAGGTTTCGGAGTCAAAACGCGGAGTTATATTACTTCGCTGACGCTCATGAAGCTTCCGGGCTCCATGAGGCAGAAGTACGACGAATTCATTAGAGAAGGTAGTCTCCATGTTTTAGAAGGCACCGTTCTCGACATGATGGAAGTCTATGACGACCTTGATGCTTTCATACAGGAGTCGGAATACGATGTACGTGCTTTGGGATTCGACCCGTACAACGCGAAGGAATTCGTCACTCGCTGGGAAGCTGAGAACGGCCCCTTTGGGATCGAAAAGGTTATACAGGGTGCAAAGTCCGAGTCCGTACCGCTGGGGGAGCTCAAGAACCTCAGCGCGGAAAGGCTGCTTGTATTCGACCAAGCCTTGATGACCTTCGCTATGGGTAATGCCATCACCATGGAAGACACGAACGGTAACAGAAAGCTTCTCAAGAAGCGGCAAGATGCGAAGATCGACAATGTCGCCGCAATGATGGACGCCTATATCGCGTACAAAGCCAACAAGGAAGCCTTTGAATAGACTGGAAGGAGGTGACATATGGGTTTCCGATCATTCGTAAAGCACGCTTGGAACGTGTTCTCGAATTGGGATCAGAACTACCAGCAAGACATTGGATATGCCTCCGGGTATACCTTTGGAACGAGGCCGGATCGAGTTCGACTCAACCTTTCGAACGAACGATCCATGATCGGGGCTATTCTGAACCATCTGGCTCGCGATGCCGCCTCCATCGAAATGGCCCACGTTCGAAACGACAAAGAAGGCAAGTTCATCGAGACCATTCAAAGCGGTCTCCAGAATTGCTTGACTGTCGAAGGCAACATCGATCAAGCTGCAACTCAGCTCAGGCTGGACATTTACATGACGCTCTTCGACAAGGGCGTCGTGGCCATCGTTCCAGTAGACACCACGATCGATCCGATAAATTCCAATGCGTATGATGTCGTAACTCTCCGAGCTGCTGAGATCGTCGCTTGGATGCCGGAACATGTTCGAGTGAATCTCTACGACCAGAAGGCTGGTTATCGTCGGCAGGTCACCCTACCGAAGAGCATGGTCGCAATCGTTGAGAATCCTCTTTACCAGGTGATGAACGAGCCTAGTTCGACTCTTCAGCGTTTGGTACGAAAGCTCAACATGCTGGATGCAGTGGACGAAGCTTCCAGTTCGGGAAAGCTCGATCTGATCATCCAACTCCCGTACGTCATCAAGTCCGAAGCTCGGAGACAGCAAGCCGATCAGCGTCGGAAAGACATCGAGTTCCAGCTCAAGGGCAGCCAGTATGGCATTGCTTACACGGATGGGACCGAAAAGATCACTCAGCTTAACCGACCGGCTGAGAACAATCTTTTGTCGCAGGTGACCTATCTGACTGAGATGCTTTACAGCCAGTTGGGTCTTACGGACACGATCATGAACGGTTCCGCCAACGAATCAACGATGATCAACTACTACAAGCGGACGATCGAACCGCTCGTGAAGGCAGTGACGGAAGCGATGATTCGCACCTTCCTGTCGAAGACCGCTCGCTCGCAAGGCCAGAGCATAACCTTCTACCGCGATCCGTTCGCTCTCATGCCGATGAGCGAATTCGCGAAGTTGGCCGACATGTTGTCTCGTAACGAGATTGCTACTCCGAATGATCTGCGTGCAGCTATTGGTTGGAAGCCATCCAAGGACCCGAAGGCCGATAAGCTAAACAACAGCAACATGCCAACACCGGCTCCATTGAAGCCGCCACCCCGGGCTCCTTTCCCGCCGAGTAGTCGGCAGGTCCCGATGATACGCCAATTGCCGCAACTAACAGCAGGAGGAGGAAACAGTCAAAATGGAACCTGATTTCAGTGGCTGGGCCACCAAGGCCAACCTCAAGTGCTCTGACGGTCGAACCATCATGCCCGGTGCATTCAAGCACATGGACGGTCAGCAGGTTCCGCTCGTCTTTCAGCACGGTCATAGGGACATCAACAGCGTCCTCGGCTACGCAATCTTGAAGCATCTGCCCGAAGGTGTTCGTGCCGATGGCTACTTCAACTCCACACCGGCCGGAAAGAACGCCAAGCTGCAGGTTGAGCACGGCGATCTGAAGCATCTTTCGATCTTCGCCAACGGCCTTCAGCAGAATGGGAACAACGTCACCCACGGAGACATCCGCGAAGTGAGTCTCGTTCTCGCCGGTGCCAATCCCGGCGCCAAGATCGACAACGTCAACATCCGGCATTCCGATGGAAGCACGTACGAGCTGGATGATGAAGTTGTCATCTATACCGGAGAAGAGCTGCTCCACGCTGGTGACTCGACCCCCAGCGATGGACCGTCTCCTCAGGAAATCTACGACACCCTCACTCCGGAGCAGCAGGAACTCGTCAACATGCTCGTCGAGAACGCCCTCGAAGTCGGCAAGGAGTCCGATGCCGAAGGCGACAACGACGCGGATGCAGAAGACGTTGCCGAGGCCGCTGCACAACACTCAGAAGACAACTCCGGCGAGGGCGACCTCAGCCACCAGGAAGGAGACAACCCCGTGACCCGTCTCGGAAACGTGTTCGATCAGTCGGACAAGGTGCAGGACCCGACTCAGGGCAAGCACGTGATCCAGCACTCTGAAGTCCAGGGCTTCTTCGAGGACGCCAAGAAGCTCGGCTCGTTCGATGCTGCCCTGGAGAAGTACGCTCTGGCTCACGCCGTCGAGCCAATCGACGTCCTGTTCCCGAACTACCAGAACCTGGACCGCACGCCGCAGTACCTGACTCGGCGGATGGAGTGGGTGGACGGCGTCTTGTCCGCCTGCAGCAAGACCCCGTTCTCCAACATCCGATCGATCATCGCCGACATCACCATGGATGAGGCCCGTGCGAAGGGCTACATCAAGGGGAACTTCAAGAAGGAAGAGTGGTTCTCCGTCTCCAAGCGGACGACCAGTGCGACCACCGTCTACAAGAAGCAGAAGCTCGAACGAGACGACATCATCGACATCACCGACTTCGATGTCGTCGCGTGGATCAAGAGCGAGATGTTCGTGATGCTGAAGGAGGAAATCGCTCGCGCGATCCTCGTCAGCGACGGTCGCGATGTCAGCGACCAGGACAAGATCCTGGACCCGGCTGGCGCTTCCTCCGGCCCCGGCATCCGTTCGATCATCAACGAGCACGACATCTACAAGACCGACGTGCACGTCAACGTCGGTGACACCGGCTCCTCGATGCTGGAAGTCGCTGACGCCATCATGGCCTCGATGCGCTTCTACAAGGGGACCGGCTCCCCGGTGATGTACACCACGTGGCCCGTTCTGACGTCCTTCCTTCAGGTCAAGGACGGCTTCAACCGCCGCATGTGGGACAACGCTTCGGATCTGGCTTCCTACCTCGGCGTCTCGGAGATCGTCAAGGTCGAGGCGATGGAGACCACCGCGAACCTGTTCGCGATCATCGTCAACCTGTCCGACTACAACCTCGGCACCAACAAGGGCGGCGAGATCACCAACTTCGACTTCTTCGACATCGACTACAACGCGTACAAGTACCTGACCGAGACCCGGGTCTCGGGCGCGCTGACCAAGCCGAAGTCTGCGATCGTTGTCTGGAGCACCGGCTCTTCCGACGTCCTGGTGACTCCGTCCACTCCGACTTTCAACAAGTCCACCGGCGTGGTGACGATCCCGACCGTGACCGGCGTGGTGTACAAGAACGACGACACCGGTGCCACTCTGACGGCAGGTGCTCAGACGGCACTGACGGCGGATCAGACCCTGAACGTCCAGGCTCACGCGGCCTCTGGCTACTACTTCGCCAGCGACCCGCAGCAGTGGTCGTTCCACATGCCCGCTGCCTGATAGAAGCGGATAACCATGGCAAAGTTCTATGGAAAGGTAGGGTACGGCGGAAACGTAGAGACAGCACCAGGCGTTTGGACGGATGTCATCACCGAAGAAATCGTCTACATGGGCGACATCATCCGAAATTCTCGCCAGCTGTACGATGGCACGAAAGTTAATGATGATCTTACCGTCAATAACTCTATATCCATTGTTGCGGATGCTTACGCTAACGAACATTTCTTTGCCATTCGGTATGTTGAATGGGCGGGGGCTCTGTGGGACGTTACTGACGTCGAAGTGCAGGTCCCCCGCCTCATTCTGAGGCTTGGAGGTGTCTACAATGGACCAAAAAAGGCTTGATCTTCAGGCCCTTCTTGAATCTCTTGTAGGCCCCAGCGGGAAGGTATATTTCCAGCCTCCCGAAAGCATGCAAATGCAGTATCCCTGCATTGTTTATCAGCGTTACAACGCCCTATCCGAATTCGCCGATGGTTTGCCTTATATCCACAACAAGCGATATCAGGTGACCGTGATCGATTCAGATCCTGACAGCCCGATTCCCGACAAGATCGCTACATTGCCGATGTGCACTTACAATCGGTTCTTTGTGGTTACCAATCTCAACCACGACGTCTTTAACCTTTACTACTGAGGAGAGCTAGTGACTAAGCTCACTTGGGACGCCCCCGGTACTCGTCGATACGAGACCGGTATCGACCATGGCGTTCTCTACATTCCTGACGGGACCGGCGCGTACATCAACGGCTACGCCTGGAACGGTCTGACCAAGGTCACCGAGAAGCCGACCGGCGCCAGCCCGAACGCTTCCTACGCTGACAACATCAAGTATCTGAACCTGCTGTCGCTGGAGCAGTTCGAAGCGGACATCGCCGCCTACACCTATCCGCCGGAGTTCGGTCAGTGCGACGGAACCTTCGAGCCGGAGCCCGGTGTCGCCATCGGACAGCAGACTCGGAAGACCTTCGGACTGTCCTACCGCACTCTGGTGGGCAACGATCTTCTGGGAACCGACGCGGGCTACAAACTCCACCTGGTCTACGGCGCTCTGGCTGCTCCTTCCCAGAAGGACTACGCAACCGTCAATGACAATCCGGCGGGGATCGAGTTCAGCTGGTCCATCACCACCACTCCGGTGGCGGTCACGGGCCACAAGCCGACCGCGAATCTCACGATCGACTCGACCAAGGTCAGTAGTACTGCTCTCGCCATTCTGGAGGGGTTCCTCTACGGCGGTTCCTCGACCAACCCTTCTCTGCCTTCTCCGGACGACGTCCTGGCGATCTTCGCCGGTACCGTCACGATGGTCACGGCGACTGCTCCGACCTACACGGCGGGTACGCACACGATCAACATCCCGACTGTCACCGGCGTCACCTACTACATCAACGACGAACCCGTCACCGGCGGCGTGGTCATCTCGACCGACACGCTCGTCACGGCTCGCCCGAACACCGGTTACGCGTTCAATGCGACCTCGGACGACGACTGGGTGATCACCTACAGTTGATCCTCAGCTGAGAGAGGCTAGAGAATGCTCAACTTGACTGTCACCCTCAAAGAAGGTTTCAACGAGAAGGACGACGAATTCGTTCCGATCGAGACTTTCTCATTGGTGCTGGAACATTCTCTAGCCTCTCTGTCAAAATGGGAGGCTTTCTTCGAGAAGCCGTTCCTCTCCAACGACGAGAAGTCCTCCGAAGAGATTCTCTGGTACATCAAGGCCATGGTTCTCACTCCGAATGTTCCGGACGAAGTGCTCGCGAAGCTCTCGCAAAGGAATCTCGAAGAGATCAATGAGTACATCAACGCCAAGATGACCGCTACCAGATTCAGGGAAGATGGTGCTCGTTCAAGCAGAGAAATCGTCACTGCCGAGATCATCTACTATTGGATGATCTCCTTCAACATTCCTTTCGAATGCGAACATTGGCATTTGAATAAGTTGATGACCCTGATACAGGTTTGCAGCAAGAAGAACGAGCCCACCAAAGAACTGAGCATGCAGGAAGTCGCAGCGAGAAACAGAGAATTGAACGCTCGGCGTAGAGCTGAACTGAACACTAAGGGCTGAAAGGAGGTTAACGGTTGACAAAAATTGTTTGGGATGCTGTTGGGAGTAGATTCTACGAAAGCGGAATCGATCGAGGCGTCCTGTTCATCGGCAGTAATCCGGGCATTCCCTGGAATGGGTTGACCTCCCTTACGGACAATACGACCGGAGGATCTTCTAAATCTTATTACGTTGATGGTGAGAAGTATCTGAACACCATCGGCCGAGAAGAGTTCCAAGCGACTCTCACGGCTTTCACCTACCCTGAAGAGTTCGAACCCTGCAACGGCAATTCCTCTCTCAGGCCAGGAATGCTTCTGACTCATCAGAAGAGAACTCCGTTCAGTCTCAGTTATCGAACCATGATGGGGAACGATACGGATTCCGGACACTACAGGATACACATCCTGTACGGACTTCTTGCTTCTTCGTCTGATCGAACGTACAAAACCCTCAGCGATAGCATAGAAGTCGACGACTTCTCGTGGACGTTGACTTCAACGCCTTCGATTTTCGACGGTTTCCGACGGACTTCCCACGTCATCATCGATACAAGAACTACCGAATCGTTCATCGTTTCTGGAATCGAAGATATTCTGTACGGTACGACGGGTATTTCTAGTCGTCTTCCCACCATCGCGGAACTTCTCGACATCTTCGATACTAACAACACTTTGACTGTTGTTGACAACGGCGATGAAACGTTCACACTCACTGCTCCACTGGGCGAGCTGTTCATGCTCGATGACAGCATATTCCAATTGACGTGGCCAACTGTCGTGGTGGTCGACGCTGACACCTATACGGTTAGTTCTTAAGCTAAGGAGAAAATATGGCCACTGTCACCAGTATGACTGCTTCTGCAATTCAGTCACGACTCGATCTAAAGGCCGATGCCGCTACTGCTCTGACCAAGAACAATAACCTGAGCGATGTTCAGGACAAAAGCGTTGCCCGCACCAATCTCAATCTCGCTCAACGATTGGGAATAGATGTCCGGGACTACGGCGCCGTAGGCGATGGGATCGCAAACGACACCACAGCGATTCAGAATGCTCTGGCCGCAGCTCTTCCCGGAACCACTGTTCATCTCTCGGGTACGCACTACATCAGTGCCCCGCTCAAGATTCCGCCACAGGTTCGCCTTACGGGGAACAACGGATCACACCTCGACGAATCGGCTAAGCCTAGTCTCGTCTTGGCTTCGACTTTCAGTGGCGCAGCAGCCATCCTGATTCAAGACCAAGTAACGGGTGGTTATTCTTCCATCAGCAACGAGCAGCACGTTATGAATCTCTCGATAGATTTCAATAATGTCGCTGGTTCTAACGTCGTGGATGGAATCCAGGTTCAAGGTTTCGTATCCGGTGGAGTACTCGATAACATCGGAATCTTCGAACCGACTGGCTACGGTGTGAACTTCGTCAGTAACGCTTCGGGGATTGCTTCTTCGTGGCGCGCTTTCCGAGTTACTGTGGTTTTCCCGCTGAACTACGGGATCAACGCAACGATCAATGACACTACCTGGATCGATTGCGAAGTAAAAAGCGGCCTGTTGAACGGTTGGCAGGTTGGGAACGGAGTCAACAGCACGTTCATCGGTTGCCGAGCCGACAACAACACGCAGAACGGCTTCTATTTCGATTCTTCCGCTTCCGGGAACTATGTCGGCGGTCAACTCTTCGTGGGTTGTTCGACGAACCGAAACGGCCAAAACGGTGTGCTGATTCCTTCGGCCGCAAACGGAAAGGCTCCGATCAATTTCACGGGGTGCCGTTTCCAGCGTGATGGATCCACTTCCACCTCGGCTGGATATGCCGGTGTCAACGTCAACGGAAGCACTCAGCCGGTCATTCTCTCTGGTTGTCAGAGTTCCCCCGGAGTCGATTCCAGCGGAAGTGGTAACAACAGCCCTCAGTACGGGCTTTCCGTCACGTCGGGGAACGTTCGCGTCGACGGCGGCGTGTGGCATGCTGTTAACGAAGGAATTCACGACGGCGGATCGAACGTCTACTTGAGGCGCGGCGTCGACGTTCTTGAGAGGACCGGGACTATCGGTTCTCCGGTGGATGTTGTTCGGGGTGTTCAGACTACCAATGGGAACAGCGGAAGTCTTGATGTTCCGGGAAACCTCGCTGGAATTCCTACTCCATCGTCGCATGCAGCTTTGGCCTGGACTTACGACCCTTCCGCTGCCAATATCAGCGGTACCGTCACTAGCGGGATAGTATATTTGTCTGCGCTCTACGTGCAGAAAAAAGCAACTGCCGTCAAGATCTTCTGGGATGTTCAAACAGCGGGTGCAACTCCTACCTCTGGGCGGAACTTCATCGGTCTGTATGACCCCAGCGGAACTCTCGTGGCAAGCGTTGGGATAGATGCTCGTGTTACCACCACTGGTCTCTTCACCGAAACCATCAGCGTAGCAGTGTCTCCAGGATTGTACAGAATTGCGTGGTTGTTCAATGCGACTACTACGCCTGCGATCAGTCGCCGAAATCTCATAATCGACGCTTCGTTGGCGAACTTCAATCTAGCGGCGAGTTCGTTCAGATTCGCGACTTATAGTTCTGGTTTGATTGCTCTTCCTTCCACATTGACGCTTGCCAGCTTGGTTGCGACTAACGTGGATAATTGGGCGGCGATAGCTTAGAAGGAAGGAGCCGTAATGATCACTTTCAACGTCACAGGAGACTTCCGAGCGATGGAGGATTCTTTGAAAAAGATGTCCAAGATTGACATTCTCGGAATCATGGAATCCTGCGGCGAAGAGGGTGTTGCGGCTCTTTCCTCAGCCACGCCAATCGATACGGGTTTGGCTGCTGGCACTTGGGGATTTGATGTTCGAACCTCCGGAGGAACCTACGCGATTTACTGGACCAACACCGATATCGAATCGGATTTCCCAGTGGCCATCATGCTTCAATATGGTTACGGAACTGGAACCGGTGGATACGTACAGGGGCGCGATTATATCAACCCCGCTATCAGACCCATATTCGACCAAATCGCGACTAAGGTATGGAAGGCGGTGACTTCCGCGTGAGTAGTATCGATCAGCGTGTTGTGGGAATGAAATTTGACAATGCGCAGTTCGAACAGGCAGCCGCCACGAGTCTTGCCACTCTTGCCAAAATCAACAAGAGTTTGCAATTGACGGGAGCCACCAAGGGTCTTGCCGATGTCGGAAGTGCCGCCGACAAGGTTTCATTCAAGGGTATTGCGTCTGGGCTCGAAAACATATCTAGCAAGTTCAACCTGATGTCGATCGTCGGTATCACAGCACTCACCAACATCACAAACAAAGCCGTAGATGCTGGTATTCGCATGGTGAAAGCTTTCACGATCGACCCCGTGAAAGACGGCTTTCAAAACTACGAAACACAGATCAATGCTGTCCAGACCATCCTCGCGAACACAGCTCAAGCTGGAACCAAGCTCCCCGAGATCAATAAAGCGCTTGCCGAACTAAACACCTACGCAAACCAGACTGTCTATAACTTCAGTGATATGACCAAGAATATTGGCACGTTCACTGCTGCTGGTGTTGGTTTGCAAACTTCCGTCAACTCCATCAAGGGCATTGCCAACCT
>Ga0170475_109110218_pt1 | contig 13378 bp, 10 predicted proteins | sample Soicark_Litter_5_FD_111474 | JGI IMG/M metagenome (GOLD analysis project Ga0170475, IMG submission 111474) | Avena fatua rhizosphere microbial communities from Hopland, California, USA. Combined Assembly of 48 SPs | reverse complement strand
CGGACCGACGATCATGAAGAACTCGCCATGGGCGATATCGACAGAGACGCCGTCGATTGCGACGAGCTCGCCGAAGCTCTTGCGCAAATCGCGGATGCGGATCGCGGCAGGGCTAGGCAGCTCTGCGGCGTCAATCTTGGCAAAGGGGCGGGTCACGGCGCGCTCAATTTGCCGAGCAACGCTGCGCTTCACAACCCATTACTCGGCGCCGCGGCGTCGCGCTTTTAGAGTGGGCTTATGTTGCTGCATCCGTGAAATTTCTTGCGAGGACGGTAGTCCTGGACCCGTCACCATGAGGCGCTCCGCGCACAACACCAGCGAGGGACCGGCTTGAGCCCCTGCGCCTCGGACCGGCGGCGACTGCCGCGTGGCTGGCGATGAAGAAGCTGTAACGATAAGATAGACTTTGCCCGCATTCCGCCCGCCTGGAGGCCCCCATGTTTGCAGCGATGAAATTCTCCTTCATCCTCTTCGGCCTTGCCCAGCTGCTCAAATATGCCGGCTGGCGGTACCCAGTGTTTCGCGCGCGGCTGAAGGAACGCAATCTCGTGGCGCAAATCAAGGCGCGTGACGAGGAGATCGGCCGTTGGTATGCGATCCGTGCGGGCAAAGTCACTTCGGGGACCGGGCTGCGGAGCGACGCTGATGTCACATTGACGTTCAAGAATGCAGCGCTCGGCGCCGACCTTCTCATGCCGCCGATCAATTGGCTCGATCAGATCAATGCCCAGAAGGACTTCAAGCTCACTGTAGACGGGCCGGAGGATCTCACCAACTGGTTCGCTCAAACCATCATGATGAGCCAGTCCGTGAGCCTCAAGGTCGGCACCCGGCTTGCAGACGGCAGCATGCGCTATTGCAACATGACCAATGGCGGTCCCGTCTTCGTCTATGTCAAGGATGGCAAGATCGTCCGCATGACCCCGATCGATCTCGCTCAAGACGATGCGCCGTCATGGAGCATCGAGGCGCGCGGGATCAAGCTCACGCCGCCGCGCAAGACCACGCTTGCGCCGCATGGGCAGAACGCCAAGTCGATCATCTATTCGCCGGACCGGCTGCTCTACCCGATGAAGCGCGTCGATTTCGATCCCAATGGCGAGCGCAATCCGCACAATCGCGGCAAGTCGGGCTATGTGCGCATATCGTGGCCCGAGGCGCTCGATCTGGTCGCGGGCGAGCTCAAGCGGTTGAAGCGCACGTATGGTCCGGGCGTCATGGCGGTATCGCACGGCTCACACCATACATGGGGCAACATCGGCTATTATCTTTCTGCCCTCTTCCGTTTCCGCAATGCCGTCGGCTACACGCAAATCCACCATAATCCCGACAGCTGGGAAGGCTGGTACTGGGGCGCGGTGCATCACTGGGGCTATACGCTGCGCGTCGGCCAGTCGGAGACTTACGGCACCGTCGAAGACTGCCTGCAGAACTGCGACATGATCGTGTTCTGGGCGGCGGATCCGGAATCGACCTCAGGATCCTACGGCGCGCAGGAAGGCACTGTGCGCCGCCAGTGGCTCAAGAATCCCAAGCTCGGCATCAAGGTCGTTCACGTCGATCCCTACTACAACGCGTCGGCGCAGTTTCTCCCGGGAAAATGGTTTGCGCCGAGGCCGACCACGTCGGTCGCGATGGCGATGGCCATTGCCTACGTGTGGATCAAGGAGGGCCTTTACGACAAGGGCTACGTCGAGACGCACACTGTCGGCTTCGACAAATGGAAGGCCTATCTGCTTGGGGAGGAGGACGGCATCGCGAAGACGCCGGAGTGGCAGGAGAAGGAAACCGGCGTTCCGGCCAAAGATGTGCGCGCGCTCGCGCGCGAATGGGGAAGCAAACGCGTTTATCTCTCGCCGGGCGGTTGGGGTAACGGCCACGGCGGCGCCTGCCGTAACCAGACCGGCATTCAATGGGCGCGCGTGATGGTGTGCCTTACCGCAATGCAGGGTCTCGGCAAGCCGGGCGTGAACATGGGCAATCTGCAATGGGGCTGCCCGCTCGACTTCCAGTTCTACTTTCCGGGCTACGCCGATGGCGGCATGTCGGGCGATCTCGAAAACACCGCCATGCCAGTCTCGCTGTATCAGCGCATGCCGCAGCTGCCTACCATGGCGACGACATACCAGCGTATCCCGCGGCTGCGCACGCCGGAAGCGATCGCCGACGGCAAGGCCGAAGGCTACCCATGGGTTGGCAAGTCGATCGAGCATCAGTTCGCGAAATTTGCTTATCCCGCCCCCGGACACGCACCCGTGCGCATGATGTACAAATACGGTGGCTCAATTCTCTCCACCATGAACAACACCAACCGTTGGGTGCGGATGTACCAGTCACCCAACCTCGAGTTTGTGGTGAACCAATCCATTTGGTTCGAGGGCGAAGCGAAATTCGCCGACCTGATACTTCCCGCTTGCACCAATTTCGAGCGTGTCGATATCAGCGAGTGGGCAGGGCTCGGCGGCTACGGCCATCACGGCCAGCAGCAGCTCAATCATCGCGTCATCATCTTTCAGGCGCCGGCGATCGCGCCGCTCGGAGAATCGAAATCGGACTTCTGGATCTTCAACGAGATCTGTAAGCGGCTTGGGCTTGCGAATTATTTCTCCGAGGGTGTCAACGAGATCGACTGGGTGAAGCGGCTCTATCTCGCGTCCGACATGCCCAAGGTCGTGTCCTGGAAGAAGTTCGTCAAGCGCGGCTACTACGTCGTGCCGGCGGAGAAGGAGAAACTACGCGCTCCGGTGTCGTTCCGCTGGTTCTGGGAGAACCGGAAAAAAGACGTGCCGGAGGCGCAACCGCTGCCGTCCGATTACGCCGGCGAGTATCTGCACGGCCTGCAGACGCAATCCGGGAAGATCGAGTTCGAGTGCAATAGTCTCAAGCGTTTCAACGATCCGGAACGGCCGCCGATCGTCAAATACGAGCCATCGTGGGAAGGACCGCACGCAACCGAGATGTATCGGAACTATCCACTGCAGATGCTCACCCCACATTCGAAATATTCCTTCCATACCCAAGGCGACGGCAAGGATTCCTTTCTGCTCAATATTGAGGATCATCGCGTGAATGTGGGTGGGTACTATTATTGGATCATGCGGCTCAACGCGGAGGATGCCGCGAAGCGCGGAATCAAGAAGCACGATCTGGTGAAGGTCTATAACGACCGCGGCGCAGTGATCTGCGCGGCACTGCCGACGCAGCGCCTGCCGCGCGGGGTGTGCCACGGGTACGAATCGTCGGCGGTGTACGATCCCATGGGTGAGCCGGGGAAATCCGTGGATAGGGGAGGGTGCCTCAACCTGCTCACCCCCGAGCGCACGCAGACTAAATCTACGCATTCCATCGCGGGCGCGAATGCGCTGGTACAGGTGGAGATCTGGGACGGACGTACCGAGCACATGTCGGAAACCTTCGCGCGCATGGAAAAGGACAGAGAAGTGCGCGAATCGCTCAAAGCCGCCGAACTCGTGCCGGCGAAATGATGCTGATGTTCTCTCACGCGTCATGCCTGTTCAGGGTCTAGTAATCGGCAGCGCGGCGGTTTGGCATTACGGCTAGTGCCGTACCGTCGAGGGCTGCTGCATCATCCGCTTCGCGCGTGATGACGCAATGTAGTTGGCGTCGGAGTTGCAAATGCAGAAATGGAACATGATCATCGATGTTGCGGAGTGCACGAACTGCAATTTGTGCACGCTTGCGACGATGGACGAGTATGTCGGCAACGATTGGCCGGGTTACGCCGCCCCGATGCCCAAGCACGGGCACAAATGGATCAACATCCTGCAGAAAGAGCGGGGGCAGGTGCCGATGATCGACATCGCCTACGTTCCCACCATGTGCAATCACTGCGATAACGCGCCGTGCATGAAAGCGGACAAGGTAGGCGCGATCATTAAGCGCGACGACGGCATCATGCTGATCGATCCCGTGAAGGCCAAAGGGCAAAAGCATTTGATCGACACTTGTCCGTACGGCCACATCTGGTGGAACGACGAGCTCAACCTGCCGCAGATCTGGCCGTTCGATGCCCATCTCCTCGATCAGGGATGGCAGCAGACACGCGGCCAACAATCGTGCCCTACCGGGGCCATGCGCGCCATCAAGATCGAGGACGAGGACATGGCGCAGATGGCGCGCGAGGAAAAACTCGAAGTGATGAGGGCAGAATTGGCTACCCGGCCCCGCGTCTACTACCGCAACCTGTGGCGCTACACGAAATGCTTCATCGGCGGGACGGTCTCGGCGGAGAGCAACGGCATGGTGGACTGTGTCGAAGGAGCACAGGTTCGGCTGAATAAGGATGGGCGCACCATCGCGCAAACGACCAGCGACAATTACGGCGACTTCAAATTCGACAAGCTCGACGAGGACTCTGGCACTTACGCGGTCGAGATATCTGCCGATGGCCGCGGCAAGAAAAGCATCGAGGCGAAGCTGGGCGTCAGCATCAATCTCGGCGAAATCCGCCTGTAAAGCTGGACTTACCGCGGGCCTTTCACCCGCTGCGAAACAGGCTACAGCAGCTTGGGTCTTATGCACGCAGGTATCACTGCCCGCGACCGCAGCAAGTTCCAGTTCAGGAAGGGGTGCACTCCACGTCCGCACTGCAGTACCTTGGCGAACGCAATGCGAAAAGCCCGGGGCGGTGTCCGCCCGGACTCGATACAAATCCTTCTGTCACGTTTCGCTGCAACGGAATTTCTGGATTGTATGATCGAGCCACCAACGGCGCTTTTTTTCCCTCAGCTCGGTCCGCTCTACCGGGACCTTTTTCCCTGGGCGGAGGCGCTGCTGCGAGCAGCGGTAGGGCTGGCGCTCGTGCCGCATGGGCTGCGCAACACCTTCGGCCTATTTCCCTCAACCGGGGTGAGAGCGCACAATTTGACGGAGCTTGCGCAACAGCTGGACGCGGACGGCTATCGCCCGGGTCGATTCTGGGCGCCCGCTATCTCGGTCACGCAACTCGTATGCGGGCCGATGCTGGCCCTTGGGGTGTTGACCCGGCCTGTCGCCATTCCCATTGTCATCTTCCTCGTCGTCTCCAACTTCGAACGCTGGCGCGTGGGTGGCTATTTCTGGAACAAGACCGGGCTCGAATACACACTGATGTGGACGATTGGTGCGTTCTATTTTCTGGTACATGGGGCGGGCATCATCTCCATCGATCACCTTCTGATCGGGCGCGAGTTCTGATAGGGGAAAAGACGGCATGCGCATCATGCAAGCGATTGCGGCGGTTGCTCTGTTATTGGCACTCGCGTCGCCGGCTCCCGCGCAGGAGAGCGCGAAAGACTATCCAAACCGGCTGATCAAGTTGCTGCAAGGCTTTCCGCCCGGCGGCAATGTCGAATTTGTCGCGCGGCTGCTGGCGCACGAGATGTCCAAGAGTCTGGGGCAGACGATCATTGTGGAAGCAAAACCCGGCCAGGCCGGCAGCCTCGCCGCGGAAACAGTCGCCACCTCGGAGCCCGACGGCTACACGCTTCTTCTCGTCTCCGGCGCGCACCCCGCGACCGGCGCCATCTATAAGAAGCTCAAATACCATCCGGTCGACTCCTTCGCATGGATTTCAACCGCGAGCTTTTACCCCTTCATTATATGCGTGCGTAAAGATTCCAAGCTTGTGTCCTTTGCCGAGCTCATCGCGAGCGCGCGCGCGGAGCCAGAAAAGTTGAGCTCCGGCACGGCGGGAGTTGGCTCCATTGCCCATATGACCACAGAGCTCATCGGGCAGACGGCGGGAATTAAGTTCCTATCGGTGCCCTATCGGGGCGAAGCGCCCGCGATAACAGGATTGCTCAGCGGCGACGTTGACTTTGTGATTGCGACCGCGGCGCTCGCCATTCCTCACGTACGCTCGGGGCTGGTGCGGGCGCTCGCGGTCACAGGGGCCACACGCTGGAAGGATATTCCCGATGTGCCCACCGTCGCCGAGGCAGGGTTGTCGGATTTCGAGGTGATCTCGTGGTCGGGAATGGCGGCAGCGGCCAAGACCCCGCAACCCATCATCAATCGGCTGCATACCGAAGTGATGAAGGCTATCGCCATGCCGGACGTGCGCAGCAAGCTCGAAGCGGCGGGCAGCGAGGTGCGCGCGACCACACCCGCCGAGATGCGCGCCCTCGTCGAGCGGCAAGTAAAGATGTGGAGCAAGGTCGCACGAGAGGCCAAGATCGAGCTGGATTGATCAAACCATCCCGGGCGGAGGGTAGGGGCCCGTTTCAAACCCGCCCCCGCGCAGCAAGCGTCTTCGCCGGAGATGATAAGACCGGCAGCCACATCGCAAATTTCGCCTCATCTATGTGGGGTTGGGGAGACATCAAACATCACGTATCGTGATTGCGCATGCAGGGCGGGTTTGACGACCCGCCCCCCAAATATCAAGACGTCAGGAACCAGCGATGATGCTGTAATAGACACGAGACAGGACGGCAGCTGACGGTATACTTTGATTCCCTGACTTCTGAAACTGGACTGCCACCCCCTGGAGGCAACGATGAACATCCACGCGACCGTAGCGACCGAGACGGCGATCTCACCGGCGGAGTGGGAGGCGCGCGTGGACCTCGCCGCGGTCTATCGCCTGGTCGCGCACCACGGTTGGGACGACGTCATTTACAACCATTGCTCCATGCGCATGCCGGGCGAGCCGCGGCAGTTCCTGATGAAACGCCATGAGCTCCTCTGGACCGAGGTTACAGCGTCGAATTTAGTGAAGGTCGATATGGAAGCGGACCTCGACGAGCGCGCCGGCGTCAATCGTCCCGGGTTCACGCTGCACGGCGGCGTGCTGCGCGGCCGCCCCGATATCAATTGCGCGGTACATGTTCATACGCGCACCGGGATGGCAATTGCCGGCCTTAAGGGAGGGCTGCGAATGGTCTCGCAGGAAGCAGTGCGCTTCTTCGGCTCGATCGGCTATCACGCTTACGAAGGTATTACGGAGGACTTTGGCGAGCGGGAGCGGCTCATTGCCAACCTTGGCAGCAATCGCGCCATGATCATGCACAATCACGGCGTGCTCACCGTCGGCAAGACAGCGCGGGAGGCCTTCATACTCATGAAGCATCTCCTCGAAGCGTCGGAGATTCAGCTGGCAATGCAAGCCAGCGGCGACGAGCTCATCGAGATTGCCCCGGAGGTTTGCAGGAAAACGGTGGCGCAGTATGAGCGGCACGACAGCGGACGGGGCTCCGCTGACTGGCCTGCCTATTTGCGCATGCTCGACCGCATCGATCCGAGCTATCGAACCTGATCATTCGCGACCCGTCAAAGGAGCTTCGCTCATGCTCGACATCACTAAACCGTCCACCGCCCAATCCTCGATTCCGTTTGACGCGGATCGGCTCGACCGTTTGCTGGATGACGCCGACATCGATGTACTTTGCGCGAGCTCGAAGCACAACGTGCAGTACTTGCTCGGCGGCCATCGTGCGTTTTTCTTCGAAAGCATGGATGCCATGGGGTTGAGCCGGTACCTGCCGGTGCTGATCTATCCCAAGGACAATCGGCAAAAGGCGGCCTACTTCGGTCATCGGATGGAGAGCTATCAAAAGGAGAACAATCCCTTCTGGGTATCGGAGGCGCAGACAAACTCGTCGGGCTCCCTGGACGTGATGGCCAAGGCGATGGACTACACCCGCCGCGCCGGAGTCAAAACTAAAAGAATCGCTGCCGAGCTTTCATTCCTGCCGGTCGATGCAGGCAATGCGCTGCGCAAGGCGTTTCCTGACAGCGAGATTGTAGACGCGGTGTTCGTGCTCGAGCGATTGCGCGCGGTAAAAAGCCCAGCTGAGCTCGCGCAGTTGCGCATCGCTTCAGAAGGAGTAATCGATTCCATGTTGGCCGTGATCGCGAAACATGGGCCCGGAGCAAGCAAGCGCAAACTGACGGAGGCGCTCCGGCGCGAGGAGACAAGCCGCGGACTCATCTTCGATTATTGCCTGATCACCGCGGGCTCAAGCCTCAACCGCGCGCCCTCGGAACAGACATGGGAACAAGGCGACATCCTCTCTCTCGACTCAGGCGGCAATTGCCATGGGTATATCGGCGACCTTTGCCGCATGGCCATTCAGGGCGAGCCCGATGCCGAGCTTGAAGATCTCCTCGGCGAGATAGAGGACATCCAACGCGCGGCCATGAAGCCGATCAAGGCGGGCGCGACGGGCAGCGTGATCTACGCCGCCGCAGAGCCGCTGGTGCAGAAGTCGAAGCACCACAACCACATGCATTTCCTTGCTCATGGCATGGGACTGGTGAGCCATGAGGCGCCGCGCCTCACTGCGACCGGGCCGGTGCCATACGATGCCTATGACGCTTCGCGTCCGCTCGAATCCGGCATGGTCGTTTCGGTCGAGACCACGCTCCAGCACCCGCAGCGCGGCTTCATCAAGCTCGAAGACACGGTCGTGGTCACCGAGAAGGGTTTCGACATCTATGGCGAAGGGGGCCGGGGTTGGAATCGCGGCGGTACCGCGAAGGAGTGATGCGCGCATGCCTTCTCCGCGCGAGCGGGGCGCGGCTATCGCATCAGCGCCGCGGCGGCGCGCCGCCGGTCGTGTCGGCAGGCCTGCCGGTTTGTTGCGCGGGGGGTGCGTAGGAGATGCGCCAGACCGTGCCGCCGGTGTCGTCCGCAACGAGGAGCGAGCCGTCTTTGGCCACAGCGAGGGCCGCCGGCCGGCCCCAAACCTCGGCGGGGCTGTGGCCCGAGGCCCAGAACCCGGTTACGAAATTTTCATAGTAGCCAATCGGCCGCCCGTCCTTGAATGGAATGCGCACGACCTTGTACCCGGTCGGCTCGGAACGATTCCAGGACCCTTTGAGCGCCACGAATGCGCTGCCGCGATACTCGTCGGGAAATTGCCCCCCAGCATAGAATACGAGATCGAGCGTCGACGAGTGCGCCTCAAAGAGGAGATCGGGCGTGAGGGACGCCTTCACCTTGTCTGGCCGCAAATGCGCAAATCCCGGCTGGGGATGTTGCCCGATATAAGCATAGGGCCAACCGTAGAACCCGCCTTTCTCCACATGGGTCAGGTAATCGGGCGGCAGGCGATCGCCGAGCCCGTCGCGCTCCTGAACGACCGCAAAGAGTTCCCCGCTCTCGGGATGGAATGCGAGCGCAGTAGGGTTGCGCATGCCGCTAGCGAAGGTGGACTGCCCTGAGCCGTCCGCCTCGAAGCGCTGGACGCTCGCCTTGACTTCCGGCTCGACCCCGAGATTGCCCGAGGAGCCGACACCGACAAACAACGCTCCGCTCTTGGGATCGATGGCGAGGTGCCGGTTGGCGTGTCCCTGTACGATCCCGAACACTCCTTTGCGGGTGATCATTTCTTCGCCCACGATGGAGGGGCTCGGCCTGCGCTCGTCCGGCGGCACATCGCCCGCTTTGGTCTCGACCGCACCCCGGCCGGGACGCAGCGCGCCAAGACGGTGCGGTACTTTCCAGATCCCATCCTGATCTGCGACCAGCACGTGATCGTCTCGCCAAGCCAGGCCATACGGAGCATTGAATCCTTCCGCGTGGCGCTGGATCCAATCGGCCTTGCCGTCGCCGTCCTCGTCCCGCAGGAGGGTCAAATACCCGGCCCTCTGCTCCGCGACGATCACGTCTCCATTTGGCAGGACCAATAGCCGGCGAGGGTGCGCCAGGCCGGTTGCGAAGGCAGTGGCGGTGAAGCCCTCCGGCACGCGCGGCGCTTGGCCCTGATACGGCAGCATCAGGGAACGGGCGCTCGCGATGGGAGGAGTTTTGGGTGCCGGCAGGTCCTCCGGCTTGATGCTAAAGCGCCGCCCCAGCTCCTGGTCCGGGAGGGAAGCCGGATCGAAGGAATGAGCCGGCGGTTGTCCGTTTTTGCGCTGTTGCGCAAAGCCGGGCGTGGGCACCAGATTCGCAATGGCGAATGCAGCGGCCGTCACGGTGATCGCGATCGTACTCATGCGTCCTCCTCCTCCTTGGTGCCGGCGCAATAGCCGAGCCAAATCCAATCGGCGCTATCGCAATGAGAGCAGGACTGACACGTCTCTCTGCAGGGCTGGCTTGCCGGTGGAGGAGTCAATCGCGAGCGCGCGCTCCGGGTTCCCACAGGGCGCATGCGCGAGACACGAGAAGCAGCTGGGGCGGTGAAGGCGGCCCGAAACAGTGAGGCCAAAATAATATGATCTGAAAGCGTCTTCGCTTCCAGTCACGAGGCCGGTAAGCCGCCGTCAGATGCTCAACGCCAGCAACGCAACAATACCGATCCCGATCACCAGCACTACAAGCGCTATGGGATCGTAATCGAGCCAGTGCCCACCTTGTACACGCATTGACGCCTCACCCTACAGACACCTGCAACCGCGCCATTTCTATCGGCCTGAAAGGCCGGCGATGGCTTGCCTCATTAGTCGCGCGAACCGTCGGCCTGGTTCGACTGCTGCTTTCCCTTCCCCGGGCGCGTGTGGACCGCCAGTTTTGTAACGGCACGTGCTTGCCCACCCAGGGAGAAGACGAGTTTGTACCAGCCCATTCTCAACAAACGAGCGTTCCTGCTGGTTCAATTTGCTTAAAAGTTGGAGATACTTCGTGGGGCTTGCAGACTAATAATCCCGGCGATAGTAGCTGCGGGCATCGTATCCGCTCTAAGCGGGGCGCGCCCAAAGGCGTTCTGGGCGCAGTAGCCGCCGACACCTGCCACCGCGACCCGGCATTGCCGCAATGAATAGAAATTGCAGTCGTTGAGCCCTGTGGTGAAATGGGCACACCATGGCGCCGCCGCGGCGGCACTGCTGCACAGGCCTGCAGCAGCAAAGACGTAGCCACGATTCTGACCAAGCGCCTCCTCAATGGGCGACGCATCATCCAGCCGAGGCCACGGTACTTACGAACACGCTCCAACATTTCGGCTCTCGAGCGTTGGGGGAGCGTCAGAACGCCGCGTTCCCGCAAGTCTCGGATCAGGATAGAGATTCGGTTGTCCGGGGGCTCTGATTGGAAGCGCAGCGAGCACCCCCATGCCGTCCCATTCCCATCATTACCGCCGGCCAACGAACCATCCGAGCAGCCAGCGCGAGCGGACGCAGTACATCGAGTCCCTTGCCGAGCGCCACGCCCGACGCTTCCACCTCCCGCTCAAATCGGCCCGCCGGCACATCGAGCAGATTGCGATCTCCGCGCGATCGACCCTCGCCGCGAAGGAAGAAACCTAATTTCCGGAGCGGCGCGCCTGGGCGGCGTCACACCACCGCGGGGCTTGCCCCGTATCCGGGTCTTTCTGCCGGTAAAGCGAACCACTTCCCGCGCAATCGTCGCCTCGGACCTAGGTGGTCCGAGGCTCCGGGCATAACGGGGATGGTTTCGACTCAGTGCTGGGAAGTTGAAGCTGGCTCGTGCGCGACAGTGAGGAAGGCGCGCGCTGGCTGGTGGGGTTCAGTTTTCTGGAGTGGCTCCCCGGGTCGGATTCGAACCAACGACCAACCGGTTAACAGACAATTTTGTCCCCGTTTCACGCGGTAACTTGCCAGTGCGTCACGTCACCTAATGTCGTGGTTCTACTTGTGCTTATGTGCAATTGTGCATACCTTGGCGTAACACGGGACAGCATCCGAACACATCCGACTCCGCTGTCCCCCTGCTGTCCCGAAATGACCAACCGGTAGAATCGAGGAAACCAACCGGTGAAAAAGACGCTGACCGACCGGCTGCTGAAAAGCCTCAAGCCAGCGCCCGCCGGCAAGCGCCCGATCATCTGGGACACCGTCGTGCCGGGGGTCGGAATCCGCAACACCGATCGCGGTCACCTCACCTTTGTCCTCGGCGGGCGGTTCCCCGGCAGCAAGCACTTCACAGTGCGCGAGCTAGGCGAGTACGGCGCTTTTACGCTTGAGAAGGCGCGCGACCAGGCCCGTGCATGGCTTGCCCTGATTGCCAAGGGAATCGATCCGCGCGGCCACATCGAGGATTTGAAGCTCGCCGAGCAGCGGCGGCGCGAAAATTCATTTGAGGCGGTCGCTGACGAGTTTATCCGTCTCAATGTCATGGGCCCCAATCCGGGCAAGCCGAGGCAACGCAAGGGTAGGGAGGTCGAGCGAGATATTCGAAAGGAGTTTATCGCGCGCTGGGGTAAGCGACCGATCACCGCTATCACCCCACACGATATCATTGCCGTTCTGGATGAAGCGGTAGCCCGAGGCGCGCCTTATCAAGCGCACAATCTGCTCGGCTATGTCCGGCGGATTTTCAATTGGGCAATCGCTCGTAGCGTCTACGATCTGGATCGATCGCCTTGCGATCGGATGCGGCCGGCCGACGTGATTGGCAGCAAGGCGCTCAGGACCCGCGTGTTGACCGACCCCGAACTGCGCGCGTTGTGGCGGGCCACTGAGGCGCTGGGCTATCCATATGGGCCCCTGTTTCAACTTCTCATTTTGACGGGCCAGCGGAAGTCCGAAGTGGCCGAGGCATCCTGGCCCGAATTCGATGCCGAGCGCCGGGTGTGGACTCTTCCGGCGGTCCGCGTGAAGTCAGCTGCGGCGCATGCAGTGCCGCTGACTTCCGAAGCAGTCGAAATCCTTGAGAGACTGCCAGCGTTCGAGCGCGGCGATTTTCTGTTCTCGACGACGTTCGGCGGGAGGCCCGTGAATGGCTTCTCGAAAGCGAAGGATCGTGTCGATCGCCTCATGCGCCAGGAGCTTGGTCAAGAACTCCAGCCCTGGGTCATTCACGATATCCGGCGAACTATGCGCACCCATCTTTCTGCACTACCAGTGCCTGATCTGGTCCGCGAGTTGGTCATCGGCCATGCGAAGCCCGGGCTGCACAAGGTTTATGATCAGCACGCGTACCTTGATGAAAAACGTCGCGCCCTGGAGCTTTGGACTGCCCGGCTGCGCTCGATCATTGATCTCGAATCCGCTACGAACATCGTGTCGATGCATGCCATGACGGCTGGCGCGGGGCAATGATGGGCGAGTTTCAATACACAGAGCAGGAACGCACCGACATAGCGAAACTCGCTCCGAACCTCAATGACGCAGACTGGAAGGAACTGGGGTCCCTTGCCAGCAACTGTCCTGTACTGCTTCCGCGAGCGAGGATGGCTCGGATCAAACAAACATCGGACAAGCTTGCTCATTTGCTAGAGACACTTTCGCCTAGGTCTGATCTGTGTGTATGGTCGCGTGAAATCTCGCAGGTGTTGGTTTCGCTTCACGGGTTGGAAAATTGGGCGAGATTCCCAGGCCCGACCAGAAAGAAAAGCAACCGCGCGCGACCTGATCATCTGGACGAATATCTAAATCGATTTGTAAGGTTCTATGCCGGTCGGATAGGTTATCCAGGCAAGGCGCCGACGAGCCCGTGTGTTCGCTTCATCATCAGTGCAGCGGGGCCGCCCCT
>Ga0170475_105040279_pt1 | contig 13381 bp, 9 predicted proteins | sample Soicark_Litter_5_FD_111474 | JGI IMG/M metagenome (GOLD analysis project Ga0170475, IMG submission 111474) | Avena fatua rhizosphere microbial communities from Hopland, California, USA. Combined Assembly of 48 SPs | reverse complement strand
GCTCAATGGTAGAGCAGTAGTCTTTTAAATTATTGATCTGGGTTCAAATCCCTGTGCCCCCACTACCTATAAAGAATAGATTTAAGAATATTTTTTTTATGGTTAAAGTAAATATGGTATGGATCTAAGGTTTTAGGGTTTATAAAAATAAGATAAAGATGTATTTGAATCTAATTGACGTTTTTGATGTAGGATTGGTTTTATTCTTTATAGGTTGCTTAGGAATATTTTTTTTAAGGAGTAATCTAATTAGTGTTTTAATTTCGATAGAGTTGATATTACTATCTTTGAATTATTTATTTGTTGTTTATTCAGTTTATCATCAAGATGTTATTGCACAATTTTATGCTTTGTGTATTCTTGCTGTTGCGGCAGCGGAATCTTCCTTAGGGTTATCAATATTGTTAGTATTCTATAGAATACATAGTTCAATTTCGATTGAAGAAGTCAATTTATTAAAGGCATGAAATCAAAAAAAAAAATAAATATAAACTTATATAAGATGTTTAAGGAAAAGACGTTAATTACGATTTTTTTCTTTATATTTTTCTTTTTAATTTTTAATTTGTTGGCCTATAAAATAATAACAGAACAGGAAAATTGTGGTAAGATATTGTTTTTTATTATCAATTATTTACTGGTAATATGTTTACAAGGGATAGGTTTTTCACTTTTGATTATTATTATTAAAGAATTTTTTTTTTTATTGAAGATTGTAATGGAATATTATATATTTTTTTTTAAAGCAAGCATTAAAGGGTTATTTTTGATATATAATCAAGCATTCTCATCTAGTTTTTTTGTAGACTTTTATATTAAAAAGAAAAATAGGTTGTGGCCTTATTTATCAGACCATTTTGCTGACTATTTTCTTTCTCAAGTGTTTTACAATTCATTCATAGAAGAAGAATTTCCAAATAGGCCACGAACTAAGCGGAGTGCTAAAGCATTAGATTTATTTTATGATCGACATTTTAAGGACAGTTTTCGGAATGACGTTCATTATTTTGAGGATATTATCTTTTCACAGTTTCATACACATGTAAAAGAGGTATTTCCTTTCTATCCAACGTTTCCATTGGAGATAGATGAAGAGAAAAAAATACCTTTTGCAGATTCTATGTCAGATTCATTTTTTTTTTCAAAGCCGCAGGTAGAGATGATTTTTGATGAATTAGGTTATGCAACGTTTACTGATGAAACAGAATCGATGGTATCTTTAAGTCAAGATAAACAAACATTTTATGATATTTCTTTAATTTTCAACAAGATGTTATTTTTAACATTAACTGAAAATTTTTTATTAAAGTTAAGTATTCTTAGCAGTTTGCTTATGGTATTGTTACCTTTGTTGATAATTTCTTATAACTTAAAAGTATGGGTTCCAATGGTTATTATTTCAATAAAATATATGGTGGTTAAGCGCTTTCTTGAGATGGCTAATGTAGTAGTTGTACTTTTTTATATAGTGCCTAAAATATATAAACACTTGCAAGAAAAAGTAATGCTTCTTCTTGCAATTAAAGCTAAAAGGGTAGTTTTTAATCAAATAATGTCAATAAATGTACTTAATGATGTTTGTCTGTCTACGGTTAATTTGTGGACTTATAATTATAATAGATTATTTCCAGTGGGCGAACTGGCTTTAACTTCGAAAGTTAAAATGTTAGGAGAAGTTTATTCGAAATCATTTTTTGCATCGTTACTTTTCCAAAATTTTGGTTATATAAAAAAATTTAAAAGCAAACGAAATTTAGCGTATAAATTAAAGATATTAATTCCTTGGCATACGTTAACCGCAAAACAAAGGGAAAAGTTTATGAATGCAAGATTATATGAATACAGAGCAATTTTCCCTAAACTAGTCAAATATAACTTTTTTTTCAAAAGGAGGGGGCGTCGTAGACCTGTAGTTTGGAAAAGTAATAAATTTTTACGACTAGCATTTTCACGCGTTTTAAAAAATAAAATGTTCCTGGAGTTGATAGAACCTTATGATTTGATAGAATTGAATAAAAATATTTTCTATTCTTCTCTTTTGTTTTCGAACAGATTAAAAATTACTCCATTTGTAGTATACTATAAACATATTGATATGATAACAAAAATAAATCCTATATATGCATTGCAATTTCTTTCACTTACAACATATTTGTTTTTTTCGACTAAATTGTCATTGTTTAATAAACAAGAGAAAGCTATGATTACACAACAATTTCTTTTTGATTGTTTATATTTATATTATCAAGCGTATGTTGCTTTTATTGTCAATAAACAAGTAAAGCAGATAATATTACCATCATATAAGGTGTTTCAAAAGATACATCTTCAGAGTGAGTTTGGGATTAATACAGAATTGCAAATTACAAAAGATTCTCTGGCAAGCTTTTTTGTTTCGTTGTGTTTTTCGTCGATTAATTGTCCTAAACAGATTAATAAAAATGAAAATATTTTATTTTTAAGTTTTATTTTTTTATTTTTATTAAAAAAAAACAAGGAAGTTCCTCCTTTACAAAGGGAATTTATATACAAACTTATTTATGAAACAGTTAAATATAGAAAATAAAGCAGCTACTTATTTAGATATAAATAAAAAAGGGGGTTTAAAAAAAACCCCCTTTTTCCAGATTGATGGCATTGATATTGATAAATTAACTTTACAAGGTGTGATAACTCTTTTTTTTTTAAAAAAAAAAGAAATGTTCAAGGGTTTTGCTTTAAAAAAAATAATGTTATTAAGATTTAAGGATACGTTATTTTTACCTAAAAATAATATGCAGTACCAACAACAAGTTTTTAATACAATGACTGTGCAAGATTTAACGGGGGTTGTAATGAGATATAGCTTAATTTCTAGTTTTTGTAGAGGTAATGAACAATTGTTTAGGCGAGAAAAAGTACGTATTATACAAGGGAATTCTCAATTAAGTAGGTTAAAAAATGACGTTATTAGAAATAATATTGATTATTTTTTAATTGTGATTTCAAGACAATTTAACGATATCAATATGAACATATTATTTCTTTTTTTTATGGCTGAAAAAAGTGTTATTTCATTACCTTATTTTGAGAACTTCCTTAATAAAGACAAATTTATTGAGGAATTTTTATTGAGTTCTTTAGAAACAAGATTTTTTTTACAAATTCTTTTTTTATTTTTTTTTAGAAATAAAAAAGAATAATAATCTTTTTAGGTATTTTAAAAGTAAGTTAGGTTACACCCCCGAATTACAATATGCATTAAGGGAAGTGTTTGCTTATAATGAAATGCAAGATAAATTTATGACAAAAAAACTTGAAAGCATATTTTTTGCGAGACTAAACAACAACAATATATTCAGGTTTTTGCGGCATTATCCTTTAGGTGATGTAATATCTCCTGTTGTGGATTTTGCTCATAAGACTGAAAGTGAATATTTTACTTTAGAAAGGTATCTTGAAGAACATTTAGGCTTTTTTATAGAAGAGGATTATACAACAAACGCGCCAGGTGAGGATGACGATATGGCGGATGCTTATCTAACTGGTTATACTTTGGATGAAGTAAGAGAATTTCAAACAAGGGTGTTATTGCATGAAATGTATTTGCGTTATCGTCGTCGTTTTTATTTATCGCGTTCAAAAAAAGTTTTGCGTAGACTTCAAAAGCATAAATCAATGGCATTAGAAGAACCCTTGATTGAATTTAGAGATAAATATTCCATAGCAGCTGCGACAAAAGAAGTGTCTATGCATTCGACTGCACCCTATATGGAGGGAGATAGAAGTGTTTTAAGTTTTTCTACTTTATTGTTCCGGATTAAGCAGAAGAATGTATATAATATTAAGTTTTTTAAGAAGGATGAGAGAGTTCTTATAAATATTATGACAAATAAATTGTATGCAAAATTTCACTATATGAACCCTTATATATTAAAAGCAGGGAATAAGGATTTCAAAAAAGCAAACTATCATTTATTTCCTTTGAATGATGTATCTTTTAGTGAAGTTGATTCAGTATGGTTATCAGATCATGTTTATAATTTTGATTGGGATCTTTTATTTCTGAATTTTCAGCTTAATAAAAGAGTAAAAATATTGCCTAGATCTAATCAGTTTTTGTTGGCAATAGGTTTTCGTATAGGTAAAAAGGCAAGTGTAATTCCAAATTATACAGCTTTCGTTTTAAATTCTTTGTATAAATCAAGAAATTTGGGGCTACTTTTATCTGTTTATGATACGGTTGATAAGTATGTTTTGGAACATTTTCAAGACTTTGCAAGAAGTAAGGAGGATAGTATTAGTTTTGAAAAAGTAGTAGATTATTATAATAGTGTCGATGTTGGTTCTTTTCTTTATCATTCTTTTCTTTATAGTGAGGTATTACATTATACATGGTATCTTTCTTATTGTGATTTCTTGTATTCTATGTGGAATAGGGATTTTTATGGAGAGTATTCTTCCTTGTTTTCTGTGGATACTATTGACGTAACAGTAGGTTTTTCGAATGCTTTAAGTGAATTAGATAATCATTTTGATTCTCATAGGGAGGCGGTACCGTTACCGCCTTGGAAGCCACGGATAAAGCATAAGAATAAGATTAACCCGAAGCCAAGGTATGCTTGGTTAAGGTTTAAGCCTATTGTTGGTGGTTTTTTACCGCTATTAAGCAACCCTTATCTAAATGGACGTTTATATGAGGCTAAACGTTTTATTTATAGTCCCCATAATTTTTTTAGAGTGAAGTATGATCATGTTTTAACAACAAAAGAGAAAAGAAGCTTTATGTATTACTTGCGTTTATTTCGCTCGTATTATACTTTAACGGGTAGAAGAATTGAAGCTTACGAGGATTTGTTCATCCGTTTTCCAAAATTTTCCCATTTCGAAACGCTTTTGGAAAAATTTTGGATTTTTTCGAAGGGATTAAATTCATTTTCATTTTGGGGAATAGGGATGTTGTTTGATAAGAGAAGAGGAATTAATAAAATGCCTTATTCGTCTTCGTTATATATAAAACAGTATATGTATTATAAAAGAGCGCGTATTTTATTAGCAACAAGAAAATTTATTTATTTACAACAGATATTAAATGTAATTACTAAGAAAATAAATTTATTTGTTTTTAAGCCAGCAGTGTTTACTATGATAAAAGAAATACCTTTTACAATGATAAGATTATGTTTAATTGGTTTTGTGTATTTAAAGAATATTTTATTGTATCAGTTTTTTATCCGAAAATTAGCGTTATTTTTGTACAAAATAACTAAATGGTTTATGAGATAAAAAAAAATTCCTGAAATTTTTGGGGTGGGTTTCAGGAAAAAAATTTAACACCCTAGAAAAAAAAAAAATGATAAAAGAAAAGATAAAAAAATTGTTTATATTTAATACGGTATGTAATGTTATTTTAAGCATTACGATTGTTTGTGTTGCTTTTTTTTTACTTTTTCGTTTTGTCACGGCACGGGTTAAGGATCTACTTCACAGGGTTATGCGTCATCGTTATCATCCAACTTTTAGGCGATCGTATTATTGGAATAAAGAGTTTGTTGCTATTGCTAGGCGTGATTGGCTACTTTTTCCTTTCAACGCTAAGCATGCTAAAAGAAAAATAAATATGGGTTTTTTGTTGAATTTCTCGAGATTTTTTGTTTTTTTAAATGCAATATTTAATCCTTTTTTTTCAATTTTTATGATAGGTATTGGGACTTTCAATTTTTATTGTCGTATATTGATGGTTTATTTAGTGTTTATTAAGCTTAGGATAAGGAATGTTTTTGTAGGGCTAAGAGATAAAGGGATTTCATTTACAAATTTATATTTTCTAATAATTTTAATAAATTTATTAGTTTTAATAGGTTTAGTTAAATTGATTCTTTTTGTAGCTATTAGTTTAATTATGAAAGGGTTGATTTCTTTTTTATTTTTAAAAATACTGCTTTTGATTATTCCTATGGTGGTTTTAGCATCTATAATATCCCTATTCGTAGATGAGGATTTTTTTCTGCAGACTAAATCGTCTGGTCTACAATTATATAATATGACTGAAGAAAAAATTTATTATCATTTAGGTTTTTTAACATTTCGGGATATATATATGCCATCAAAAAAAAAAGGGAATATGTATGTAGAACCAAGGCTTTTTTTTGCGCAAGTGCCTGTTAATTACTTGGCGGATTATTATATAATTTTGGGAGGTTTTTACCAGCAATTAAATTTTGATTTATATTTGAAGGATAAGCACTTGTTTGAAAGAAAAATAGTAGCTCTGTTTGATAATAGAACATATCAGAATTTAAATACATTTCATTATGTTCTAGATGGTGTTGATATGCATATTTCTAGTAGAGATTCTTCTTATTTGTTAATATCACAAATGCAATTCTTACCCTTAAATAACGTTATAGATGTAACACCCCCTTTTTTAAGTACAAACTATAGTGCAATCATTCTTCAAAAGCAAGAGGGTATTTTAGAACAAGCTTTTTGGTTAGAAGAAGCGGCGGATGCCTTAATAGGTTATGATGATAGTTTAATTAATCAATCTGATTTGGTTAATTTTTCCTCTGCTGAATTTTTTGGATTTTATCCTGATCATAATCGGGCACAACATGATGTTAGATGGCAAACAGGTACTGAAGTTCGCGATGTTGCTTTAGAATCTGATAATGAGTTGTATTCTTGGAATCATCCACTTGCTTTTGATTTTCATGCTGGTCCGAAAATGGATAGATTGGCGGTTTTGACCGACGAGAGTTCTTATGCAAATAACAGGGAGGTACGCATATTGGGTTCTAAGCAGTATGTATTGGAAAGGCCAGAACATTTCATGTATGTTTTTGAGGGTACATTGTCGCGTGTTCGTCATATTTGGTCTGCTTTTTGGAAGCGTTATGAGGTAGAGTATTTTACTTCTTTATATCGTCTTTCTGTTTTAAAGTTGACAGGGTTTCCTTCTTTTGTAACACATGAACCTAATTTTGGAGGTATGTTGGGGCTTATAGAGTGGTCTAATATGTGGTCATCGTATTTTAAATTACATTCTTTAGCAATAAAGGAGCCACAAGAATTTTTTTTGAGAACAGCTAAATCTGGTTATAAAACCTATCAAGGTTGGTGGTTTTTTGGGCGTAAGGATTTATGGAATCGCCAATATGTTAGACGACGTTTGGGTGATTTTGATATTTTTACACAAATGCGTGATGATCATTATCGACGTATTATAAGACTTCAACGTTCAGCATATATTGCTGAAACATCTACAGTATTATTTCAAACAGTATTGTTTTTTATTATATTTAGTGCAATGTCTTATATGGATTTTCTAGTAGGGTCAACTATACAGTTTAAATCATTTGATAAACAACAAAAAAAGCCAGAAGGAAGAGTTAGAACGGAAGAAGCGTTTGAAGATGTGTTTGTAGATGCAGATGATGTTATTCTTATAGAAGGGATAAAGGATGAATTGGGCCTTTGGTTTGCTCAGAAAAGAGTACAGTGGAATACTTTTAATGATGTATATTTATCGAAGGTGCAAGTAAGAAAATTTTCAAAAGCCTATCAAACTAGGCATGAAGCATTAGAGCATAGGATTGTTAATGATAGGCCTCGCATGGGATCTAGTGTGGATGTTTATTATATGCATAATATTTATGATTTTAAGAAACAAAAAATGGATACTGTTAACTTTTTAAGTTATGATATTTTTATGCAGAATCCTTCTAAGTACAGTGTGGGTGAATTTAATTTTATTGAAATTCTTGCAGATCGTTATATTTTTGCGAAGGGAATTATGAACAAATCAGAATTAGTAGTTTTTAGTGATTATTTCTTGTTTTATTTCTATCAAGTTTTTGATTATGTATAATAGTTATTAAGTTGATAACGTTAGAATAAGGGGTAGCTCAAGAAGTATTGAGTATTAGATTATAGATCTAAAAAGTTTATAGTAGGTGCGACTCCTATCCCCTCTAGTTTGATCTTAAATACTATTTAAGATCAAACTAAAAGCAATTTGAAGAGGACATTTATATTTTTGAAAAAGAAGAAAAATAGATTTTTTATAAAATATAGTGAAATGACGAGATTAGAGCAGGAATGTCTAAAAGCTTTTTTTTCTTATATATTTTGAATGTATAATTTTATTTGATTATTATTTTAGTAGGGAGCATATCTTTGATAAAATTCAAGATGCTTTGCTAAATTTTTCTTTGGTTAAATTAGGAGTATTATTTGAGTTTGAATACTATGAAATATTACCGAATTGGATTTTTTCCAATGGATTGATTGATAATAGTATATTAAATTCTGCAATACTTATAACAATTGTTATAAGTATTTGTGGAATTGTAAAAAGCGCGTTAGATGACACAATGGCTGTGCAGGATGTTTTTAATAGATTTAAAACATATTTAATTAGAATTTCTATATTATTTGTAATTTATTATTGGTTTTTGTATAAAGTAGGAGAAAGAGTTTTTTTTTTATTTATAAGCCCAGAAAAAGAAGGTTTAGAAACTAAACCTTCTTTTTCTATTTTTTCAAATATGTATAATATAGAATCGGTAACATTAATTTTATGTTTCTTGACATTGGTTGTAGTTTGGTTAGCTTTTTTTATTTCGCTTAAGCATATAGAAGTTTCTGCAGAAACTTTTACTTTATTAGTTTTATTGATAAAGATCTTATTAATTATTATTTTTTGTACTAGTAATTTAGTGGGATTTTATTTTCTTTTTGAATTTATATTACTGCCAATGTTTTTAATGATAGGTATCTGGGGATCGCGTGATAGGAAAGTATTAGCATCTCTGCAATTTTTTATCACGACGTTGTTTTTTTCTCTCCTTTTTTTTGTTGCTATTGTTTTTTTTTATTATATGTATGGTAATACTTCTATTGTCTTTTCTGCTGAACATCGTTTTATTTTTATTCCTTTTGAGTTTTTTTTATGGTTTTTCATTTTGATGTCTTTTTTAGTTAAGCTTCCTTTATTGCCTTTGCATTTTTGGTTGCCAGAGGCTCATGGTGAAGCTTCTACAGCAGGTTCTATGATATTAGCAGGAATTTTGTTGAAGTTGGGTGGTTATGGTATTTATAAGTTTTTGCTTGATTTTTCTTTTATTGCGGATGATCTTTATGTGTATTATTTATTTTTAATTCTATTAACATCAGCGGTAGTAAGTACAGTTGTTATTTTGCGTCAAACAGATTTCAAGAAACTTATAGCTTATTCTTCGGTTAGTCATATGGCTATAGTTGCTTTTGGTTTGTTTTCTATGACTTATGATGGTATAGATGGTGCTGTCTTTTTAATGTTTAGTCATGGATTGGTGTCGAGTGTTCTTTTTTTAAGTGTAGGTTTATTGTATGATAGGTATAAAACTAGGGTATTAAAGTCTTTTGCTGGGCTTTCTTTTTTTATGCCTATGTTTTCTTTTTTTTTTATGTTTTTTATTTTTGCAAATATGGGGTTACCCGGTACCAGCGGTTTTATAGGAGAATTTATTGTTTTTAATAATCTTTTATATTCATCTTTGGTGACTGATATTATGTTATTTTTCGCTTTTTTTTTAACTGGTGTTTATACTGTATGGCATTTGAATAGATTGCTTTATAGTCCTTATGCTTCTATCACTTTATATTCTTATTGTGATCTAACTTTTAGGGAATTTTGGATCTGTTCTATTTTTTTTCTTTTGATATTATTATTTGGTTTGTATGCTACCTTATTTTTTTCTTTAATGTATTTTTAATTGCGTAGATTATTTTTAGGTGAGTAGCATAATTGGCTAATGTAAAAGTCTGCAAAACTCTCTATGCCAGTTCAAGTCTGGTCTCACCCTATAAAGCATTTTTAAATTCAAATTTAAAAGTGTTTACAAAAAGTTTGTATTTAAATCAAAAATATGATAAAAGATATTCAGTATATGTATTCTCGGCATTTTTGGGCAGGAATTGTATTGTTATATTTATTTGTTTTTGATCTTTATGAAACAATATCGATATATGCCATTACAAAGGACGTACCTATAGAGAAAAGAGATTTAATTATCGAGAAAGGGGATCCTTTTTTTGGTTTTTGGTATCCAGATCCTGAAAGAGGATTCTTTTTATTTTCAATATTTTTTTCTGAGATTTTTTTTATTATGGCTATTTTTATATTAGTACTAATAGTTTCTTTAGTAAGAATAGCTCCTGAAACAATAGCTTTGCTTGTTTTAGCAATTAGTGTAATAGAATTATATCTAGTGGTATTGAAGTTTGATTGGATAGATTGCTTAAAAAGTAATGTATTTTTTAATTGTTTGACTGAGAACACATTAATAATTACATGTGAAATAGTTATTTTCACTTTCCTTTCATTTCTTTTTTTTCTAAATTTATTTTTAATAAAAAGAGCTGAGAAGGGCTATTTGTCTGAAGCAGTTCAACTTCTTATGTTATTTTCGGTAGCAGGTATGGTATTTTTTCTGTCGGCTTCTGATTTTATAGTGTTATATTTAGCTATGGAACTTATTAGTTTATGTTTTTATGTTTTAGCTGCTTCTGATCGTAATAATATAAAGTCAGTAGAGGCTGGTATAAAATATTTTATATTAGGTTCATTTTCCTCTTCTCTATTTTTATTGGGTGTTAGTTTTATTTATTGTTTTTTTGGTACAATTGATTTCAATATTCTTCAAATATTATTACTTGATTTAGATAATGGAGAAATATCGTCATTACTTTTTATAGCTTTTTGCAGTTTTTTGCTTATTCTTTCGGCGATACTATTTAAATTATCAGTGGCTCCATTTCATTTCTGGACGCCAGATGTTTATGAGGGTGCGCCATTCCTTATTCTAATGTTTTTATCAACGATAGGAAAAATCCCATTTTTTGCGTTTTTGCTTCAATTCTGTATGGAATTTTTAGTAAATTTTTTTGAGTATATGGAACCGTTAATAACTTTTGTCTGTTTTTGTTCTTTATTTATAGGGTCATTAGGTGCGTTAGGACAACAGTCAATTAAGCGGTTTTTAGGTTATATGACTATTGCTAATTTTGGGTTTATATTATTATTTCTTAAACAATTAAGCGCGCTTGCTTTGGTAGGTATATTTTTTTATTTTTTTACTTATATGATCTTATTGTTTACTTTGTTAGCGATTTTTTTTGTGACAAGAGAAGTAATACAAATGAAATATAAGTTTTCTTTTATAGATAATATTTCTTTATATTATACGAATAATTTTTTTGGTTTGGCTTTTACAGTTATACTTTTGTCGATGGCGGGGCTACCACCATTTCCTATGTTTTTTGCTAAATTTTTACTTATAAATACATTGTTGTCGGCCCAAGCATCTTGGGCTATTTTAGGACTGATAGTAGTATCATCGTTAAATTTTTATGTTTATTTGCGTTTTATTGCTGTTATCTTTTTTGCGCCTTCGTCATTGATGAGATCATATTCGTATCATTTAATAACACGAGCTCCAAGGAGTGTTATTATTGTTGTCTTTATGTTTTTACTTTTTAATATTTTTAGTCTTTTTTTTTTTATTGAATACTTTAAGCTTTTTTTTTTCTATTTAGTTTTACAATTATTGTTAATTTGTGTTTAGAATAAAAGTATTTTGAGGGATGACTGAGTGGTTTAAGGTGATAGCTTGCTAAGCTGTAGCACAAAAAAGGGTGCCAGGGGTTCAAATCCCCTTCTCTCCTTTTTTGTTGTAAACAAGGTTTATGTTTATTCGTTTCTTTTGTACATCTATTGTAGCAGGTAATTTGTTTATTGGTGGTGAAAAAATTAAACTTGCAAGGTTTATGTATGCGAATGTTTTGGGTTTACGAGGTGATTTTGTTATGTTTGATATATTGAGATCTTCTATTTTGTTAAGAAGGATGTTATATTATGTTTCGAAGGTTATTATTAGAAGGGGAAGGTTTTTATTTGTTGGTTATCCTGCGGGTACAGAAATGATTGCAACAACATTTAGACAGGTAATTTTGAAAAAATGGTTGCATGGTTTTGTTGGGAATAATGCACATTTTTTTCCTTGTCGTGGTGTTTGTCTTCTTAGCAGTCAGGTTAATATGTATGGTCCTTTTATAGAAGTTCAAAGGGCAAAGTTACCTTTGATATCTATTTTGGACAGTAATATGGCTGCTTCTGTTGCGCATTATTTTGTTCCAGGTAACCCTTATTCTTTTGGGTCACGTACATTTGTTTTTACGTTATTAATGCGTTCTGTTTATATTTCTTCTATGGCAGAAAGTCTTGTTTTTGTATCTTCACTAACGCGGTTTTTTGCATTTTTTGCATATTGTCTTCGTTCATATATAAGGCAAAAGCCCGTTACTATTTCTTTAAGGACAGGTTTGTTGAATCTATTAAGCTATAAAAAAAATACTAAAGAGATGAGAAGAATAATGCTGAGAAGAGTGAAGCTTACCGAAAGTGTTATTGGATGGGATCTTTTAGTTAAGAGCATACAAAAATTAAAATTTATTAATAAAAAAAAACTTTTAAAAATTGTAAAACAAAATAAAAGAACAACAAAATTTTGCAAAAAGAGGCTAATGAAGGATATTTATAAAAAGATTTGCAAACTTAAATTTAAGGAGAATAGGTTTATGAAGACAAAGTAAAGTTTTATCTATTAAAAAACATGTTTAGTGATGTGAATAGAAAAAGAGTAAATTTACATGTTTTTGTTTAGGAAGTTGCGTAACAGGATAGCTAAAAAGTATGGTCAGGATATTTATGGTGGTTTTCTTTATAATTCTTTGTTACGTATAAAATTTATACGTAAAATGAAGCCTAAAACTCATCGTTATAGAGAGCGTTTTAGTGCTATAATGAGGGTGGATATAGTTGATCCTGGATTGAAGAGAAGACAGATTAATTCTTATTATTACATGTTGCGCATGAAGCATAGGATGAGGCTTTATTACGGTACTATGCGTGATGAACAATTTAGGAAGATATTAATATCTGTGCATAATGCGCGAGGTTCTTTTATAAATAATGCTTTTTCTTTATTAGAATCTCGCATAGATAGTATTTTATATAGGTCTAATTTCGTTAGAACACTTCCTTTGGGTAAGCAGTTAATTATACATGGTTATGTAGAGCTTAATGGTTTTATAAAGACTAAATATAGTGTTTTTATGCGATTGGGTGATGTTTTGTCAATGAGGGATGATTACGATGCTAAATTTATATATGCAGTAATGCGTAAGGCGAAGAAAAAAGGGTTTTTGTGTCATTATCCCGATTACATGGAAGTGAGTTATCGTATATTAACAGTTATATTAGTAGGGGGTTTCTCAGTGAAGCAAATGTTTTATCCTTTCGAAGCTGTACCTAATGTTTTTTTTAGTCAACGCAATACATTGATACGATAAATAGGAG
>Ga0170475_131036455_pt1 | contig 13382 bp, 5 predicted proteins | sample Soicark_Litter_5_FD_111474 | JGI IMG/M metagenome (GOLD analysis project Ga0170475, IMG submission 111474) | Avena fatua rhizosphere microbial communities from Hopland, California, USA. Combined Assembly of 48 SPs | reverse complement strand
GGCAACATACTTATTTTCCTGCGACAACTGCGCCAGGACCTTGGTGATCGCTGCCGTCAGGGTCGTTTTGCCGTGGTCAATGTGTCCAATCGTGCCCACATTCACGTGCGGTTTTGTTCGCTCAAACTTCTTCTTTGCCATGAGTTTACCTCATCCTCCATAGTGCTCAGTGCAAATAACGTGCGTCAGGGGCTGCACCTTTGCGATGCACTCATTCATAAAATTCAAAAATGTCCAGGGACCATGCCCGGCCCTCAAGCAGAGCCTCCCCAAGAACAATAGCTTACTCGGTTGGCCTCTCCCCTGAGATCGGCTCCGAAGCTGAGGGGCTATAGTGCGGGCAGACACTATCAATATTCTGCCTGCCCGCGCCATGCTCTCGCCCCCTGGGCGCACTATACGAAAGCGCCCGTCTCAAACAGTATATGTCTCTACTTCGCGGATTTCGCAATAATCGTTTCGGCGACATTGCGAGGAACCGGGTCGTAGTGTGCAAATTCCATCGAATAGCTCGCGCGTCCGCTTGTCATCGAACGCAGCTCATTCACATACCCGAACATCTCAGCCAGGGGAACATGGGCCCGCACCACAGCCATCGTACCGCGATTGTCCATACCCAGAATAGTGCCACGGCGGCGGTTGAGGTCGCCAATCACATCACCGTAGTATTCATCGGAGGTTGTCACTTCGACCAGCATAATGGGTTCAAGAATAATCGGCGCGGCTTTGTTGACTGCCGCTTTAACACCCAGCGAACCGGCGATTTTAAAGGCCATTTCGCTGGAGTCTACTTCGTGGTAAGAACCATCATAGAGGGTGGCTTTAACATCAATCATTGGATAACCGGCGATAATACCTTTGTCCAATGCTTCGCGAATGCCATTCTCAACTGGCTTGATATACTCTCTCGGCACGACGCCGCCAACAATGCCGTTGAAGAATTCAAAGCCTTTTCCGCGTTCATTCGGCTCAACCTTGATCCAGACATCGCCGTACTGACCGTTACCACCGGTCTGGCGCACGTGTTTACCCTGTGCAGAAGCCTCTTTCGTGATGGTTTCACGATAGGCAACCTGCGGGCGACCGATGTTAGCCTCGACCTTAAACTCACGGAAGAGACGATCCACGATGACTTCAAGGTGCAACTCACCCATACCTTTGATGATGGTCTGGCCACTCTCGGTATCGGTGTGCATCTGGAAAGTAGGATCTTCCTCTGCCAGTTTGTTCAGGCCAATGGCCATCTTATCCTGCTCGGCGCGTGTCTTTGGCTCGATTGCGATCTCGATAACCGGGGTTGGGAAAGTGATAGATTCCAGCATAATCGGGTGATGGGAATCGCAAAGTGTATCACCGGTAAAAGTGCTGCGCAGACCCACGGCGGCGCAGATGTCGCCAGCGCGGATCTCGTCAATATCTTCGCGATGATTGGCGTGCATACGCAGCAGGCGTCCCACACGCTCGCTCTTGCCTTTGGTACTGTTCTCAATCGCAGCGCCCTTAGTCAGGGTGCCAGAATAAACCCGCAGATACGCCAGGCGCCCCACGAACGGGTCGGAGACGATCTTAGAGACTAACGCGCAGAACGGTGCTTCGTCCTTCACCTCGCGAGTGATAACTTCATCCGTATCAGGATCGATGCCCTGAGGCGGCGGGATATCCAGCGGAGAGGGCAAGAACGCGATCACCGCGTCCAGCATAGCCTGAACGCCTTTATTCTTCAACGAAGAGCCACAAAGCACCGGCACCAGTTTGCCAGCAATGACAGCGTTACGCAGAGCCCTGACCAGTTCATCCTTCGAGATCTCTTCGCCTTCCAGGTATTTCAGGGTCAGTTCTTCGTCGGTCTCGGCTACCCTCTCCAGCAACTCTTCAAGGTGCTGCTGGTATTCGGCTTCCATATCGGTGGGAATCTCGACGTGTTCAGACTTGGTACCGAGATCATCGGTGAAGATCACCGCCTCGCGATCGAGCAGATCGATGAAGCCTTTGAAGTTGTTCTCCGCACCAATTGGCAGTTGGATCGCAACAGGGGACGCACCCAGGCGCTCACGGATCATTTCCACCGTGCGCCAGAAATCGGCACCCATGCGGTCCATCTTATTGACAAAACAAATGCGAGGAACATCATATTTATTCGCCTGGCGCCACACAGTCTCAGACTGCGGCTCGACGCCGGCCACAGCGTCAAACACTACCACGCCGCCATCCAGAACGCGCAAAGAGCGCTCGACCTCGGCGGTAAAGTCAACGTGACCGGGTGTGTCAATGATATTGATGCGGTGGTCCTGCCAGAAACAGGTAGTCGCAGCCGAGGTAATCGTGATACCGCGTTCCTGCTCCTGAACCATCCAGTCCATCGTCGCCGCCCCTTCATGCACCTCGCCGATCCGGTGGATCTTCTTGGTGTAGAAGAGAATGCGCTCGGTGGTTGTGGTCTTACCGGCATCTATGTGAGCAATAATTCCTATATTGCGTGTTTTTTCCAGTGGATATTCTCTAGGCATGATATCTATTTACCAGCGATAATGTGCGAAAGCCTTGTTAGACTCCGCCATCTTGTGGGTCTCCTCACGTTTCTTAATGGTTGTTCCCTGACCAGCTGCGGCGTCCATTAACTCACTGGAAAGCTTCTCTGACATTGATTTCCCATTCCGCGACCGAGCTGAACGGATAAGCCAGCGCATAGCCAGCGCGTTTCCCCGCTCTTTACGGATTTCAACAGGCACCTGATAGGTCGAACCGCCAACACGGCGGGGCTTTACTTCCAGATTAGGCGTCGCGTTCTTGACTGCCTGCTCGAAGACATCGAGCGGAGCACGCTTCTGCTTGACTTCAATGATATCGAACGCATCGTACAGAATGCGCTCCGCCAGACTACGTTTACCGTCCAGCATTAACTTTCCAATAAAACGGCTGACATTCCGACTCTTAAATTTCGCGTCCGGCAAATCTGGTCGCCGCACTGCTCTCTTACGTCTTGGCAAGTTCTTTTCCCTCTCAACAATCAATGCGTTGTTGTGTGCTCTTCTCGCCCATGCTGAGCCGGCAACTCTGTGTCTGTGACGACACATACGGCTTCCGCACGCATGACGATACTCTTGCTTTTACTTCTTAAGATAGCAGACACCATAAAAGGCGCCGCTTGCACCACGGGCACGTGGCCCGCACTGGGTAAACGGACGCCTACATACAAGTGCCTATCCAACTGCACAGGATGCTTCAGGCCGAAATGTGAGCAGAGGAGAACACCCGCTTCTCATCGCGCCCAGGAGCGATAGAAACCGCTGCCCTGGTGGGCGATGAACCATTTTCCGACCTGCCTGAGGCGCTCAGGTGGTATCGTTTACGTCTGATTGATCCCTTGTTTTATCCGGGTGGTTGACCCGATAGTTAGGGGACCCGCCGATGCAGGAACACGCAAAGTATGTCCCGTGCCCCTGCACTATTCGACGGTTACGCTCCTGACGAGCTATATCCGGGCACCGGAGCTTATCTCTTGCCCTTGGTTGGAGCGGCTACCTGCCCAGGCTTAGGCCGCTTGGCACCATACTTGGAGCGACCGCGACGGCGCTTTGAAACCCCATCACTGTCCAGCGTACCACGTACAATATGATAGCGCACGCTCGGCAGATCCTTCACGCGGCCACCACGAATCAGTACGACAGAGTGCTCCTGCAAATTGTGCCCTTCGCCAGGAATGTAAGCGGTGACTTCCATCTGGTTGCTTAAACGAACACGGGCAATTTTGCGCATTGCCGAGTTCGGCTTTTTCGGAGTCATGGTACGCACCTGGGTGCATACGCCACGCTTCTGTGGCGACCCCTTCAGACGGGAAGTCTGGTTCTTCAGCGCATTGTACGAGTACAGCAGCGCTGGAGCCTTGACCTTGCTCTTCTTCTGAGAGCGGCCCTTACGGATTAGCTGATTGATCGTCGGCAATGAACGATTCTCCCTATCATCCTATCATGGGCGCAAGCAGTCGCACCGCACCCAGTCTCTTACAGTATACGAATTATCAGTTCCGGCAAACGAGTTTTGACTCTCTTGCATGCATTTGCGGATAATCCGCAAGGAGGAACCACAACCTTCTCCCCCGATACCACAAACCTTCTTCTGCCGATTTGACACATACCCCTGTTTGGTATTGTCTGCCCCAAACCGGTGACGAGAGAACCCGGGGATGAGACGACATGCTAGCGTTGTCCGGGCGTTTTCAGCACGAGGCAGGCCAGACAACGCTGAGCATGGCGAGAGTTTTAATACTTTTCTAAAAATCCGAAACTATACTATCACTCATTATCCAGGCTGTCAAGAGTCAGGCCAAGGGTACCAGCAAGGCTTACTCCGGCCCCAACTCCTACCCCGGCAACACTCGGCTGAGCATTGAGGCGAGCTGCCGCTGCTTGCTGGCGCGCGATCTGTTCGCGCCGGCGCTGGGCGATGCCGGAACCAGCCGGGATAAGCTTACCGATGATGACGTTTTCCTTCAAGCCGATCAGGTGATCGGTCTGAGCTTCGATCGCCGCTTCGGTGAGCACGCGCGTGGTCTCCTGGAAGGAGGCGGCGGCCAGGAAGCTATCGGTATTGAGCGATGCTTTGGTAACACCCAGCAGGACGGTCTGCGCGGTAGCGGGTTCGCCACCTTCGGCCAGAACACGCGCATTGGTGTCAGCGTAGACGAAACGATCGACGAGATCGTTGGGCAGCATTTCGGTGTCGCCCGGCTCGTCTACTTTGACACGGCGTAGCATCTGACGACAGATGACTTCGATGTGCTTGTCGTTGATATACACACCGGTGTTACGATACACGCGCTGAACTTCTTTGACAAGGTACATCTGTACTGCCTCGCGGCCCTGGATGCGCAAGACGTCCTGAGGATCGCGCTGACCTGTGGTGATCGAGGTACCTGCCTGGATTTTCGCACCTGGCTTGACATCGATGTTGCGCGCAGCCGGAATGGGATACGCGCGCTCTTCGCGCTCTTCAAAGCGAATGCTCAACAGGCCATCGGCGTTGAGTTGGGCTTCGCCTTCGGTGCGCGCGACGACTGCCTGTGGATCGTTTCCGTTCTCAGTAGGCATGAGGGCGATGGTCTGATCTTTGAGGACGTGCTCGTGATCGGCAACCAATACCTGGCTGCCTTTGGGCAGAACGTACTCATCGAAGAAGACGTTGGTTGAGATGACGCGCACGGTTCGCTGACCAGTGGTTTCGTCTTTGGTGATCTCAACGACGCCGTCAATTTCGCTGATTTCGGCTTTATCTTTCGGCACACGGGCTTCGAAGAGTTCTTCTACGCGCGGCAGACCCTGAGTAATGTCTCCTTGCGCACCGGCGATACCACCAGTGTGGAAGGTACGCATGGTCAGCTGCGTGCCCGGCTCACCAATCGATTGCGCGGCGATGATACCTACCGCTGCACCGAGCTTGACCAGTTCATCGGCAGCCAGGTCGAGACCGTAGCATTTGCGACAGACACCGCGATGGGCCAGACAGCCCAGCACCGAGCGCACACGCACTGCTTCAATAGCGTGCAGGAAAAGACCTTTGTTGCTTTCGACGACACCACCGTCGTGGCTGGCGAAAACCGCGACCGGCTCTTTACCATCCTCGGCAGGCAGCAGGGCAATGATCTGACCCTTCTGGACGTGCTCGTGTCCTTTGGCCAGGATTTTGCTTCCAGGCGGCAGAACATATTCTTCACCCATGTTCATGATCTGATCGACAACGACTTCGGTCAGCTCATCACCTGATTCGACGTTGTCCAGACCAGCAATGGCCTCAAGCAAGATGCGCCCTTTCAGGCGATCGCGCATGTCTGGCAGCATCATTCCGGCGCTATCCCGGTTCGTCACCAGAATGCCTTCGGTGGTGCCACAATCCTCTTCCGTGACGATCACGTCTTGCGAAACGTCGATCAGACGGCGGGTCAGGTACCCAGATTCGGCAGTTCGCAGCGCGGTGTCGGCCAGACCCTTGCGGGCTCCGTGACTACTGATAAAGTACTCACCGACGCTCAGACCTTCGCGGAAATTTCCACGGATCGGGACTTCGATGATCCTACCAGACGGGCTGGCCATCAGACCACGCATACCAGAGAGCTGGCGGATCTGCTGGAATTTCGCTTTGGTCGCGCCAGATTTGGCGATGGTGTAGATCGAACCGAAAGGATCGAGTACGCCTTCCACCATTTTGGTGACGTTGTCAGTGGCTTCGTTCCAGGTTTCAACCGTCTGCTGGTATTTTTCGTAATCGGTAATCAGACCTTCACGATACTGCTCTTCCAGCTCGGCAATCTTGGCGTCGGACTTGGCCAACTCTTCCTGCTTGCCCTTAGGGACGATGACATCGCTGATGGCGATGGTCGCGCCGGCACGGGTGGCATAAGAGAAGCCCAGGCGCTTGATTTCGTCGGCCAGCTCCGCCGTCTTGGCCCGACCATACTCTTTAAAGCACTCGCCAATCACCTGCTTGAGGTTCTCTTTTTTCATGGCGTAGTTTTTAAAGCGCAGGCGCTCCGGCAAGGCTTCGTTAAAGATGATGCGCCCCACGGTGGTTGTGACCGGTTTGCCACCGGTAGACAAGGGCCGCGCCGGAGGAACATCATTACTGATGGTAGGTGCCTCCAGGCGCACTTTAACCGGCGCTTGCAGGTCAATCACCCCATGATGGAAGGCCAGGAGAGCCTCGGTAGTGTCGGTGAAGACACGCCCTTCGCCCTTCTTGTTAGGACGCTCCTGGGTCAGGTAGAAACAGCCAAGCACCATGTCCTGGCTGGCACCGATTGACGGTTCTCCAGTGGCCGGGTGCAGCAGGTTACGTGTGGAGAGCATGAAGCGCCGCGCCTCATCCTGAGCCTTCTCGGACAACGGAACGTGCACAGCCATCTGGTCGCCATCGAAGTCGGCGTTGAAGGCCGAACAGACAAGCGGGTGCAACTGAATGGCGCTACCCTCAACCAGCACTGCATCGAAGGCCTGAATGCCCAGGCGGTGCAGTGTGGGGGCACGGTTCAGCAGAACCGGGTGGTCTTTAATGACTTCTTCAAGTACATCCCAGACCTCTGGCTTGACACGCTCGACGAAACGCTTGGCGCTCTTGATGTTGTGCGCAAAATTCTGCTCAACCAGTTTGCGCATGACAAACGGTTTGAAGAGTTCCAACGCCATTTTCTTAGGCAAACCACACTGGTGCAGTTTCAGATCAGGACCAACCACGATTACCGAACGACCAGAGTAGTCAACGCGCTTGCCCAGCAAGTTCTGGCGGAAGCGGCCCTGCTTGCCCTTGAGCATGTCAGACAGACTCTTGAGCTTATGATTGCCGGAGCCAGCGACTGCGCGGCCGCGCCGGCCATTGTCGATCAGGGCATCGCAGGCTTCCTGAAGCATGCGTTTTTCATTACGAATGATGATCTCAGGCGCGCCCAGCTCCAGCAGGCGTTTGAGACGATTGTTACGGTTGATGACACGCCGATAAAGATCGTTGAGGTCCGAGGTGGCGAAACGCCCACCATCCAACTGCACCATCGGGCGCAGGTCGGGTGGAAGCACCGGCAGGACGGTAAGAATCATCCACTCTGGCGAGGTGTTCGACTTACGGAATGCCTCGACAACTTTCAGACGCTTGGTGGCCTTTTTGCGACGCTGGCCAACAGTTGAGCTGATTTCGTTGCGCAGGTCTGAGGACAGTTTCTCCAGATTAATGGCGGAGATCAGCTCGCGTACAGCCTCCGCACCCATACCGGCGCGGAAGACCGACGAACCAAAGGCGTCGCGCAGTTCGCGATAGCGTCCCTCTTGCAACAGGTCCATTTTTTTCAGACCTTCGAGGTCGCGGCGCAATTGCTCAATGCGCTGGCGGCGCTCGGTGCGCTGGGTCTCCAACTGGGACTGCGCGTTGTCGATCTGGCCCTGGTAATCCAGGCCAAGTTTCTCGGCATCGCGTTTGACCTCTTCTTCCAGGGTGCGCACTTCGTGGCGAGCGCTCTCGGCGATATCGTTGCGGCTGGTTTCAGCGATGCGCTCCAGGTCTTCCAGCTTTTTGGCTGTAACCTTCTCACCTGCCTTGATGATGACGTGACCATTGGGCTCGAAGACAACTTCACTCTCTGCTTCGTGGCCTATCAATTCGCGCAGGCGGGCGCGGGCCTCGCTTTCAGCCGCGCGAGCCGCTTCCAGATCCTGTTCGCGCCGGGCCTCGATCTCCGTTTTGCCGCTTGATAAGCGGGAGCGCACATCGTCGCTCTCGTGATCACGCTGCTTCTTGAGATTCTCCACCCGCTCAACGACCTTGTCATCCAGGTTCTGATCGAGAGCCACCATCTCCTCGTCCAGGCGCATCAATTCGGCCTGGCGACCCTCTTCGTCGATGTTCGTCACGACATACAGAGCAAAGTAGAGAATGCGCTCCAGATTACGAGGCGAGAGATCTAGCAGGAGACCAATACGGCTGGGCGTTCCCTTAAAGTACCAGATATGGCTGACCGGGGAAGCCAGTTCGATATGTCCCATGCGCTCGCGACGCACTTTGGAACGCGCGACCTCTACGCCGCACTTATCGCAGACAATTCCTTTAAAACGAACTCGTTTATATTTGCCGCAATAACACTCCCAGTCCTTGGTGGGGCCAAAAATGCGCTCACAGAAAAGCCCATCCTTTTCTGGCTTGAGTGTGCGGTAGTTAATGGTTTCCGGTTTGGTAACCTCGCCATAGCTCCAACTGCGAATCTGCTCAGGGCTGGCGAGGCTGATACGCATCGCGTTAAAATCGTTTACTTCAAGCATGCTGCCTCCTGGTGCAGGGTTTGATCCTTATTCCGCTCAAGCGGGATTGTTAAGGGCGATTGCCCTTAGCTCGGGGTTGGGGTGATGCCCAAACGTTCTCTCTGACTCGCGGCCGATGGCCGCGAGTCAGAGAAAGCGTCTTGCAGGAACACCCTTGAGTCTGTTGTCTCCCCTGGAGACGGCAACCCCGGCAGAGAGTTGGCTACCCTCTGTACTCTCGCTGACGTGAAGGCGCGCTAACCCGAAACCGCGCGCCCCGCGCGGAGGATTACTGGTCTCCCTCGAAACCTGACAGGTTGATTCCAAGCTCTGGCATGACATCGTTCGAGGTGTCTTCAACGAACTGGATTTTTTGTTCATCCTCGTTGAGCACTTCGACGTTAATACCCAGGCTCTGAAGTTCTTTGACCAACACCTTAAAGGACTCAGGCACCCCTGGTTCCATAATATTCTCGCCCTTGACGATCGCTTCGTAGGTCTTGACGCGACCTACCACGTCGTCGGACTTGACTGTCAGGATCTCCTGGAGAATATTGGCGGCGCCATAAGCCTCCAGTGCCCAGACTTCCATTTCGCCGAAACGCTGACCACCGAACTGAGCTTTACCACCCAGCGGCTGCTGCGTAATCAAGCTGTATGGGCCAGTTGAGCGAGCATGAACCTTATCTTCAACCAGGTGAGCCAACTTCAACATGTAGGTATAACCAACGGTAATTGGATGATCGAACGGCTCGCCTGTCCGGCCATCGTACAACTGGACTGTTCCAGTACGCGGCAGGCCGGCTCTCTCCAGGTAGTCCTCAATATCTTCTTCGGTCGCACCGTCAAAGACAGGAGTGGCAATTTTAATGTCCAGAGCGGCTGCAGCCCAGCCCAGGTGAGTTTCCATGATCTGACCAATGTTCATACGGTGCGGCACGCCGAGCGGATTCAGGATGATATCCACCGGTGTCCCGTCTGGCAGGAATGGCATATCTTCGATGGGCAGAACCCGCGAGATAACGCCCTTATTACCATGACGTCCAGCCATTTTGTCGCCTGCGCCGATCTTACGTTTCTGCGCAATGCTGACACGCACGAGCTGGTTGACGCCAGGAGACAGTTCATCGTTGTTGTCACGCGAGAAGACTTTGACTTCGACAACCTTGCCGCGCTCACCGTGTGGCACACGCAAAGAAGTGTCTTTGACTTCACGCGCCTTTTCACCAAAGATAGCCCGCAAAAGCTTTTCTTCAGCTGTCAGTTCGGTCTCGCCTTTGGGCGTAATCTTACCAACCAGAATGTCCTGAGCCCCAACTTCGGCGCCGACATAGATTATGCCGCGTTCGTCGAGGTTACGCAGACCCTCTTCACCCACGTTGGGGATATCGCGTGTAATTTCCTCGGGACCAAGCTTGGTGTCGCGTGCGTCGATCTCGTACTTCTCAATGTGAATCGAGGTAAAGTAGTCGTCGCGCACAATGCCTTCGCTATTCAGGATGGCATCTTCGTAGTTACCACCTTCCCAGCTCATGAAGGCCACCAGAATGTTCTGACCCAGCGCCACCTCGCCGTTCTCGGTCGAGGAACTATCGGCGATAACCTGGCCAGCGGTTACGTAGTCGCCTTTGCGCACGATCGGGCGCTGATTGATGCAAGTACCCGCATTCGAGCGCACAAATTTGCGCAAACGATAGGCGTGAACTTCCCCATCCTCATCCACGATCTGAATCTGGCGCGCTGTCGAGTTGACAACCTCGCCATTGGTGCGACTGACCACCACCTGGCCCGAATCGACAGCAACCTGGCGTTCAACCCCGGTGCCACAGATTGGCGACTGCGGCCGCAATAATGGCACAGCCTGACGCTGCATGTTCGCGCCCATCAAGGCCCGGTTCACGTCGTCATGTTCCAGGAAAGGGATCAGAGCAGTCGCGACGCTCACCATCTGTTTGGGCGAAATGTCCATGTAGTCCATACTGTCAGCTGAACCCATGACAAACTCACCCTGGTAGCGAGAGAGCACGCGCTCCTCGATAAACTCGTTATTTTCATCGAGCTTGGCATTCGCCTGAGCAATCCAGAAGTTCTCTTCGTCGTCCGCCGTGCGGTAATCCACCTCTTCGGTTACGAATGAGCGAATACGCACATCGCTCTCGCCCAGCGCCTGCTGAATCTTAGCGAAAAGTTTCTCGTCAATGCGCTGATACGCGCGCGCTTTGAAGATGACTTCGCCACTCGGCAGCTTGATATCTTCCCACTCGCGTCCATACGCCCCGCGCAACTCCCGCCCAATCAAACGCGGATCATTGGCTTTGAGACGTTTGTACACTTTACGGTAAGGGGTCTCAACGAAACCGTAGGGGTTAATCTGCCCATACGTTGCCAGATTACCGATCAGACCAATGTTCGGACCTTCTGGCGTCTCAATCGGACAGATGCGCCCATAGTGAGATGGGTGAACGTCGCGCACATCAAAACCAGCACGATCACGAGAAAGACCGCCAGGACCGAGAGCCGAGAGACGGCGCTTGTGGCCGATCTCCGCCAGAGCGTTGGTCTGGTCCATAAACTGTGAAAGCTGGCTGCCACCGAAAAATTCTTTCATCGCCGCCACTACCGGGCGAATGTTGATGAGAGCATTGGGGGTAGCCTGGCCCGGCTCCTGGATGCTCATGCGCTCTTTAACCACGCGCTCCATACGCAGCAGGCCAACGCGGAATTGCGTCTGAATCAGCTCGCCCACGCAACGCACGCGGCGGTTGCCCAGGTGGTCGATATCGTCTTTGCGCCCATGACCATTGTTCAACGAGACCAAACGGCGAATGATATTCACCAGGTCGTCCTGCGTCAGAATACGCTGGCTCTGGGGCACCGACAGGTCCATTTTACGATTGAGTTTATAACGACCGACGCTGCCCAGATCGTAGCGCCGGGGATTGAAAAACATATTCTTGACCAGCGAACGAGCGTTATCGATCGTCGCGGGATCACCGGGGCGCATCTTCTTGTACAGTTCCAGCAGCGCCTCGTCCTCTTTTTTCACCGGATCACGATCCAGGGTGGCCTGAATATAATGAATATTCTCATTATTATCGACATCACGGAAGGCATCAAGGATACCCTGATCGCTGGAGAGATCGATCGACTCGCCGTACCACTGCTCTTTCGCCAGACTACCAATCGCGCGCAACAGTGTCGTCACCGGCAGCTTGCGCTTGCGATCGATCTTGACGGTCAGCAGGTTTTTATTGCTCGTCTCAAACTCTAACCAGGCACCACGTCCGGGGATCAGCTTCGCGGCAAACAGCTTGCGGCCAGTCGCGGCATCCTCGTCAGCGGTAAAGTATACGCCAGGAGAGCGCACCAACTGGCTCACAACCACACGTTCAGCGCCATTTATAATGAATGTGCCCTCTTTGGTCATCAACGGGAAATCACCCATGAAGATATCCTTCTCGATGATTTCGCCCGTCTCTTTATTCGTCAAGCGCGCCTTCACGTTCAGAGGAGCTGCGTACGTGGTATCGCGATCGCGGCACTCATCTTCACCATACTTGGGTTTACCAAACGGGTCTGGCGGCACTATAAACTCAAGCTTCAGATTTTTTCCAGTGAAATCCTCGATTGGCGAGATTTCTTCAAAAAGCTCGCGCAAGCCTTCTTTTTTGAACCATTCAAACGAATCCAACTGGATTTGAATCAGTCCCGGCATTGGCCGTATATCCGGGATGCGCGCAAAGGAGACGCGCTCTGGAAGTGCTACGGCTCTGCTGCTTACTGCCATAGATACATTTTCTCCTCTCGCAGGATCTGCGGTGCAAAAACTCCACACTCGTTCGAACCAGGGGAGAACGCCCCGCCTCTCCTTTCGCCTTCGAGTCTCCCCACATTGACAGCCGTTTTCAGACAGGAACGGCCAGACCCCCAGGCTTCCTCCACTGGCATTCGCCTCAAGGGGGCAGGGAGATCCTTGCCGGGGTCCGGGGTATTCCAGACCTCCTTCTTTGCCTCTCGCACCATTTGCAACGATGAAAACAAAGACCCTGCTAGCGTTGACGCCCGCAAGGGGTTGCACACCTGGTTGCCACAAGGAAACCAAGACGGACGTAGATTTCGTAGCTTGTCTGGTCGCGCGAAATCCACGCCCTTTAAGTCATCACAAGATAAGGAAAAAAACACAGATAATTGCCTATTCTGCCCGTGTTGAGAAACGTTTCATGACAAGAAAAGTAACCGCCTCTTGCTTTCGCACGCGGTTACTCCTACTCCCTACACCGTTTGATTGATTGTGTTTATGTCACCCACGTACACAGCCCCACTCTCATTATAGGCAACAAAACCCGATCTCTTTTTGCTCGCCCGGCTCAACATACAGTCCCTGGCTCCTTCGCCCGCACATGGGCACTGGCGCGGTTGATCCGCACTTGCCTCTCTACACAGCACAAAATACCGCTCGTCTTCCTCTTAACGGACTGTGCTCTGGTACGTGCAGTATTTTCCTCATGATATAGAAGGGGAATGATGTATTGCCTGTCCGGGTCTTGTCTGTTATCGCGCTCTCAATTGGATCTGTATCTCACCCATTACTTCAAGTATAACGGTGTAGGG
>Ga0170475_106692288_pt1 | contig 13386 bp, 9 predicted proteins | sample Soicark_Litter_5_FD_111474 | JGI IMG/M metagenome (GOLD analysis project Ga0170475, IMG submission 111474) | Avena fatua rhizosphere microbial communities from Hopland, California, USA. Combined Assembly of 48 SPs | reverse complement strand
GCCGGCGTCTTGCATTACTTCAATCAGTCCTGCTTGCTCTTGATGCAATGCGCTGATGATTCCCAGGCGAACCTGGTTGCTGACTGTCATTTCAAATTCCTTTTTGGGCAAAGCCGTTTTTTTGGATGGTTCAATCGTTGCGATTTGGTCTGCATGTTTGCGCTTGCTGTGACCGCCGACAGGATTCTGGTTTTTATCTGGTTGTTTGTATATACGGCCTGATCTTGCAAAGCAATTCCAGCGCAACAGAAAGTTGACGCACTCTACAGCAATTGAATTGTCGATATGAAAAGAAAACCTTTGACTCGCAAGAGTATCGAACCTCCGTTAAAATGGTGCGTTAGAAGGGGCTATATCAATGACTGTTTTTACTATCGGCTACGAAGGACTTGACATCGACACGTTCATGTCGCTTCTCTCTGCGCACGGCATCGACATGATCGTTGACGTCCGCGAGCTGCCCCTGTCCCGCAAGCCCGGCTTCTCGAAGAAGGCATTGGGAAGCTTGCTCAACCTTTCCGGCCGTGAGTACGTCCACATGGTGGATCTCGGTTGCCCGAAGCTTATCCGTGATCGCTACCGCGAAGATGGCAACTGGAAGCGCTACACCGAAGGGTTCTTGAAGTACCTCAAGACGCAAGGCGATGCCATCGCCGAACTTTCTTCCTTAGCAACAGCGTCAAATTGTGCACTGCTCTGTTACGAGGCCGACTCGAATTTCTGCCATCGCTCGATGGTGGCAAACGCGGTCAAAGATTACTGCGGTGCGCGTGTCACGCACATCAAGGCAGCCGCTAAAACAACGAGCCCTGCGGCGTCACTTCGGCTGGCTTTCGCTTAGGCGGGTAGATCAGGCTAATAATCAGCCACTGGTCTTGAAACCGGTGCTGATTTCCCATCAGGAACATCAATTCCTTTCCCGTCAATTCCTCTTCGAGTTTGGCCCGAAACGGTTTTTCCCAATCTATGCCGTAGCTCTCGCGGCATTTCCAATAGAGCGCCCCGGCTTCCCAATCGACAATCTTATGGCGACGCTCTTTTTCGCCCTCAGGCGTGTTGCAGATGTACAGGTAGTAGAAATCGAACGGCCCCTTGCGCAGTTCCTTCACCTGCCGTTTCGCTTCCGCTTCGTCGAAGAGATCGCCTTGCATCTGCTCGCGCATCAGCTTCTCTTTCTCTTCCTCTGTCCATTCCTGGTTTCGGGCCTTCGTGATTTCAAGCCTGACGTTCTTGGGCCGCAGGAGCGCAATGGACAGCCCGTCGGCAAGGCGGCTTGCTTCGATAGAATCGAAGCTGTCGAATGAAGGAATCTTGTCCAGCCATTCCCAGCGGGCAGACCACTCCTTCTTTGTGTCAATCCGATCCCTGCACTCAATCGTGTCGACGTAAAGCTTGTGGCTCTCCGGTCGGTGATCCTTGTTAGCCTTCTCGACCCGAACATCGACCCACTGCCATTTCTTGAACTTCTGGCCTTCCTCGATCAAGCGAAATGGCACAGGATACAAGCGGCGCATCGCACCGTGTTCGTTGATGCCAGCGACGCACGACGTTTCGACGTACTGTGCGCTAGGCGACGGGTACGTTTTGGCCAGAATCAAAATGCGCTCGATTTGCGATGCCATCCACTCTCCTTCGTTTTATCGCCGTCGACCAGCGTGCTACCGTTTCACCTCAAAGCGCAGATAGTCCGATAGCCGCTTTGATTCGGCAATCTCATCGTGAGGCAAAAGCAGGTATTTCCACGGCTTGGTGCCGACCTCGACTGCGTGGTCTGACGCGTGTTTGCACCAGCGTGCAGCCGAATCCGCCTTGGCCTGGACTTCTTGCGTGTTGACATCGGTACGTGCCTTGGTTTCAACCATGTAGATGGTCGAATCCGTTTCGGCGACAAAGTCAGGAACGTACTCAGGCTGTTCTGTTCCGAGCTTGTAGTAAATCTGGAACTGCCCCTTCGCCGGTTTGAACCACTTCAGCGCATCCCGCTCAAGAATGACGCAAAAGCGGCGCTCGGTATCGGAGTCGAATTTCTGCAGCGGATAAAGACAACGCTCAAAACCGCCGAAAAGCATCTGCTTAATGCGGCTCATCTCGACAAGTGTTTCCCGGAAGTGATGTGCCGTCTGGCCCGCCGTGGCAGTGTAGTTGCATGGTTTCAGTTCGGTAAAACCACGGCTGACCTGCACCTCATACGAAGTTGCCTGCTCCCAGAAATGCGTCATCATCTGCGCATGGATTTCCCGCGCAATCAGACGGCGATCCCGATTCAGCACACTGCAGGTCTCATCTTCCGAAAGGTAACTCAACAGATGCTGCACCATTTGCCCAGCTAGGTCATAGAGCAAATCCGCATGAGTGAAGTAGTCGATATCGTCAAAATCCACCAGCGAGTGGACAATATAGTTCTCCAGCCGTGCTTCCTTGAGTCCCACTTCCGACGCCAAGGTGAACTGCTCGTTGGTGCGTAGCATCTGACCGACGATCTCGCGTTCGCCCGGCTGCAAGTGCAATTGACCAACGTCCAATTTAAACGGATGGAAGCCAGTGGTGACTTCGCCTGTCGGCACAACAGCAATACGCGGAATATCGATGGTTTGCTGCACTACGATTTCAGTGGTTTTTGCCACCACGGCGGCTAGATCAATCTTGACCTCGTCCGCGATCAGGCTGCCCTGCAACGGCTTCATCCGTTCGGCCACCTCGGCCAAAATCTCCTTCTGCACATCAGGCCGGAGCAACGCACTGCTGGTCGGCACCAGATCGCGCTTGACCTCGTACTTGCTGATCACTTGCATCACAACGCGTGCTGCTTCGCGCTCCGTGTCCGTGGCAAATACGGGTGCTACAGGCGTAGGCGTTGCCGTCGATTTAGAGCCATTGCCGATTGGTGCGACTACCATCGTCGGCGCGTCTGTCAATCCAAGCCACGTCATCGCCCCCGATCCCACCTGCACGCTGACCTTCTTGTCGTCGGCGCTCGGCGCATCGAGAATCACCTGCTTCAGGCGGATTGGTGAATCCGCGCGATTCGCATCGTCGATAATTTCCTGAAATTTGTCGTGAGCGACGATGTTCAAGCGATCCACCGCTGCCACTCCGGTGCGTTTGCCGTAGGGCAAACGCAAACCGCGACCAATTGATTGCTCGATCAATGTGCGCGCATTTGCCGCACGCAATGGCACGATAGTGTAGAGGTTGGTGACGTCCCATCCCTCTTTAAGCATATTGACGTGAATCACAATTTCGGTTGGCTCGTCCACGCTTTCCACAGCCAGCAGGCGAGCAATCATTTCCTCTTCCTCTGCACCAGTGCGGCTGGAATCCACCTGGATCACCTTGCCTTGGTAGCGCCCCTCGTAAAACGCTTCCGACTCCAGAAGCGCCAATAGTTGCCCTGCGTGAGTGGTATCACGCGCAATGACCAGCATGAATGGCTTCACGATCTTGACGCCGTTCTCGCGAGCGTAGGTCGCCAGCTCCACCTTGGTAGTTTCGTGCAAGCGCACGCCGTCTTCCAGCTTGGTCTTTTCGATCTCTTCCGGCGTGTGTGCCTTGGCGTCAAAGTTGCGCTGAGTGACGACCGCGGGCTCCTTCACGAAGCCATCTTCCATCGCCCGCGCCAGCGGGTAGTCCATCACCACGTTCTTGAACGGAATGGTTTTCCCGCTACCCGCTTCCACAAACGGGGTGGCAGTGACTTCCAGACCAAACAATGGTTTCAAATCATTGATCGACCGCACGCCAGCACTCGCGCGATAGCGGTGCGATTCATCCATTAACAGGACGAGGTCGGGCAGATTTGCCAGATGATTGAAATAGCTATCGCCCAGCACCTCCTTCATCCGTTTGATGCGCGGCTCCTTGCCGCCACGCACCTCAGAGTTAATTTTGGAGATGTTGAAAATGTTGATGCGCACGTCGTGTGCAAAGCCCCTGGGTTGATCGTCGACTGCGGCACCCGATTGGTCGTAGTTGTCGCCGGTAATGATCAACGGTGGCTGTTGCGCAAACTCCGCAATGCCCTTGAACACATATTTCGGAGTGTTACGCGTGAAGTCGGCGATCAGCTTGTTGTAGATCGTCAGGTTCGGGGCCAGCACGAAGAAATTATTGATGCCGTGTGCCAGATGGAGGTAAGAAATGAACGCCCCCATCAGGCGAGTCTTGCCGACGCCGGTCGCCAGCGCAAAGCACAGCGATGGAAACTCCCGCTCGAAGTCCTCCAGTGTCGGAAAATCCGCCTTGAGGCTGGTCAATACGGCGGACACATCGCGCTCTTGGCCAAGCATTTCCGGCGATGCGGCGAGCGCACGCACCAGACGAGAGAGAGATTCTGCCTGTGGCGGACGCAGAGACAATCGACCGGTGATGGCGTTCAGGACGCGTGCATTCATTATTCGTTCTCCCCAAACAGTCCGCCCTGTCCGGGTGCGGCTTTCTTGTTCTTCGATGGTTTACCAATGATGGCTTCAGCGGCTGGCTCTGATTTTTCAACCTTGGCCATCGGCAGATTGGCCACGTTCAGGCTGTAGTCGTCATGGCCCCATTCGCAGCGGGCCAACACCATCTTGGGGATTTTCTTCAATGTCAGATTTGGCCAGCGCTCTGATGCTTTGGCTGCCGTCACGCCGTGGAAGGCCGCGCAACACACCAACAGACTTTGCTCGCTACCCACTTCATTCGACAACGTCTGCAACTGGTTGGTCGAAAGATTCTGCGTCGTTACGTAGAGAAAATCGCGCTCGCTGGAATGCCCGTGCTGCCACCACTGCGTTTCAGAGGGGGCATAGGTAAAACCTTCCAGTTTGCACAGAGCCTCGGCCAAGTGTGCAGCGTTGTACTCAGGATTGACGACGGGGTTGCCCCAGCGGTCATTGACTATTAGGCTGGGAGCGAGCTTATAGTAACGAAAGCCTCCACCACCTAGCCAATCTGCCGCCTCGGTGATGCCGCCAGAATCTTCGCCATCGATCACCTTTTTGAGACGAGGAATGATATGGGTATGGCAGTGCTCGCCCAACTCGACCATGATCCATCGGCGTCCCATTTTGTGGGCAACGGCACCGGTTGTGCCAGAACCAGCGAAAGAATCGAGGACGAGATCACCGCGTTGAGTGGCTATTTCTAGAATACGGGCCAGGAGCTTCTCCGGTTTCGGAGTGGTAAATGGGTCGTTTGGATTGAAAGCCTTTATTTCCTGTGCTGCCGTCCGGTTCTCGCCAACTTCTGAATAGTGCCATGTGGTCATAGCGACAACACCATCGTCCTCGATCTCCGAAAGAAATCGCTTGATGGTCGGTTTACTGCTTCCATCTTTCCCGAAGTGGACCCGATGGTCGGCGAGAAGACGTTCATATGACGAACGAACGTAGGCCCATGCTCGACCTTTCGCTGGCCAGACTTCACGACCAGAAGGTGTTTCAATTGGGTAGATGTTTTCGCTCTCTCCAGTTTTCGCATATTGCTTACCACGAGCTCCCGACGCCAAGCTTAACGTGAAATCGCCTGGAAACCACGGTCCCCGACCATATGACTTTCCGCTATCGTCTATGCCATCGTAATAATCTGAGTTTTTGTAGATCGAATTCTGCTTATCAGTTCGTCGAAGCTTTCGCGGTCGGAACAGCGCCTTATCTTTAGCAAAAACGAGAATATGATCATGGCTATCTGAAAGCCAAGTTGCGTTTGCTTGCGGCGAGGATTTTTTCTGCCAAACAACATTTGACACGAAATTGATTCGTCCAAATACTTCATCGCACAGTACTTTGAGGTAATGCGACTCGTTGTCATCAATCGTGATCCACAACGAGCCGTCTTCGGACAGCAACCGCCGGATAACTTCCAACCGGTCGCGCATCAATCCCAGCCAGATCGAGTGCTCCAGCCCATCGTCGTAATGAGTGAAGGCGCTGCCGGTGTTGTAAGGCGGGTCGATGAAAACGCATTTGACCTTGCCAGCAAAATCCGCCTCCAGAGCCTTGAGCACCAGTAGGTTGTCTCCGAAGATTAATCGGTTGTTGAATATGTCGTTGTCGGAAACTCGGTGCTTGGCGTGATAGGACTTCTCCAGACCTTCGAGCAGAATGCGCGGCTCCAACCGTGGACGCTTTTCCTTGCCGATCCAAGTGAGTTCTAATTTTTGTTTGCTCATTGTGTTGTTCTCATAATTGCGGTGCCGTTCTTGCTAAGCGTTCAGCTAAATCTTGTACAAGGCTCTTCTTTTCGTCAGCGAGTTCCATCAACCTCTCAAGATTAGTTTCTGTCCTAAAATGAGCTAGGCCATAGTTTTTCTTCATAAGGTCGATGAGGAAAGGAACTGTACGTTCTAGTTTGCGGAAGTAGGCCAATGGCCCCTCAAAGGTCAGGTGTTGCTGCGCAAGGTCGAAGGCGTCTTGCCGGAGTTGATCAAGTGGCTGGCTGATCAGCAATGCGATTGCCGCAGCTTCCATCGCAACTGCCCCGCCAATTCGGTTTCGCAAGCACTTCATCATTGCTGCGGCGATTACTTGGCTACCGTGGCGATAAATCAGACGTTCCTGGCTCCTAGCATTCTTCTCATTGTCCAGAACCACCGAACGGATAGCTCTGTAGCAGAGCACAGCATTGACGAGCATCGTGCCTGTCAGTTGTGCCGAGAACAGCGCTTGATACTCGGACGATTCTGAATTGGCGAGTCGCGCCGGTTCGCTCTTTAACCAAACCGGGTAGCGTGGGTCATTCTGCAGCAGTGCCAATGCACGTAGCGCCTCTTCCAGCGTAATCGTTGTGGTACCCGCCATTGCGGCGGCTTCGGGCCGGTAGTGGTACTCGAATTCGAGGTGCGCGATCTCTTGCCGCAAACGCTCCTGATTCTCATCCAGCGATGCGAAGTTAGCCGTCTGCACAGGGTTCTGGTGGTTGCGGGCCTTGGTCACCCGTTTACCGAATTCGCCTTCGGCAGCAGCCTTGATCAAGGTCAGCATAACCTTGGCATCATCGATGTTCCTGCCGGGGTATTGGCGGACGAACTCGGCCGCCGAAGCCACGGTCTGTGCGCCGTTGATGATGGACAGCCCACGTACCTTGAACTTCCTGATGCCGCTATTCGCGTTCTTTCCCTTGGGTTCGATTAGGTCGCAGACGGCGGTGACCCCGTTGTTGAGGTAGAAGAAGTCCGCAGGGTTGTCCTGTAGCGTGGTCTTGATCGCCTTGTTGACGTCCGACTTTGTGCTACCGAGGAAGTAGCGGATATTGCGCTCGTACAGAGCCTTTCCATGCATCGTGTGAAGCGACACCAAGTCCGTCAGGCGAACCACGCCATAGTAGGTTGTGCGGGGCGTTTCGATTTTCTCGTGCTTGTGCAGCCCGATCTCTGTATGCACGGGCAGATATGCCTGTTCTGCCAGCAGGTCGCGTGTGATGTCATCTGCCGTGTAGAACTGCACCGGTTTGACCAGACGCTCTTCGTCGAGGTCTTCGTCATCCAGCAGCGCTTGCAATGCATCGCTTGCAGTCTTTGAAACACCGTCTCCTGTGTAAGGGATGACGAGGCGAATGTGGCTGCAAGCATCGAGGGCACTTTCAATCTCTGCTTGTCGCTTCTGGACATTGGCGTTGAAGACTGTGAAATCCTGCTTGAGCAAGAGGCGCACACCTTCACAGAAGGGCAACGCATCTTTCTGCTTGAATTGCACCGACTCCTTCAGCTTGGTCTGAAGCAGGTAGAGGGTTTCGCTTTTCTCGTGGTAGTAGATGGCATCGAGGCCTTTGTCCTGGTAATCATCAACTACCGCGTCCGCTGCAGCTTGGGGTGTCAGGTCGAGCAGCTTGTGCAGCACGAAGCCACTGAAAGCACGAGACAACTGCTTGGCCGCCTGGTCGGCAGGCTTTGCATTGCCGAGCAACGGCGGCAAGAGCGGCACGAACCGAGCCGCGAGCGCCTTCTTCAGAATCGTCATGTACTGAGGTGCCAGAGCCGCCATCACACCAACTCCCACTCAATCGTGAACAGCGATTGCTCGTGAACATGCTGCTGCAACTGGACCTCAAGTTGGGCGATCAGTTCGTTGCGTTGCGTCTCGACTTCATCCTGGCGAGCGAACAGTTCGCGGCGCAATTTGCTGCGCTTGCTTTCGAGTTCGCGCTGGCGCTTTTGGTGGGCGAGTTTTTCTTCGAGCGTCGGCGAGGTAGCTGCCGTTCGGCGCACCTGCTTGATCTCGACGTCGATGGCCTTGATCTCTTGCTCAATCCCGAGCTTTAAATCGTCCGCCCATGCATCCAGCTTCTCGACTTCCTGTTCGAAGTAACCAAGGTTGCGCTGGTTGATTTCACGCAGGAGTCGCTGCTTGCGGGCCTCCATGTCCGAAGACAGAACATTGTTGTCATCGCTGAACAGACTATTCGATTGCATCTGTGCCGGAAATCGGAGCAACTTTTCTGGATCGTCTTCAGCGAGCACCACGCCCTCGGAAGTAGTGGCTGCGACGATCATCTGCTGCTCTTGCTGGCCCAGTGCATCAACGGTAATCAGTTTGACCGTGAGCCACCCGCTCTGGCCTCGATACGCTTTGAGCGTGCTGACTTGGTTTCCATAGCCGTTGTAATCGAAGACGAGCCGAGCCCCTGATAACTGTCGAGACTTGGCTTGGTGGGTGACCCATTCGGCAAGCGGGTGACCAACACGATAGAGGTGAGATTCACCGCTGCGACGAGGCAGCTCATAGCGTCCAAGGTCAATGCCTTCGAGGTCGTCACTGGGCGAGCGCTTGAGGTCAAAACCATTCTCATCGAAAACAGCGCACTCACCCAACTCGGCTTCGGTGAGCTCCATCAGCATGCGTTCATAGCGGTTCCGTGCCGCGCGGGTATCTTCGGCGCGAACTCGGAGTTTGTCCTGAACCTCTTCATCAAAATTTTCCAGCAAAAGCCGCCGGGTCTTGACCATTGCCTCGTTGATTTCACCGGAAAGGTCGAGTTGCAGTTGCTCGAAGCTGGCCTTGATCGCGTCCGGATCACGGCAGTTCTGATAGATTTCGGCGATGCGACGCTCGAAGTCAACGCCGGAGCCAATCGCACCAAGCACCTCGTCGCTGGCTCCAAAGACACCTTCGAACAGTTGAAATTTCTGCGCCAGCAGTTCGTATACGCGGGCATCCGCTTCGTTGCTGCGGTCGACGAAATTGACCACCACGACGTCGAACTGCTGTCCATACCGATGGCAGCGACCGATGCGCTGTTCGATGCGCTGCGGATTCCAGGGCAAGTCATAGTTGATGGCCAACGAACAGAACTGCAAGTTGATGCCTTCGGCTCCCGCTTCGGTGGCAATCATGACTGTGCCACGCTCCTTGAAATGCTCGACCAAGGCAGCACGGGTGTCGGCAGTTTTGGAACCGGTAATTTTGTCGGTTCCCTCGTGCCGCTTCATCCAATCCCTGTAGGCGGCCTGAGCACGCGTATCGCTGTTCGTGCCGTTGAACAGCACGATGCCCTCGCCGTAGTGAGTATCTGCCAGCAAGGACAGCAGGTATTCCTGAGTTCGCTTGGACTCCGTGAAGATGATTGCCTTCTTGGCTGCCCCCAAACGTTCCAATTCCGCAAACGCTCGTTCCAACGCGGTCAGTAGCGCCTTCCCCTTGGCGTTGTCGCGGATGTTGGTGGCAAGCGCCTTGAAGTGCCGAAGCTCTTCGATTTCCTGGGTGACTGCGTCGCGTTCACTTCTCGCTGACAAATCGGCGCTGGCATCGTGTTCATCCCACTCGTCGGCCGTTTCGTCGAGCGACTCGTAATCCTTGTCCAATTCATCGGCGAGACCAGGCACGTCGGGAGTTTCGTCGAGCAGTCCCTGCAGACGTTTGGCCATCGTTTCAAGTGCACCTGCGATGGCATGGGTTGAGGAAGCGAGTAGCTTCCATAGCACTAGCGATATCAATTGGCGCTGCCCGTCGGGTAGCGCTTTCAGGTTTGGCCGACGGAGGTAGTCCGCCACGAGGCTTGATAGCTCTTTCTCCTCAGTTGAGGGGGTGAACTCTTCAACGATTGCCCGTCGCGCCGTATACGACACGTACTGCTGCACGTCTCGGCGCAATGTGCGTTTACAAATCGGAGCAATACGGGTCCGCAGACTGCTGAACGCCTGCTCTTTATTTTGCTGGGTGAACTGGGTCCGGAAGCTGTCCGGGTCACCAAAGACACGGTCGTCAATCATGCTGACTAGACCGTACAACTCCATCAACGAGTTCTGCAGTGGTGTCGCGGTGAGCAGCACTTTGGAATGGACGCGCGCCAGCGCTTCTTTCAACGCCTTGGCGATAACGTTGTTGCTCTTATAAACATTACGCATTCGATGCGCTTCATCCATGACCACCAGATCCCAATCGATGTCCTTGATGTCCTCGGCCTTCGACTTCGCGAACTGATAAGAGCAGATCACCGGCCCCATCAACATCAGGAACGGGTTCTGGCTCTCTTGCTTGCGGATGGTGTTGTAGTTCTTGGCCTCAAGAATCAGACCCTGCAGGCCGAACTTGTCTTGCATCTCCTGATGCCACTGCTTGCGCAAGTTGGCCGGAACAATAATCAAGATGCGCCGACGACGCTCGGCCCAGCGCTGAGAAATGACGAGACCAGCCTCGATGGTTTTCCCGAGTCCAACTTCGTCGGCCAAGATGACACCACGAGAAAGCGGGTTCTTACAGGAAAACAGTGCAGCCTCGACCTGATGCGGATTGAGATCAACCTGCGAGTCGACCAGGGTAGATGCCAGAGATTCCACTGTGTCGCTGGCCGCGCGACGGGTCAGCAGCCACGCGTAGTATTGGCTTTGGTATGCGGTAAGTAGCTGCTGTGTTGTCAACGGAGTGCCTCTTGCTGGTTGTTCAGAAATGGCATGCGCTTGCCGTGGCCGACGCCGTTCAGGTTCGAATTCATTCCGCCCCCTCCTTTTTCTTGTTGATGCTTTCGGCAATCCAACTATCTATAAGCCGTAGTTCACCGTCAGCAGAATTTCGCGGGAGGACTGGATGATGACCTTGCCGTTGATGCTGGCAATGATTACGTCCTTTTGGATTTCACCATCCTGCACTTGCATATTGCCCTTGGCCGCGATGATCTTGAATGTGTCCTTGATCTTCGCTTTTGCGCCCGATACGAACAGGCTGATCGATTCATTGGCGTTATGGATCCAGCGCCGGCCTGTGGTCTGGTTCGTGTCTCTGAATGAAGCAAAGCGCCCACTTATCCTACTGTCCGAATTTCCTGGACCACTTCTTTCCTCAGTCGGATTTAATCTCGTTTGTAGTCTCGCAATAGTAATGGAGAATCTTGTTTTCCTGATGTCACTTTCCTAGTTCTTAACACCAGCGCATCCGCATTTGGTTTGCGACTATTATTCATTACCCAGTCCTCATAAATACGTTTGTGAAAGATCCATGTCTTTAATGTTTCTGAGTATTTAAATGTAATGTAGTCTGTCCAGTGCGCGCCGCATGCTACCCCATTTTCAACAGTAAAAAATCCTCTTTTAATTGCTATGCCTTCCCCACTGTCTAAAAATGGGTCACACTGTCCGCCCTCATCAACCGTATACACAACGTAATCATTCCGTGCCGACAAGACAAAAGTAGCGTCCGATTTTTGTGTAAAAACGAGTAGTGGTCTTCGTGGCGCTTGTTCGGTACGTTGATATATATTTTTTTCATCTTCCTTATGCACAATAACTACATAGTCAATCAACTTGTCGCTATTGAGATCACCTGATTGCATAGCCATTAAGCTATATTCTTTGGGTAGTTGCTCTGCAATATTTTTTGGGAGTGTGGGCGCTTCTGAATGCGCTAAGCAGCACACACAGACCATCATGCAAGAAATAGTAATTTTTCTAAGAGATGTCATTTTTCTGAATTATTTGTTTTTGTTTTGTTGTTCGTATTCTTTGCAAAATGCTTCCAAGTTGCTAGCGTATTGTGGGTTTACGTCTCTCCAGCTATCGCCGTTGTGACCAGCAGCAATCTTTTCAAAGTCTTTTTCTCTTAAACCATTCAAGAGCACTTTATTTGATTTAGCAAACTTCAAAAATGCCCTAATGTGGGCGGGATCACCTGTGCTCATTCCTTTCACAAAATCAAATACGTTGTTGTATCCAGCAGTTTCATGATTAAACCCCATGATCTGGAATTTCCCCCATGAACATGCTTTAAGCGCAGCTTCTTTATCTAATTGATAGGCTTTAACTAAGCGCTTGTATTGGTGCAATCCTGAAGAACCATAAATGTCATCAGCAACAGCTGCCTCTCCTGTTTTGATGTCAATTACCTCATAAATTACTTTATTTTTTTCACCTTTTTCACCCTTGATAATTACTTTTTTACGTTTTGTTTTGTGATAAGCCTGCCTCGACGATATATCTGGGTATTTGTCATCATATTGGCGATTTGAATACTTTGAAAATTGATGCCGTTCATACAAAATGGATGGCATCGTCTGGTTTCCCAGCTTAATAAATGAAGAATGTGCTGACTCTTGACGTGCAATTGCGTAAATCAAACCAGGTTCACATTTCAATTCCTTGGCAGCAGCTTCAATAACTTCTTTGGTAACTTCACCGCCAACATAATCACCTAAAAAACTCAAATCCGGAATATCCCCTTCCACCACCGTCAACGCCTTCCCATCCGGGGTCTTCGTCGATGTCGCCTTCAGCCCCAATGCCTTCTTGTCCGTCGTCGGAGGCGGAGCCTTGCCGGGGCCGTGCTTTGGCTTTGGCTTTTCTCGCGGATCGGGCATCGTCCCAGGCGGCAGCTCGGGATGCTTTTCCGTCCTGGCTTCGATGACCAGATGGGCGCTCACCAGCGTCACCAGTTTATTGCCGAAGCCGGATACCACTGTCGTTACCAGCTTCCAGTTGCCATCAAGCCGCTTCACCCAGATTTTCACTGTGTCGTCGGGCGTTTCGGTAAACAGCTGTTTGCTCTTGCCATTTTTTCCAGTCGTGCCGTCATGCTTCTTGCCGCATTGTTCTATCCTGAAATGCAGGCCCTTGATCGGGTTGCGGTCGCGGTCAAGAAAGAGCGCTTCCACGCCGCATACGGCTTCCTTGCGCAGGGCAATGCGTTGGCCGACTTGGATGTTATGTGCGCTTCGTATGCCGTTGATTTTCTTTAGCGCTTCCGACGTCGTGCCGTTGTCTTTCGCAATTTGCCAGAGCGTGTCGCCTTTTTTTACCGTGTGATAGTTGCGTTGCTCGCTCATGCCGCATCTCCATTGATCTCATCTTCGCCGTCGTGCTGGCCATTGTCTTCAACGTGTTCTTCAACGTCCCATGCGCCTTCGTCCACGACGAGTAACAGGTCTTTCGCATCATTGGTAAAAATGCGACCCGTCAAGCCGTGTTCATCGAGCATTCCTGATGCG
>Ga0170475_106964795_pt1 | contig 13391 bp, 13 predicted proteins | sample Soicark_Litter_5_FD_111474 | JGI IMG/M metagenome (GOLD analysis project Ga0170475, IMG submission 111474) | Avena fatua rhizosphere microbial communities from Hopland, California, USA. Combined Assembly of 48 SPs | reverse complement strand
GCTGAAGCGCCATAAAGGCATAGGCTGGGACCAAAGTCCTATCTTCAAGCGCTTATATGAAGAAGAGTACGGCCAGTTCGGCGGCGAGCCCTATGGCTGCCTGATGGGCGATTTCTACTTCGATCACAGCCCGCCCGATGTTGAGATGCTTAGGGAATTGGCCAAGATCTCGGCGTCTGCCCATTGCCCCTTTATCTCCGGCGGCTCGCCGACCGTGATGCAGATGGATTCCTGGCAGGAGCTCGCCAATCCGCGCGATCTGACCAAGATATTCCAGAACACGGAGTATGCCGCCTGGCGCAGCCTGCGCGATTCGGAAGATTCCCGCTATATTGGCCTTGCCATGCCGCGCTTCCTGTCACGCCTGCCGTATGGCGCACGCACCAATCCGGTCGATGAGTTCGATTTCGAGGAAGACACGGCCAGCGCCGACCATAGCCGCTATACCTGGACGAATGCCGCGTATGCGATGGCGGTGAACATCAACCGCTCCTTCAAATACTACGGCTGGTGCACGTCCATCCGTGGCGTGGAATCCGGCGGTATCGTCGAAGACCTGCCCTGCCATACTTTCCCGACCGACGATGGCGGCGTGGACATGAAATGCCCCACGGAAATTGCCATTTCCGACCGGCGCGAAGCAGAGTTGGCCAAGAATGGCTTCATGCCCCTGATACACCGCAAAAATTCCGATATTGCCGCCTTCATCGGCGCACAGTCGTTGCAGAAGCCTATCGAATATGTCGACCCGGACGCGACGGCCAATGCCAATTTGTCGGCACGGCTGCCTTACCTCTTTGCCTGCTGCCGCTTTGCGCATTATCTCAAGTGCATCGTACGCGACAAGGTGGGTAGCTTCCGTGAGCGCAGCGATATGGAGCTGTGGCTGAACGATTGGATTATGCAGTATGTAGACGGTGATCCAGGCAATTCCTCGCAGGAAACCAAGGCCAGAAAGCCATTGGCGGCTGCCGAAATACATGTGGAAGAAGTCGCGGACAATCCTGGCTATTACACCAGCAAGTTTTTCCTGCGCCCGCACTACCAATTGGAAGGCTTGACGGTTTCCCTGAGACTGGTTTCCAAGCTGCCTTCGTAAAGGAAACAGGTAATTAATCGCTGAAGGTAAGGGTTGATGTCATGTAAGGGTCTTTGCGGAAACGGCGAAGACCCTTCATTGCTTGTGAAGACTTCAGCGCTTGTGAAGAAATAAATCGTCGCGGATATGCCAAGACCGAGGTCGGCATAGGCGGCGGCTTTTTCGCCAGCGCCAAGCTGTATTTGCTACGTTGACTTCAGCAGTGGTGCGCCATTAGCATCGAACACTATGAAGCCTATCATTGCCCTGGATGCCGACGGCGTCCTTCTCGATTACCATCATGCCTATGCGCTAGCCTGGGGCAAGGCGTTTGGTGTGCAGCCTACCTTGAGTGATCCGCAAGCCTATTGGGCGATGGATCGCTGGGGTGTGCAGCGGCTGGATGGCGAAGCGCTGCTGCGCTTCAGAGCTGCTTTTGATCAGCAAATCTGGTCGTCGATTCCGCCGCTGGCCGGCGCCATTGACGCGTGCCTGGCCTTGGAGGCAGCGGGCTATACATTAGTCTGCGTGAGCGCCATCGAAGCGCACTTTCAGGCAGCGCGCCTGAAAAATTTGCGGGATTGCGGCTTCCCCATTGAAAAAGTCATTGCGACGTCTTCGGCGACGCAGGGTCTCAGTCCCAAGGCAGGCGCACTTGCCGAACTCAAGCCAGTGGCTTTTGTCGACGACTTCCTACCCTATTTGCGCGGTATCCCCCGAGACATTCATGCGGCACTGGTCCTGCGCGAAGCAAATGGCTCGCCGAATTCGGGGGATGACGTGGTTTGGGCACATTCCCAGCACGCTGATCTGGCCGGCTTTGCGACGTGGTGGCTGAGAGGGGCTGGCGACTCGCGGTGCGTAGTGGAAGCAGGAACAGACCGCCCCCAGTAAAATCTTGCGGAGTGAGAGCGTTGAGAGAATTTGCCTAAAACCGCCCGCTTTCCACCCCAACTGACCGGCATTTGCACCGACGCACGCAAGCCACAAACCCAATACGGCTATATCGCCCGCTGAATCAGGGGGTGGGCAGGCTGCTCGCCACAAAATGCGGATTGTCGAGTCCGGCTTTGCCATAGCGCAAAGGTTCGCCCTGTAGCGTATGCACACGGCCGCCCGCCGCCAGCAATACCGCGTGGCCGGCAGCCGTATCCCATTCCATGGTGCGGCCCAGGCGCGGGTACAAATCAGCATGCCCTTGTGCCAGCAGGCAGAATTTAAGTGAAGAGCCAACGCTGGTTTGCTCGGCAACCGTATGTTTGCCGAGGAAATCATCCAGTGCAGCAGCATCGCCGTGCGAGCGGCTGGCGACGACGGTGATACCGGCAGCCGGCGGCGGCCGGCAATGAATGGCATGGCGGCCATCGGCATCTTCAAGCCAGGCGCCTTGCCCTTGCGCTCCGGCAAACAGGCGCCCCAGCGCCGGTGCATATACCACGCCCAACACCGGCACGCCGTCCACGATCAAGGCGATATTGACGGTGAATTCGCCGTTGCGTTTGATGAATTCCTTGGTGCCGTCCAGCGGGTCGACCAGCCAGAAGCGTGTGTCGACTTCCGGGATGCGTCCCGCTGCGGCTTCCTCTTCCGAAATAACGGGAACTTCCGGCGTTGCCTGTGCCAAAAGGGGCAGGATCAGCGCTTCGGCGCGGCGGTCGGCTTCGGTAACAGGCGATGCATCGTCCTTGTGGGCTACGGCGAAATCTTCTGCATAGACGGCCATGATAGCCGCACCGGCCAGGCGGCAGATGCTGCTGACGGTGGCCAGCAGGCGCTCGCTATCCCATGGTAGCGAATTCATGGTGGGCTGCGTGGCTTGTTCTTGCATGGATGGAAAGCTCCGTTATCTGGCCGGCAAACGATGCCATGCACAAAGATAGCATTTACACTGCGATTTGGTGGGGATACCTATGCGGTGTGCGCGATAGGGCGATGAAGCTCCCGGTCCCAGGCAGTTATCTGTAAGATTGGAATTTAGTCTGTGGAATATATCGTCGCGTGCCTGCGCAGAGGCTGTGAATAGATTTGTTGCGCATCCCGATCTCGCCACTGCGATGGTCGCCGTACCCTGGTACGGCTGCGCTTGTCCCCGCATGGGGACGACCTTGGCGCTCGCGACGATTTCTTCACAACCTCTCAGGTTATATCTATCTTCTCTACCGGATGAGCATACATTGAAAGTTAACGAGCCCTTCGCCGCTGCCGCATATATTCGTGAAATCGGCCGTGGCGCGAAAGGCGCGCGCAGCCTGACGCAACAGGATACGCATGCGGTTTTCTCCGCCATGCTGGACGGCCGGATTTCGGACCTGGAGCTGGGGGCGCTGCTGCTGGCGTGGCGCATCAAGGGCGAAACGGTAGAGGAGCTGGCGGGCATGCTGGATGCCGCACATGCTAGCTGCGGCGCGCTGGCCTGTGCCGCCGCTCCTTGGTCTGGCGGTACAGCCTCTGCGTTGCCGGTGGTCATTCCGAGCTATAACGGCGCACGCAAGCAGCCCAACCTGGTGCCCTTGCTGGCGCTGCTTCTGGCCGCCGCGGGTGTGCCGGTTCTCGTGCATGGCATCACGACGTTTCCGGGGCGTATCACCAGCGCGACCCTGTTTGAGGCGCTGGGCGTGCCGATATGCGCCAGCCTGCAAGAGGCGGAAACACAGCTTGCAGATCGGAAGCTGGCGTTCGTGCCGATAAATGTCCTTTCGCCATCCATTGCCGGACTGCTTGCCAAACGCAATATTCTCGGTTTGAGGAACTCGGCGCACACCATCGTCAAAATGTTGCAGCCCCTGGCGGACCACGCAGAGAACCGGGCGATCCGCCTGGTCAACTACACTCATCCTGAATACCTGCAGGTATTGTGCGACTATTTCGGCAATAAGCCGGCCAATGTGCTGCTGATGCGCGGCACCGAGGGCGAAGCCGTGGCCGATGCCCGGCGGCTGGGCAGGATGCTGTGGATAGGCAATAAGCAGCAGGTGGTGGTCACCGAGGGCGAAAAGGGCTCGGTGCCGGCATCTGCCTATTTGCCGGCGGGTTTGAGCATTGCGGATACGTGTGCTTATATTGGCGATGTTGTCTCGGGAAAGCAGCCTGTTCCAGAAGCGATTGCCGCCCAAGTTGCGTTCATATTGCAAGCTGCGCAGTGCGAGGAGGGGAAGTGTCCTTTTCCATCCATCGAGGCTATTGCCCCCACGGCATGTCCCTGAGGCTGGCTGGCCTTGCACATTGGGTTGGAGTTGCACACGGCTACATCTAGAATGACTAATATACTAGGAGCATGGATACTAGGAGCCTGGACGAGCTCTAAGTCAGCAACGCTATGCAGTGCGTGGCGATTTCCAAGCGCGTAGTATGTATCCGTGCCTTATCCCTGAGTGGTCGCGTGACCGGTGTCGTTCGGCGGCGGGGTCTGCGCAGTCTGCAATCCAGTAGCAATGTGCCAAGAGCTAGTCATGCCAAAATCCATACTGATTGTTGATGATTCACCCAGCCTGCGTCAGGTTGTACACCTTGCGCTGGCAAGTGTGGGCTACGAGGTGACGGAAGCCTGTGATGGGTTGGATGGATTGTCCAAGTTGGATGGCCGGCGCTTTCACCTCATCATTTCCGATATCAATATGCCGCATATGGATGGCATCACGTTTCTGAAGGCGGTCAAGGCCCGGCCTGACTGTCGCTTCACCCCCATCATCATGCTGACGACAGAGGCGCAGGAAGAGCTGAAGCTGGAGGGTCAGTTGGCTGGCGCCAGGGCCTGGATGGTCAAGCCGTTTCGCACTGAGCAGATGATCAAATGCGTTTCCAAACTGGTTCTACCCGAGTAAAGGGCCATGACCATTACCAGCACTGTTCAGCATAACCGGCGCAGCGTATTCATATCCGGACCGCTCACCATCTACGAGGCGCTCGAATCCAAGTCCGCCTTGCTGGAAGAGCTGGATGCCGACAGCGTTCTGGATGTGGACCTGTCGGAAGTGTCTGAGCTGGATACGGCGGGTCTGCAACTATTGCTGATGCTCAAGCTGGAAGCACAGCGCACGGATAAGCGCCTGCATTTCATCGGCCATAGCCGGGCCGTGTTGCGGGTCATCGATCTCTATAACCTGGCCGGTGTGTTCGGTGATCCGGTAGTGTTCAGCGGCGAGGGGAAGCGGTGAACCTCGAATCCGCAAAAGCCGTTTTTTTTGAAGAAACCGACGAGCAGTTGGCGACGATGGAGGGAGCGCTGCTCGCCATAGAAAGCGATGGCGGTGAGCAGCGCGATGAGTTGCTCAACTCGCTGTTCCGGGCAGCGCACACCATCAAGGGTTCCGCCGGCCTGTTTGATTTTGCCGATATCGTCGCCTTTACCCATGTCGTGGAAAGCGTACTGGACCGCTTGCGCTCGGCGCAGATCGCCGTGTCCGCCGACCTGCTGGAATTGCTGCTGGCCTGCCGCGACCATATCGGTGCGCTGGCGGTGGCGACCCGTGATGGTCAAGCCCGGCCCAGCGCACCGGATTTGAAAAAGCGCCTCGAGGAATATCTCAGCGCTGAAAAGAAGGCGGCACCGCCACCGCCACCGGCTGCCGCTGCGCCCATGCCGGCCATTGCAGCGCCCAGCGCCCGGCCTACTCTGGAACTGGATAATCCTACCGACCATATGGTGGCATCGGAGTTTTGGCATATATCGCTGCGCTTCGGGCCGGATGTGCTGCGCAACGGCATGGACCCGATGTCGTTTATCCGCTACCTGGGCTCCATAGGTCGTATCCGCTATCTCACCACCCTGTTTGATGCCTTGCCGGCGCCGGACGATATGGACCCGGAGAGCTGCTACCTGGGCTTCGAGATCGAGTTCGAGAGCAGCGCCGACAAGCAGACCATAGAAAACGTTTTTGAGTTTGTCCGCTACGATAGTGCTATTCGTATCCTGCCGCCCCATTCCAAGGTGGCGGAATACATACGCCTGATCACGGAGTTGCCGGAGGGCTCGGACCGCATCGGCCAGATATTGCTGAAAGGCGGCGCCATCACCGCCAACGAGCTGGCAGAAATGCTGGCCCTGCAGCGCGATCGGGCGGCAGGAGGCGATACCACGCCGCTCGGCACGCTGATGGTCGAAGAGAATCTCATTCCGGCGCAGGCGGTGATGGCGGCGCTGGACTTGCAGCGCCAGCATCAGGCCACGCAAAAGGTCGAACACCGGGCAGTGCGCGTCGACGCGGCGCGCCTCGACCGCTTGATCGACCTGGTGGGCGAACTGGTGATATCCGGGGCCGGTACACAGTTGATCGCGGCCGGCACCGGCAATACCTTGCTGGTCGAAGCGATCAGCACCTTGTCCGGTCTCGTCGAGCAAATACGCGACGAGGCGCTCTCCCTGCGCATGGTGCCCATCGGTGAGATCTTCGGGCGCTTTCCACGGGTGGTGCGTGATGCATCGCGCGAGCTGGCCAAGGATATCGTTCTTGAAATCGATGGCGAGGAAACAGAGCTCGACAAGTCCATGGTCGAGCGGCTTTCCGATCCTCTGACCCACTTGGTGCGCAATGCGCTGGATCACGGCATCGAATCGCCGGCCAAGCGCCTCGCGGCCGGCAAGTCCGAACAAGGGGTGCTGTGGCTGAACGCGTTTCACGAGTCAGGCAGTGTCGTCGTCGAAGTGGGGGACGATGGCGGCGGCATAGACCGCGAGCGGGTGCGCGTGCGCGCGATCGAACGTGGCCTGATCAAGGCCAATGCCGTGCTCAGCGATTACGACACGCTGCAACTGATCTTTGAGCCGGGATTTTCTACGGCAGAGACGGTGACCAATCTATCTGGCCGTGGCGTGGGCATGGATGTGGTCAAACGCAATATCGAATCGCTGAAGGGCGTAATCGATATCGATTCCGTGCTTGGCGAGGGCACCGTGGTGCGTTTGCGGGTGCCGCTGACACTGGCGATTATCGATGGCTTCCAGGTGGATGTGGGCAACTCCCCATTCGTCATCCCGCTGGATATGGTGATCGAATGCCTGGACTTGCCGATAAGCCCAGGTGAAAGCGAGGCGCGTTACCTGGATCTGCGCGGCGAGGTCTTGCCCTATATCCGCTTGCGCGAGGTCTTTGAAATAGAGGCACGGGATGCACCGCCGCCGCGCTCCCTGCGCGAGAACGTGGTAGTGGTGCAATATGTCAAGGATAGGGCGGGGCTGGTGGTGGACAGGCTGCATGGCGAGCTGCAGGCGGTGATCAAGCCGCTCGGCCAGTTGTTTCGCGGCATCAAGGGCTTGGGCGGTTCCACCATACTGGGCAGCGGTGCCGTAGCGTTGATACTCGACGTGCCGGCGCTGATCGGTCTTGCGGCCGGCGCCGAGCGTCGGCGCGTGCTGAGTGCGCCTGGCAGGAAGGCGGTTGTTGCCGCCACAGCAGATCTTGCATTACCTCATGGGGTTAGCCGATGAAGTCACTTACGCGTTTACCCATTGCCTTCAAGTTGATACTTGCCTTTGGCTCGCAGGTACTGTTACTGCTGCTGGTGGGGCTGGCCGGCCTGTATGCCGTGTCGAGCATGGAAGCCTTTCTTGACGACAAATACCGGGCAGTGGCGGAAATGCGCCAGGATGTGCCGGAGGCGACAATTGCCGTCTTGCGCCATTTCAACCTGGTGCGGCGCGCACTGCATGAGCCTGCACAGGCCGCTGAGCTAAAAGCAGTGCTGCGCCAATCGGAGAACAATTTACGCCAGTTGTTCGACCGCTTCCGCACCGATGGCACGACACCGGACATCAAGAAACAATTGGCGCAATTCGATGCTTACTGGATTGCCTATACCATCAGCGTCGGCAAATTGAGTGCAGCCACCCAGTCTGGTGATAGCAGTGCGCTGGCGTCCCTGGAGGATGCTGCCGGCCAGGATTTTGCAAACGTGGAAAAAAGCCTGGATGGCTTGAATTTGGCCAGCACGGCCCAGGCGCGTGCGGATATCGCCGGCGGAGCCAATGCGGCGGATCGCCTGCGTGTCGCCACCACCACCTTGTTCGTCATCGGGGTGTTGCTGGCTATCGGCCTGAGCCTGGGCATGACGCGCTACCTGCTGTTGCTGCTGGGCGGGGAACCAGAGCTGGCTCGGGATATCGCCCGCCAGGTCGCCGATGGCGACCTCAGTGTAAAGATCGCCCTGCGCAGCGGTGACAAGACCAGTTTGCTGGCGGCGCTCGCCGAGATGAATACTCGCCTGGGCGGGCTGATGCGGGAAGTGCGCGACGCAGCGGACGCCAGCCTGCGCGCGGCCGGACAGGTGGAAGGGTCTGCGCAGTCGCTGGTGCGCAGTGCCAGCGAGCACGCGGCGAGTAAAAAAAACCAGCGCGGCCATCGAGGGCCTGACTGCCAGCGTCGGGCAGAGCGCCAACAATGCGGCGCGCACCGACGCCCTGGCGACGCGCACGGCCGAGCAGGCGGCCGAGGGGGGGCGCGCAGTCACCGAATCGGTGGAAGCCATGCGCCAGATTACCAAGCGCGTTGGTGTGATCGACGATATTGCCTATCAGACCAACCTGCTGGCCTTGAATGCCGCGATCGAGGCGGCGCGTGCCGGCGCGCATGGCAAGGGCTTTGCCGTAGTGGCCGCCGAGGTGCGCAAGCTGACCGAGCGCAGCCAGACGGCAGCCCGCGAGATCGGCACGCTGGCGCTCGGTTCAGACCAGCTTGCGCAGCGGGCTGGCGCACTGCTCGCCGACATCGTACCCGCCATACGGCAGACGGCCGACCTGGTGCGCGAAATCCACGCCACCAGCCGTGAGCAGGCGGATGACATCGTACAGATACACCAGACCCTCGGCCTGATCGGCCATGGTACGCAATCCAGCGCCGCGTCGGCCGAGCAGCTATCGGCTACCGCTGAAGAGATGCACCACCAGGCGCGGCGTTTGACGACGCTGCTGGATCAGTTCGCGGCCGCTGCACCGCCGTCCTCGGCGGAAACGCCGTTAGGTCTGCCTGGCGTGCGGCGGCCACGGCCGCCCCTTACAACCTTGTCGTCTAATGACAAGCGTCCCGTGCCGTCGATAGTGCCGCGCCAGGTGCAAGGCTTGCCCGTGCCCGGTAACCGTCGCCCTCCGCCTTCGGGCAAGGCAGTCGACGAGAGTCAGTTTGAGCGCTTTTGAGGTTGTAGCCATGAATCAGAGAACACTGCCCGTCCGTCGCAATGCCGTCGCCGTCGAAGAGCCGGTTGAGCTGCCCCAGTACCTCACCTTTCGCCTGGGCCGGGAAACCTATGCACTGGATATCCTGCATATCAAGGAAATCATCGAATACGGCGGCCTGACCGAGGTGCCGCTGATGCCCAAGTTTCTGCGCGGCGTCATCAATCTGCGCGGCAGCGTGGTGCCCGTCATCGATCTGGCGGTACGTTTTGGCCGGCCGCCTCTGGATGTCGGGCGGCGCAGTTGCGTCATCATTGTCGAGGTGGAATACGGTGGCGATTGGCATGAGCTGGGCGTGATCGTCGATGCGGTCGAAGAGGTGCTGGAGCTGCACCCGGACCAGATAGAACCGGCACCGGCCTTTGGCTCCAATCTACGCTCAGAATTCATACGCGGCATGGGCAAGCTTGATGGCCGTTTTGTCATTGTGCTGGCCCTGGATGCCGCCTTGTCCATTGATGAAATGGCGCAAATAGCGGAAACCAATGAAAGGTTAAGCGCCTGATGCCGGAAGTTCTTGTGTCTGAACGTCTCCGGACGCCTACGTCCTGCCTATCTGCACGGACTGGGGGCTGAATATGTCCAGTGCACTCAATCTGCAGCCATTTGCCTTCCGGCAGATGACTGACGCGGAATTTGACGCGTTTCGCCCGCTCTTTGAGCGTCTTACCGGCATACAACTGATGCCGACAAAAAAGGCCATGCTGTCCGGGCGCCTCGCCAAGCGGCTGCGCGCGCTTAGCCTGGATTCCTATGGGGAATATTTCCGACGCATAGACGACGATGGCGATCCGTTGGAGCGGCAAATCGCGCTGGATCTGGTTACTACCAACGAGACGCACTTCTTCCGTGAGATTGGACATTTCGACTTGTTGCGCGGAGAGCTATTGCAGCCGCGGCCTGTGCATACCCTGCGAATCTGGAGCGCTGCCTGTTCCAGCGGCGAAGAGGTCTACAGCATTGCCATGACGCTCGCGGACATGCTGGGCGTGAATGGGAATTGGGAGGTAGTGGGCTCGGATCTCTCCACGCGTATGCTGGAGGCGGCGCAACGGGGGCTGTATCCGATACAACTGAGCAGCGAACTGCCGGAGGTCCATCTCAAGCGATTTTGCCTCAAGGGCACCGACGACTATCAAGATACCTTTCTGATCGATCGCAGCCTGCGGCGCTATGTACATTTTTTTCACATCAACCTGATCCAAAAGCTGCCGGATCTGGGCTTGTTCGATGTGGTGTTTCTGCGTAACGTGATGATCTACTTTGATGCCGCAACCAAGCAAAAGGTGGTGGAAGCCGTTATCAGCAAATTGCGGCCTGGCGGCTGGCTGATTGTCGGCCATGCCGAGTCACTGTTGAATCCGCCGCCAGTGCTGACTGCCGTGTGGCCCACCGTCTATCGCAAGGCGGTGAAATGAGCGACTTCAAGCTGGATATTTTCCTGCAGCCGGGAGAGGTCTACTTTGGTGATGTGGATACGCGGATCAGGACGCTGCTTGGCTCCTGCGTGGCCGTGACCTGGTGGCATCCCGAGCGGAAAATTGGCGCAATGTGCCACTACCTGTTGCCAGATCGCCCACGCACGCAAAAAAAACTCGAGCAAGCGCTCGATGGTCGGTATGCTGATGAGGCATTTAATATGGTGATGCGCCATATAGCCAAAGAGGCGACGTTTCCTGGCCAGTATGTGGTGAAAATGTTTGGTGGCGGTAATATGCTTGCGCCATCCAAACTCACCGGCTCGGTTGGGGAAAGAAATATCGAGTTTGGGAAGGCATGGCTGGCCGAGCACGGCTTTAAAGTGTCTCGCGAACACCTGGCAGGAGACGGGCACCGCAATATCGTGTTCGACCTGGAAACGGGTGACGTATGGGTGAAATTCCAACCGCAACTCGATTCAAAAAAGTAGCAATCACTCTTTGGAGGCCGTGTGCCCATTAATGTATTGATCGTCGATGATTCGGCTGTTGTGCGCCAGGTCATCACCGAAGAGCTGGGGCGACACCCCGACATCAAGGTGATAGGCGCGGCGGCAGACCCGATTTTTGCCAAGGAACGCATGTCCATCCTCTGGCCGGATGTGATCGTGCTCGATCTTGAGATGCCGCGCATGGATGGCCTGACTTTTCTGCGCCAGATCATGGCCGAGCGGCCTACGCCCGTCGTCATCTGCTCGTCCCTCACCGAGAAGGGCGCGTCGATTACGCTGGATGCCTTGTCGGCGGGCGCGCTGGGCATCATCACCAAGCCGTCGATAGGCCTGCGCGATTTCCTGCAGGATAGCTCCGCTGATCTCGTCACCGCCGTGCGCTCCGCCGCCGCCGCCAAGGGGCGCTTGCGGCCCATCGCGCCCAGGCCAGCGCCGGTCCCTGGCACGCGGCCCATCCCATCCTCGTCTTATGTGACGGAGAAGATCAACTCGCCCAAGCTGACGGCAGATGCCATCCTCGATGCGCCGAATGGTGTGCCGGTGGTGGCCGTTACCGAGAAGGTCGTCGCCATCGGCATTTCCACGGGCGGCGTACAGGCGCTGGAAACCTTGCTGCCTACGCTGTCTGCGAGCTGCCCGGCGCTGGTCATCGTCCAGCATATGCCGGAGAAATTTACGGCGACTTTTGCCGAGCGATTAAATGGCCTGTGCAAGATCGAGGTCAAGGAAGCCCAGAATAACGATCGCCTGCAGGGCGGGCGGGCGCTGATCGCGCCGGGCGGCAAGCATATGATGGTGAAGCGCGGCCCCTCCCATTACTACGTGGAAGTGGTAGACGGCCCGCTGGTATCCCGTCATCGCCCGTCGGTAGATGTGCTGTTCCGTAGCGTGGCGAAATGCGCTGGCAAAAAATGCACTAGGGGTCATCATGACCGGCATGGGCGATGATGGCGCCAAAGGGCTGAAGGAAATGCGTGATTCAGGCGCCAAGACCATCGCCCAGGATGAAGAAAGTTGTGTGGTCTTCGGCATGCCCAAGGAAGCGATTAAGCTTGGTGCAGCAGAGGCGGTTGTACCATTGAGTCGCTTATCGAGCCTGATTGATCAACGTTAACATGCGATAAATGCCTGAGACTATTCCTGACTTTCATGGTCTAACGACGCAGGGATGAGTTGCAGATTTCGCCGCAGTCGGCGGACTCTGTCGGTGACAGGCTAGAAGATGACACTTTCCTGTGGTCTGTTTTCGAAGTCGGTCATTGGTAGTTATATTCGCTTCGGCTAGGGTAGTTAGCATAATTATGCTCAGCGAGTTTGAGGCCGGCAAAAAAGATGACGAATTTTTCTGTATATAGCGTGATGGTGGTCGAGGACAGCTTAGTCCAGCGCATGCATGCGCTGGATTTGCTGGCTAGCCTCGGGGTTGCCCGTACTCTGCAGGCAGCAGATGGCCGTAAGGCCTTGGAAGTGTTGGCCGCCGAGGCCAGCAAACCAGATATTCTGATTACCGATCTGGAAATGCCGGGGATGGATGGGGTGGATCTGATCCGCCATATTGCCGAGCAAAAGCTGACCAGTGCCTTGATAGTCGTCTCCAGCCGCGAGTCCACTTTGCTGAGCACGGTGGAAGTCATGGCGCGCGAGCACGGCCTGGTGGTGCTGGGGGTTGCACAAAAGCCCTTGTCCAGCGATAGCCTGGCGGCCTTGATCGGGCGCTTCCAGCAAGGTCAGGCTCATCCTGCAAAGCCTCGCACCGAGCGGCGCTTTACCAAGGAAGAAATTGTGCATGCCGTGACGAATGGGCAATTGCTAATGCATTACCAGCCCAAGGTGACGGCGCATTCGGGCGTCATGCGCGGTGTAGAGGCGCTGGTGCGCTGGCAACATCCACAATTGGGCCTGGTTGGGCCTAACCATTTCATCCCCGATGCGGAAAACTTCGGCGCCATTGATCTATTGACGGAATGGGTGATCAATACCTCGCTAGCGCAATTGAGCCAGTGGCACGCCCATGGCCTGACCATCTCGGTTGCCGTCAATTTGTCGGCTACCTCGCTATCCACGCCGGATCTCGCAGACCGCATCGCCGAAATGGCCGGCAGGATAGGCATAGAGCCGAAATACCTGGTGCTGGAGATAACGGAATCCGCCGTCATGTCCGATCTCGCCTTGTCGCTGGGCACGCTGGCACGCCTGCGCCTCAAGGGCTTCGGGCTGTC
>Ga0170475_115497158_pt1 | contig 13394 bp, 1 predicted proteins | sample Soicark_Litter_5_FD_111474 | JGI IMG/M metagenome (GOLD analysis project Ga0170475, IMG submission 111474) | Avena fatua rhizosphere microbial communities from Hopland, California, USA. Combined Assembly of 48 SPs | reverse complement strand
CTCTCCTTCCATTTCATGATTGATCTCCATGGTGCTCTTAGCGATGAGGAAAAGCCCACCGAACCCAAGAATCAGGTCGCGCCCACTGAAGTCATGGTCGCCATTGAAGCCCAAAAATTTTATCAACCACTGAGGCATAAAGTCGGCTACTTCGAATAAAGGTTCTTTAAATCCAATGATCCACGTAATGCCTAATAAAAAACCAATACGTACAAACATGGCAAGAAAGAGACCTGTGTTGCGTGCCTTCTGACGGAGCTCTTCAGGGAGCTTGTTAGACACGATGGAAATAAAAATGATGTTGTCAATGCCGAGAACGATCTCCAGAAAACAAAGTGTAAGCAAGGCAAGCCAGGTATCGGCTTTTAGAAATATTTCCATACAGTTTAGGCCTGGTTTATCGTTGGGTTTTGGGGCCGAAAATTAAGTAAGGTTTGCTCATAAAAAAAACAAATCAGTAAAAAGAAAAAGCCCCTTCCTTTAAGAAAAGGGGCTTTGTTAGTTTATCGCTCAAACAATTGGAATGTAATGTTTATTCTACTTATGTAACACCACTACTTTAGTTCGTAAGGCATTTCCGTTGCTACCTAATTGCAGAATATAAACACCTTCAGCTAATCCTTGAGTGCTGATCTTCTTGCTTTGCTCTCCCTCACCTATTGCACCCACTTCAGTAAACTGACCCAGCTGATTTGCCATCGTGAGCTTCATGCTTTCTTGTGCAGGAGATGGAAGTTCGATGGTGAATTCTTGATCAGAAGGATTCGGGTAAACTTTAATGTTATCCGCGGTAATTGGTTCAATGGCGGTAACAACGGACGTTGGTGTTTTAACACTCTTTATGAAAGCCTGGTAGACTTCTTTGGTGTCTTCGTTTTGCAAGAAGACCACCACTGTCAACGAATCACTGTTATGTAAATTGTCCGGTGCCCATTTAAATGAAGGGCCTCCAACTGATACAGGAATACCTGCTTTTATTGGGCTAGTAAACTTGGTTCCAGCAGCGTTGGGAAGCATCTTTCTGAGTACATACTCGAACCTGGTTTCACCAGTGGTGACTTTACCATTTGTTGGAACAGAAGCTATGTTTTTTTCCAAGATCGCTATCTGAAGAACAGTTCCTCCTCTCACGCCAAACGGCAGGTCAAATACAGGAGTGAAATTTACATCTACTTGCAACGAGCCATCAGGATTTGAAGTAACTGTAGTAAGTTTAGTACTCGGGCTTGGATCAGAGAAGTCTGCTTTTGCTAATTGAAGCGTGTTCAAGTCATACTCTCCTTGTCCCCAATATTTGAAAAGATCAGAACTTTTCTGTGTAACCGGGTCGACTCCTGTATAATGATGTCCATCCAGAAACGCATACGGTACCTTACTTACATTATAGTACAATGCGCGCGAGCTTGGGTCAGCAGGGTTATCGAGGTTGAAAGGATCCATCCCTATAAAACCAATGTGATAATTTATGTTCACCAATTGCGTTTGACTGACAGTATTTTGAACAAAAAGAGTGATTGCAGCTGCATCAGCTGAGAGGTCACTATTCAAGCTGGTGTTAGATCCTGCATCTGTGCTCGTAAAGTTTTCGAATAAAATAGTCCGTGTACGACTGCCAAAGAAAATGCTATCAATTCCTACTCCATCCAACGGCTTACCTTTAGTACTTAAATTAGTCGTGGTGTTAAGAGTATTTGTTGCCACGCTTGAAAGAGCAAATCTTAAAATCATTTTTTGATTGGTCGGAGCAAGGTTATCAAGCTTATGTTTAGGATGAATCCATTTATTAGCATTACCACTCCAACCAGCGCCGGCTGCATTCGAAGAATTTGAACCTGGGTTAGATGGCAATCCAACGTTAGTGTACCAATCAATACCTGGGGAATTTCCAGTCGGAACAGTTCCAAGATTGGTCCATCCCTTGAGAGGATCAAGAATGTTTAGATCATCTGTTGAATATTGCAAAACCAAACCATCCCCAGTAGCGACATCAACAAAACTACTGAAAGAAATCATTGGTCTTGGCACAAGAGCTGGATCAAGATTTAAGCAAGGTGAGTATAATGCTGATTTTTCATTCGGGCTATAAAATCCATTGGTGCCACCATTTGTTGAAGCGGATGTAGCCCACATCTTATTTCCAGAAGGAGAATTAAAAGCACTGTTGGTTCTTCCTGTTGTAGTTATAGGAGCCCATGATGTGCCAGGTGTTATTAGTGTTGTGTTCAAATCTAAAGTTTGCCAACCTCCACCAGGATTACTAGCGTTATCAAAATACTCACTGAATGAATTGGTAACTGCGAGTTGACTAATTGGTGAGACTTTTGATGCTTGACATCCAAGAGTTGTTATTGTCGTCAATTGAACATTGTAGAAGCCGTCTTTAGAATAAACAGTGCTGCTTGAACCGACTGCCGAAGTTAATGTAGCTGTAGCAGGATTTGGGTTCGGCAAATTACTGGGAGGAGTTTGGAAATTATAATCCCAATTATAATTCTGAATAGTTGAATTACCGGACCCAATTGGTGGCATTTTTGCTGGTGTTGCATTAAATGAGATTACATCACCCACACAGTTTTTAGCTACTGTGAAATCAGGAAGTGGTATATCCCCCACTTTAATTGTGCCGGATGATCCAGGATATTTAACGCTGCTTGCAAGATTAATTGTACCACCAACTGGAACACTAACAGGCAATGATCCGCATTTCCAATTAGATGTTAATGTTAGAGTAACTGAATAGGTTGAAGATGTGTTATAAATATGAACAGGTTTATCATATGTCTGACTAGCAGGCGTGCCCGTCTGAACATAAGCGCCCGCAATGACTTGTCCCCCAGCTCCACCTGAGATTGGCTGCAAAGTAGGATCCACCGGAGAATTGGATAGTCCCGAATTTGGATCTCCAAAATCCCAAGTATAATTGTTTATTGCATTACCCTGAGTAGATGCCGCAATGGTCGATACACTTTTCGCATCGAAAGCAATTAAGTTTGTTGAGCAAAATGCATTAAAAGTGGAAGCTCCAGGATTTCCTACTGTACTTGCAATTGTAAACTGAGCTACCGGGTTAGGTGTTACTCTTAGAATTAGGTAACCAGTTCCAGGTGCTGGTGAATTGCTTCCCTTATAGGTGTACGTAACCAAAATGTCATTATAATTATTTGTTACACCACTTGGATCCAAAGTCATGCTACCATTTCCATTATCAATGAAAGACGTAGCAGTGGCTACTAACGGAATATTTAAATTAGCCTTATAAGATGCTCCTGTAATTCCAATCGTTGCTGTAGCCTTCAATATTAGGTGAAGGTTATCAATGATGGTTTGAACCGTACCGATAATGGTACCATCCACTTTCATGATGACTGCTCCAACGGAAAGTTCCGTTGCGAATTTTGTTCCAATACCTGTTACTACAGTAGAACTTGTCTGCGTAGTGATGGTTCCGGTTCTCGATATGAAGCCGCAAGCAAAATCATAACTTTTAAAATCATAAACCGCAAATGTTCCAGTAGATGTTCCAGCTAAGGCTGCCGGGAACCCATTAAGGGTAATGATTCCACCTTTCTCGCAAAAGACTGATGTACCCTTATAGCCATTAGTTGCATACTGAATTCCAAAATTCGTGTTAATGAAATTAAATGCAGACTGCGAATTCTTTGTATTTTTAGTCAGATCCGCAATATCATATGATGATATATTAGAAGATCCAACTTCAATAAGCGGAATAGCCGGGACGAAAAGTTCAACATTTTGTCTGAATGGCACTACCACTGTTAAGTCAGCAGTGTTTTGGAATGTACCCGTAAATTCAACATTGCCCAAAGATCCTCCGGTCCAATAATAATTATTCGATGCGTTTGCGAGCTTGAAATTGTCATAAGGATCCTTAATAGTTGTCGCCGGATTAAAAATCTTAGTCTCCGACGCAGCATTCAGTATATGAGTGTAATCCCACTGGTATTCATTATAAGCAGTAAACCCTAAACTAACTGGTAGGTCAGTATCATTGGTAATCTGATTAACTACAACAGGAATCTGAGATACTCGTTTTTGCCAAGAAGTATCTGTCCTCATCATGATTTGAGAGGTTGCGTTAACAGGAATGTTTGCTTTTAACAGTAGCAATTTATACCCAGCAACATCCTTGTAGTTGATCTGAGGTAGGTTTACATTTTGAGCAGTAGGAACTGCTACAGGGCTAGGAAAATTGCCGGCAATTGGCAACGGATAACTTGGATTGTATAGATCCTGTTGCGAGCCATTTTGATCGCCTCCCAGCCCCAGCTTTTTAGATATAGGACTGGTGTGATCGTACACTACATACTGGGCTTTACTATTGGAGATACAACCATTCAAATCAGTGTGGGTCATGGTGATATCAAATGCAGAACCAAGGGCAGCACTTCCTAAACTCAATAGATCATTGGTAACACCATTTCCAGAGAAGGAGGTGATTCCATAATCATAGGAAGGCAAAATTTTCGGGATCAAACGAATATCTCCCCCGATACTCGGATCTTGGTCAATGTAGTTATCAGGAATAGCTGCGATAATATCTGTAGCGGCAAAACCAAAAGGAGTGAAATCATTATCTCTCGAGTAGCTGTTCGTAAATTTTTGAACCACCACAGCCAGATTTGATATCGATGCTAAGTTATTCGAGGATCCTAATTGTGCGTTTCCTGCAAATCGCTTAATTGTTGAAGGGACAGCTCCTAAGGGTCCTAATATTTTTAAATTTGTAATGATGATTTTATCAATATCAGTACTTCCAGAATTGATGTAACTAACGTTCACCAAAGTATTATTAACCCAATCGACAGTAAGTGAACTCTGATCAAAATCCGGACCTATTAATTGCACCGTTGGTAAAGTGACACCGTCAAATGTGTATCCTGGCGGCAAAAGAATATTAAAATCCTGCACAGTTGAACCCATATCAAAATCCCCGGAATTTGTTTCCCCAATAATAATCGGGTCTGTTAAGGTAAAATAGCTATCTGGGCACAACTGGTATTGAGGAGTATAGCTGTCCTGCAACTGACTTGCAATAGGAGTTGTAAATTGGAATGTGGGCCCATGGCCGCCAATCGTATAGGGTGCCGGGTTGTTATTTGTATCTAAATTATTTACATCACCATAAGGAAATAATGCTGGCACAGGGGTGGGCTGAGCATCATTCTGAGCATAAACCCATACATCATAATTGGTTCCAGCATTTAGAGAGGCTGAGAATGCAACAGATTGCGCACTATTAATATTTGTTATAGAATATTGGTCCCATGTTACGACCGAACCAGCGTTATTGGAGGCATAACCACTAAATGTCGGGTCAAAAATATCATCAATAGTAGGCACATTCGATCCATTGGCAACATATTGTGCATGATCCAATACCAAGTAGTACCCCGTTCCCCGTTGATCAAAAGTAGTACTGAATACGCCTGTGGTTAAGTTACTAAATGAACTGGTAGCACTAATCAAGTTAGGTGGATTTACACTCGATATTTTAAAGTACAATATTGCGTTAGAAGAAATCCCACCGAAATAGTTAAACCCATCATCTGAAATACCGGTTCCTGTTCCTGTTAAATTATCGAACGATCCTTGCTTGATCGTTACGTAATACAAGCTATCTGGCTTTAAGGAATGACCGTTTACAAAATTGATTGAGAAACTTAGCGGATTAGCAGTTGGGGTAAGTCCTTGTTGAGTGCGGTAATCACCATTGATGGCAACCAAATTTGCTACCAAAGTATTGTCAATACGATTGCGAAGTTCTGCCACACCATCCAGCGACCATACGTCAATATCAAACGTAAGATCAATTTGAGGCAACGTCTGCTCAACATTCAATTGCCCATTGTAAGGGTATGTTCCAGAATTTTGATCAGTTAAAAGCAGAGGAGGGCGAGTGGAGGCAAATGAATAGGTTTGCCCAATTACATTTGCAGACGCACTTCCTTTGGTGGTAACTATATGATCATCGGTTTGTGAACCGATAAAATAACCGTCATCAATAAGTTGGGGTGCTAAATTTTGAGTTCCAAGTTTCGCAGTCACGTCTACGTCGGCCACGAGGTAAAAAGTAGCGCTGACAGCGTTACCGTTATTAGGATCATATAATGGAATTGGTGTGTTAGTTCCCCAATCCACTACTACCAAATCCATGTTTGTATCGTTTGTAGAAGACTTAGGAGTAACCGTAGCCCCGATGGCCGTTACTGGTACCGCTCCTTTGAGAACCTTGAAGTTTTTAAATATTGTGGTGGTAGCCGTTTGAAAAGGAAAATCAAATGAAAAAGTAAATCGTTTCAGCGAGGGTTGTGTGGTTGTGCTGTAGTCCGGCGTAAAAGTAACACCTAAAATAGTGGCACCTGGAGTCCCCCCTTTTAGATTGGGTGGAGTCGTAATGGGCGCTAAAGATGCAGTGACATTCACCACATCCACATGCTGACATGGTATTGAATTAGCGATATAAGTTCCTCCTGTCACGGCCACTTTAGCATTCAATGTCAGGGTCAACGAAGTGTTACTTGCAATAGAAGCAACCTTGCCAATAAACGCTCCACCTGAATTATTGATGGTATCATTAACGGCGAGATCCACTGTAAACAAAGTTCCTACTCCAGTCACCGTTGATGAACCGGTTGAAGCAGTGATAGTTCCAGTTGTATTTACAACAGGCGTTGAACTGTTAATTCCATTTGCAATTATAGTAAGAGTACCATTGCCGGCTCCGAATTGAGGGTATGTCAATCCATTTAGATTGAATACTCCATTCACAAAGGTGTTGGGGTAAGTGATCGCTCCTCCTGCTAGATCCGTAACAGCCGGTGCATAATTAAAGTTAAGGTCAATGAGCTTAAACTTGTCACGGGCCTTAACTACAGGGGATATCGTGCTTGGAAGTAGCGATGTAGCGTTACCTTGGTTGGGATAAGGAAACCCGTTCAAAGGATCAATCCCCATCGGCTCGTTGACGCCAGCGTAACTCGAAGGTTGAGTTGTAAAATCAAGACTGGTGGCAACTACATCAATAATTCCAACAGATCCGGGTTGTGCACTATTATGTGTTTGCCCGCCGATATAAGTAGGGCCAGGATTATTTCCAGGGATAGGTCCTGAACCAGGGCCAGTACCTGTAGGGTTTGGTCCATCAGGGCCAAGTCCGCTATAAAATTTGGATCCAATACCAAGCGCTGCCGCTATTAAGTCTACCTGAATGAGATCGCCATCTTTGAGCTCTGGGTCCGTGCTTCTGAAGCTGACACGAACACTCAATGGCACTTGCTGATCGTCGCCTGCTGTTAGAAGAATCGGATTGGTGGCCGTACCTGTTGCCTGGCTCCAGGTAAAATCATAATAAACTGTTGACGGGGAAATTAGTCCCATTCCATTATTATAGGTTGTTGCATCCAATTCCGTTCCTGGAATCTCTATTCCATTGCTGTACAAAGCAATCCTTCTCAATGTAGAAGGTTTATAAAGGCGCAATGTTATAGAAGTGAGGTTTGTTGTAGCACCATCATTGTCTCCGTCGGGAACTCCATCGCCTGAATCAGTTTTAGTTTGAAGCGGTGCAGTACTAGTCCCGTTATTATAAACATATGTTGAACTCCTACTACCATCTATGAGGAGCGCTCTTACCAATTCATAACTTGTATTTGTATTTTGAATGTTCGAATTCTCCTGGTGGTTAACGTAATCGATGACCGAAGGAACTGGTCCGCTGCTCCCCGCAAACGGAGGGAAAGTAGGATCTCCAACCAATGAAGATTCAAAAGAAGTCTGAAGAGTGATTGTTGGAGAAAAGCCCGCTGGTGAAAGTGGAGCAGGTCCGGCACAAATTGCACTAGTTCCACAAGTCGTTCCCGAAGTACCTCCCAAATTATCCGCCTTGATTGTAAGCGTCACAATATCTGTATTATTGCCCGTTGTAAATTGGAATACAGAGGGAAACATAAATACTCCATTAGTAAATGCATCCACACCATATTGTATTCCACTTCCAGCAATACCGATAACATTTCCACTTGTGCCTGTCATTGTTGCGTTGGTGGCGTTTGTCACAGAGGTGATCTTACCATTAAAGTCCGAATCAAGGTTACCATTGACATCCCTTGCTTTAACAGTTACCTGACCACCGCTACCAGGAAAATCTGTACTTATACCGGCATTGGCAGATCCAGTCGGTGTCGTAATATCCAATTGCGTGGCAACGACTTCAACCTGGTTGTCATCAGCACCCAGGCTTGCAAAAGCAGTAGATGTTCCCGCACCAAAGACTGAACCAAGCGGAATCGCAGTCACGCTAGTAACTTTAACCTGTATCACTTTGTTGTCGATATCAGTAAATGCTGGTCCGCTTCCGTTGAAGGTAGCATAAACTGTCAGAATTCCATCATTATCATCTGGAGCCGAAAAGGGCGTCGATAAACTGTTGAACGGTAAGTCTCCAGTTAGCGTATTATAATTTCCTGCAACTGGAAGCTCTGCAATTTTGGTTGTACCGTTATATAGCGCCACAGTTTTTAGATACTTTCCATTCGTTATATTCAGAGTGATCGATTGAAGCTTGGTCGCTGAACCATCAGTATCATTGTGGCCCGCCCCTCCGTCTTCTAACCTAAATCGTTCCAGCGCCACACCATCCGTATTGGCGGTAAAAGTGGAAGCCTGGTAATTTGCGTATAAAATGTTTTGGGTGTAAGTATTTGGTCCAGGAGCACCATGAATAAATGTTGCATCCTTAACAATATCACTGTTGGAAGAATAATTCATAGTGAACGTTGACGAAATGGCCCTATTAGCAGCTGTAATAGGTGCTCCAAGATCATTCTGACCACCAGAAACTTCAAGGTGAATGAGGTCACCTGATGTTCCATTTCCTGCACTAGTAATCGTGAATACACCCCCAACCGCAAGGCTATCAAAAGTTACTATACCGTTAGTAATGGTCAACGTTTCTGTTCCTGCTAGAATCGGATAGGTGGCGCCGCCAGGTCCCGAGTTCTGAACAGTGGTAACAGTCGGTGTACCTGCATAGCCTCGATCTACGTTACCATTAACATCTTCAGCCCGCACCACAGGCAATGGGAAGAACGACGCGTCATATTGCTGACTCGTAGCTAGGGCCCTAGTGAATACTAGCTTTGTGGCAGTTACAGCAATGGCATTCTTTGTATCGGCCGAACTAGCTGTGCCAACTTGCATCAAACTACTGGTGGGTGAAGCTTCTGTTGTAACACCCGAAGTTGCTATCACATCAAACGCATAGTCTTTTCCGTCGATAATATCACGGAGTGCAAGAGCAATCGGTTTTTGTAACCATATTTTTAATGTATAAGTCTTAGAGCCGTCGTCAGCAATTGTTTCCATCGAAGATCCAGTTGGAATAACGAAAGTCAGATTGCCAGAGGTCACCTGACCAACGGTGACAATATTAGTGGCCAACCCAATAGTAACAGTTGAGGTTCCGTCGCTTAGCGACGCGCCCACTAGTGTTGTAGTCCAATCATCAAAAGTTGTAACATCTCCGCCTCCGTTCGTACCGTTGTTCGTATTCTGCGTGATTACAATCTTGCTGACTTTGGTCGGCAGTTTATCATTAAGGAGTGGCGTAGCACCGACGTCATCCGTAATCTTGAACTGCCATACCTGAGGGCCGTTTTGCTGAGGCGCTACAGGAATAGATGATGGATCAACAGTGGCCAGGGAAGATAGGGAGGTGGCATTAGATACTGAGCTCAACTCGCTTCCGGCAATAGCAGTCACGGCAGACAATGCTGTAATTTGAACATCCGTGGTTTGATTACCACCGAGTCCGGAGTTACTGTCACTGATTGCAGGTGTAGTAATACCAGGCGCCGAAACTGTAATATTACCGATACCCGGCCCATCAAAAACAAAGTTGTTAAGCGTGAGGAGACCTGCCGAAAAATTATCCGCGCCACTGTAAGTAGTCAACGTTCCTCCAAGTGTAATGCTATAAGTTGTAGCGGCTACATATCCCAAATCCCTATTCCCATTGGCATCCAGTGCTTCAACAATAGGTGGTGTCGGAAAGTTAGCTTTCACCCCGATTGTAGCCGGTAAATCAACATTGAATTTCATCACGGTAGCTGAGACGGTAACCGGTGTAGCACTGAATGCGCTTGTAGCCTGGAACATGCTACTCTTCTGATTAACAGATGTATTGTCCAGAGTAATATTTGCGGAACTGACGAAAAATCCGAAAGTAGAGCCGTCAATTGAAGTAGCCAAACCGCCTAAGCTATTCTTTACCCATATCTTAAGAGTGTAATCCTGAAACCCACCATCAGGCACAAAGCCAATGTCGTTGGCAATTGAGCTCTGATAGAGAACATCATTAGCATTGTTGAATGTAATGGTATTATTGCTAGGACCGCTATTGTTTACTACCCCATTTATAGTAACCCCATTCGAGCCAACCAGTTGCACCTGGTTGGTACCCAGTACCTGAGTCCAATCAGAGATTGTACCACCGCTTTGAGTAATCACAATCTGACTAAATTTGGTGGGCGCATTGTCGAGATTGCCTGCGCCATCATCCCTGATTCTAAATGTGAAAACTGCCGAACCCGAGCTGGTGTTAGTAATAGAAGTTACTGCCGCGCTTGATAAGAGTGACACTTGCGAGGTGACCCCAAGGCCAGTGATGCTGGAGCCGCAGTTGAAGTAGTGTTATAGTTGATCGCGTGCCTATCACCAGTTATAATATTGTTATTGTCGAGCGTGTAAGGATAAACGATAACAGTGTAATTAGCACCTGAGTTAAGCCCGTTAAATGTTGCCGTCGGGCTTGTGACGTTTAAGGCCATTAAGCCGTCGGCAGTCATGCTAATATCGTCAGGGAAATAAGTTCCATCCTCCAAACCACTAGAACCAACGGTTGGAAAGTTACCGACCGGCGTTAGTGGTGTATTGATTGTAGCATTGTTTTTAAGAAAAACAAGGTAGTGATCTGCACCGGACACACTTGTCCAATCCGCTTTAATGGATGTATTAGTCGGGTTCGAGGTAGTGATGGAGGCTGTGGCAACACCACTGGAAGGCTCAGGATTACAGAAGTTGCCGTAAGTACCTGCCTTAAAGGTCTGCGTAATTACGTTTCCAGCCTGATCTTGAATAGTAGAAGAGCTAGCAGTTTGAGGCGGTCTACGAATGGAAAAACTACCACCGTATGTCAGTCTGCTGCCGGCCACTTTTAAATTAATTGTCGTGTTATTGGGTATAGATTGAACTATGCCAATAAAGACGGTTCCGCTGGCGTCAAAAATTAAATCATTTCTTAAAACCTGCGTGGTAAACGAGGTGCCAGTACCTGTAACTGTAAACACTCCACTTGTAGCCGATATGGTACCTGTAGTTGAAGCAGAAGAAATTACGGTAGATGGACCTGTCCATTGATAGGGTATAGGGAATTGTTGCGGAAGAAAATTGTTAATTGGAGTAAAAAAGAAATATCCCGGTGGGCTGCTGCCAACATCAACGCTGGTTACTGTTCCGAGATATTGGCCACCCTGTATATAAACTTCTGAGCCTGGTAAAAGAGTTTGGAAATTACTAAGGCTCGGTCCTATGAAGGCCCAATTATAGTCATAAGCAATATTGTTTCCTGGGCCAGGCCAATAAATATTACTCGCTCCATTATTATAACTAACGCCTAGTGGATTGAAATCCACCTCAAGAGTTCCTACACCAGAAACATAGGTTTCGGTTAATTTCCATTGAGAAGAAGTATTGGGTGCAATTGGTGAAACTGGAGCAACACTTGCAGGGGTTAGACTAATAGTTGAACCTGTATTTGGTGATTTTAGAAATTTAAAATCAGCAAACCCAGGATCAAGCCCACTTACAGCTTCACTAAAATTAATTAGATAACTAATTGTGGATGTGGTGGTAACGCCATTTACACTAGTAGCATAAGGGTTCACTATGGCCGGGTCAACGACAATGGATGTAACTGTTGGAGGCGTTGAGTCAATAATATAGTTTTCCGCAGCAGGGTCAGTTGCACTAAAACTTGTAAGCATAGAGTTGCCATGAGCATCAACCAAATTTCCGATGTCAGGATCTACTTGAAGACCAATGGTACCATCTCCACTTGGGGATGGGTAAGTGGGAGGAGCACCTACTTGGATTGTCCATGTAATTCCTGAGGGACTTCCAGCCGGAAAACCGTTAGCCACTTTACCCTCAAAAGCCAAGGGGTTATCTGCAATTTTAATCGCCTTAAAATTTGGAAAGTTGGCACCGGTCACAGCCTCACTAAAGTTTACATCGTAATAAATAGTGGTAGTGCTTGAACCTGGAATAAATTGAGAAGCTGCTCCTGTTCGAGTTATCGAGACTACGACAGGTGCTTTGTTGTCAAGGTCAAATGAACCTGAAGTGCCAGCAACGGTTTGGGTATTTCCATGAGAATCTTTGCCACCATTAACACTTGCAGTGATACCATTAATTTCCTGGCTTGCACCTGCAGTGAAATCGGCAGCATAAGTATCGTTAGCAAAAGTAGTAGTAGTCCAGCCGTTAACATACGGCCCAGTGTTTACCGGAACACCAGCACCAAACGAACCAGCTGAGAAAGAGATTCCCGGTGTAACTGAAGTGTTCATAGACTCAGAAAACTGAACAGTCACTCTCTGAACATTGCCAGAACTAACATTAATTGGATTTAAGGATGTGCTTACTGCAGATGCAACCGGCCGTTGCGTGTCAACCAGAAACGTTGCCGCAGAAGTACCGGCGCCATTGGCATTTCCTCCCAAATCGGTTATACCAGAAGTAGCAATGATTGATGAATTTACGTTCGCATTTTGAGAAGTACCACTATGCGTAAGCGTAACGGTGTAGGTATCATTGGCCAAGGTGGTCGTACTCCAGGCGCCACCAGTAAATGCACCCCAGTTGGCGGCTCCGGTTATCCCAATCTTCCCTGCAGCAGGAGCTGTGGTATTCTTCATTGGCTCCGCGAATTGAATGGCAACCGTCTGGATTAATCCCGTTAAGGAAATAACATTCACCGAGTTCGTAATGCCTACTATCGTTGGAGCTGTAAGATCTTTCAATGTATAAGTTGTTCCAGGGCTGGTCTGAGCAGTTCCACCATATCCCCCAGCACTTACCGTAAAACCACCCGCAGCGTTAGGAAGAACATGTGCCGCCATTGAAAATCCGATAGTCGGATTACTCGAGAAGAAATAGCTGGGTGCATCGGCTACCAAATAAAAATATTTAGTTACGCCAGCTGATAAACCAAGACCTGAAATGGAATTGAAATTCACTGCATAGGGTGCAGAGGTAACTATTGATGGAGAAATAGAAAGTGCTGTATTTAAGTTAGTCGCACCAGCGGGATAAGT
>Ga0170475_105769554_pt1 | contig 13401 bp, 12 predicted proteins | sample Soicark_Litter_5_FD_111474 | JGI IMG/M metagenome (GOLD analysis project Ga0170475, IMG submission 111474) | Avena fatua rhizosphere microbial communities from Hopland, California, USA. Combined Assembly of 48 SPs | reverse complement strand
CTGTTTCGCAGGCGGATCGCATGCGATCGTTCGCAGGCAGACAACATGTTGTCTGAAACCCCTGCTCACCCCCTGCTGCACCTTGTGTGGCTCGCCACACGGCGCTCCGGTGCGCCTTGCACAGGAACATCGCCTTCCAAGACGATGCCGTTGCGCAGGCGTGGAGCAGTGCTCCACGAATTCCCTGCTTCACCATCCCGCCAGACCCGTCCAAATCGGGAAATTGTTTTGCGCACGTTCCTAAGGATCGGCTGCCGACTTCCGGCTTCTTCATTGTTCCTGAATCACGTTCGCTAGCCCACACATCATGTCCCTCCGCCCTCGCCTATCATTCTCGTGGCCTCTGTACCTCCTCGCTCTCCTAGGCGGCACAGCAGGTCGTGAGCAAGCGCGAGTCGAGCTCGCCCATCGCTCTGCGGCAGGTAGCTCACGGTTGAAAACGCGCGAGAACCTTGCACCGGCACTCCATCAAAGGCAGGCAACCCAATATCAGGAAAACAGCTTGAACCAGACTTCACGCCATAGCAGGCAGCTTGGCGAAATGGGATGCTCGATCACCTCTTGTCTGAATATTGAAGACATCCTCGCCACCACGTACCAGAAGATTCGCGAGTTGATGGACGTCGAGGTGTTTGCAACAGGGATCCATCAACCAGGTCAGAAGCATATTGATTTTCGTTTCTCTCTGGCCGGGAACGCGTGTAGCGAGCCCTTCCACCTTGACATGCAGGAAGCAGATCATCCTGCGGTACAGTGCATTTTGCTCCAGCGTGAAATATGCATTCATAACCTGAGCGGCGTGAGTGGCGCAGAAACTCTTGAATTCAAGGAACTGCAAAAGATGCGCCTGCTCCAGGCAGAATCCGGTGCAACCGCATTGCCGGTCCGCTCCGCGCTCTGTGTCCCATTGAAGCTGAAAAACAACAGACGCGGCGCTCTCTGCCTCTACAGTTCGAATTCGCACGCCTATCAGGACGTTGACGTCGCCATGTTGCAGATATTAGCGGGCTACGTCGCGGTCGCGCTTGATAACGCCGAGGCATATCTTCAGTTGCAAAAGGCGCAGCAGCAGTTGGCCTTGAAACACCAGGGACTTGAGAATGCCTATCGGTCGCTGGAGGAAGTCAGCCTCACCGACCCGCTAACCGGCCTGCGCAATCGGCGCTTCCTGCAGCAGCAACTTGACGCGGATATCGCAATCACCATGCGGCAGCATGAAGAATGGAAGAAGGCTGGCAATATGCCGCAAGCGCCGGATATCGATCTGGTGTTCTTCCTGGTTGATATCGATCATTTCAAAGCGGTCAACGATCAGTATGGCCACGCTGCCGGCGATATGGTGCTGATTCAGATGCGCGATCGGCTGGAGAAAGTATTCCGGGAATCCGATTACCTAGTCCGCTGGGGCGGCGAAGAGTTTCTGGTCGTTGCTCGTGCCACTAGCCGCACCAAGGCTGAACAGCTTGCCGAACGTATTCGGCACACCATTTCCGACACGCCCTTTGCGCTTGGCGGAGAACGCTATCTATCCAAAACATGCTCGGTAGGCTTCACCTGCTTTCCATTCCTGCCGGAGCATCCCGGATTCATGTCCTGGCAACAGACCGTAGAACTCGCTGATCATGGCCTGTACACCGCCAAGCGCAGTGGACGCGATGCCTGGGTCGGATTACACGGCACCGAAAGCACCGTTATCGAGGGCGGCCCCGAACAACTGATCGCTAGCGTAACAAAGACTTTGGAGAATGGCGGATTGCGGCTGACAAGCAGCATCCCCTTGTCCTCCCTCCAACTCGATTCCCCTGCGCAGGCATGCAATGAACTGCCCTCTCCTTGTGCGTCGCACGGGGATGCCAAGCTACTACTCAATGGCCATCTCGATGGCTTGAACCACTGCGAGCGCCAGCCAGTCGGCCGCGCGACTCATCCTTAATTGTTTTATTGGAGGTCATTCAAAAATGAAAAAAATGGTGAAATTCATGCGCAATGTAGCAATCCGCTGGCAACTGCGCAGCCTTGATGAACAGGCAGCAAACATTCTGGAAGCGCGAAACCATGCCCTGCTCCGGCTTATGCAAATTCAACGGGAGCGCGAGAAAAAGGTATACGAGCTGCAGCAGCATAATTCGCGGCACTACATCAGCTCAGCGGCCCCTTCTGACGGGAACTTGCTGCGTTAGAGTGGATTGTCGAGGACGAACGATCTGAACATGGATTAAAGCGGATTTCCCTCGGATGTAATATCAATCCTCCTAAACACACCTCTTTGCAATACTTTGTATTGGTCGTGGACGGGTTCTTGGGTTCAATTTTTCTACCCATTTTCCCTGTCATTCCCGCGAAGGCGGGAATCCATAAGGCGTTTGCTCGATTTGCCGGCCCATCGATTCCCGCCTTCGCGGGAATAATGGGTAACTTTTGAGAAAATTTAGCCCAAACATCCGCATGCGAAAACATGTTGCAAACTTGTGTGCATAGGTTTGCCCGCAAGCGAGAGAAGGATTGAGGGACTCAAAGCCACCCCTTTAAAGGCGCCATTCCGCGAAAGAAATATTTTTCTTTATGAGCATGTTTGGTGTCCTTTCAAGCAACTTCGGACGGCCCCTTCCCACTTGCAGGGGGGAGTAGCAGGGGTTTCGCGCAGATCAGTAAACCACTCTAAATAGACGCGTGCCGAACATAAGTAGGTAAAAACAACAAGGCATTGTAAAAAAACACAGGCAAATCAGCATTTGCTCTGTGACTTAACAAATACGGTAAAGCAATATCAGCCATGAAAATTATCAGCCTCTCCTGCATTAGCTTTTTTAACACGAAAAAGATTCCCGGCACCCCATCCGCCAACACTGGTAACCCCCTACCCGAATTACCCAGCAAGACAAACACAAAGAGAAATCTAGGCAGGTTGTTATCTACTCTCCATGAGCCCCGAAAGGCGGCTTTTCACGCTTGGCAGATGCGACTGAGCTTTGGGCGAGGCATGGAAAGCGGCATTCTTTCCCATGAAATAGCGACCAAAAGCTCTGGCAACACGCCGCTTATGCAGATCATGCAACAGTATGCGCACGATATCGGCAGCAATCTTAGCGCCCAAGAGATCGAGAGATATATCAACCTAGGGGAACACCTTGTCAGGGCTATTACCCAAGGAAGACTGCAGGAAGATAACAAACTGCGCATCCCGCAAGAGAACGGTGGAGAACATATCGTCCAGTCAAACCTTGAGACGGCGCGCGCCATCTCCTGGTATCTGCAAGCCAAGGGAGTCATGGACCATGCCTCCCCCGATTTCGATCCGCATCTTCTTAACAGAGGATCCATGCTGGTGGCGGATAAGGACAGCCACCTGTTCCGCTTTCTCAACAGTGCACCCAATACCCATGGCAGGATTTCAACCCACTTCAACGAACGCAGTACATCCGAACCTGCAACCCTCAGCAACACCGGCGTGCTGGGAAAAGCAGGCAGCCTGTTCAGCCCCTCCGCTACCGCGCAGCGGGCGATCGAAGATTTCTCGAAGCGCATGCCTTCCGGGAAAGGAAACATGACTTTCGACCGGCTGCAAGAAGATGACGGCACCCCGCTGCTTTTCCTTAAATGGGAAACGGTAGGCGTGCCCACCGCGTTAGGTAACGTGCGTCATGTCGACAAGGAGGACGGATTCCGGGCGGCGCTTTCGGCTCAGATCAAAACACTCGGACGAAATGCCGCGCACTGTGTCAACTTAGTTCAGCATTCCGTCCAAAAAGGAGGGAGCGGCCCGAATTGGGGAATCCGGCGGGAAGACGTGCACAGAGGCGAGGCCGAACCGCTTTACAATAAATTCAAGGCTATTGTGCAAGACGCTGGCAAGATGGAAGGCAAGGAATGGGGCACGGCAACGATAAAAGCCGGCAAGAAAAAAGGGCTGTATCATATCAAGGAAGTCTTGCAAGACCTAGAAAAAAAGTATACGGCATTCAGCCATTTATCCGATCACCAGACGCAACTTGCAGGAATCGGCACTCTGCTTGAAGAAATCAGGGAATTTGAAGGGAAAATGGGTAAAAACCTGGGTATCAACCGCAAGGGAGCGGAAATACACGTCAGCCTGGATATGTCTTATCTTGATCGGGGAACGGTTGCTAAATCCGTTAGCCTGGAACAGCCGAATGGCAAAACCATGGAAGGCAGGAACGGGAAGTTTTTGCGGAAACTCAGAAAGGAATTAAGCCTCCGGAGTAATAGCTACAGCCGTCTCGCGCACTTCAAGGCGGCAGTTTCCGATATCAAGTCGAAAGTCAGCCATGCGATGAACAAGAACGCCAAACTGGTGGTGGATCTATCGGGCCAGGAACTCAAAAAGGTGGTGACAGAAAGTCTGTCAGACAAGGAACTCAACGAAATCTCGATAGGACGGCACACGAGCAGGGAGGGCAGGCCAGGTCGCTTCACACGAACCGGAAGCTTCCTGAACGCGGCGGTCAAGGAACAAACAAAGCGCAAGCAGCTATGTGCCGACATCGAGGCGAAATTGACGACGTCCGAGAGTTTTGGAAGCATCACTCCCCAAAATCTTCGCACTTGGAGGGAAAAAAACCGCCCATTAAAAACCCCAGGGAAAGATAAATTTGAGTCCTTGACGCCGGGAGATGCTGGGAAAGCAGACTTCGCAGAGATAGCCACGCCGAAGAAGAGCCTTGCAGATTGGTTACGCACCGATCCGATAGAGAACTCCACGAAGCAGGGCTTTGCAAAGGCGGACTCCAGACAGATTACAGAAGAAGAAACGGATGAAGAAGAAATTTATGAAGAGGATCGTACAAGCTTTTCCTCAAAAGATTATTCGAGCCAGGAAGAGCAGGTGAGCACTTCGAAGAGCTCTGCCCGTCCAGCACTTGGTCGTGCCGGCAACTCCAGCCCTTCCAAATGGGAAAAGGATGTACTTGAGGCGTTGAAAAAGCATACGCCCGCCACAGACAAGTGGCTCAGGGAACACAACTATGCCGTGGCGAAAAACCACGGCAGCGGCATGAATTGCCTCCTCATCGCCCTCTTGCAACATGCAACGGGACGTTACAACGATCAGCATGAGCAGCAAGCGCAGCAGATCCGGGCGCAATTGGAAGAGAGACATGGACTCGTCGCACCCGGCGAAATGCTGAGCGTGTTCTCGGACGATGACCCGATCCTTCGAGACGCGGTGAAGATAATCAACGACCTGCACAACACCAGCCTGGACCCAGTCATCGTCTATCCGACTGAAGACGGTCATCCTAACAAAGGCAGAGAAGACGACAAGATAGGGATTGCAAGCCAGAAAAATCTAATTGTGTATGGAAGACATGGCGATTTGCATTTTGAAGCGCTGAGAAAAATGCCGGCAGCAACCACATAACGGGCCGCTCACTTTCGACAAATTCACTGACTCTGACAGTGTTGAAAAAATTCACCCTCACAAAATACATCACTAGTAGTCAGTCAAGTTGAATCGACGGGAAAGAAATCGATGGATTTTTTCGTCTGGCAAGGGTGAAGCTGGGGTTTCGAGCGACATGTCGCTCGCCAGCGTAACGGTATCGGCTTGCAAGCCGACACGCGCCCTACAAGGGCGAGGAGGCCGCATAGCGAGCTATGCAACGACGAGCAACGGTGAAGCAGGGACTTCGGATCGCATGCGATCCGCCTGCGAAACAGTATCGGCTTGCAAGCCGATACTCCCATAGCGAAACTGCCAGGCGGAAAAAGACGCGATTTATGCCCGTCGATTCAGCTTGACTGACTACTAGGACTTAGGCGGTTTTCGGGAAAGAAAATACCCCCTTGTGCCGCGCCGGTGGGATGCAGTGCAAGGGGGTATTTTCTTTTCAGGAAATCGCCTTATGCACGTCTTCGTGCAACGGAAACTGTGGCGAGATTTCCCGCCGAAGGACAACTCAAGCGGTTCGCGCCCACTCGTGAGCATGTTCATCTCGCAAAGCTTGTCCTTGCTATATGTCGAGGTTGGTCAGATTTTGCAGCCGCTTGATACTGTCAGGAAGCTCCGACAAGAGGTTTCCAGTCAAGATCAGACTTTTCAGCATCGATAGATTGCCAATACTTTCAGGCAGGCGACTGAGCAAATTATCCCGTAGCTCCAGGACTTCGAGCTTGGATAAATTACCGAGATCCTCAGGCAACTCATCAAGATCGTTGGCGGACGCCTGCAAGCCTTCCAAATTCTTTAGTCCATCTATGCCATCAGGGAGCTGCTGCAATGCGTTCTTCTCCACATCTAGCCATACGAGGCTCTGCAAATCGCCCATAGTCCAAGGCAACTCCGTGAGCGCGTTCTCCCATAGACTCAGTTCGCGCAAGTTATGCAAATTCCCAAGCGTAGGGGGCAGGACTACCAATTGATTCCTGCCAAGGTGCAATTCCTTCAATTTTGACAAATTCGTAATCGGCTCGGAGAGCGAGGGCAGCTTGTTTTCCTCCAGGTTGAGGCACTTGAGATTGGTCAACTGAGCAAACTCGTCCGGTATGCTCTCAAGTCTATTGCGGTGCAAATAGAGCGTTTCCACCTGCTGCATGGCGTCGAACTCGCTCTTGATCACCTTACGCAAATCGCTGGAATTCAGATGCAGCCCACCCAAGTTTAACGGCATGGCGTTATCTGCTTTTTGTTGCCATTTATGGATGTAGAGTCTTGCCTTTGTTATCTGCTGGTTTTCTCCGCCGGGGAGCCGGTTACGCGCCAAATGGTCGCCCACTGCAGGGGACGTAACGAGCGCGGGCCGCTCCGTACCAGGCTTGGCGGGAGGTCGCAACGTATGGGTTGCCGAGCCGGCAGCGGCTGGACCTGTTGTTTCCGACGTGAGCGGAAATGAAATGCGACTGCCTAATGCGGGGATATCCATAGGAATGAGTAATTCTGTTAATTGTTGTTACGCTTTAAGGGCGCGCCCTCTTTGAAATGCAGATGGGGTTGCCCATCAGTGGTGCCGATTAAATATAAAGTTCCATTAAATCTGAGACAATTTAAGAGCAGGAAAATAACTTGCGTTGTCCTTCCGGCAAACTTCAACACTGCGAAACTTTTCGTTGACAGACGATTTTCCTGGCAAGGCCGTCTTTGTCCAGCATCGGCCGCCACACCGCCTGCCCCTCAAGCGCCGCTCAATTCGATCATTCCCACCGGTTGCACCCGGCTATGCTGGGTGAGTTCAGAAAAAGAAAAGACCGGCACCGAAAAAAATTCCTCTTCGATCAACTTGCGCACTACACGGCGAATATCGGCCGCAGTAACCAGAATCGGCGGGGATGCCGGCGTACCGCTGGTACCGGATAATTCGCCCAGGCGATCAAGGATTTCCTGTTCGACCTCCGGATCGAGATCGAGATACGTCCCCTGACTCGTTTGCCGAATCGCCCCACGCAATTTTTCCTCCAGTTCTGGCGACAAGAGCACAACTTCGATCAAACCGTCGCGTGACGCTTCATGACAAAGCTGGCGCTTGAATGCGAGCCGCACGTAATCTGCCACAACATCAGGATCCCGTTCTTTTTGGGCCCATTCCAGCGTCGACTCCAGAAGCAGCCGAGCATTTCGCAAAGAGATGCCCTCACGCACCAACCGCTGCACCACTTCAGCCAAGCGCGGCAACGTAACTGTCTTGGAAAGCTCTCGTCCCAACTCTGGACACATGCGCTCTGCCCAGCGCGTGAAGCGCTGCACCTCGTGTACGCCGACGAACATCTGACAGTTCCTTAGCATCTCGACTTTGATATCCTGGGCGAATACGGCCTCCCATGGCATATAGCGTACCCCGGCTGCTTTCAGCCGTTCCGGATTGTCCTCCACCCAGACGCGGTGACGGCGGCTTCCCGCAACTGTTTCCTCTTCAACAGTGAACCCAAGCTCCGTCATGCGCTGGGCAGTCTCCGTGGTGGCGACCCAGCCCAGCCTGGTTGCATCATTGAGCAGTGGCACCTCCGCCAGCAGGAACTGAACCTTTTCCGGCGGCACCGCCCCACTAAATTGAAAGGCAATAGGCTGCAGGTCGGGAATACCGTTATGTTCCAGCATACTGTTGCGCATGAGGCGAACCGCATTGGAGATGGTTTCAACTGCCGGCGTATTGCGCATCGTTTCAGGCATGCGAACAATGAATGGCAGGGTGGCATCGAAACTGGTGAGATCGACGATCGACGCATTGGCCTTGTCCTGTGCTCCTTGCTTCACCTTTTCGGTAGCATCGATTAGCGGCTTAAGCATCCCGAGAGAACCTATCCCGACAAGCAAAAGGGCAAGCATTACGAAGACGGTCGTCGGCATGCCCGGAATGAAAGCGAATAAAAACATGGATATACTTGCCGTCAACATGGCCTTGGGCTGTGAAAAGATCCTTGACGATATCCTGCCCCACATTGCTGAGCTTCCCCCCTTCTTTTTCCTCCTCTCCCGCGACGCGGGTGGTGATCATGCCGGCAGACAGAGAGATCAGCAAAGCGGGAATCTGGGCGATCAATGCGTCGCCGATTGACAGAATCGAATAGAGACCTACGGCACGCCCGAGCTCCATGTTAAGCTGGAACATCCCGATGCAGATGCCGCCGATCAGGTTGATTGCCACGATAAAAATACTGGCGATGGCATCACCTTTTACATACTTCATCGCACCATCCATTGCGCCGTGCAGCTCACTCGCCCTCGAAAGTTCGGCGCGTTTCGCCTTGGCCTGATCCGGCGTTAATATCCCGGATCTCAAGTCACTGTCGATCGACATCTGTTTACCGGGCATGCCATCCAGAGAAAAGCGTGCCGCCACCTCAGAAACCCGCTCAGACCCTTTTGTGATCACGAGAAATTGCACGACCGTCAGGATCAAAAATATCACCAGACCGACAACCAAATTGCCGCCCACCACAAAATTACCGAAGGTTTCAATGATGTGGCCGGCATCGGCCTGTAGCAGGATAAGTCGAGAAGTGGCCACCGACAACGAAAGGCGGAACAGCGTGGTCAGCAACAGTACTGCAGGGAAGGTCGTAAAACCCGTCGCTCCCGGCACATACATCGCCACAACCACCAATAGACCCGATATGCAAAGATTGCATGCAATCAGTATGTCTATCAGCCAGATCGGCATCGGCAGAACCAGCATGAACACAATCGCGATCACGAACATTGCAGCAAATACTTCGGCTCGTTTAGCCGCGCCCGCAGTGAATTTGTTGATTCGCGTGAGCAGTCTGAAGATTGAGGCGTATTTATTCATTGCCAGATCCTATCGAGTCCGATGTTGCGGTTGCGGTTGCAAAAGCATCTACTTCCATTCCGGCGCGGAACAGTATTCTTTCCGACCATTCCTTACACTCCGCCTTTTTCAAGATCTTGACCGTCCGGGCATTCAATGGCATGGCCAGCTCCACTGCGGCATAAGCCGCCATCAATACCAAGTGCTCTTCTTCCGGCCAGACACGCAAGCAGCCTCGAGCAAGCAGGTTAGCCTGTTCGAACTGGCCTACACTCAAATGCCCCCAGATCAAACCTATTGCCAAGGTTAGTTCGTCCGATAACGCCGTTTTAGGTTTAATGATCGTTTTCATGGCGTCTTTACAGTCTCCGGTTTGGCATTCAACTCTTCCTCTGTCATACGCATTTGCTGCCACCGCAACCGCAGTTGCACCGCATTGTCCACGACCGAAATGGCACCCATGCATTCGACGCGGTCTTTTTCATCCAATGTGAGTGCATGAGCGATCAACTTTTTCTGGAGCATGCGCATGCCCGGCACGGGATCGCTCATCCAGACTGGATTGGCGACTGTGAGCATCGTGCCAAGGAAATCCGTCAGCGGCGCGATCGTCGGGTTTTCGACGTTGAATGTGTGGAATATTGGCGTAGTCGAATCCGAATCGGCCTGCGGCGTTTGATCCACCGATATCGGCATCTCGATGGGATCAAGTAGCATGGAGGAGGCGCTATCGTCGCCGATGTGGCGTGGACGCCGCGATGGCTCGCTGAGGGTGATCGCTCCGATCTTGGATTTCTTTTCCGTACTCATGCCAGCAACTCCTGTGCGAAACTCAACTCGTTGTTTGACAGGAGCAGCCCCCCCTGCGGGAAATGCGAGGTATTCAGCCGTCTTACCACATACCAGCCCCCATCGAGCAGTTGTGCCGGCAGCCATGATCCATAGCGCGCCATGTTCTGCGAACGCTTGCGTAGAACCTCCTCGGCCCGGACTTGTCTGCCTCGCTCGGCCTCAAAACCCAAAGCGACGAGTAGACTATCGTCCATCGGATACACCAGCAACTGCATCCCGCTGAATGTCTTTCGAGTCGCCACCTTTTTTTCGGAGCTGGCTTTTTCAGCCGCTTCAATTAACAGCTCTTCCAGATTTTCCATATCTCCTCCGCCAAGGGCTTTCCATTTTCATTTTTTACTTCGTCGCCGTCTTCTTTCCCTATTTTTCGTCCTCTTCGCCCTCTTCTTCTTCCTCGCCGTTGCGATTGCGTTTTCTTTTACGGTCACGTTCGTCCCGCAATTGCTGCTCCAGTTCTTTTTCTTTGGGGGCTGAGCGCACCAGCTTGTCACTGAGGGCGAAAGTCGCCGTTCTCAAATCAGTTAGCAACGACTGGCGCTGCTGGAGCAGCCTAGGATCCCACATCATTGTTGACATGCTTTCAACCGCGTGCCGAATCAGCACGAACATCTGAATGCGTTGCAGAGGTCTCATCTGCCTTTGAATGATCAGTTTGCTGGCAAGACGCTCAGCCTGCTCGCTTGAACCCGGAAGCGCCAACAGCACAAGGGCAGTCTCTACCTGGTTGCCGCCAGGAGTAATGCCAGCTCGCTCCGACAGGTTTCGCCGCAAATCCCCTGCGATCGCAAAACAGGATTGCAGGACGTTGAAGCTGGCTGCGTCGGATAATGAAAGCCACAGCCGTGGGCCAGTATCGGTTGCTCGCGCAGAACGGAGATCAACAGCCATCTTCTTACGCAGAGCAAGAAGGGAGGTGCTGAAATTTACAGCGCCGAACGCGCTGATCAATTCCTTCGCCAGCGCCAATGGCGCCAGCGGTTCTTCCAGACCGCCACTGCGGCCGGATTTGTTGCCATAGAACGACCGCAATTCACTGAGCGTGTTTGGCGCGTTCGTTTCGCCGTTTTTTTGCTCAAACGCCTCCATTTCCTCGAGTACGCTTTTAAGCATCAGCGCCTTTTAGCCCTTCCCGGATAGCATCGCCATCCGTCTTCATCAGTTGGTCCTGCATCTCCTCCAGCGTGCTCTTGATACGATCCCTCTCCTCCTGGCTGAGATCTTTATCGGAGAGCTGACTCTTGGCCGCGCGCAGCAGCGTGTGCCGTTCCAGCACATCGTATGCAGCTGTCAGGCGGGCTTCCAATTCCGGTCGTCCGCTGTTTTGCAGACCCTCGATAACTTGCGCCGCAGCACTTTCGAGCTCGCCACTAATAGAAATCGAATTTTGGGCCGAATCACTTGAACGCTGGAGCGTGCCCGACAAACGGCGCTGTGACAGCGGTATCATTCTTTGGCTCAAATAATAATTGCGCAAAAGGTGATGTACGCCGGCCCGCTGATTGAATTCCGACATCTCAACCAGCTCATTTGGCATTTTGGCAGGCTGCAGGGTTACGCCGCCCAGTCCAAACGCTTGAGAGGTCTGTGCCAACAAATAGGGAGAGGTGATAGAGATATCGTTCATATCATTTTGTGGAAAGAGGGAAACATTCAGTTCCATCGCTTGCCGTAATCAAAATGGATCTATTGATTTTATTGAATAATAGCAATATTGTCGCCACGGTGACATTTATTGAGAAATTTCTTTTGGGACATACGTACAATCATCTTCGTTGTTGGTAATAGCACCATAGAAACAGAAACTGTCGAAAGAACAATCTTTCTTCGCGGCTTGGATATGACTGGATCTACCTCTTAAAAAAACGGATTCACTATTATTCTGGCTATGTTCGTAATGCCATTCGAATCTAAGACTTTAATCCGGGAACACTATCATGCATAAAGAACTTCTTTTTGGTCGCGACTTGGTTTCTGAAATATTCCAATCTCTCAACAATAATCAAATTTTTTCCGACATCCATATCGAGCAGGACTCGCCGATCATGTACAAGTCCCCTCGCGGATGGCAGCAAGGAAGTGCCAACCCGGTAACGCTGAAGGACATGACGCCGCTGCTAAAAGCGATAGACGAAGACTGGGAAGACAAAATTCTCATCAGCGCGATCGACCGCCGTTTTGTTTTGACGGCATCTCAGTTGCGCTGCAACATCTATCGCCTCGCGAGTGGCGCAAAAGTAACAATTTCAATCCGGCGCCTCCCGATCGAGCCTGTCACATTGGAAAAGACCGGGCTACCCCTTTATGTAAAATCGATGCTCGAACCCACCAAAGGCATCATCCTTGTCACCGGTCCCACGGGATCCGGTAAAACAACGACGATTGCCTCGATGCTCGACCATCTCAACACCACCCGAAACGCCCATATCATCACGATTGAGGAACCGATCGAATACGTACTCGAACGCAAGCGGTCCATCCTCTCCCAGAAGGAAGTGCCAACGGACACCCCCAGCTTTTCTACCGGTTTGCGGGAAGCCATGCGCCAAAAGCCCGATGTTTTGATGGTGGGTGAAATTCGCGATTTCGATACGCCAGACACCGTTCTGCATGCTGGGGAATCGGGGCATTTGGTATTGGCCACCATGCATACCAATAATGCCATCAGCGCCATTACAAAACTGTTGGGCTTCTTCCCACAGGAACAACGAGCCCAACGCGCCGCCAGTCTCTCCGAAGCGCTCGTCGGCATTATTTACCAGCATCTTTTGCCGACTGAAAATGGCGAGGATTTCGTGCTTGCGAGCGAAATGATCTTCAACAATAACAACCAAGCCGCCCCCTACATAAACGATCTCGGAAAATTGCACATGTTGGCTGATTTCATGAAATCAAAACAGGACAACATGTCCCGGACGCTGAACGACTCACTTGCTCAACTTGTTGCAAAAAAAGTCGTCAATGCAAAAGATGCGATGCGCGCAGCCTACGACAGGATGGAATTACACGATATGCTGAACGGCAAGCGTTAGGATCACGCGGTCATTTTTTCAGACGATCAGACTGGGATTGTTGTCGTGCGGGAGACATTCAGACATCCCGTGCAAGTCACGGAATAACATCATTTGCCGGAACTCAGGTATCAGGCCCAGGATGAAGGTAATCTGTCGGCGCCAAGCCCCGAGAAACATACCCGGGGCTTGGTCGCTTTAGGATATGGTGAGGAATAATTTCCCGATTTGGGCGTGCTTTACGGGAGGCGATGCAAGGAGGGAGTGCTCCCTTGCAAGGGAGCACCGTTACGCAGGCGTGGTGCATGCGCCACGAAACCCCT
>Ga0170475_115995772_pt1 | contig 13403 bp, 24 predicted proteins | sample Soicark_Litter_5_FD_111474 | JGI IMG/M metagenome (GOLD analysis project Ga0170475, IMG submission 111474) | Avena fatua rhizosphere microbial communities from Hopland, California, USA. Combined Assembly of 48 SPs | reverse complement strand
TTGGACCAAAAGGAAGACAAGGGCATCTTATGTTTTGAAATTGATGTGAATGCCAATAAGGGAGATGTTAAAGAGGCGGTTGAAAAATTGTTTAAAGTCAAAGTTGCCTCGGTAAAGACTTTGAGCTTTTATGGTAAGGAACGTCGGAGAGGACGTTACTCGGGGTATAAACGGGACTGGAAAAAGGCTTATGTTAAGCTGAAACCCGGCGAGAAAATGATCGAATACGCGGAGAACTTATAGTATGGGACTTAAGACATTTAGACCGGTCACGCCTTCCCTGCGTTTTAAGACCGTTACTACTTTTGAAGACATCACTAAAGAGGAGCCGGAGAAAAGCCTGCTATCGCCCAAACAGAGAACAGGTGGGCGAAACAACGTTGGAAGGCTGAGCGTCAGGCATCAGGGAGGGGGGCATAAGAAGCAATACCGACTCATCGATTTTAAGCGGGACAAGATTGGAATTCCTGCCAAAGTGGCTGCAATCGAATACGATCCAAATCGCTCCGCCCGTATTGCTTTGCTTCACTACGTGGATGGTGAAAAGCGCTACATCCTCCACCCGCTCGGGTTGCAAGTGGGGGCGACAGTGGTATCGGGTCCTGAATCCGACATTCTCGTAGGTAACACATTGCCCTTAAGGAATATACCTGTCGGGACTACCGTACATAATATTGAATTGCGTCGGGGAAAAGGCGCACAGCTGGTCCGCTCGGCTGGGGGCGCTGCTCAATTAATCGCCAAGGAAGGCGAATATGCTCAGGTGAGAATGCCTTCCGGTGAAGTACGCCAGATTCATATCGAGTGCCTTGCCACCATAGGTCAAGTGGGTAATCTGGATCATGGGAACGTGACCATTGGAAAAGCTGGGAGGTCTCGTTGGCTGGGCATAAGGCCTTCAGTTCGGGGTGTGGCGATGAACCCTGTGGATCATCCACACGGAGGCGGGGAAGGGAAGACCTCGGGGGGACGTCATCCGGTAACGCCATGGGGGCAGCCCACTCGGGGCTTTAAGACCCGAAATAATAAGAGAACTGATCGGTTCATCATTCGACGTAAGAGGCAAGCGAGGGAGGGTTAGAGGAGACTCCTATGGCAAGGTCTATCAAAAAAGGGGCTTTTATCGATGACAGTCTGTCCAAGACTATTGACTCGATGAATAAGCGCTTCGAAAAGAAGGTCATCAAAACGTGGTCGCGACGTTCGACGATTTTCCCTGAAATGGTAGGGCATACTTTAGCCGTTCATAACGGAAAGAAATTCATCCCTGTCTACATCACGGAAAACATGGTTGGACATAAGTTGGGGGAATTTTCTCCAACGCGAATCTTCAAAGGCCATAGTTCTAGAGCGGCCGCCGAAAGGACTGCGACGCCGGCACCGAAGCCCAGTTAAATCTTATTTGAGAATAGGTGACGTTTCCATGGAAGCGCGAGCAACTGCTAGATATATTCGGGGATCGCCCCAAAAAATCAGGCTTGTAGTCGATCTCATTCGAGGCAAAAATGTCTCCGAGGCCCTAACCATTCTTCGTTTCACCAAAAAGCGAGCTTCTAAAAACGTTGAAAAGGTCTTGAAATCGGCGATCGCTAATGCCGAACAGAAGGCAGAGGGTACTGACGTAGATAGTTTGGTTGTCAGTCAGGCCTATGTTAACGAGGGGCCGCGCATGAAGCGGATGCGTCCTGCACCCATGGGCCGGGCTTACCGGATTCAGCGGCGTATGAGCCACATTTCTATCCATGTGTCTGACAAGTAAGGCCAATCCACTTTTCTAAACATTAAGGGGGAGAGCTTGGGACAGAAAGTACATCCTTTTGGGCTTCGATTAGGATACAACAAGACCTGGAAGTCTCGGTGGTATGCTAAAAAAGACTATAGCGCTCTATTACACGAGGATTTAAGGCTGAAGCAAGAGCTGAAAAAGCAATTGGGACATGCCGGAGTGTCGGCCATTGAAATTGAGCGCCCGGGAAATAAGATTAGAATTACCATCCACACCTCTCGCCCCGGTATTATTATCGGTCGAAAAGGCTCAGAAATTGACAAGTTGAAGGCTGATCTACAGAAACGTACTAGCCGAGATGTTTTTATCAACATCAATGAGATTCATCGTCCCGAGTTGGAGGCCCAACTCGTGGCCGAGTCGATTGCTTTGCAACTCGAAAAACGGATCGCCTTCCGCCGTGCAATGCGAAAGGCTGTGGATACAGCTCTAAAGATGAATGCCAAAGGGATCAAAGTGTATTGCGCTGGCCGTTTGAATGGGGCAGAAATCGCTAGGACGGAATGGTATTTGCAAGGGCGGCTTCCGTTACATACTTTGCGAGCTGACATTGATTACGGGTTTGCAGAGTCCTTTACGACTTACGGGGTCATTGGCGTGAAGGTGTGGATCTATAAGGGGGAACTTTTCCCGGCCTTGAAGAAAGGATTTGGGTTGCGGGGCCAAGCAGCCGGCTAAAGCCCTTAAGCCCCTTCCAGCCCAAATTCCAGTTTAGATACGAGGTGAGTTAAGTGGTCGAGCTTGAGAGATTATTCCCATGTTGATGCCAAAAAAGGTCAAGTACCGTAAGCAACAGCGCGGGAGGATGAAGGGTAAAGCTTGGCGAGGCTCGGAGATTGCCTTCGGGGAGTTTGGGCTGAAGGTCATGGAACCCGGATGGGTCTCCGACAGGCAGATTGAAGCCGGACGTATTGCCATGAGCCGTTTCATCAAGCGTGGCGGGAAAATTTGGATTCGCTTATTCCCGGACAAGCCAGTCACGAAGAAGCCTGCAGAAACTCGCATGGGAAAAGGGAAGGGGGCGCCTGAGTTCTGGGTGGCTGTCGTTCGTCCTGGAAAGGTGATTTTTGAAATGGAAGGTGTTGAGGAGGCAGTGGCTCGCGAGGCCATGCGTTTAGCTGCCAACAAGTTACCTGTTCAAACGAAATTTGTTTCTCGAATCAGCCAGGAATAGTTCAATGAAAATTGAGAAAATCAGGGATCTTTCCGAGGATGAGTTGAAAAGCCAAGAGCGTGATTTCTCAGAACAGCTCTTTCGCCTGCGGTTTCAAATGGCCGCAGGTCAGACGGAAGGGCTTGCTAAACTTCGGTCCCTGAAAAAAGATATTGCCAGAATCAAAACCGTCCGGCGGGAGAGACAACTGCAACCGGCTTCCGCCGGGGAAAAATCCAAGTAGAGAATGATTTCATGTCATTAGGTGCTGACGCTATGGAGAGTGAAAACACGCAGTCGAGTGTAGCCCAGGAAGCAACTAGGAAGAGAAATGTCAAGGTCGGCGTGGTGACTAGCAATAAAATGAATAAGACAATTGTGGTTTCGGTGGAGCGCAGGGTACCCCACCCTTTGTACCGGAGAATTATTACCCGGACCTCTAAGTTCTTAGCTCACGATGAAAAGAACTCTTGTTCCATTGGCGATACCGTGTCTATTGTCGAAACTCGTCCCCTCAGTAAACGCAAGAGGTGGCGTTTGTTTGAAATCATTCGAAAGGCCAGCTAGGAGCCAGAGAGTTTTAACGGTGAGGGAAGGAGTCAAGGAATGGTCCAAATGGGGACAATCCTGGAAGTCGCTGACAATTCAGGGGCGCGCAGAATTGCCTGCATTTTGCCCTTGGGCGGGTCTACCGGAAGCAAAGCGAGTCTAGGCGATATTATCACTGCTTCGGTTAAAGAGGCGAGTCCTGACGGTAATGTTAAGAAAGGCAAGGTCGTGAGGGCTGTCATTGTACGAACTAAGAAGGAATATCGACGTCGGGACGGTTCTTACATTCGATTTGATCAAAATGCGGCTGTGCTCATTAACGAGACTGGGGAACCTGTTGGCACTCGCGTTTTTGGACCTGTGGCCCGGGAGCTGCGCGACAAGAAATTTCTTAAGATTGTTTCATTAGCTCCGGAGGTGATTTGAGATGGCAGAGCGGTACCGCATCCAAATCCGTAAAAACGATCAGGTAAAGGTTATTGCGGGAAAGAGTCTCAACCGAGTCGGTCGGGTATTAACGGTGCTACGCGATAAGAACAGAGTGGTCGTGGAAGGGGTTAGTCTTATGAAGCGCCATACCCGTGCCAATCCTTCCAAGAATATCAAAGGGGGAATTGTCGAGCGTGAGACGCCTATCCACGTGTCGAACGTCATGATTGTGTGTGGTTCTTGTGGCCAAACGACACGAATCGGCCATAGCATGTTGTCAGATGGCAAGAAAATTCGGGTTTGTCGGAAGTGTCGAGGGTCTTTAGACAAGTAACATTATCTTAGACTCGAGATCTAGGGGGATTAAGTTCAATGAGTCGCCTCAAAGAGCGCTATGAGATGGACGTTGTTCCGGCCATGCAGAAGGAATACTCTTATAAAAATGTGATGGCAATTCCCAAGTTAGAGAAAATTGTCATAAACATGGGGGTGGGTGAAGCTATCCAAAATGCCAAGCTGCTGGATTCTGCCGCTGAGGAACTGGCTTTAATCGTCGGTCAAAAGCCGGTCGTTACTCGCGCTAAGAAATCAATCGCGTCTTTTAAGTTGAGGAAAGGCATGGCCATCGGCTGTTCTGTGACTCTCCGGAGTGAGCGAATGTATGAATTCTTTGACCGCTTGGTCAACATTGCTCTGCCTCGAGTTAGAGACTTCCGCGGGCTCTCTTCTAAGTCATTCGACGGTAGAGGCAACTACACGATAGGTCTTAGAGATCAGCTTATTTTCCCCGAGATTGACTATGCAAAGGTAAGTAAGATCAAGGGAATGAATGTATCCATGGTGACAACGGCTAAGACGGATGACGAGGCCAGAAGTTTATTGCGTCTGCTTGGATTCCCCTTCCGAAGTTAAGTACCCTATAGATACTGAGGCGAATATGGCAAGAACCTCCCACATTGCGAAGGCTAGAAAAAAACCTAAGTTTGGGGTGCGGCAACATAATCGTTGTAAGCGTTGTGGCCGTCCCAGAGGTTTTTTGCGAAAATTCGAGTTGTGCCGGCTTTGCTTTCGGCAGCTTGCCCTACGTGGAGAGATCCCGGGGGTCATTAAAGCGAGCTGGTAGTGCCTCTATGAGGTTAGGAGTGAAATGAGTGTTTCATGTGCATATTTATTTGGAGTTTAATGAATGAGTCTGACTGATCCTATAGCCAATTATCTCACGCTGGTTCGCAATGCCTTACAAGCAAAGCACCAAAAAGTAGATATCCCCTCATCCAAGCTCTTGGTGGAGATTACAAAATTACTTAAGGATGAAGGCTATATTACAAACTTTAAGGTGACTGAAGAAGGCAGCAAAGCCATTCTCAGGGTCTACCTCAAATATGGGCCTAGGGGCGAACGAGTAATTTCAGGGCTACAGAGAATATCCCGGCCGGGATGCCGCGTCTACAGCTCAAAAGACAAGATCCCCTTCGTCTTAGGCGGACTTGGTATCAGTGTGGTGAGCACTCCTAAGGGCGTTTTGACGGGAGCTCGGGCGCGTAAGGAGGGTGTGGGTGGAGAGGTTTTGTGCAGCATTTGGTAAGTTGTCGGCAAATTTTTCTGATGAATTTATTGGTGTGGGAAGAACAGTATGTCAAGAGTTGGTAAGAAATTAATTCCAATCCCGACGGGTGTAAAGGTCAGCATAGGTGAAGATCTGATCGAGGTTCATGGGCCTAAAGGAAGATTGGCCACGAGTGTTCCCGGTGGAATCAGGTTCGAAATGGCGGACGGGAGTCTGTCTGCGACAAGATCTTCAGATTCCAAAGAGCACAAGGCTCTTCATGGTTTGGCGAGAAGCTTGGTCGCCAATGCGGTGAGGGGTGTAACGGAGGGTTTTCAAAGAGAACTGGATATTGTGGGGATTGGTTATCGCGCTGAAGTAAAGGGAAAATCCGTCCTGTTGAGCTTAGGATTTTCTCACCCTATTGAATTTCCAATTCCTACAGGCATCAATGTCACCGTAGATAAGCAGACCCGCTTAGTGGTCTCCGGCATTGATAAGCAAAAAGTAGGCCAGACTGCTGCGACGATTCGATCGCTTCGTAAGCCGGATCCGTACAAGAATAAAGGCATTCGCTACGTGGGAGAGGTTTTGAAAAAGAAGGTTGGAAAAACCGGAGCAAAATAATTAAAGCGGCACAGACTTCAACGCCCGAAGTGAATCTACCAAACCGTAAGGAGCGAAAGGCGAATGGAAGGAAAATGTTCCGGGTATTAGCCGGGGATCGGGCTACCCCCCTCTTTACCACGCTGGGCTTCTCATCATTCAGACCAAGCGTTAAAGCCTGTCGCATCGGCAGAGACTTAAGTCTGGTGAGAGGATAAAATTACTAGGTAAAATGGCCAAACACGTCTCCAAAAATGAGGTTCGGAAAAGAATCCACTTACGCCTTCGCAAGAAAATTCGAGGGACCCATGAAAGACCTCGTTTGAGCGTTTTTCGATCCTTGAATCATATTTATGCGCAGATCATTGACGATGACAGTGGAGTTACGCTGGTATCTGCTTCGTCGCTGGACCGGGAAGTTCGAGCCAGAGGTGACTCCGGCGGGAACCTGACGGGTGCCAAAGTAGTAGGAGAAGAGGTCGCAAAGCGCGCTAGAGCACGGGGAATCGAGAAAGTGGTCTATGACCGTGGTGGCTATCGCTTTCACGGTCGTGTGAGAGTCTTGGCTGACGCGGCGCGAGAGGCGGGGTTGAAATTCTAGAGTGAGAGGGAGGACTTCTGGAAACCAAGATTGATCCAAACACACTGCAACTGAAAGATCAAGTCGTATCCATTAATCGAGTTACCAAGGTTGTAAAAGGGGGGAAGAATCTCAGTTTTAGCGCTTTGGTCGTAGTGGGAGATGAAAATGGGACCGTGGGGTACGGTAGTGGAAAAGCCCGAGAGGTTCCTCAGGCAATTCGCAAAGCTGTCGAGTCCGCCAAGAAGAATTTGATCAAGATCCCGGTATTAGGAACCTCTATCCCCCACTTAGTGGTTGGTCACTTCGGGGCTGGCAGAGTCTTGTTGAAGCCTGCTCCTGAAGGCACAGGTGTAATCGCTGGAGGGCCGGTCCGTGCCGTCATTCAGTCAGTGGGTATTCAAAATGTTCTGACCAAATCATTAGGGAGCGCCAATCCTCACAACGTAGTTAAAGCCACCATCGACGGCCTGAAACAGTTGAGGGATGCCGAAGGAGTTGCGAGATTGCGCGGAAAGTCCGCCGAAGAGGTGATGCAAAGAGTAAGGCGATGAGCAATAACAAAACAGAAACAAAGCCTTTAAAAATCAAGCTGGTCAGGAGCGGCATTGGATTTCCCGAAAAGCAGAAACTTGTAATTAAGAGTTTGGGGTTCAGACGACTCAACCAAATTGTCGTGCGGTCGGATACGCCTGAAATTAGAGGGATGGTTTTCAAGATTCGTCACTTGGTTGAAATTATTGACGACTAATGTTATTGGAAGAACGGGTATTGGAATATTATGATAGGCCTTCATGATTTGAGACCGCCGGCTGGATCAACGCGGGCTAAGAAACGCCGTGGCTTGGGAATGGGTTCGGGTCTTGGAAAAACTGCCGGTCGTGGGCACAAGGGGCAAAAGTCGCGCTCTGGCTATAAAGCGAAGAGAGGGTTTGAAGGCGGCCAAATGCCTCTACATCGTCGCTTGCCGAAAAGAGGGTTTACTAACATATTCAAGAAAGAATTTGCAGTGGTGAACTTAGACAGATTAAATAGTTTCACGCCTGGATCTTCCGTGTCCCCGGAAGATTTGAAGAGGGTCGGAATTATTAAAAAGGTTCGAGACGGTGTTAAGATTCTTGGGAAGGGGGATTTGACGCACCCGCTTAACATTTCGGCTCACTTCTTCAGTGAGGGTGCCAAGGAAAAGATTACCAGGGCGGGTGGCAAGTTTGAGGTTGTAAAGTGATTGAGAGTGTCCGTAATATTTGGAGTATGCCCGATTTAAGGAAGAGGATCTTCTTTACTTTGGGCTTACTGGCGGTTTATCGTGTTGGGTCCTTCATTCCCACGCCTGGGATTAATCACGAAGTACTCCTGAATTTCTTCGAACAGCACAAGGGGACGGTATTCGGCTTTTTGGACCTCTTCTCGGGAGGGAATCTCCGGAAGTTTACCATTTTCGCTTTAGGGATAACTCCGTATATTACCGCTTCCATTATTCTTCAACTTCTGACAGTCATTTGGCCGTTTCTGGAGAAGTTATCAAAGGAAGGTGAGCTCGGAAGAAAGAAGATTACCCAGTACACACGTTATCTGACCGTTGTCCTGAGTATCATTCAATCAATCGGCATTGCCGTCACTCTTCAACGGACGCCGGCTCAGGGGGCCCAAGTCGTCCCCAACCCTGGCTTCAGTTTTGTTTTCATGACCATGCTGACGTTAACGACCGGGACAGCCTTTATTATGTGGCTCGGAGAGCAGATATCTGAACGCGGCATCGGGAATGGGATGTCATTGATCATTTTTGCAGGCATCGTGGTGGGGTTGCCCCATGCGGCGGCGGAAATCTATACAAAGCTCGCCACTCAACAGTGGTCGCCCTTAGTCGTTATTCTATTGCTCGCAATGATGGTGGCTGTGGTTGCATTTATTGTTTTGGTAGAGCGGGCCCAAAGAAGAATCTCTGTGCAGTATGCCAAACGGGTTGTGGGGCGCAGAGTCATGGGTGGTCAATCCACTCATCTGCCATTAAAGGTGAATATTGGGGGCGTCATCCCCGTCATCTTTGCCTCCTCCTTGCTGGCTTTTCCCCAAACTTTTGGACTTCTGTTTCAGAACAGTCGGTTCTTTAAGAATATGACGGATGCCATACATTGGGGCGAACCGCTTTACAACCTGCTGTACGTGACCGGGATCATATTCTTTTGCTATTTCTACACTTCTATCATTTTCAACCCGACTGAAGTTGCAGATAACATGAGGAAGTATGGCGGGTTTATTCCCGGTATTCGGCCTGGGAAAAAAACCGCTGAATTTGTCGAGACCATTCTGACTCGCATTACTTTCGTTGGAGCTATCTATCTTGCCCTGATTGCCCTCATTCCCGAGTTTATGCTGACAGGGTTTCACATCAACCATCTGCCTGTTGTCGGGAGGTATTTTGATAACTTACCCAACTGGTTTCTTAACGGCATGGGTGTAACGTTTTACTTTGGGGGTACTTCATTGTTAATCGTGGTCGGCGTTGCCATGGATACGGTTCAACAGGTCGAAGCGCAGCTTGTCATGAGACATTATGACGGTTTCCTGGGACCGCGTGGACGGCGCATTCGGGGGCGGAGAGGGTGAAAAACTGCCCATGATCATCATTACCGTTTGTAAGTTTAGATCTCAAACTTGGATCGGATCATTGAAATCGGATGTCTAAGGAAGATGCAATTGAAGTCATTGCAACGGTGGTTGAACCACTGCCCAACGCAATGTTCAAGGTAGAGTTGGAGAATAAACATATAGTCTTAGCTCATATTTCCGGAAAAATGCGGAAGAATTTTATCCGAATTTTACCCGGCGATAAGGTGGCAGTTGAACTTTCCCCCTACGACCTTACTCGAGGAAGAATTGTCTATCGCTACAAATAGGATATTTCCATGAAAGTCAGGGCTTCAGTCAAGAAAATGTGTGATAAGTGCAAAATTATTCATCGGAAAGGGGTAGTCCGGGTAATCTGTGTCAACGCTAAGCATAAACAAAGACAAGGATAGTTAAGGAGGAACAGTGGCTCGAATTGCTGGGATTGACCTGCCCAGAGACAAGAGGGTCGAAGTAGGTCTGACCTACATTTACGGAATCGGTAGGCCTAGGGCGCGCAAAATCTGTGAGATGACGGGTGTTAACTTAGACACCAAGGTTAGAGATCTCTCCGAAGAGGAAGTCAGTAGGATTCGTCAAACCATAGAAGAACAGGGCGGTATCGAGGGCGACCTGCGAAAAGAAATTTCCATGAATATTAAGAGGCTCATGGAAATTGGCAGCTATCGTGGCTTGCGACATCGGAAGTCTCTACCGGTCCGTGGGCAGAGGACTCACACCAATGCTCGTACTCGCAAGGGGCCGCGTAAAGGCGCTGTCGCAGGCAAGAAAAAATCTTCCGCCAAAACTTAGAGGGTTGACCCCAGAGGAGTCGAAAGCTAATGCCCAAAGCACCAGCCAAAACCGGGAAGAAAAAGGTTTTCAAGAAGAAGGAGAAGCGGGTTGTTTTAAACGGAATCGTTTATATCCAAGCTACCTTTAATAACACGATTGTCAGTATTACAGATGTTCAGGGAAATTTGGTATGTTGGTCGAGCGCCGGGTCCCTGGGATTCAAGGGATCTAGGAAGGGAACTCCTTTTGCAGCTCAACAAGCCTCACAAGCTGTTGCTAATATCGCGCGCGAACATGGCATGAAAACTGTGGAGGTCAGAGTGAAAGGCCCGGGCTCCGGTCGTGAATCAGCTGTTCGAGCTTTGCAAGCCGTTGGTATAGAAGTGAAATCGATCCGGGATGTAACTCCCATTCCTCATAACGGGTGTCGTCCACCGAAGCGCAGGAGAGTTTAACCCAGCTGATTCAGATCAAAGGTGAATTGCTTCTCTTAAATCTAAAGGGGGAATGGTCATTTGGCAAGATACACGGATGCAGTGTGTCGGCTCTGTCGCCGAGAGGGATTGAAGTTGTACTTGAAAGGGAATCGATGTTTCACAAGTTCTTGTGCTATTGAAAAGAGGAATTTCGCTCCGGGTCAGCACGGTAAAAATAGAAAATCCAAGGTAGTCGGATTTGGGCTGCAGCTCCGAGAAAAACAAAAGGTAAAGCGGATTTATGGCTTACTCGAGGGCCAATTCCGAAATTATTTCGAGAAAGCAGAGCGCCAGAAAGGAATTACGGGTGAAAACCTATTACTGAGCCTGGAGAGGCGATTGGATAACTCTGTCTATCGTTTGGGATTTGCCAGCTCGAGAGCGCAGGGCCGGCAGTTGGTTTTACACGGTCACGTCCGCGTAAATGACAGGAAGGTAAATGTTCCCTCTTATCAGGTTAAAGCGGGAGAAATTATTTCTATTAACGCGAAGAGTCAAAAGATGTCTACGGTCGTGCAGTCTTTGGAATTGATTGGAAGTCGTGGAGTCCCTTCCTGGCTGGAATTGGATAGTGCTAAGTTTTCTGCAAAGGTTCTCACACTGCCGAAACGGGACGATGTTAACCTGCCGGTACAAGAGCGTCTCATCGTAGAACTCTATTCTAAGTAATTCGGAACGTTCATCGAGTTCTATAAGATTAGGCTAATTTAATCAATAAGATTTGGCCTGACGTGCCAGTAATATCATTGGAGGATCCGTTATTTATGTTGTGGAAAGGCTTTCAAAAACCAAAAAGGCTATCAGTCAATATTGAGGAAGCGAATCCCGCCTATGCGCAATTTGCCGCACAACCTTTTGAACGTGGGTTTGGGACAACCATTGGGAATGCATTGAGGCGTGTCCTCTTGTCTTCGATTGAAGGAGCAGCAGTCAGTGCCGTCAAAATCGAAGGCATCCTGCATGAATTCTCGCCCATCCCGGGGGTTGTAGAAGACGCGACCGACATTATTCTAAATTTGAAGCAGGTGCCCTTTAAATTGAATACTGAAGGGCCTAAGACCATTTACCTTGAGTCTAGCACACCGGGGGTCCTGACTTCGGCCAACATCAAGGCTGATGCCGACGTGGAAGTTCTGGACAGAGATGTCTATCTGGCTACAGTCAGCGAGGGTGGTAACTTGAATATCGAAATGCGCCTTAAGGTCGCCCGAGGTTATGTTTCTGCTGACAAGAATTTCGATGATGACCTTTCCATAGGTTATATTCCTATCGATTCCGTCCATTCACCCGTTAAGAAAGTGAATTACGCTCTGGAACCCGCACGCTTGGGGCAGATGACAGATTATGAGAAGCTGACCATGGATGTCTGGACGAACGGTTGTATCAGCCCTCAAGATGCCATAGGGTATGCGGCCAAGCTCATCAAGGATCACATGTCGATCTTTATTAATTTCGAGGAGCAGCCCGAGCCGGTAGAGGAAAAAGTTGATAAGTCGGCAGAGATTATCAATGAGAATTTGTCCCGATCTGTGGAAGAACTTGAGCTTTCCGTACGTTCATATAATTGCTTGAAAAACGCCAATATTAAAACCATTGGTGAATTAGTTCAGAAGAGCGAGTCGGAAATGTTAAAAACTAAGAACTTTGGCCGGAAATCTCTGAACGAAATTAAGGAGATCTTGGCCGGGATGGGGCTCAGTCTGGGAATGACGCTGGATGAGAAAGGTCAGCCCATTCCTGCCAGCGTTGAAAAGGAATAATGCAGATGAAGAGCCATAAGGGATTGCCTGAGCTTAGCTATATATCACATGAGGGGCATTGATTAGATGCGACATCGGGTACGTGGACGAAAGCTTGGACGGCCGACTCCTCACCGGAGGGCGTTGCTTAGGAATTTGTGTACCTCGCTTCTTGAGCACGAGCGGATAACGACTACCGTCCAGAAAGCCAAGGAGGTTCGGCCACTGGCCGAGAAACTGATTACTCTTGGGAAGAAAGAAACCCTGCATGCACGTCGACAGGCGGCACGTTTTATCCTGAAGGCTGCCGTTGTAAAAAAGCTTTTTGATACCATTGCGGCGCGCTATGCTGATCGCCCAGGAGGCTATACGCGGATTATCAAACTGGGGTATCGATCCGGCGATGGAGCGGAACTGGCTGTAATCGAGCTTCTGGGTAGCGAGCTGTCAGTAAAAAAAGCAGAAAGAACTGCTGCCGAAGTGTCCCGGAAAGAAAAACCCGGCAAACAACCGCCTGGGACCGCAGAAGGCAAGGAAGGCGATTCCGTAGCTAAGAGGGTGTCAAAGAAAATTAGGGGTGCCTTGAAAGGGGAGAAAAAACCGGAGAAACAGGCTAGACCAGAGGAGCGCTCTAAAGAGAACCCTGAAGAGTCTGAGTAGCCAGAGCTTTTCAGGGTTATAGGAGAAACTACGAATTAAGGAGTTCTAGACTATTAGATTTTAGTTTGTCTTATAACCCCAGTTCATGACTGGGGTTTTTTATTTTTGGAGCATAAAATATCCGGGCTGGCTAAGGAAGTATTAAGAAGTTCGAGCCTCTTTGTAACGTCATGCAACGCTCCAGCAGATTGCTTTTAAATTCCAATCTTATTTTTCTTTTCCGTAGAGTACCAAAGGAGCACTACTAAAGCACAATCGCCAGTTTTTTCGTTTGGGACTATGTGCGAGGCAGTCTCTTTAACCTGGGCATTTGCATTTTCTACAGACCACTGAGTAATCTCGTTTTCTAGAGATGTGTCCCAGTTGCCTTCTCGGATGAGTCGCTTAAAAATCTTAACTCTTAAGTCCATAAATGCCTCCGCTTACCAAGGTCGGGCCTATTGGTTCTGTGCTCTTGTTGCCGTTGGATCGGCA
>Ga0170475_129051816_pt1 | contig 13405 bp, 8 predicted proteins | sample Soicark_Litter_5_FD_111474 | JGI IMG/M metagenome (GOLD analysis project Ga0170475, IMG submission 111474) | Avena fatua rhizosphere microbial communities from Hopland, California, USA. Combined Assembly of 48 SPs | reverse complement strand
TCGGCCTGGGCTCGCTAGACTTCAAGCGCAGAAACGAAACGAAGCGAACTGTTTCCGCGGCAGCGTCATCCGAACAGCGCCCATCGGTAACGGCGTCGGAGTGGTCAACCACTGCGATCAGCGAGGCGGGCCATGCGATCAACCCTGAGTGCCCAGACGCGTTCGCGCCCCTCTTGTTGTGTGCAACGACTGACCCCTCCTGATTTTTCCCGACAGGCTTTCTGCATCCAGGGTCTGCTCTGTGATGTCGTCACGTTGGAGGAGGCCAAGCAAATCGTCATAACCTGCATGAGAGAGGCGCGTCGCTGCAACATCTCCACACCCAATGCGAACTTCTTGCGGTTGAGCCGGCGCGACCCGGAGTTTCGCGATGCCGTAGCAGCTAGCGATCTCTCGGTGATCGATGGGGCGCCGCTTGTCTGGCTTGCACGCCTGCTCGGGATCGCAATTTCCGATCGCGTCTGCGGCTCCGATCTGTGTGCCGCGCTCATGGCGAACGGCGACGAACAGTTCCGCGCTTTCTTCTTCGGAGCAACCGATGAGATTGGCCAACGCGTCCGCAAGCGCCTCGATGAAAACGTCTCTTCCCTTCGATGCGCGGGCACGCTTTCTCCCGGTTTCGGCTCGGTCGAATCCATGAGCGATACTCGAATGCTCGAAGCGATCAATCGGGCGGCGCCTGATCTCTTGATCCTGTCCGTCGGAGCGCGCAAGGGCGTTTTATGGCTCAGGCGGAACGAACAACGGCTCACAACTCCGGTCATCTGCAATCTTGGCGCGACAATCCATTTCATCGCGGGCACACTCAAGCGCGCACCCACCTTTTTCCGACACCACGGGCTCGAGTGGCTGTGGCGGATCAAGGAACAGCCGAAGCTTTGGACGCGCTACGCAGGTGACCTCACAACATTGATATCCGTTGTGATTGGAGAGATCCTGCCCTACCTCCTTCTTCGCGCCTTCTATCGGCCTTCGGTAACGCAGCTCGCGGAAGCACGCCTGCAGCCCTATCGGCGCGGAGGGTCGGAGATCCTCGAATTCGCCGGAGCCTGGACCAAAGATAATCTCGCGCCCGTGCGCGCTGCCCTCAAGTCAGCGACGGCGAACGGCAGCAATCTCGTCATCGACCTTGAACACGTAACTTTCCTTGACGCGGCCTTCCTGGGTCAAATTCTCGTTGCGTACGGATACCAAAGGCGAATGTGCCGAGCGTTCACGCTCCACGCATCCAGCCGCAGCATCAGACGCCTGCTTCGCCTGCATGGCTGCGGCTATCTGCTGTCAGGCGGTGAAGCGAACTCTGAGCGACACCGGCCTGCCCTCCAAGTGCGCCAAGCGCTTCATCAAAGTGTCCGCCGAACTGCCCGCCAGTTGTGGGAGCGCACAGTGTCGTGGCGAGCCTCACCTGGGAGCCGGTCGTAGAAGCGGAGGTTGCCATGTTTTTGTCAATTCTGAACATCCTTTTGGATTTTGCAGCTCTCGGTTTGGTCCTCGCGACGGGGGCCTTTGCCCTGCAGTCGGGAGCTGCGATCTTTCTGTGTGATCGCCCGCTTCTTCCGTCATTATCTCGATCATATCGACCGTCGATCGCTGTGTTGGTGCCGGCGCACAACGAGGAGCAACACATCGAAGCAACGTTGCATCGGATCAAGAGTGACTTGTCATTGAACGATCATGTCGTGGTCGTGGCCGACAATTGCGTCGACCAAACCGCCTCGCTTGCGGTGCGAGGGGGCGCGGAAGTCGTGGTACGAAATGATTCCAGCCGGCGCGGCAAAGGCTTTGCCCTCGCAGCAGGTCTTCGTCACCTTGCCCCGGTAGCTCCGGAGGTGGTGGTATTCGTTGATGCGGATTGCCAATTCAGCCCCCACGGCCTGGACCTGCTGGCTCGAGCTTGCGCCGCCACCGACGGTCCCGTTCAGTGCTTGAACCTCATGCTGGCGAACCCGGATAAGCCCGCCTCGTCGCGCTTTGCCGAATTTGCCTGGCGCATCAAGAATGATTTCCGGCCAAACGGCTACGCACGGCTTGGGCTGCCCTGTCATCTGCTTGGAACTGGAATGGCAGTGCCGTGGAGGTTGATTGACCCCGCGCTATTCGCGACCGGACACCTGACTGAAGACGTCCTGCTCGGAATCGAGCTTGCAAGCAATGGATATTCGCCGCGGTTCTTGCGAGGCGCCCGTGTCACAAGCTATTTTCCGGACACGCAACACGGCCGAGATCGACAAAAGCAGCGCTGGGTGCACGGACACTTGGGGTTAATCAGCAGCCACCTGCCTCGCCTCGTCTATCACGGGGTTCGACGACGGGACCTCGGTTTGCTGGCAATGGCTGCCGACCTTGCGGTTCCACCGTTGAGCATGCTGGCGGCCGCCAATGTCACGCTCGCGCTGCTTTGCTTCGGTCATGTGGCTTTAGGTGGGAGTGTTGTTCCGCTTGCCATTGCGTTAATTGCGAATGCTGCCTTTGTATTCTCGCTCATGACCTCTTGGTATTTCTGCGGGCGTGATCTGATTGGTCTCAGGGAGCTCAAACAGCTGCCACGCCACCTTTTCATGGTGACCCGCGCCGCATTGAAGCTGTTCCGAGGGCACAGAGCGCAGTGGATCCGGGCCGACCGGTCTCACCATCCAGATCGCGAGGTGCATTCACCATCAACGGGTACGTCATTTGAAATTTGATTTGAAATTTGAAGGCCGCGCGCACGTTAAATAATATCTATTAGCAAACAGGTCGTAGCATAATCTTCGTTCGTGGAGGTCCGCCATGGGCCGCAATTCTTCTTTCCTGGTAACCGATTTTTCGCAAGCCCTCTTACGAGTCAAGAGAACGCGGGAGTCTCGAAACCCCGAGCGAGACGATAACGAGACGGATCTGCGGAGCGCCGCGACCGGATTGTTCCCTGCCTGGCAGAACGACGAAGCACTCGCCCGGACAGGACTCGCACACCTTCGGACGTGGAGCGGACCGGAGGAGAACGGCGCGCTGCCCTTCAATGTTGATCGCACGCCATTCGATGGCGCCGGCGTTTTCGGCCCGGCGCCCGCGGGCGATAGGCCTTGGTCGCTGCCGACCGATCATGCGTGGAGCGTTGAACCGGCATCAGACAATGCCTCGGCTCTTGCCGCGACCGCCAATTGTCTTGGAAGCAGTTCACCGGCGACGGCCTTCCTCGGGCCTGAAGCCGTGACTGTCACCACCGACAGGACGGACTATGCGCCGGGCAGCACCGCAAGCTTCACGGTCAACGGCATTCCAGCGGGGACTTCGGTCGCATTCCGGATCGCGGACCTGGCCAGCAATCCCGGCGCGAACGGCGTTGCGGATGTCTACGCGCCTTTCCAGGTCACGGATGGCGCCGCAGGCGACATCGATGGTCGCGCCAACGGCACAGTCGTCGCGACCTGGCAAGTGCCCGGCGACGGGAGCGCGACCGGCGCCCAACTGCAGCTGACTGCTACCTCCAATGGACACAGCGCGACCACAACCTTTGGCGACGCGGCCAACAAGACCGTAACCGAAAATCAAAAAGCCGGCACGCCACAGAGCGTGTGGGCGATCCATGGCTCGATCGCCAGCGAGGGCGACTCGCAGATCGAAGGCTTCGCGACTCAGATCAGCACCAATGCAGGCCAGGCCGTCTCGTTCAAAATTGATACCGCTTCAAGCGGTTACACGCTTGATATCTATCGGCTTGGTTACTATGGCGGCAACGGCGCGCGTCTCGTCACCAGCATGCATCACAGTGGAGCCGATAACCAGCCGACTCCCATTTTCAACAGCGCGACCAACACCGTCGATGCTGGGAACTGGTCAATTACCGATTCATGGGCAATCCCCAGCGACGCCACATCGGGGGTCTATTTCGCCAAGCTGACCACCGACAGCGGAAATTTTCAGAACATGATTCCGTTCGTGGTCCGCAGTGACGGTACAGCATCGGACCTTCTGTTCCAGACCAGCGACGCCACCTGGGAAGCCTATAATCCGTGGGGCGGGTACAACCTGTATCTAGGTCCGAGCGGGAACAATAGCGATCGCGCCTCTGCCGTAAGCTACAATCGGCCCATCGACATGAATTCGACTTCGAATCTCGCTCAGCCAGCGGATTTCCTGTTTGGCGAGGAATACGCCGCGATCTATTGGCTGGAACAGAATGGCTACAATCTCAACTACATCTCCGGCGTCGACGCCTCGACTAATCCCGGCCTTCTATTGAATACGAAGGCCTATCTCGATGTCGGCCACGACGAGTACTGGTCGCAGTCGCAATTCGCCAACGTGAAGGCTGCCGCCAACGCCGGCGTGAATCTCGCCTTCCTGAGCGGCAACGAGATCTTTTGGGACACCCAACTCGCGCCGAGCTTCGACGCCAGCCATACGCCGAATCGGACGATCGTGGAATACAAGAACATCTGGGGCGGCAGGCAAGACCCGAACGGCACGGCCAATGGCGGAGCGGGTACGTTCCGCGATCCCGTGTATGGGCCAGGGACTCCGGAAAACTCGCTCGCCGGAACAATCTTTACAGTCGACGACACCGGCACGCTCGACAACATCAGCATCCCCGCCAGCATGTCGCAGCTTCGCTTCTGGAAAAACACCAGCATTGCGAGCGGCAGCGGCGGAACTCTCACCAACCTGCTGGGCTACGAGTGGGACAGCGACCTCGACAATGGCTTCCGGCCCGCCGGATTGATCGACTTGTCGTCGACGACGAGACAAGTCAACTCGCTGTTGTTGAACAACGGATCGGCGACAGGTCCAGGCACGGCAACGCACAGCCTTACCCTTTATCGCGACCCGAGCAGCGGGGCGCTGGTGTTCGGCGCCGGCACAGTCATGTGGTCGTGGGGTCTGTCGAACCAATATGTATCCTACCATGGAATCACTGCGCCAGTGAGCACCGCCGTGCAGCAATCCATGGTCAACCTGTTCGCGGACATGGGAGTGACGCCACAGACGCTACAGGCGAGCTTGATACTCGCCCAGCCTTCCACCGACCACACCGCGCCCACAGCTGTCATCACGTCGCCGACCGGTGGCGCGAGCGTTGGTGAGGGGGCCGCCGTCACGATAACCGGGACCGCCTCGGACGTCGGCGGTTGCGTCGCCGGGATCGAGGTATCGGCTGACGGCGGCACTACCTGGCACCCTGCGACGGGCACCACCAACTGGAGCTATTCGTGGATCGCCTCAGGCCTTGGCACGCAGCTGATCGAGGCACGCGCGACCGACGACAGCGTCAATCTGCAGTCCAACCCGGCGACGGTTAGCGTCAACGTCACGGGTTCATCGGGCGGGAGCCTATTCAGCGCGTTCGACACCCCAACGCTGACCAATTTGAATGACGGCAGCCCGATCGAAGCCGGCGTGAAGTTCACCTCCGCTAGCGCCGGCCAAATTACGGCGCTGAAGTTCTACCGCAGCGCCGGTGACACCGGGTCCGATCTTCTCGACCTGTGGTCGGCGACCGGAACAAAGCTTGCGAGCGCGACCTTCACCAACACGTCGGCCAGCGGCTGGCAGACCGTGACGCTGGCCGCGCCGGTATCGATTGCTGCCAACACCACCTACATCGCCTCCTATCACACCAACGGCGCTTATGTGGGGACCGACAATTTTTTCATCGATGCGTTTCCGAGAGGAGGGCTGACAGCGCCTTCGTCCGGCTCTTCCGGCGGCAACGGCGTCTATTCCTATGGAGGGACCAACACGGCCGGGGTGTTCCCAACCAACACATTCAGTGCCGCCAACTACTACGCCGATGTCGTCTTCTCTAGCTCGACGACCAACGCCCCGCCGGTCCTCGCGGTCCAAACCGGCGACCAGAACGCGACCGTTGGCTCGGCGTTCTCGCTGACGCTGCCGGCCGGCACCTTCACCGACAGCGATGGCGACAGTCTTGCCTATACGGCAACGGCCGCCAACGGCTCGGCCCTTCCCGCATGGCTGACGTTCAACGCGTCGACCCGGACCTTCAACGGCACGCCGACATCGTCAAATGCCGGTACAGTTGGCGTGAAGGTCTCGGCCACGGACCCCGGCGGCCTCTCCGCGAGCGAGACTTTCAATATCACCGTGGCAACGACTTCCAATTCGACGGCAAGCCTGTTCACCGCGTCCAACACCCCGACGCTCACCGGATTGAACGACGGCTCGCCACTTGAGGTTGGTATGAAGTTCGCCTCCTCCACCGCCGGCCAGATCACCGCGCTGAAGTTCTACCGCAGCGCCGGTGACACTGGCTCCGATCTTCTCGACCTGTGGTCCTCGACCGGAACGAAGCTTGCGAGCGCAACCTTCACCAACACGTCGGCGAGCGGCTGGCAGACGGTGGCGCTGGCGACACCGGTGTCGATCGCGGCCAACACCACCTACATCGCCTCCTATCATACCAGCGGGGCCTACGTCGCGACGGGCAATTTCTTCGCCAATGCGCTGGCGAGCGGACCGTTGACGGCGCCCTCGAACGCCTCTTCGGGCGGCAACGGCGTCTACGACTACGGAGGATCCAACACCGTCGGGGTATTCCCGACCCATACTTTCAACTCCACCAACTATTATGCCGACGTGGTCTTCTCCAGTACGACGGGCGGCAGCAACACGCCACCGGTGCTTGCGATCCAAACGAGCGACCAGAACGCGACCGTCGGCTCGCCCTTCTCGCTGATGCTGCCGGCCGGCACCTTTACCGATGCCGACAGTGACGCCCTCACCTATTCGGCGATCGGCGCCAACGGCGCGGCGCTTCCCGCATGGCTGACATTCAACGCTTCGACCCGGTCCTTCAGCGGCACGCCAATATCCGGAGACGTCGGCACCTTCAGCGTCAAGGCCTCGGCGACGGACCCCGGCGGCCTCTCCGCCAGCGAGACTTTCAATATCGCCGTGGCCACGACATCCAATACGACGGCGAGCCTGTTCAGCGCGTCCAGCACCCCAGCAAATACCGGTTTCAACGACGGTTCACCGCTGGAACTCGGCATGAAGTTCACCTCTTCGGCGGCGGGCCAGATCACGGCCCTGAAATTCTACCGCAGCCCCGGCGATACCGGGCCGGACATTCTCGACTTGTGGACGACAACCGGAGCAAAGCTCGCGAGCGCGAACTTCACCAACACGTCCGCGAGCGGCTGGCAGACCGTAACGCTGGCGGCCCCGGTCTCGATCGCCGCCGACACCACCTACATCGCCTCTTATCACACCAGCGGGGCTTACGTAGCGACCGGAAACTTCTTCACCAATGCGCTCGCGAGCGGACCATTGACGGCGCCCTCGGGCGCCTCTTCGGGTGGCAATGGCGTCTATGCGTATGGCGGAACCAACACTGCCGGACTGTTCCCGAACAGTAGCTTCAATTCGACCAACTATTACGCCGACGTCGTATTTCGGCCTCAGCTCACAGGATAGGAGTCGTGGAATGCACGCTGAAATTTACAGCGATGGAATAGACGAGATCACCATCGGTGGGTCTATCGTACGGGTGGATCTGGTCAGCTTTTCTCCGACAGAGCGCGACGCCGATAACGCTCCGAAGCGGGTGTTCTGTCAGCGCCTGATCTTCTCCATCGAGTCCTTTGCCAATTCGGTTGAAGTGATGCAGAACGCGCTTCGCGGGCTGGTGGAGGCCGGCGCGATCCGGCGCAACCAAGCGACTGTCGAACCGGCGCACTTCGCCGGATCGGCTGAGCACGATCCGTCAGCTCCGACCACCCCTCCACGGCCGTCCAATGTCTCGATCAATTTCCGCTAAAGTCGAAGGGCTCGAGGCGCCGCCGGCGGCGTCCGCCCGAGCGTCGTGTACACCTGGCGACGAGTTACCGGTAAATCATACCGCGCTCGATTGTCTTGCCAGGATCGCTGCCCATCATGGCATCGATCTGTCGGTCGTGGGACTACGGCACGCCTATGCGCTGGATAGCAACCCGGTATCGCTGGACCTCCTCTTGCGAATGGCCAGGGACGCAGGTCTGCGTGCGCGACACGCACGAATAGATTGGGGCACGCTGCATCGGCTGGAAGAGGCTCTTCCAGCTTTGACATGCCTCGCCAACGGCAACTGGGTCGTCGTTCTTCGGGCCGGGCAAGCCCCCGATGGTTCAGAGGCGGTGAGCGTCTTCGATCCCCTCGCCGAGCGTGCGGGCGAGCCGTTGGTGGTCGGCAAGGATCTGTTCTGCGCCCGATGGAGCGGAGACGCTATCCTTATGAAGCGCGAGCGCCCGTCATCGGACGGGCCGACGGCGTTCGGCCTGCGCTGGTTCGTGCCTGAACTGCTTCGCCAATGGCGGCTGTTCGCCGATGTCGCGGTTGCCGCCATCCTGCTCTATGCGCTGGGCCTGGCGCTGCCGATTTTTTTCCAACTCGTGATCGACAAGGTCCTGGTTCACGAAAGCTTCACCACTCTTTACGTGCTCGCGGCTGGCGCAACCGCGGCCCTGACCTTTGACGCGATATTCGGATTTCTGCGTCGCTACCTGCTGCTCTACGCGACCAACAGGGTCGATATCAGAGTTGCGACGAGAACGTTCGCTCACCTGCTCGGCCTGCCCATAACATTCTTCGAACACATTGCCGCCGGCGTTCTGGTGAAACATATGCAGCAGGCCGCGCGAATCCGTGAATTTCTGACCGGGCGCCTGTTCCTGACCACCCTCGACGCGCTGTCCCTGTTCGTCTTCCTTCCGGTATTGGCGCTCTACAGCGTGAAGCTGACCTGTGTGGTACTGGCCTTCACTACCGGTAGCGGCCTGGTTGTCGCGTTGCTGATGGGACCGTTTCGGCGTCGTCTGTACGATCTGTACCAGGCGGAGGGCGCGCGGCAGGCCCTTCTGGTCGAGACCGTGCACGGCATGCGCACGGTCAAGTCGCTCGCGATGGAGCCGCGGCAGGGCAAGGTATGGGACGATCGCTGCGCACAATCGGTGTCGATGCGTTTCGGCGTCGAGAGGATTTCCGCCGGCGCGCAGGCGATCATCGGATTTCTCGAGAAAATGATGACGCTCGGGATCATCTGCCTCGGCGCGCTCGACGTCTTCAGCGGCGCCATGACAATCGGCGCGCTGGTTGCCTTCAACATGCTGGCTGGGCGCGTCTCGGGACCGCTGGTCCAACTCGTGACCATGGTTCACGAGTACCAGGAAGTTGCACTCGCCGTTAAGATGCTCGGCGAGGTCATGAACCAGGAGACGGAGCGCAACGGAAGGCGCGATGGACTGCTGCCTGACTTTGCGGGCAAGATCGAGTTCGAGCACGTCTCTTTCCGGTATGGGGCGGACAGCGCGCCGGCTCTCGAAGACGTCTCCTTCTCCATCGCTGCTGGCACGATCTTTGGCATCGTCGGCCGGAGCGGCTCCGGCAAGACGACGCTGACGCGCCTGATGTCGGGAATGTATCCGGTGCAACAGGGCCTGTTGCGCATTGATGGATATGATTCAAGGGAGCTTGATCTTATCCATCTGCGCCGCAATCTCGGGCTGGTCTTGCAGGATAGTTTCCTGTTTCGCGGTACGATTCGCGAGAATATCGCGTGCGTCAAACCGGACGCGACCTTTGAGGAGATCGTGCGGGCAGCCCAATTGTCTGGCGCCGATGAATTCATCGAACGACTGCCGCGCGGTTTCGGCACGATGCTCGAGGAGAACGCCTCGAATCTATCCGGCGGGCAAAAGCAACGCCTCGCGATTGCCAGAGCGCTCGTCGTCAATCCGCGCATTCTGATCCTCGATGAGGCGACGAGCGCCCTCGATTTGGAGAGCGAAATGATTATCCGGCGCAAACTGCGCCGCATCGCCGAGGGCCGGACCGTCATCATCGTCTCGCACCGGCTGTCGATGCTCGCAGATGCCAACCACATTCTGGTGATTGATCGTGGGCGCATCGTCGACGTGGATCGGCACGACCGGCTGCTGTCGAAATGCACGATTTACCGTCACCTTTGGAACCAGCAGACGAAGCAAATTGCATGATCAGGCCCGAGAGAGCACGCGCTGATGCGGCCCCTGAGGATCGGGCCCGGCCCAAAGCGGTCGAACGGAGGCGTCGAGGTTTGTTCAGGAGCAGGGCGCCGCGCCCACAGGTGGCCTCGGAATTCCAATCCGATGCCGTCGAGATCGAAGAACAAGCGCCGCCGCCCCTTGCCCGCGCGACACTCTATTGCGTGCTGGCGCTGATTGTCGTCGCGGTCGCTTGGGCGACGGTTTCCCAGGTCGATATGGTCGTATCGGCGCAGGGCAAGCTGGTCACCACGGGCTCCAATCTCGTCGTGCAACCGCTCGAGACCTCCGTCATCCGCGACATCGCCATCAAGCCCGGCGATCGAGTCGATTCAGGCGATGTGCTGGCGACGCTCGATCCAACATTCTCCCAAGCAGACCTCGATCAATTGCAGAACAAGGTTGCCGCTTTCGATGCGTCGATCAATCGTCTCAAAGCCGAACTCAGCGGTAACTCGTACATCGTGGATAATTCCAGCAACGCAAACGATCTCCTGCAGCAGAGCGTATTTCAGCAGCGCAAATCGGCTTACGATGCGCAGATGCAGAATTATGATGCGCAAATTGCGTCGGCTCACGCCAATCTGGCGACTGCGCAGGACGAAGAGAAGATACTGGTCAAGCGCCTCGAGACCATGAATTCGATTGAGACCATGCGCAGCACGTTGATGGACAAGGAAGTCGGCTCGCGACTCAACTTTCTTCTCTCCCGCGATGCCCGCCTTGAGGTCGAAAGCAACTTGGCGCGCGTCCGCGGTAACCTCGTCGATTACGAGCACCGCGTCGACAAGGCCGAAGCGGATCGCAAGGTTTTCGCAGAGGAGTTCCGCAAAGCGGCCTACCAAGATTTGGTCGAAATCCTGGCCAAGCGGGAGGGCGCAGCGGAGGACCTCAAAAAGGCCGAACTTCGGCGGAAATTGATTGTAATGAAGGCTCCGGCCGACGCCATTGTACTGGAAATCGCCAACCGCACCATCGGGTCAGTCGTCCGCGAGGCAGAGACGTTGTTTGTGCTCGTCCCCCGCAATGTACCGCTCCAGGCCGAGATCAATGTTGCAGGCAGGGATATTGGCCAAGTTTCGGTCGGGCAGTCCGTTCGCATCAAGTTCGAAGCATACCCGTTTCAGAAGTACGGCACCGGAACCGGCGTGGTCCGGGTCATCAGCCAGGATGCGTTCTCTTCCGACGCCAAAGGTGCGGCTCAGATAACCGCACCCCAATACCGCGTGCTGGTCGAATTGCGCGAAACGCATCTTCGCCTGCCGCAGGACCGTGCCCAGTTGATTCCCGGGATGTCGGTTACTGCCGAACTGAAAGTCGGGAGACGCAGCGTTGCATCCTATTTCCTTTATCCGCTGCTTCGCGGGTTGGACGAGAGCATTCGCGAATACTGAACGACGTCAGTGTGTTGGCTCATGGATGAATTGTGGGTTCAAAATTCCGAATGCCAGCGGTCGCTTCTCTTGGAACTAGTCCATCGGAGAGAAGAAGATGATACCTAAGGGTTATTGATCGACGCGGAGGGCGTGCAAGCGACTATTTCTAATACAGGTTGACAATTTCCAATATAGGTTATTGTCTAACATGGCAGTTTAGACGTTAATCGTCGGATGTAATTTCTAAGTAGTATGAGTTTCCGGGCGTTATTTTTATGCCAGTTGAACCAATCGTACCGACTTACATTCTGCAAAGCGATGGGCTCTTCCGCGAAGGCCTGCGGCTTATGCTATCAAAAACGCGGTTTCGGCCCCGTGCTTGCGTAAGCAAGCCAGACGATCTTAAGGTAATTCCTTCTGATGGCTCCGTTCTATTCATAGTCGGAATTGAACAAAATCAGGATTCGATCTGTAGAGTCATTCGACGCAAATACCCAGGTTCCTTCATTGTAGCGGTTAGTGACGAAACGCATCTTGAGGAGTTGAGAAGCGCGCTCGACGATGGCGCGAACGCTGCACTCCTCAGTTCAGTTTCGCCACCAACACTCGTCAGCGCGCTGAACTCCGTAACAAGCGGACCGCTTCTTGTAATGGACCAACACCTCTGGGGGGTTGAGGTCCAGCCGAGCGAGGAGACATCGTTGGAATTGGCGCCGACCAAACGAGCGCCCCCTCTGTTTCTAGACGTGCCGCTAATACCAAATAGTCCGCAGTGGACGACCGAGAACGATCCACAGCCGGTCGAGCAGTTGTCAGCCCGGGAGATCGCAATACTCGCGCGGATTGTTCGGGGAGAGTCCAACAAGCATGTGGCGCGATTTTACAATATTGCCGAGCCGACGGTAAAAGCCCACGTGAAAGCGATATTTCGCAAACTTGGCGCCAGCAATCGGACCCAGGCGGCAATTTGGGCCCTGAACCATGGGCTCATCGATAGCGCGAACAATGCTTCCGACCCGCCTCCCCTGCCGCTCCAGCATGCAAGGAACGGCGTTGACGGTCTTCAGACCGCAACGCTATCTGCATTGAAGGCGCTAAAGCGCGCCGTCTATTGATTGCTGCCGTTGACGTGGGCTTCCTTTGAAAGAGCTACTGCGGTTTGCGCTCGACGGCGCAAAGGATCCCCGAGGCGGCGTATCCAAAACAAAAGCCGGCTGACGTTGAATGCCCGGTTTGCGTCCACCCGGCAGCACCAATCGGGCACAGTGGAGGATTTCGTAGTGACGCATCATCCAAGGGAGGGCCACGCCCAACGCATTGGATGACGCGTTCACCGGCTGATGGGCTGACGTGCCGGACAGCCGAACACCTTCACACCCGGCGGGACGTCCCGATTGACGAATGCATTTGCACCCACGATCGCTCTATCTCCGATCGTGACCCCCATTTGGATGATTGCGTTCGGGCCGATATAAACTCCGTTTCCGATGCTGGTAGAGGCGCAGTCAATAGGCTTCTCGCCAAGCGAAATAGAGCGATTCACGGTGTGGTGTGTGTAGATCTGAGCACCCGCAGAGATCGAGCACCAGTCGCCGATCCGCAGCTCTCCCCCCGATCCGTCCAAAATGCAACCCGGTCCTATCCAGGTGTTGCGGCCAACTTTGACGTCACCCCTCACAAGCACATTATCGTACATTGTAGTGCCTTCACCGAAACCGTAGGCGGCCGCATTATCTGTCCTGTCACTGAGAAGGTCGCCGATTGATACCCTTCGATGGAACAGCTGCTTCTTGCGAAGCGCAAGAACCCGCAAATACTCGCGAATATTTGCAAGCCACTCGTCGGCTTCTTGTTCGGATATCTTTGTATCGAAGCTTTGAGTCATCAAAGGACCACCTTTTCCGAACGGGGTCTCAGCGACCTATTTATACGCTTGGCAACACTTTTCGGGAAGGTGGAATCGGCCGCCTCATCGCGCGAGAGAGCAGAGCCGCGGCTTGTAACTCGCTGTCGAACAGCCCACAAACGACC
>Ga0170475_106167395_pt1 | contig 13406 bp, 10 predicted proteins | sample Soicark_Litter_5_FD_111474 | JGI IMG/M metagenome (GOLD analysis project Ga0170475, IMG submission 111474) | Avena fatua rhizosphere microbial communities from Hopland, California, USA. Combined Assembly of 48 SPs | reverse complement strand
TGATGCGCCGGTCGTCGACCCGGACCGGGCCGGTGTGGACTTGCGGAAGAAGCGGCCCGATCCTCGCCCACTGCCGGTCACTCAGCCAGAAAAGCTCCATGATTCGATGCCTCCCAGCATCTTGAATCACGGCTTCCCCCTCTCTTCAATTGGGTTCAGACCCTAGATCGATCTGTACCGGGGCGGCTGTGGTCCTACTGCGCGGCCAAGGGAAGATCAATATGGATCCCGCGGTCCCTAAGTCTGCCCTCGACGACAGACCAGTCATTCGGAACGACCGTCAGGCTCCGCTCCTCGTTCCCCGCGAGCTCGGCGTAAGGCACTGCCATGAAGCGCTCAATGGCCTCGTCGTAGTGCTGGGCAAGCAGCCGCGAGCTCGGATCGAGGCCGGTGATGACCGTCAGCCCGGTCGGCGGCGTGGCGACCGTGAAGATGTCCAGATCCGGCCGATACGCCTTGAGGCACAGCACCGCTTTCCAGACGTCCCCGGTGTGAAACTGCGTGTCGCGCGCGCGGCTTTGTGTCGGCTCGTCGAGCGGGATTGTGTCGTGGATAGTCACGACGCTCTTGTTGTGGCAGTAGCGCTCGACGTTGATGAAATCTCGTAATACCTGCTCGAAAAGGTGCAGGCCGTCGATCAGGGCAAAGTCGATCGGCTCGTCGAGCAGATCGGCAATGTCGTTTCGGCCGAAGAACTCATCGCTGGAGTGCGGGAACACCCGTGTTTCCGCGCGAAGCGCATATTCGATCTTGCCCGAGGGATCGATGGCGAACACGCGAGAGCCCTCTCGCGCCAACGCCAACGAGGCGCCGTTACCGATCCCGATTTCGATGATGTTGCGCGGCCGAAGCGCCCGATGGAGCTGGTCCAGCCACGCATAGTAGTTCTGCCCGGGCCACCTAATAAGCGAGAGAGCGTTGTGCGCCTCGACCAGATTGGGTGAAAATTGGAGGGCGTGGCCGTACTCCGAAACCGCTAGATCGTGGGCTGCCAGCAGGCCGAAGCTATCTGCCCGCACGAGATGATAGCGCGCGCGAAGCTCAGGCACGAAAGTGCAGGGGTGTCCATGCCGCGCGTCGAGCCATGGCCCTACAATCGAAAGCACCCGTTGCAGCTCGGGATCGTCAGGCGCGTGCGGGCGTGCGAGCCGGGCGACGGCCGCGGCGCATTCATACCGCCCGGCGCGGAGCTCGCGATGCGCCAGATCGGTCAGCGCCGCTACGGCCGGATGCGCTGGTCGAGGCGGCAGATCGAACGCCCACAGCCCAGCGTCGAACCGCTCGCCCAAGGCGGGCGAGCAGGCGGGGGAGACTTGATCGCATCTCGAGAGAGCCGCGCCAGCGCCGCTGGTGGAAGCGTCCCCAAAAAGGTCGGGCGCATAGGCTGCGAATGCTTCCACGGCGCGCGCGCCCGAAGCCTCTTGTACTCCTTGACCCAAGCGTCGACCTTCTTTGGTAATTCTTCCAGTGCCGAATTCGTTGAGATTCCTCCATGGAGCTGGTGAAAGGTGCCTTCCCCGAGGAGAACGACGGGCTGCGCGCCGGGAAGCTCCAATGCGCGCGCGTAAATGTCGTGGTTGAGTAGCCCGCCGCCTGGCGACTCGAAACACTCGTCCGCACCACCGAGCCGATCCCAGCTCGCGCGCTTCAAAAAGAGGCAGTTGGATTCCGCAATCGGTACAAGGCCCGAGCCCAGCGACGATTCGTCCGGGGTCGCGATCTCGAACAGCCTATACCCGTTCTCCGGCCAACCTATGGTTTCGAGCAGGGCGTCCTCCCTGGCCGTGTCGTAACCGCCCGACACGGCATAGATCTGGAAATCCAAACCGAGATACCAGCCAAGGACAGTCACGACGGCCGTGTCGTAAAGGTCCGTGGCATGCCGCGCAAAATGAAGTACGCCAGGCGTAGCAATGCGCGCGCCATCGATCATGACCCCGATCACGTCGCCTCTTGCCTCTGCCAACCCGATGTTGATGGCGCGTGCGGGTGACGGAGGGGCTGCAGGAGGAGAGATCAGCCGAAAATTGCCGAGCAATCCCTTCCACATGGCTTCGTCCAGTGGCGGACACGACCCGTTGTCAACCACCACGATCTCGTAGTCCTCCGGGGCGATATGCTGCTGGTACGCCGCCGAAAGCGAGAGTAGCGTCCGTGGCAGCTCGCGACGGATGTTGTACGCGACGACAACGACCGAGACGGCCATACCGCCCCTCTCGACTGACACAGACGGCATCTTGCCCCTTTGTTCGCTGCTTGGGCCAGGATTGGTGGAATCGAGGGTACCCGCGCCCTGATGTGTCCAGCCGACCGAGGTGACTCCCTATTTTAAAGCCCGCGCCAACGGTCCGCAACGCCGTCCGACTTATATATAGCAATCCACGTCTCAACCGGCCTGGGCCAGTCTTCGTGCTGGCGCGTGAAGCCGATCTCGCCGACGAACTGCAGAGCGATCTCGACGCCTGGATCAGGAGCTACAACGAGGAGAGGCCCCATCAGGGCCGATGGTGCTTCGGAAAGACCCCAATGCAGACCTTCCTTGACGCCGTCCCGATCGCACGGGACAAAATGATCGCCGCCTGGTTCACATCCCGACAGGCGGAACCGACCAATCTCCGACACCAACTGTCTGATCAAGCTCCAGCTACTACACAAGATTTGCAGCAACGTCGCCGGCATCCCAGCGGCCGCGCAAGGCCTTCGGTAGCCGGAGGCCAACCCGGCTATTCTCGATATCCTTGAGACGGGCCACCAGGGTTGTGCGTGCCGACAGCATTGCCCTCTGCCTCTACGGCTTCTGCCACCACACACCCGTCCAATCGATGTTCTGCATCGGTCTGATGATGTGATTCCTGAGTCGATAGTCTTCGACTGCCCGCCGGCATGCCGGGGCCGCGCCGAAATCGTCCACAATGACGAAGCCGCCGCTGGACAGTTTCGGGTATAGCGCGTCGAGCGCGACGATGGTGGACTCGTACATGTCCCCGTCCAGCCGGAGCAGGGCAAGCGGCTCGACATCGAGCGTCGGAAGCGTGTCGCTGAAGAACCCCTTCACGAATCTTACGCGCTCGTCGAGCAATCCGTATCTCTCGAAGTTCCGCCTGACCTCCGCTTCGGGGACCGCGAGCACCTGATGCTGGTGCAGGGTGTCTCCGCGGTCGGCCGGGTAAAGCTCTGGGCTTGGCAGTGGGAGACCTTCAAAAGAATCCGCTACGAAGACCCGGCGGCTCTCGGCTCCATAAGCCGCGATCACGCCGCGCATGAGAATGCAGCCACCTCCGCGCCACACGCCGGTCTCGATAAAATCCCCAGGCGTGCCGTCCTCAATAGCGCGGCGCGTGAGCTCAGCTAGGTTCTTTAGACGGGCAACACCCATCATGCTGTGGGCCTGCGAGGGCCAGTCCTCGCCATGGAGCCTCAGCTCCGGCGCTCTTTCGTCGAGGGGCGGCGAACCGGGAAGGTTCACGAACTCCGGATGTGGAGGATCCTCATAGATCGTATTCGCGACGGCGCGGATAAGCAGATCGATGTAGCGGTCGCGCAGTGCTTCGATGGTAATCACACGAGGCTCCAGGGTCTCGACATCGCCTAGCTCGAAGGTGGGCCGACGACATCGAGGTGAATGGCTCTCATCGGGATCCCGACCAGGCCCTTGACGGCCGCGGGGGCGATCACGCGGAAGAAGAAGGCCTCGTCAACCCAATGGTGTTGGACGTGATCTTCCTGCGTTCCGTCCGCGATGGCGGCTGCGACGGCATAGTCGCCGGCTGGGAGATAGGGGACGCGGAATTCAAACCCGGCGACGATTCGCGATCCAGCGGGCGCCCCTAACTCAACGTTCGAACGGCTCAGGAACGTGTTGTCGCCGAACACGATCTGCCCCAGCCTGTCCTTCACCATAAAGCCCACGATCGGATGGCGAACGTCCTCGTGCGCTATCGCGTTCACGCGAAGGACGATATCCTCGCCGCCGGTGAAGCTCTGGAGCGGGCGCCCGTCAAGGTCCGTCATGCGGACGTCCTCGATAGAGGCGCCGCGGCAACCGAACCACGGTGCGTCCGGATCGAAATGGAAGACCTCGGCCTGAGGCACAATGCCGAGCTCGCGGAATTTGCCCTCCCGCACATCGCGCACGGGGTCGAGCTCGCGCGGAGACGGCGGCGTTTTACGGGTTCCGCCGATCCGAAACGCGCTGTCGCTCTCCTTTTCGCCTTCGATCGCGGCAATGTAGCTGGTGCACACATCCTTTGCGGGTCCGCTCTCGCGGACTCCGCCGGCCTCGAGCCAAACGGCACGCTCGCATAACGACAGCACGGACGAGACATCGTGCGAGACGAAGAGGAGGGTCCCGCGATCGAGGAACCGGCGTATGAAGCGCATGCATTTCTGCGTGAATGCTGCGTCTCCCACCGCCAGAATCTCGTCTACAATGAGAATGTCCGGATCCACATGCGCGACGACCGCGAAAGCGAGGCGCGCATACATACCGCTCGAATAGAGCTTCACGGGCTGCTCCATGAAGTCGCCGATCGCGGCGAAGTTCGCGATGGCGTCGAAGCGGCTCTCAATCTCCTCATTTCCGAGCCCCAGCACGGAAGCCGACAGGTAGACGTTCTCGCGCCCGGTGAACTCGGGATTGAAGCCGGCGCCCAATTCCAGAAGGGCAGCAACGCGCCCCTTCACCCGCACCGTACCCGTCGTGGGGGTGAGCGTCCCGCAAACGAGTTGAAGGAACGTACTCTTGCCAGAGCCATTCCTTCCGATGATGGCGACCGCCTCTCCTTTTCGAACGGTCAAGCCGACGTCGCGAAGCGCCCAGTATTCTTCGAAATAGCGCCGACGGCGGAAAATCATCTGCCTCAGGCGGTCCTCGGGGCGCCGGAAGATGAGATACGCCTTTCCGAGCCCATCGACCTGAATGGCACAATCAGACGACATCGGCGAAAGCCTTCCGCGTCTTCAGGAACCACGCAAGCCCAAGTCCAGCAACGGCCACGCCGATCAGCATTGACTGCAGCCACGCGATCCAATCCAGGCTGCGGTTCCAAAACAGCACGTCCCTCGTTTGCTCAAGGATGGGCGTCAGCGGGTTGAGCTGAAGATAAGGAGCGATGGTCGCGGGAACGCTGGAGATCGGATAAAATACCGGGCTCAGGAACATCAGCGCCATCACGGCGACCCCGACGAGATGACGTATGTCGCGCAAGAAAACGCCGACCGAAGCCAGGAACCAGCTCAGGCCGAGCGAGATGAGACAAAGCGGAACGAGCACCAGCGGGAGCTGCAGAGCCGTCGCCGGAGGCAATCCGCGAAAAGGAAGATAGAAGGCGAGCAGAACGGCGAGGCCCACCGCGAGGTTGCACAGCGCGACCACCAACGTGACAACTGGAAGGATCTCAAGGGGAAAAACGACTTTTTTTATGTAGCTGACGTTTTCAAGCATTAGCCCTGGGGCGCGGTTCACGGTCTCGCCGAAGACCCCGAAAACGACCAGGCCGGCAAAAAGGAACAGGGCGAAGTCCGCCGTTCCCACCTCTTCGGTCGACCACCGTGCTTTGAAGACCACCTGAAACGTGAAGCTGTAGACCCCGAGCATGAGCAGCGGGGTGACCACCAGCCAAAAAGCGCCTAGCATGGAGCCGCGGTATCTCGTCGCGAGTTCCCGTTTTGACAGTCGCCACACGAGCTGCCGATTGCCCCAGAACGCCAAAGCCAAGCCTTGCAACCGGTGCATCGCGGCGGCACCCCGCCCGACCGGCGCAGGACCGCTGGCGCCAGGAGCTTGGAAGGATCTCACGGTCATTCTGTCGCTCTCTTACCCGAACGTTCGTGACGGCGGCGTGCAGATGAGGTCCCGCCGGAATCAGAGGGCACTTCTTGCCGCGCGCTCGGAGTGATGCCCGCCTTGTCCAGCAGTTCTCTTTCGAGCGCCGCAATCCGATCAGCGGCCACGCGAAGCTGGTACTCGGCCGTTTCCTGGCTCCTGTTTATCTGGTCGACTGCGGCGGAAATTTGCTCGGCCGTGCTTCGACGAAGTCTCTCCATTTCCTGGTCCGCTGCCGCAAGTTGGCCCTCGTAAGACCGCTTCAGATCGTGGATCTGGGTCTGCGCGGCAGCAACCTGGTCCTCTGCCGAGCGCTGGGTTACGAGGAAGCTCTGATATGCGTGCTCCGCTTCGCGCCGCAGCTTCTCGCCAGCTTCGGCCAAAACGAGCGTTTCCCGCGTGAGCGCAACCCGATCTCCCAAAGCTTTGAACAGTGCGTACGCGCTGTTCTTCTCAGCGTCACTTGCAAGGCATAGCTCTCGGAACGCGCGGGGAACCTCCGCTCCAATCGCGACCACGCCTAGGCCGTGCCCGAAAGGGAAGTTCAGCGTGGAATATCGAGCCTCTAACTCCTGCCAAAGCCGCCAGACACCAAAGTCTTTCATGCGCTCTTTAGTGTCGTGCAGCAGCACAACAGCCCGGCTGCTGAGCTTCGGAAGCCATGTTTCGAAGTCGTGCTTGACCGCCTCATACGAGTGGAATCCGTCGATGTGCAGAAGGTCGATGGACCCGTCCGGAAACTCTTGCTGCCCTTCGTCGAAGGTCCTGCACAGAAGCGTGGAGAAATGGCCATACGTGGGGTCGTGGTAAGCCCTTAGGACGTCGAAAGTCTCCGAGCCGTACGAACCGCTGTGTTCGTCGCCGCGCCAGTGATCGACAGCCCAGGCGCGTGTCTCGGTGCCAAGAAATGCGATCGCTTGGCAAAAGCTGCAATACGACATCCCCTTCTGGGTCCCAAGCTCGACGAGCAACCGCGGCCGAAGGACATCGATGCACAAGGACGCGAACGGGGCGTGCATGTACCATGTGCTCTCCGGGAGCCATTCGGGAAGCTGATATATGCTTCCTCTCGCGATCACGGCTGCCGCTGGCGAAACTTCCGACAATTTAACTGCTCCTTCTCCTCCGCCGGCTAAAGCCTACCCGCCCCGGGCAGGCGCGCCGCTCCGATCCATCTTAATCCAGATGCTGGCTCCTCCCGCCTCCCACGCGCCCGTCATGAGGCGGTCAAGCTCCCCCCTATGGTGATGCAGGTTGTACACGCTGCCGAATTTGACGCTCACATAGGGGTTGTCGAGAAGGAAAGCATACAGGAGGTACTGCTCCGTCCAATAGATGTGGTAGTCGATGGCCCAGTGCGGAGGCATCGCGAAGGGCAGGAAAATGTCATGTGCGTGCAGCAGGATCGGTTCCCTGATCGCCGGCAAGAGATGCAGGTAAATGTAGGTACAGTCGCTTCCGGCTTTAACCGTATGCGTGGAGTCGATGAACAAGATGCCAGCATCCGACAACGTCTCGAGAAACTCCTGCCTTGAAAAAGACTGGATGGTCCGGTTCAGGACGCTCACCCGTGGCGTACGGCTCAGAAAATCACGCGGGTATGGCTCGATGCAAACGATCTCGCCAAATCCATTCAGTTCCATCGCAGCCGCTGCGACCAAGGTCGAGAACCCGCTGCCGATCTCCACGATCCGGCGAGGGCGCACATGTCGAACGACGGCAAAATACGCCATCGCGTCCGAGAAGGAGAACTGGGAATTCTTCCAGAAGAATCCCTGACAGTTCGCTTCGTCGCCCTCGGCGGGCGCGGAGAATTCTTGCCCGTATGGGACCAGCTCCTTAAGGAAGCGCAGCATTTCGGCATCATCGAAGACGTCGCGGTAAAGCGGCCGCTGGGCCTCATAGCCCTCAAACGAATTCTTGATTTCCGCAATGCTCGGCAGGTTGGAGTAGAAGTTGCACGGCACGACGTTGATCCCGGCCTCCTGTATCCGCTCGCGCCTTTCAGGTGGGCCCCACATCAATTGACGTGCGAGCTCGACGAACGTCGCGTCATCGAGTGTTCTGTACTCTGGTTGCTCGAATTGCCCGGTCAAACTGCCTCCTCAAGTCATTCGGCGAACAGGAGCGCTCTAGGCCGCGTCGCCGCCGGTACGAAAGGTCCGTTCGATCGCGTCGCTGATGCGCTCGCTCGCGTGCCCATCACCGTAGGGCGACGCCCCGCGCGCCATCGCTTCGTAGGCTCGGTCATCGGTGAGCAGTTCGCGGCCGTGCTCCACGATCGCGTCGTAGTCCGTGCCTATCAGCCGCACCACCCCCGCCGTTATGGCTTCGGGCCGTTCCGTCTCCCGGCGTAGAACCAGAACGGGGCGGCCGAGCGCAGGTGCCTCCTCCTGAACGCCACCAGAGTCGGTGAAGATGAGGTAGGCTTTCTTCATGAGAGAGACGAAGGGCCCGTAGCTCTGCGGCGCGAGAAGATGGATCCGCGGCTCGTGCCCGACGATCGATTGCACGACGGGCGCGACGTTCGGGTTCGGATGGACCGGCCAGAGAACCTCGAGATCGTGTTCGGCAACGAGGGTCAGGAGAGCCTTGCAGATCGCCCGGAGCGGTTGGCCGAAATTCTCGCGCCGGTGTACCGTGACGAGAACGAGCCGCCGCCCGAGCTCTGTCGGGACGACAACCGGGAAATCCTTGGCCGCCACCATGTGCAGGGCGTCGATCACGGTGTTGCCGGTGACCACGATCGCACAATCGGCCACTCCCTCCTTGAGAAGGTTGCTCCTGGAACCCTCAGTCGGAGCGAAATGGAGTTGAGCAAGGCGCGTAGCCACAAGACGGTTGAACTCCTCTGGAAACGGATTCTGCATGTCGAAGCTTCGCAGCCCGGCTTCGACGTGCAGGAAAGGCACGCGGCGGTAGAAGCACGCGATCGCCGCTGCCATGACCGAGGTCGTGTCTCCTTGCGCTATGACGATATCGGGCGAGTGTGCGCCGAGGGCCCCGTCTAGGGCCGTAAGTGCTCGGGCTGTCAAGGCACTGAGGGTTTGTCCATTCTGCATGAGGTTGAGGTCGATATCAGGGTAAATCCCAAACAGGTTCAGGACCTCGTCTGCTAACTCCCGATGCTGCGCTGTTGCAACCACAAATACATGCGCCCACGGCTGCTCCCGGAGCTTGAGAATGACCGGCGCCATCTTAATCGCTTCCGGCCGGGTTCCGATGACACAAGCGATTTTCATGACGACTGGGCGCGCTCCGCGGTCGCCGCTGGCGCATCCCGATACCGGTGAGGGATCCAGGGGCCCCATTTCGCCTCGTAAAGGCGCTTGTGATGTTCAAAGACCTGCTGCCGACGTTCAGCGCCGAGCTGGTTGAGAGCAGCCGACAGCTCGTGATGGACGAAAACATCATCCGCGATGGCAATCCGATAGCCGGCCCCCTGCACGCGCCTGCAGAAGTCGTCGTCCTCAAAACTCCCGACCGTGAAGATTTCGTCGAGCTCTCCCACTTTCTCGTAAACCTCGCGGCTGAGCATCGCACAAAAGAAAGCCACCGTATCCGATTCGAGCTCATGCATCCGGCGCTCCTGGACGAATCGGCGTGCGCGCTCGCGCATCTGCTCGTAGCTCTCGTACCCAAGCTCGATCTTTGCCGCGTTGCCGATGTTGTTGGTGACGGGCCCGACGAGCCCCAGGTTCGGATCGCGTTGCATGTGGCGCAGCAGGTCGAGAACCCAGCCTTGGGTCACCTGGGTGTCGTTGTTCAGGAGAACGATATAGGCGCCCGTCGCAACCCTAAGCCCGACGTTGTTGCCGGCTGAAAATCCCAGGTTGCGCTCATTGAGGATAAGCTTCGTGTTCGGCCTGGATTGTGCCCACTCGTTGAGCCAGCCCGGCGTGTCGTCACTCGAAGCATTGTCGACGAGGATTAGTTCAAGCTCCGGGTATTGCGAATAGTGTTCCAAGCTCGTCAGGCATTTCTGGGTCAGCGCAAGGTTATTGTACGTGAGCACGACAACGCTGACGCGGGGAAAACCGTCGCGCACGGCCTGCTCGAGGTGCGCCACGCGGTTTCCCCAGGTCTGAGACTGCGCGTAAGCGATGCGCTGCTCGATGAAGATCGGATTGTCGCGTTCGCGCATTGCGTTCGCGAGCTGGGCGACGAACTCCTCATGCGTGTGGCCGACGTAAACCAACCCCTCTCCGCCGATCATGATCTCCGGCATGGCCGTGCCGACGACCGGCTTTCCAGCGGCGAGATACTCATACATCTTTACGGGATTGGTGTGGATCGTAAGCTCCGTGATATGAAACGGAATTATACAGACATCGAAGCTGTGCACGTACTGCGGCAGAACCGCATAGGGCATCTCTCCGAGAAAGCGGATGTTCGGCTGGCGTCCCGCCGATTCGGTGTTGCAGCCATGACTGCTGCCAATGAGGACGAAGTCCCAATCGGGATACGCGCGGGCAGCCTTGATGACCAGCTCCATATCATACCAGTGGTCGATTGCGCCGAAGTAGCCGACGACCGGACGCGCGCTAAAAGGTTGGATTGGGCGCTCCGGCCGGGGCAGGAAGTGCGCAACGTCGCAGGCGTTTCTGATGAGCGTGTTGGGCCGAAGGCGTCCGACGGTTTCTGATAGCCCAGCCGAACTCGTGAGCACGAGGTCGGCATCGGCGATGAGACGGTCCTCCTGCTCGAGCATGACGCGTTGGTTGTTGAGGAACCCCGCATGGTAGTCCATGCAGTCGTAGACGACGAAGTTTCCCGGGAGAGAGGTGGCGAGATCGCGCCAAAACGGCAGATCCACGATCGACACCGTCGGGCCGAAGTCACAATTCGTTCGCAAGGCATGGAGAGCATCGAGCAGCGCCGCACGCTGCTCGGCGGTCGGCAACTCCTTGTAGATGTTTGGGTGCGGCTCAGGACAGCGCAGCTGGACGACGTAGACGTTCTCGGAAGGCGTGTCCCAGAACACGTAGGGACGCTCGAGATCGCCGGCTCCGAAGCCCACGGTCAGATAAAACACGCGGTGACCGCGCTTTCCGAGCTCTATTGCGATTTGCTGCGGGCGCTGGAGCCGGAAGGTCCAATCGATCACGGGGAAGACGAGAAAATCGTAAGTCACGAAGCCGCTCCCCGCGGCTTTTGGCGCGCCTTCGCCTCGATGCGATCGCTCAAGGTGAAAGTCGGCCGCACGTGTGCTCGGTGCAGGATATGCACCAAGCGCGAGCCGGCGCCCGCGAAAGACCACTCAAGTGCGGCGTAGGTCAACGCCGCGCTGCTAGTCGCAACCCAGAGGGTCGGATTGGCGTAGAGCCGTACCACGGCGGCGACGAAATCATCGTCCAGTTCAGCAACGACCAAGGCTCGACTCGCGTCCATTCCCATCGCCGTCGCGACGGCAGGGGTGACGACGGTCGGCAGGCCGGCAGCAATGGATGTTGCAATCGTACCCTTAAAGCTCTGGCACGAGCGCAGCGGCGCCAGGGCGATACGCGCCGAGTTAAGCTCGGCCTCGAGGCTCTCCCCGCAATCGACCTCGATGCCCTCCCCCGAGATGGCTCGTAGGGGACCGCTCGCGCGTGCTGCCAGGATTCGGAGGGACGTTCCCGGGATGCGTTCGCGCAGCTTCGGCCATAAGCGCAAGCGAAAGTGCACAGCCGCTTCGAGACCCGCATCATCTTGCGTGTCGACGAGCATCAGCAGACCTTGACGTGCTTCGAAACGCGCCTCTGTGGGCGTCAGCGAGGTGATCCAGGGCAAACGCTCCACGACCTTGCCCGGAGCGCGCCTGCGGACGAGCTCGGATTGGGAGTCCGTATACGTGAGGACGACATCATGGTTGCGGGTCATATCCGACGTGTCGCGCCTCTCGACCGTTCTGGAACGGTCCGAATCGGCTTCGGGAGAGGGAGCCTGGCCAGCTTCGTCCAGCGCGGGGTTCAAAAGGACGGTACGCGGCCGGCTTGGCATCCACTGCACGAGCGGCAGCGCCTGTCGCGCCGTGGGTTCGTTCATCATCAGCACGAGATCGACATCTCTGGCCTTCAGGAGATAAGCCAGCAGCGACTCGTGGTAGGGAGCGCGGACTACCTGCACGCCAATGCGCTCGAGCGCCAGCGCCCCGCTGAAGCGCGCCGTTACATGACGCAGGGCACCGAAGACGAGATCGTAGCCAAACGCTCGGAACAGTTTGGCGGTTTCGAGCACGGCAGCCGAATTCGCGTCCCGCCCGGGCGTGGGTGCAAATCGGTCAAGCATCAAAACGCGATTGCGTCCGTTTGGGCGAGGACCGGACGTACCGCGACTCGCGCCATCGGCCCCGGCCGGAGTAGAGCCGTTGCCGTCGTTCTTCATGCCACACGCGTGCTGTGGGCGGGCTTCTCTCGCGGGCTCCATCGCGACAACGCGAGACAGAGGTTGTGAATACACCCGCAGCCCCGCTGCCTTCACGCGTGCGCAAAGGGCGATCGTGTCGAGCGCCGTCCCATTGAAGGGCAGCAAGGAAACTCGCAGCTCGGTCGCTAAGTCCCGTCGCAGCAGCATGCTCGCCGCCGAGCACGCATCCATCTCGTGCGCGAAACTGTATGGCGGGGCATTAGGATCGCGGTGGCGGCCGACAACCGCGGCGGTCCCATCAGCTGCGACCATCATGCCGAGCTCGCACAGGCGACCGTTCGGATAAACCAGGGCCGAACCCACGATGCCCGCCTCGGGAAAGCTCGCAAATGACCGAACGAGTTCGTCGAGCCAATTCGCCTGGACGTAAGCGCCGGGCGAGAGGAAGAGCACAAACGAGCCCCGGGCCTGCTCGGCTCCCGCGCTGCAGGCAGCCGAGCCGTCCCGTGTCCAAATCACGCGCGCACCCCTCACCCTGGCGAGTGCCGCGCGGCTTGCATCATCGTCTGCTTGGGCAACAATGATTACCTCCACCGGATGCGTGCTCGTATGCCGGCTCACGCCAAGGAGGCAGGCCAACGTCATTCTCGGATCATCCGCGGCGGGAATGATCACAGAGACGATCGGGTTGGAGGAATCGCCGAACCTAATAGGGGCGTGATCTGCGTCCGCAAGGACTTCCGCAACGCTTAAGACGTCGGTAATGAGGCTCGGTTCCCGTCCCTGAGCTTTGCCCCAGCGCGCGTAGTGGGTCAGCGGCGGTCCGGCGAACGCCCGGGCGTCGCCGTACCGCTCCATGTAAAGTTCTCCGTCGAACCTTGGATGTGGATCGCGACCCTCGCGCCACCCTTCCATGACGTAATGAGAGAGGGGATCTCGCCGGACCGAGCAAACATCCGGGTTTGTGTCTGCGTAATAGGCGCTGTGGAACCAGGGATGCGGGTCGCTGCGCTCGCGCCAGCCGCGCGTCAGGTAATGCGCCAGCGGGTTCACGCCCGCAGCGCGGGCCTGGGGGTGCTGGTCGAGGTAAAACGCGGGGTCGAACAGCGGGTGCGGGCTGCGGCCCTCCCCAGCGCCGTAAAGCAGGTAGTGCGCCAGCGGATTGCCGCCGGCGCGTGAGAGATCAGGGTCCCCTTCGAGGTAGTACCGCGTATCGAATAGCGGATGCGGATTG
>Ga0170475_114291272_pt1 | contig 13407 bp, 12 predicted proteins | sample Soicark_Litter_5_FD_111474 | JGI IMG/M metagenome (GOLD analysis project Ga0170475, IMG submission 111474) | Avena fatua rhizosphere microbial communities from Hopland, California, USA. Combined Assembly of 48 SPs | reverse complement strand
TTAAACTTTTCTATATGTGTATTTGCAAATCGTTGTTGTTAATTACTAGTGCTGACCACGTTTAATCTTTTGCAATTGGTAAGCAGATTGAAACTTTATGTCGTTGGGGAGACTTGATATCTTCCCTTAATCATAAAAGCTTAAGAAAAAAATTGTCTATCGTGGTGAAAATCTATTTTTTCATATGCGTTTTTTAGCGGCCGGAGTTGCAACTGTATCAATCGCAGGAGCGGGAGTCGGAATTGGGAGCGTATTTGCGGGGTATTTAAACGGTTTATCTAGAAATCCAGCATTAGAAGGAAAATTATTCACCTATGCTTTATTAGGTTTTGCGTTAACGGAAGCAATTGCTTTATTTGGATTAATGATAGCTTTTTTAATACTATTTGCACTGTAACTAGTTGGTTATAAACTGTTTGCAAAAGTAATTTTGTTTAAACAAAAAAATATTTAGCTTAATTTTCTAAACGGTCATTCACAATGAGAAATAAGGTTTACATTTTCTCAAAAAAACGAAAAAGTTGTTAAAAAGCAAACTATCAAACGAAACTGTGAAACTAAATCTTTAGAATTGTTTTAAACTGAACTTAAACAATGTTTTTTTCTCTTAATATACGACAATCATATCAATCTACGGAAGAAGAATTATTTGAAAATTTTGTTGAACAAATTTTAAAAGCGGAAGAAGCATCAGTAGCAGAGTTCAAAGAAGCAGGAACAATCTTGACAGTAAAAGATGGGATAATTGAAGCTAGTGGGTTGGAGAATGCCTTTTCAGGGGAATTAATAAAATTTGAATCCCAAGAGTACGGGATCATTATGAACTTAGAAACAGAATTAGTAAAAATTGTATTATTGGGAGAGGGTTTGACGTTAAAACCAGGCCAAATGGCATATCGCGAGCATCGCTTGGCAGGGATTACTGTGTCTTACCATTATTTGGGTCGAATTATTGACAGTTTAGGAAATTATACAGATGGGCTTCCAACACCCGAATTAACTTCAGATGATTTAAGTCAATACCGAGAGTTAGATGTGAAAGCTCCAGGGATTATAGTCCGCGAGAAAGTAACTGAACCTGTTTACACCGGAATCATGATGATAGACAGTATGATTCCGATCGGGCGAGGTCAGCGTGAGTTAATTATTGGAGATAGACAAACTGGTAAAACTGCAATTGCGTTGGATACAATAGTTACACAAGCAAAATTAAAAGACGCGGAAGCTGATTATCTGTTCTCTGGGTTATACTGCATATATGTCAGCATAGGACAACGTCGATCTTCTGTAACTTTAATTTCAAAAAAATTGACGGAACTGAAAGCTGAGTTTTTTACTTCAATTGTTGCTGCATCCTCTTCAGATCCTGCGAGTTTACAGTTTTTAGCGCCATATACAGGCTGTACAGTTGGGGAATTCTTTCGTGATTCTGGAGAACACGCTTTGGTAGTTTACGATGATTTAAGTAAACAAGCAGTTGCATATCGTCAAGTTTCTTTACTGTTGCGACGACCACCAAGCCGCGAAGCCTATCCAGGGGATATTTTTTACCTACACTCACGTTTGTTAGAACGCGCTGCGAAACTTAATAGTATCATGGGAGGTGGTTCATTAACAGCTTTACCGATTATTGAAACGCAAGCTGGAGATGTTTCTGCATATATTCCAACAAATGTTATTTCAATCACAGACGGTCAAATTTTTTTGGAAAGTAGTTTATTTTATAAAGGTTTACGTCCAGCAATTAATATTGGTATATCCGTTAGTAGAATCGGAGCTGCAGCACAAGTGAAGTGTATGCGACGAGTTGCTGGAACATTAAAATTAGAATTAGCACAATTTCGTGAAATCGAGGTTTTTGCTTCTTTTGGTTCAGACATAGATGAAGTTACAAAACAACTTTTAAATCGCGGCCAACGTTTAATGGAATTATTAAAACAATCACAATTTTCTGCCATTACGGTTTACGCTCAGATCATATTGATTTTTGCTGGAGTGCGCGGATTCCTTGATACCTTAAAAATTGAAGAAATTTTACCATTCAAAGAATACATCATAGAGCAGATGAATAACGCTCCACAAGTAACTGGTTATGATTTGAACGGTGAATTGCCTGAAGTTGAGCTTGAAATTTTCGTGGAAACTGCTTTAATTAATTTTAAAGCTGGGCAATAAAAGTTATTATGAAGATGCTGTTTGCGCTAATGAATCAGTTCAGTAGAATAACTATAAGTAGTTATCTTTCAGTTATTTCATTTATTTGTCTCGATCCTATTGAACAGTACGATTTAGGACTATTCACTGTGGGCGATTTGGTAGTGTATCCAGCTTATCTGCATTTAATTTTTATATTTATTCTGTTTTGTTTACTGATGAAACAGCTAAAACTAAATATTTTAGGTTATGTGCATTATAAGCTGTATAGATTTCTTCAGAGTCTTTATGTTTCAGTTTTTGGGTTTGATAAACAGTTATTGTTTCCTTACTTTTATTACATCTTTATTTTCATTTTATTGAGCAACTTAACTGGAATGCTACCTTGAGCTTTTACGATAACTGCACAATTAACGGTAGCTTTTTTTCTTTTCTATAACAAGCTTGGGTGGTGTAACAGTGTTAAGTATAGAGCAAAAGGGTTGAAAATTTTTTGAACTTTTTAAACCAACAGCTCCTAAGCCATTAGAGCATTTTTTGATTATCATTGAGTTTATATCATTTTTAATCCGATTCATTAGTCTTGGAGTACGTCTGTTTGCTAATATGGTTGCAGGTCACGCTTTACTAAAAATTTTATTACTATTTTTAGCTTTGATTTTAAACTCTTTAAATGCATTTGCATTAGTTGGGAGTCTAATCGGGTTTTTTATTATTTTAGCTGTTGTTGCTTTAGAGCTTTTAATTGCATTTTTGCAAGCGTATGTTTTCGTTTTCTTGATGTTAATTTACACAAAAGAAATGCTGTAATGACGCTTGTAACAAGTTTAAGCATAAAACTAAATGCAGCGCCGTTCTTGACGAAATGATGTAAAAATTGTTGGTCAAGAGCATTTCTTTTCTTACCCCACTAATGTTACTCTCGGTTACCTGTGATCCTTCGGGTCACTAGCCGGGCTATGTTTAGCTATACAAATTTTAACTGGTCTGTTACTTGCTATCCATTATTTACCTTCTGCGGATGTAGCATTTTTTACGATTGAACAGATTTCGCGTGAAGTAAATTATGGTTGATTGCTCCGTTATACTCACAGTAATGGTGCTTCCGTTTTTTTTATCATTTTGTATATTCATATTTTTCGTAGCCTTATGACTGCGTCTTATTCACGCAGCTGAATCAATACATGACTTAGCGGCGTAATAATGTTTATTTTAACTATAGCAACTGCTTTTTTTGGGTATGTTTTACCTTGAGGACAAATGAGTCTTTGAGGAGCTACAGTAATTACTAACTTGTTTTCAGCTGTACCTATTATAGGGCCTAAGTTAGTTCTGTGACTATGGGGTGGTTTTTCCGTTGACACACCTACTCTTGGAAAATTTTTTACCTTACATTTTTTAATACCCTTTATTATTGCGACACTAGCTCTTATTCATATTTTGTTTTTACATGACACTGGATCTTCGTCGCAACTGCAGACGGTTTGTTTACAAGACCAAAAATATTTTTTTTCTTATTACGCTGTTAAGGATTTATTGGGGTTATTATACCTAGTAATTTTTTTAGGAATTATTATTATTTATGTACCTAATCTACTTGGTCACCCTGACAATTACATTGAAGCAAACCATATGGTAACTCCTTTGCATATAGTTCCCGAATGGTATTTTTTACCTTTTTATGCTATTCTGCGTTCCGTGCCTAATAAGTTAAATGGCGTATTGCTGATGTTTGGATCTCTGCTAGCGCTACTAATTTTCCCTTATCTTCAATTGAGCAGCGGTTATACCACTAGCAAAAAATATGAGAATTTTCTTTCGGTATCTTTTTTAGCTACTATTCAGAGCACACAGTTGAACATATTGCATTTAGTTCTAAATTCTTATTTTGCTATTACTTTTATTTTACTAGGGTGATTAGGAGGCAAACCAGCGGTAGAACCATACACTACAGCAAGTTTAGGACTAAGTATTTTATACTTTTTGCTGTTATTCTCAAATAGGAGTTTTTCTGGTTTATGACATTCTGCTCTGGTTTATCGAGTACAAATTGTTCCTCATTTATTCAAAGTAAAAACAAGTAATCCTTTTCTTAGCAAACAAAGTGTTGCAGAATAATAAAGTAAAAGCTGAGTTACTTAGGACTACTTTTTCTTATACAATATTGTTAGTAAACAGCGCACGATATTTAATTCGAGAATGCAAGGTCAATCCTTATTTTGATACTACCATATATGTGAACAACAAAAAAATTGCGTTAGTTTTAGTGTGATGTCGTGACGACTCTTTGGAGTATGCTAGACAGATGATGGATATGACTTGTGTAGATCACATAGATAGAATACGACGTTTTAATATTTGATACACAACTTTAAGTACTACTCATCAGAAGCGATTAAACATAGTAACAAGTGTTTTCGAAAGAATTACTGCTTTTTCAGCTATGAGCGTATATAAGTCACTAGACTGATCAGAACGAGAAGCTTGGGATATGTTTGGCGTACCTTTCGCTGGACATTCTGATCTACGACGAATTTTAACAGATTATGGTTTTAAGGGGTTCCCACTTCGTAAAAACTACCCCACAGTCGGTTACTTCGAAAAACGATGAGATAATGTTCAAAATGCAGTTATACAGCAGTTAGTAACTCTAATGCAGGAGTCACGCTCCGTAAACCCGTTTTACGATTATCGCGTAAAATGATTACCTGAAATTGAATTTATATCTTCTTCTTTTAAGCAGGTTACATTTACTACTACTACTACTACTACTACTACTGCTAGGGGGAAGAAATTTTTAAAATTTTTTTTTATGAAACTTTCATTTTGTATTTTAAGCTCGGCTTTGTTGCTCGGTTCTATATGATGATTCGTTCCTGTGGAGCTATGGGAAGCTTTACATTACAACTGTAGTCCTGCTGCTATCGTCGATGAAGCTGTTTATACAACTTTGGTGAATAGTCTGCAATCTCAACCTCTGGAAAGTTTAATTGAGGCTTATGCAGAGTCTATGAGAAACGACACGCTCCCATACTCTAAAGCGGAGCTTTTGGCACATTTGGAGTTTATCCAGGAACAACAAAAGATAATCATTCAAGCAATAGAGTATCTCTCAAATCACCCATTTTTACATTTTTTTAACCAACGATTAACCGAGTTTGAACAACTTCTTAGCGCTGCTCAAGCTCTAGACGAGACAAAGACGTTGTTAACGCAGCATCTTAAATCACAAGCGGTTATTGAATGATATACTGGAGAGCGAATAAAAACGGAAGAAAGCACTGATTTACTGCTTTCGCAAATAAAGGAGAAACAGATGTTAATTGATGCAGCAAACAAAAAGCTTTGCTCTGAGGCAGGTTGACGTAAAGTAAACGGAAACGTTTATACGTTCACTAAAGGTATGCATTTAGGTTATTTTGGTTTTAAAATAATAAAATCTTTTTTTAGGTAATGCCTCAATTAGATTTTAATACTTTCGCGGGAGTAGCGTGATGAATAACTATTATTTTTTATCTTTCATATATTTGAGTATTAGTATTTCCTTTTGCACGCTTTATTGCGAAAGAAAAATCTGCTTCAAAGTACCGTTTATGGGTTTTTTTGCGGTTAGCAAATTTTTTTGACAAAAAACGAAATGAGAAATAAGACAAAGTAAGAAAGTTTTATCAGAGGTATTTCTACATAAGGGCAAGTTAAGGGGGAGGTGTATATATACATATGAATAGTAAGTACTATCAAGAAAGTAAAATTTAAGGCACTCGAGAGGTCCTTAAACAGATTTTATGAGTTATGTCCCCACAGTAACTCACATAAAGCCGAGTATAAATAGTGCGCACAGAAATAATAATGTGCGGAGTTACTTTCGTTGAGTCAAAATTAATTTAGGGAGGCCTAACTTTTTGTAACTTTTACATGAGTAGAATGCGTTTTAGCTTAGAGAAATTTAGTAATTATTACGAAAAATAAGACTGTTTAAGCGTTGTATTAGCTCTTTATGAGATTCAAAGTTTTACTTTGCATACTTAATCCTTTAATCTTCTAGATATACTGGTTTTTAGGGTTAAACGTATGTAAAACTTTTTTCTTATTGAATGATTTTCATGCTAAAAGAATTAAGAAAAAGAAGAAAATTAAAAAATACTAAGTTTTTCAGATAATAGTATAGTAGCGTAGCCATGTTTTGACGCGTAAAAGATAATTCTGGTATTCAAACGGCAACACAATTAAAAATACGAAAGACGAAACGGAAATGAGCCAAACCCGGAGATTTAATGACCGTTTTCCCACGCCAGTATAAACACGTAAAATCTGTGAAACGGCAAACGTATCTAGGTCTTGTTCTGATGACAAACAGGCCCTTAAAACGTCGACCTTACACTATCATCGGTCCTTACAACAGCATAATTTTATTAAGTCATGATTTACGAATGCAAGGAACGAAAGTTTGAAGCTTAAGCTACGAGGAAGTAAAAAAGGAATTAGAGCGGTCTTTTCGTTATAAGAAAGTTTATGCGCGCATCGCCGGTCGTTATATTTAATCATGCTAATTACTTTAAGCGTAGCAGAGATAATTTTTTTATTTGTATCACATAAAAAAGCTTTACCCACACCAACTAGCTAACTTTGAATGTTTACTTGTTGGTGCACCAAAAAATTAGGATTAATCCAAAACCCTCCTATATTAAAGTTAGCTGCAAATTGCTTAAAACTAGTAAAGGTGGCAACTTTAAATAAAGATAGATTTAAACTTTTTATGTTACAATACAAAACTATAAACTTATGGAAAATAAATTATCTAATTCGAACAGAAAAGGTTTGTCTCCGCTTTTGGAGGGAGGAGTTATTTATCAGATTAGAACACGCAAGGGCGCTTGGACTTTGCGAAAGATTTTTTACCCCCTGCATCCCTAGACTACAATAGCGGTAAATTTACTCAAACTGCTATATGACCTTTTGCGGCTTTTTATCTCAGCCGTTCGCTCTGTAGATTGGCCGGGATTGTTTGTTTCACTACTTGAGTGTTGTTGTGGTCTTGTGGGCTACATAGGTTTTGCTGTAGGTATAATTCTGCTGATAATTGGAGCGGTCGTGAGAACTGTGCAAGCTTTTTTTACAATTTATCTCTGTTTGAGTTCCAGATGACGCCCCATTCTATTAAAGCTACCCCCACAAGACGCAAGTTCAAAGGACGCGTCAACTGTTATTTCTGAGTCGGCTTCCATTGACTCACAGCGCTCACCAGTAGTATATATACCCTATAGTTGTAGGATCCTACTATTTTTTATTATACCATTAGAAAATATGTGACGTTGATTTAAAAGCTTACGTCCAAACCGTCTTTTAGCTGCGAAATGCCACTTTGTGTATCGCTGGTTAGGTCTAAAGAGTGTGAGAAAAAAAATTCACCGGGGTATAAAACGCTTAAAAGTTAAACTTCGATTTTTTTCTTGGTTTCGCGCCAACATAAAGCGCACCCAAAGCGGTAATGGCATCGTCTTAGAGTTTGATATTCTCGTTGAGAAACCTTTTTATATTGGTTTTAGAATGACACGACTAGACAGCGGCAGTTTTAATTGCGCCTTAAAGACTCCTTACTGACGTAGCCGGGAGGTAAAATCATCTGTTGTGGCTGTGCTTTATTTTTCACTAAATTTCCTAATTTTTTGTTGAAGCAGTAGCATTTTAATTGTTTTTGGTATTCCCTTTTTAGATCTGTCCGGACTTGAGGCGCCAACGGAACAAGTTCGCCATTTTTGGGATTCTACTGAATTTGGCCGCCAAATGAAGACTCAGTTTAAGGAACGAATCACAAATTATGAGCGTATTTTTCAGACGCGAAAGCGTTGAGAGTGGGATCACTACAAGCAATTTATGGCTAACTTACTTCGCAAAAGATCCGATTTTGTAGTTGAGGAAATCCCAACCTACGAAGAAAAAGACCAATGAGGATGGTTTTTAGATCGTGCCGGTAAGCTTGGTATGTTTTTAATTTGCGTTGGCACATTATTTTTTTTTTTTGAATTTTGCGACACTCATATGTCAGGGTGAATTTCACCAGGCTCTTCCGACGAATGGTAGAAAGACAGGTACAACGTGAAAGTACTCAAGTATAATTGTTTATAAAATGTGTAAAAGACAAAAATATTTTAGTGTCCACAAAATTTAATAGCAAATCAGCTTGGGCTCGACGTTGACTAATGAGCACTAACCATAAAGATATTGGTGCATTATACCTCCTGTTTGGGTTCATAAGCGGGATATTAGGTACTGCGCTGTCAGTTTTAATTCGAATTGAATTAAGCGCCCCCGGAAGTCTATTTTTAAACGGAAACACACATTTATACAACGTTTTAGTAACTACTCATGCTTTTGTGATGATTTTTTTTATGGTAATGCCAATTCTAATAGGTGGGTTTGGTAATTTCTTTATTCCTATTTTAATTGGTGCCCCAGACATGGCTTTTCCTCGTTTAAATAATTTAAGTTTTTGATTGCTACCCCCGGCTTTTTCTTTTATTGATGTCTGGTATTGTTGAATCAGGAGTCGGAACTGGTTGAACATTATACCCCCCACTATCGGGGATTTTAGGACACGCCGATTTTAGTGTTGACTTAGCTATATTCAGTTTACATTTAGCGGGAGCCGCTTCCATCGCTGGCGCTATAAATTTTATTACAACTATCATAAATATGAGGGCGGGTGGTTTGTATTTTTACAGATTACCATTGTTTGTTTGAGCATCTTTTATTACAGCGATACTTTTGCTTCTTTCGCTACCTGTATTGGCTGGAGGAATAACGATGCTTATTACTGACCGCAACTTAGGAACTTCGTTTTTCGAATATACAGGAGGAGGGGATCCAATCCTGTATCAACATTTATTCTGATTTTTTGGTCACCCTGAAGTTTACATTTTAATTCTGCCTGCTTTTGGGATAATAAGCCATATAGTATCTAAAGTGTCAAATAAATTTGTTTTTGGTTATGCCGGTATGGTAAATGCCCTAATCAGTATCGGATTTCTTGGTTTTATCGTTTGAGCCCACCATATGTACACGGTTGGTTTGGACGCGGATACACGCGCTTATTTTACCGCCGCAACTATGATTATTGCAGTGCCAACAGGTGTAAAAGTATTTAGCTGACTTGCAACCTTATGAGGTGGAACCATACGTATTAACACAGCAGCTTTATTTGCCTTTGGTTTTATCTTTTTATTTACTATTGGAGGTGTTACTGGTGTTGTACTAGCTAATGCAGCTCTAGATATTTTGTTTCACGATACTTATTATGTAGTAGCTCATTTTCATTATGTTCTTTCCATGGGGGCGGTTTTTGGTATATTTGGTGGGTTTTACTTTTGGTTTACAAAAATGTTTGGGTGTTATCTAAGTGAAAGATTAGGAAAAACACACTTTTGACTATTTTTCTTTGGTGTGAACTTAACTTTCTTTCCAATGCATTTTTTAGGAATAGCAGGAATGCCTCGTCGAATTGGTGACTACCCAGATATTTATTGAGAATGAAACGTAATTTGTTCACTAGGATCAATGATGTCCGTGATTGCTTTAATTTATTTTATCGTGAATGTTACAAAAGCTTTTAGTGGAACCAGCCATAATTATCGAAAAAGATTATCACAATGGGAATACTGACGGGATACCGGGCATCTTCGCCGAGACTTTTTGTTAAGTGCCTACGTGATAAGTTTTCCGGAACCTGTTACGGAATTCGCGAGTATCGTGCACATGTTGCATTGAGATGTTATGGCAATAATTGTTTTTGTTGTAGGTTTTGTATCTTACATGCTCGGAAAAATTATTTATCTTTTTCGTAGAACCTGAGAAAACCGGTCTTACTATAGGCGTCAGTTGAAGTCAAAATCTATCATTTACCTAGAGTTTTTATGAACTGTAATACCAGCCGGAATTGTTGCGTCCATAGCCTTACCTGCTTTTGCAGTTATATATATGGAAAAATCTTTAGCCCAAGTAGGTGATGCTCATATGGATATAACTATTACAGGTCACCAATGATATTGAAATTACACAATGAAGGAAATTATTGCTTACGTGGATTCAACTCAAAAAAGCTTTACGAAAGCTGATCTGATGGGAGGATTAACGGTTTTTACCTCATTTGATAGTTACATGGTACCTACAGAAGATTTACAGCTAGGTGAAAGACGCCTGTTAGAGGTTACACAAAGAATGCAAATTCCAACGCACGCGACTGTTAGAGCGTTAATTACATCTGAGGATGTTATTCACAGCTGAACAGTTCCAAGTTTTGCTGTGAAAGTCGATGCTATTCCGGGACGAATTAATGAGGCGTGGATCAATGTTTTTTTGACTGGTGTGTACTATGGGCAGTGTAGTGAAATTTGTGGTGTAAATCACAGTTTTATGCCAATCGTTGTAGAGGTTTTTGATACTATGCCTGATGAAGAAGAGATTGATACAGGATTACCGGTTCTAGAAGCTGATAATAAGCTTCGCATTGACTTGAACACTACAGATGGTAAATAACGGACTGATGATTCTTTGAGTATCTTCTTTCATTTGATTTTCATTAGCTTTTTCACTATATTTTTTAGGAGTAATAGGAGTCTTACGCCAAAATCAGAATTTTTTGACTTTATTGTTGAAAATTGAAATGATGTATATCGGAATTAGTTTTTTTTTTTTTCGGCTACGGTTATTTCTTATTTAATCCGGCGGGAATTGCACAAGGGTTAATTGTTCTAAGTTTTGCTGCTGCAGAAACCGCTTTTGGTTTGAGTCTATTCTTTTATTATTATTTAACGCAACAAGGACGTGCTTTAGAGCCCGTGTTTCGTTATAATAGACGCCCAAAGTATGATATAAAAGTATAAGTAATGGGAATAAATTTTTCTTTTTTTTCTATAAAAGCTTTTAGTACACCGTTCCACCTAGTGGATCGTAGTCCTTGACCGATCCTAGCTGGGTTAGCGGCGTTGCAGCTACCACTAACTTTGTTAATATATGTTGATTCAGGCCGGACAAATTTTTTCTGGGGTGCCTTGTTAATATTTTTGTTTATCGTGAGGCGCTGGTCAAAAGACATAATAGCAGAGGGGACCTTTCAAGGAATGCACACAAAAGATGTCCAAAAGGGGATAGTAATAGGCTATTTACTGTTCATACTATCAGAGATTATGTTATTTGGAAGCTTTTTTGGAAGTTATTTTTATTATTGTGTTGAGCCTTCACTGTGGGTGGGCGGCGTTAAGTTTGCTTCGACCTTTTTATCTTTAATCGATCCTTGATCCTTACCTTTATTAAATAGTGCGTTACTACTGAGTTCAAGTGTTTTTGTTACATTTGCACATCACGAAATAGCAGCTGTTAAAAAGGTTACTTTTCAAGGTGACTTAAAGTTTATTTTGATTATGCTAATGTTAACAATCATTCTGGGGGCGTTGTTTTCAGTTTGCCAGTGGTATGAGTACAACTATGCTCAATTTTGTGTTCAAGATACAACTTATGGTTCTCTTTTTTATTTAATTACAGGTTTTCATGGAATGCATGTTATAATAGGTTTAATCTTTTTATCAATCACCTTCTTACGATTGCGTAGGAATCACTTTACAGTAGAACACCACCTAGGTTTTGAATTTAGTGCTTTATACTGACATTTCGTAGATGCTGTTTGATTTTTTGTTTATACCTTTTTATATGTCTACGTTTCTTTATAAAAAATGATGCTCAAATTTAAAACTGGAAATAATCACAATTACCATTTAGGAAACTTCCTCGGAGGTTTGGTAGTAGCGCAAAAGCAAAAAAAAGTGTCCTACGATTATTGACCGAGTTCTAAATTAATACTAGAAGTACTGCGAAATTTAAGGGTTGAAGGTTTTATCAGCGGGTATGCTATTAACACTAAACGGGAGGCCTTCCAGGTAAAAGTTTTTTTAAAGTACCACCCTCTCACGACTGAACCTTTGTTAAATGGGCTGCGTTTATACGCATCGCCCAGTCGTCAGTACAACATTAAATATAAGTCTTTAGTTCAATTAACTCGCGGGAAGTCCAATTTATATTTTTTGTCAACAACTAGGGGCGTCGTGACTTCCGAATATTGTTTAAGTAAAGGTTTAGGAGGGAATCTTTTATTTCGATTACAGTAGTGTTGTTAAAAAAATTTAGCGGTTTTCATATAAATTTTTGTAATTTTTTTACCAATGTTCGATGTAATGTTTGCGTGGATCAGACGATTACATTAATTTTTTTTTTAAATTTGGTCAAACGTGTAAAAAAATTGGGATTTCGTAGTTCCCAAAATTCTTTTATTGTTTACACGGACACCTTAATTTCGTCTTTAAGCACGTATAACTGGACCGGTTTATTGCTTGAAGAATATCGCGCAATGCAAGGTTTGTTTAAAACTAATTATTTACTACTGACTGGCTATGCTATCGCTTTTAAAAAAAGATTTTACTTATCAGGTCAGGTAAATAGGTTTCGCGGCTTAAAACGTCAAAAACTACGATTACAATTAGGCTATACTTCTAAAATTAAAATTAGAGCGTTAAAACACTTCCGTTTTCGACGATGAAGACGAAAAAAATTTGGCGTTTTAATACGTTCTAACCAGCACAATTATTTTAGTGCTTTTATTGATCTATTCCGGCACCTGCGTTTACGTGGTCGATACACAAGTCGAGGTATTAGGATACGAGGGGATAAATATAAAATGAAATTACGACCGGACCACGGGAAATACGGTTTTAAAATGAATTATTAGTAAGTTCTTTGTTCTATAATTTTAGAAATGACTTTTAACCAAATTACCATGCGAGCGCAGAGAAGTCAACGAAAACGAAAATGTTTAAAACTTGCGTTAGGAGGTTGTCCTCAGAAACTAGGTTGCGTTATTCGAATTGACATTCGTTCACCAAAAAAACCACACTCCGCGAGGCGCAAAACAATGCGGTTACGTCTGACAAACGGGAAGAAACCGTTTTGTTACATACCCGGTATAGGTCATTCAGTTCAAAAATTTAATTATATTTTAATGAGGGGTGGAAGAAGGAGGGATATACCAGGAATGAGGTATACAGGAATAAGAGGAGTAAAAAATTTTACAACACCCATTAATAGACGCACCGCGCGTTCTAAATACGGGTTGAAGAAGGTCGAGTTGACTTACCGACCAAGCTTATTGTAAAAACATATGTTAATTAGCTACAATTTTTTTAATTCTATCTTGCTGTTGAGACTGAT
>Ga0170475_102872023_pt1 | contig 13417 bp, 6 predicted proteins | sample Soicark_Litter_5_FD_111474 | JGI IMG/M metagenome (GOLD analysis project Ga0170475, IMG submission 111474) | Avena fatua rhizosphere microbial communities from Hopland, California, USA. Combined Assembly of 48 SPs | reverse complement strand
TGCATACATAGGTAATAATGAAGAAAGAAAGTGGTTCAAGTTTCTAATAGTATACCATCAGCTTCCAAGTATAGGAATGCAATGAGAAAGACAGATAAGAGAAACACATAGCATCGTTTAAGATGCTATTAACTTCTAGCCGAGAAGGATAATATAGGTTTGTCTTGCTTTGTCTTATAGTGATTGTGTGCCAGGGGTCAGCTATTATACGGGACGCTATTGTCCCGGACTACTTGGACTAGTCTACTAGGACTCGGGGGAAGAGACTTGTTTCCTTTGTAACGAATAGCTTAGCTTTCCCGAAACCAGATACAGGAAATGCTGACCCGGAGGTCTCATATTCTATTGATCGATCAAGAGAGATCGGCTGTTGGCTAAGATTAGCCTAGGTTTGTTACACTCACTAGAGCCAGTCGACACGCTTTCTCCTCTGGCGCAACAAGAAACGGCTTGCACCTCAAGTGCGCCCCTATTAATTAATTAGTACTTTCTCGAGTCAAAAAGCGCGTCCATCTCTAGATCCGGTTCTTCTCTCTTTTCCAGATCGATAATCAAAGGACCGGGCTCATGTACTTATATATCCTGTAACACAAGCGGCATCACCTTCACATGTACCATTCTCGGTCCATTACTTCAAAGAAGACCACTTTACTTTCCTTGGATTTATTCTCCTGCTTGCTTGATCGGAATCTATTCACATACAGAGGTTTAGCTCTACGAAAGATGGGTCTAGGGGGAATTGAAGGCAAACCAATACTGTTGTAAGTAGTCTTGCCGAGGTAGGAAGAAAAAGTGAAAAGAAGAACTGTTGATGTCATTATATCTTTCTCCAGAGTTCCAGATAACTGGTGCTCAATGCCGTGCTCTAGAAAAGATTTCTCTGTGTGAAGAGAACAATACCTATGAATACCTGTAAATGGACAAGGGTCTCCTCCGAGATCCCGAGAGAGATTGCACAAGGCTCCCTTTTTCCAGAAATAGGGGACTTTCTAAAAACCATAGTATCATAGCTTGTCGGAGGTACGAAAGGCGACTCCTCAGCAGAAGGAAGTGATAGAACAACCCCTTGCTGAGGATCATCTAAATTCACTTTCATCGCTGAGAGCATCATAGCGCTCCATCAATGCACTGTTTTGGTGCCTGCGGCTTCAACCACTACAACAGGTGGAAAGGAATGGGATTCCATGAAAGAAGACCGCTTTCCCTTGCTGCTAGCTTTCTGGCAAAAGACATATCTCCGAGTTTCCAGAGACTGATGAGGCATAGGATGGAATGGATCCGCTTCAACCGTCATCCTTGCCCACTGTTCATTCTGTCTTTATCTCATTCGTTGGTGAGTTTCGAGCTCCTTATGAGATGTTTGAGATGTGATCGCATGGATCTTCTTGCTTTGGATCAATTCCTTTGACAGTGAGTGGTTCACCACGAGAAGCACGAGCGAGACGACCTGCGGGAAATGGTTTAGATCGTTTAGAATGCGCTTTTCCTAAGCTAAGAATGTGGTGCCTAAGAAGGAAATAGCCTTGATTCCTATCTATGACCAAGACTATGAAGAGTCAAAAGATTCGGATAAGCTGACATAATAAATAGAGTACCAGATATGTTCGCTTCGGATCTGTCTATAGTGTGATGTGGCGCTCTTCTCCAATCGACTAACTCAGTAAGGTTCAAAAGTTTCCCCACCGTCTTGTCGCCTTTACCTCCCCTCTTTCTTTCCCTATACACAGTGTAGAAACGGTTAGGAGCTTTCGATCCCTGTTTGCTCGACCCGATCCTGGAACAAAGTGACAAAAAAGAATGTTTAGTCCATTTGGAAAGAAACATGAGGATCTGCGGGTACCGCCGTTAGACGTGGACAAGGTCCGTTTTCTTTAACTAAATCGAATCTCGCCTAGAAGTTACGGCACCTGGAGCATTTCTTTGAGTATATCTCTCAACTGGGGTTAGTTTTGAACCATCCGCAGGACAAGATGGATCTCTAATTCATTCTATATATAGTGGAGTCTTTTACGAATCAAAAAAGAGTAGAATCAGGGCCCTACTATGTATATGCGTTTGACCTCACTATTACTTTCATTCCCAGCTTTATCCCAATCTTATGAAGTAGCGCAAAGGCAAACGAAGGATCATAAAAGCAAGGAAATCTTCATTCCTCTAGCCAAGTAACGAGGGAGGTCAGAGCTCTGATGTCGATCTGGTCGGGAAAAAAGACAAATCAAGTAGCAGGAATCGTTGAATTCATTACTCGACCACTCTAATTTTCACACAAGTAGGATAACTAAGGGATTGATTCCATCGAAGAATAAGTACACTATTTTCGCTTTGATTCTTGCATTTTGGATTGCGAATAAGCAAGTGCACTAGCAGTTTTGATTGTGTTCTCCGCCTTTTTACCAGGAATGCAATGAGGAAAGACAGATAAACACATCGCCTCGTTTAAGACTTTCAAAGCATCAGTTGAATGACTATTCTGCTCCATTCGGAAATACGCAAAAGTATGTCCCTTATTTGAGATCTCTTAAGATCAGCTATTTGCTAATATGATAAAGGTGGACGCTGTACTTGTCTGAAAACAGAAACTATGATGATTCACATTACTGGCTTGCTGCGGGAAAGCTAACAGGTGAACTTGCTCAACATAAAGTGGAAGGAAAGTGTAGTAGAGATATTACTCGCTGTATGAGAAGATCTACTTGAGACCTCTGAACCAACTTCATTCCACAGGAACGAAAGCAGAATGAAAGTACTCAAGCTTCAAACTCCTTGCTAACCGATAAAAGGAATCAAGCTTAAAGGACTATATGACTAGCTCTTCCACATCCTCGCCACCATTCATAAGGCTTTCAAGGAATATTGAGATATCTACAGAAAAGAGAAACAAACATTCTCAGTTGGTCCACTATTTGGCACGCCTAAAGTCTTATAGCACTTCACTTCAGTCTAGGAATAACACTAAATTACCCTAACTACATTCTTGTTCACGGAACATAGATCTCTAAAGAACAGTGCACAGGTACACGATATGATCTTAAGATCGTTGGAATGGCAATGATCTTCTCCTCCTTAAAGCTTATGGGCTAACCGAGTGTGGATCTCTCATTCTATCTCTGACCATCTTGAGATAGCAACCTTTCTATTCCCTTCCACTGCTTAGTTAGAATGATACGGAAGACTACATGATCAAATGCTGGATCAATCCGTGAATTCGATGATCTTCACAGAGCAGATCCGTAGTTTATCAAGGTCTTGAGAAACCAGAAACGAGTGAAGGTTAGAGCCCTCATTCCTATTTCATTCACCGCTTGACTGACCACATACAGGAAGGCTCCTTATCAAATCTATAAGTAAGTAAATCCGATATCGCATTTCACTAAGCGACAGAGATAGGGGACCTCTCTTCTCAATCAGCTCCTCCCGCTCTGCCTAACCTGGGTATAGATAGAACGTTGGTCCGTGAGGACAAGTATAGTACGCCCCTAGTTCTAGTTAAGTATGTCTTATTGACCGAAAGTAAGGATAAGCAGAAGAAGCAGGAACTTATCTTCCAAACCAGTAGCCCTTACTTTCCTACCATCCAATCTGACTGAACTGAATCCGAATCCTAAAAGGCAAGACCCAAACCACCGGTCGATCAACAGTTCTTCTTTCACTTCCATCTCTTGATACCAGTTTGATTGCTTTTCTTACCACTGCTGTAGTGAACCGCATCTCTAAGCACCGGGAGTCGTGAACCGCGCACAAGGTCCTTCTTAAACTAGAAATAAGTGAAATAATTGTTCAGGGTCACCTTGGCAATGTTATTACTAGTAGCTGAGATGGTGAGTTAGAAGCTAAAGGCTGTAGAGCTTATTCGTATTGTCAGCTAGAAACTTGTTATCAGATCTATACGGGACACAATCTTGTGGTGAAAGCCGCCATCAACATTCGCGTAGAGAGGTGCTTCCCAAAAAGGGAGGGGAAAACGAGATGATTGCTTCGCCCAGTAAACTATGCTTGCTCTGATGACCTGGCCTTTCTCCCGTTAAAAGGTGGGTACCTTTCCCTAAATCCTTATCCCGCTAGCCAGATCTCTACCGTCTTATTGATCGAAACCTAGGGATACTTATTTCTTTTCTTGATGATTGAAAAGCTAGTTTGAATTCGTTGATCTGCCGATACCTTTGATTTCAATGGCCAGCGAGCTTGTGTATTACTTTTGCAAATGATAGTGAACGGCAGCGTATCTCTTTTATTTACTTCTGTTGATGTCCCGAACTGCTTAGCGGTTAGTTAAGGATAGCCATGCTATTGTCCATTCCGTCTAGCCGCTATTGTCCAATTATAGTACAGTGTCAGTTAGGACGGGCCTGCCCCTGCTTGCTTCCTAGAGAGTAAGAGATGGATGTCCTAGAGAGGGGGACTATTTCTTCCGAGAAGTGCAAGATGGGGAATAACCTATTGATATTGCTGACTCAAGATAGAAAGGAGCCTTATTTCTAGTTTAAACAAGCTAGGTTGATTGTTTTGGGCACAAAGCCTTGCTCTCCCCAATCATGGTATAATAGTTGGGCGGCTAGAAAGGCATGACTCAACCTTTCTTAGAAGAGAGAAGAGATTTGAAGTAGTGTAGCTTGCTGTTCACTATACTAGGTAGGCTCGAGTAATCTTAAAACAAGAGCTCGCTGTTCACTAGTAGCTGTCTCATAGGCCCTGCCCTTTATGCTATACTCGTTTAATCTTCTATGAAAGACTTTTTCTATTACAGACTTGAGTACACTACCTCGTCGGTACAGCAATATAGAATATCCGAGCAAAACAACCTCAAGATGCTTGCTAACCAATTTCTTCCAGCTAGTACACCCCTCTTTCGGATACTCTTTAGGGAACACATGTAGCCTGCAAATTAGCAGCCACCGCTCGACCTGTTCCTTAATTATGGGTAATAGTCCAGAGTGGTGCACAGCAATGCCCCTCTGGAGAATAGTAAACATCTGATCTATAGCCGGCAAGTTCCTGTCTTCTTCACTAAGGCACAGTATAGCGCTATGAAAGACCAGGTCTATGGCATCTTTCTCCTCTTATTAAAAGCTAGGACATGGACATGGCGTGGTGCTCACACTCCCTCTTGCTTGAAGCTTAATATTCTCACCGGTTGGAAGAGCCTCTCCATTTTCATCTATTTGTTTGTTCTTTTATTTCATAAACAGCATTAGTGTGAATTATGGGTGCGTCATACATGAAGCAAAAAAGAGAGGCAGACATACAAAAACAAAACATACCTTGACAATCCGGTAGATGTAAGAATCACTACACTATAAGTTCGAGCAGCATCAACTCTGGCTGGTAGTTGAAAGTGGAATAATGGGTATTAGGCTTTGCCTTTTGGCTAGTTTGAAATCCTGAGCCTCAAAGCGTGACGGGTCAAATTCTTTTGAAAGACCGGGCCGGTCACTATTTAGCTCGTTTGGATGGAATCAGGGACAGAGCTAGAATCTTCCTCAGAGGGCGGGGATAAAGGGGAAAGTGCTTTCTTGGATGGCAATCGCCATGGGTAGAGATCATGTTCGGTTGGCAGCTGTTCTTTCGACAGCTAGGAGTTGACAGACTTTTCGATTTTCAAAAGTCAATATCCCTTTTTGAGCTTGCCCTGTGAATCCAGGTGCTTTTTCGGCAATGAATTCAGTTTTCTCCGTTTTCCTCTCAGGTGCAGATGAATAAGAAATGTGATGTTATCCACTTAAGAAGTTCTTTGAAAGTCAAGAGAATTCCTTGTGTGACCCGACGGAGAGGAATAAAGAAGTCTATACTATTCTCGAATCCGTCTTCTTTTTGAGGAATGTAAAACTGGTGCTATCGCCTATCATATAGTCGATCCAGGATTAGCGAACATTGCTTCCACTTTCATCAATATTGGCTGGAATGGGTTCAGCTGTATACTCTCTAGGTAGAAGATCCCCAATCATTAGCTCGTCAAATTCTTTCTAGAAAAAAAGTTCTGTATTAGATCACATCTCCAACTACTAAATCCCCTTCTAACAAAAGAAACAATTGCAGGAGAGCGTGAACAAGAAGTTAGGTCTTACTATTTTCTCATAAGAGAAGTAGAAAGGCAAGTCGACCAGAGCGATGGTTGACACAATAGGTCTTCCGGGCTAGCAAGCACTCCAATCCACCTCCCCTCGACCTCTCAAACGGGTCAAACTCGAAAAAACCTGAATCTCAAATCCAAACCTTTAGCCCAATTTATCTCCCAGTGCTCCTCATTGGCACTGTTAACCTCTTCTCTGAACCGTCCAGTCAGCACACCAGCTCTTGTCTCAATCACTGTTATCTGATTCTTCTTCGACAATCTGTTGCTACATTGTAGATTGAGATCCCGGTATAATTGGCCGAGAGATTCATGTAACAGCATGGATTTCTCTTCCTGTCAAGCAAGGCGACAGTCAAGGAGTGTTAGAAATTATCCAATGGATATTTCCTTCCTCAGATCAAAACCTAAATGTGCCAGGATCATAGAAGCAAGGGCAATAAGTATGAATGAATTTGAGCTGTTGCTAATAACTCTGCCACCTGAATACTTGATTCATTAAGGTCGTCACCCTCCGGAAGTCTCTATCGTTTTCTTTGTTTGTCTGTTAAGCTTCACAGGGCCTAAATCAAACTCCAATCTTACACTCACGACGACACCGAGATCTTCGACTTAGCTCCCACAGGTCATCCACCCGGGGCGGAAGATAACGAAAGGGAGACAAAGTCCTAACTAAATCAACACACAATAACCTCAACCTTCTACCTTCTATCTTTATCCAAAGTCGAGGAGATTCGTTCTTATCTATAGATAAGGCAAGAGAGAACTTATGACCTCGCGGATGGAGAGGGATTCGAACCCCCGGTATTCCTATCAATACTTCGGTTTTCAAGACCGACTCTTTCAACCGCTCAGACATCCATCCCTGCGCTCGCCCGCCCTATCTATCTGCGCGCTTGCAGGTAGGGGCAACTCTATGTGATTCGCTACGCTTGCTTGCGCCCCACCCCGTAAGCTGACTCTATTGCCTAGCGGTTAGCGACACTTTTCCGGTAGTACGAATCGCTACGCTTCGCTTCTTTCTATATGATAATATGCACCGTCGGTTGCTGCGCTCCCTGCGGGTAATAGCAAGAGAGTGAAGAACGAACGATCCTCAAAAAAGTCAGCAGTGAATGAGTCCGACTCGAGTTCGTGAGTCAAAGGCGTGGCAAGAGAGCGAGTTCGACTCGCGAACGATCCGCAAGTGAAGGACCGATCCTTTAACGCCAGTACTGTTGCGAGACTGGTACTTGGCGGCTCACGAGCAACATATAGACTAAGGTTGCCCATCACTCCCTCGCTCCTTTTTGAAGGCCCACCGCTCCCCCTTTCTTTAAGTATCTATCCCGGCTTGCATTTTGGGGCGAGTACTACAGTTCCTCCATAATCACACAGAACGCCCAGCTTCGCAGAGCTGCTCTCTCCCCAGTCCACAGCAAGGTGTGGAATCTGGATCTACTGTGTGTTCTGACTCTATTGGATCAAGTCAGATACTAAGCCTTCTACTACTACTTAGGAGAGAAAATGCTATATTTCAGAGATTGGACTCTATTACTGTGTTTTTTCAGGGCTGTCCCCTAAAAGGTTCCCTGGATCCATTCTGACCTAAATGGATGAATGAAGAAGGGGGCGAGCAGATACGACGGCCACACACACTTCTTTTTAGCCGAATAAAGCCGGATCTACTACACTATAAGGATCAGAGAAAGATTGAGAAAGCAAGATCAAACCTACTCTACTGTCGATTCAAAAGGTAAACAGCCCCCGAAGACTTTATCAATGAATGGATCAAAGAAGGAGGCTCTATCTAAGTCATCGTATATAAGGGAAGAAGCCCGCCCCTGATCGAAGAATGAAGAAGCTAGCCCGGGTAGACTTTAAGAGCTCTTGCTCTGCCTATCCGTCTCGCTCCGTCTTGGAGGTCATAGAAAGATACGAAGGGCCTACTCTTTTCATTAAAGCCCTACTCTTAATAATAGTGAAAGCCCCCTTCTCTTACCTACTTTGACTCATATCTTCGGTATACCTCAATACAAGACAAGCACTGGAAAGGATATTCAATAAAAACCGGGCTATCGCCCTATCTAAGCGGGTTTCCCCTCTCCTCTACGGGAGTCCTCTTTTCATTTCTGTTCCTGTGTCTATCGCTATCGCCCTATTCTCTCTCAATTAAATGAGGGGGAGTACCTTTTCTTTAGCTTCCAACATGAAAGATTGAACCCCTAAAGTGCCAGATATGCAAGTTTGATGAAGGACTACTTACTTAGCTTAGCTAAAGACTCAAAAAAAAGTGGACTTCAGGAACTGACCTAAGAATAGCTCTCTCTCTAATACTCTTGCAAAGAATTGGATAAGTGGAAAAATGCTAAAATGCCTTTCATTTCTCTTATAGGGTCTTTCTTTGTCCTACTTTCTTTCTTTGTCCTACTTATAGTATCTTTCCTCCAGCCTATCGAAACTCGTGTTTTTATTAACCAACAACACATGCACTTTGTTAGAACTAAAGAAAAGGTTATTCAATCCACTAGTGCAACTGAAGTGAAGGAATTATCTATTCTGAACCTCCACAAGAAAGAGCTCATAACCACTGCTTTTGAACAGCTCTCCTCAACTGAAGGCGCACTACTGTTACTATCAGTCTAGTCTCTCGAGGGCACTCTTTCGATCTCGAACAAACTGACTTCTTTTGCCGGAAGAGAGATATTCAGAAAACCCGATTTCCAGTCCTGTCTTAAGAACCCGACTCCAAAGAAAGAAAAAAAGAAAAGCGGACTAAAAGAGAACAACAAAAGAGAGATCACTTTCGACGATTGAACAGCACTTTTATATCCAGATTGGAACTGGACTTGAACCTTCATATCCAGATTTCACTCCACTTTCACTTTCATATCAGGAACGTCGACTTGCACTTTCAATAGTGAATTATTCATTCAATAGTATTCACATAGGCCAAGAAAGACGAATAAGACCTTTCACTCCCTATTTCACGTATAATCGAGAGACTCAGAATATCAGTGCCTTGGGTAAATGCCTACCAAAGGGAGAAGATTACCGAACTTTTTTCTGTCCTCTTCGCTTCCTAAAATATTTAGGGAAAAGGCCTAGTCGGCCACCGCTTGCTAACGACGGAAGGCATCGTCAATGAAAGGGTCCTCGCGTGGGACTTAGTTGGAAAGGTAGGTGTTCGGCATGTCCCTTGCTTGCGAACTTCTTTAGTAGGGCGGGTAGCTTTGGAGATCCCATTTTTGACGTTTACCGTTGTCCCCAGACTTCACTCTTTCAACACTTGTCTACTTTCGAAATAGTCAGGCGGGTCCCTGTCCCTGTCTCCAAGTGTGTGATCCACCGATTCACTGAGTGGGTCTTTCTTACCGCAGTTTTCCCTATCTCTTAAAGCCCTATCAGACTTCCGATCCATCCCTTGTTTGCCGATTGAGGAAAGCCTTATATGGTCTCAAACAAGCACCCAGAGCGTCGGTTTGCAAAATGAAAGATGGCCATGGTGAATGTTAATGATTCAGACAGAGCTCGTGTGATCATTCTTTGTTTGTTCGTTATACGGCTTATGGTATGGTTATTTTTTTTTTTCTATGTTTATAACATTCTAAAAGCTGGCATTGTGAAATGGGAATTTGCTTTCTTTTTTCACACCTTCAGAAACAGTTCTGAATGAAAGATCTTGGTGACTTGAGGTACTTTATCGGTATTGAGGAATAGAATCCCTATTGTGGGTACATAGATCATGAGCCAACAGAAGCCCTTGAGTTGATTTGCTCGATTTACCGCCACATACTACTTACTAAACGGACTCTACTTTAGGGGTCGGGTCTCGATCCGAGTTGTTTAGCGAATGACTCAACCAATACATCTCTACTTCGAGGTGTAAATCAATTCCACTCTTTACCCTATCCCTGTCTTAATGAAAGAATCGCATTTTCTACTTTGACCTTGCGAGCACCCACTCCAAACAGGGAGGGCGAACTCTTATCTCCCCGATCTCCAGGACCGCAAAATAGATGGCATTTTCTGTCTTCTTAGCCGACGTAAGACCTTCATCCGGCAGCAAAAAGCTTTCCCTTGGAGCAGCTCAAACGTCTTCTGGGTATGAAGAAGCAGGAGTGCACCACATGGAGGAGAACCCAACTCGCCTTTTTATGCCAAGTCACTGGACCGGCGAAACTGATTCCTCCGAGGTTGAGCTTTCAAAGCGGGATCGTTCCAACGCGCCCACGCCTTACTGCTTATTCAGGGGCGGGCGAAAACTCCTATGGAACCATTCGACATTCATAGCCTTTCAATCCTATTCGGATCTTGCAAGACTGGAATAGGAAACGAAAGTCATCCTGAAAGATGCTAGGAGCTTCTTCCCCGCATATCCATCCTAAGCTGAAACATTACGGGCAGCTACATCTAGGCTTATAGTAAGCGATTCAAACTCTCTCTTTAGTGGACACACACGACATGATAAATGTGATGGAAGGCTGGAGACATCGCTCCATCGGGCATTAGACAGAAGCCAGTGGTATCCAGAGTGTGCTACCCCGGCTGGACCAAAAAGGGATTAATACTACTTCAAAGTCGAAAATCCGGTAACCATGACCGCCCTAAAACGAAGCGAACAGAACTACACTTCAAAACGGAGTCAGTTAGAAAATGGGTGAGATAGCTCAGTTGGTAAGAAATCGCATAGGACTCAAAACTTTTGAAAAACGATTTCAAATCTTGACCTAGTATTTGAAATAAGAAATTGCTTATTAAAACATTAATCTGCCATTGAATTCGAAAAGGTGGAACGAAGTGACACGACAATATTCTTTTGAGCGTATGTCGCTAAGCGAGTGAAGATCCCATCTATTATCTACAGCTGGGTTTAGTCGTTCAATAAAGGTTATAGGGCCTGTCCGTCCGGTGTACGTACCATCCTTAGGTCTACTACTTTCAAGTACGGGTTCGTTCAAAACAAAGTTTTCCGAGGCTATCGATTCGTACCTGCTACCGAAGGAGCTTTTGCTTGCTTTTCTAGTACACGGTATACTTTCCAGATAGATAAGGACATGCAAAATATTTCTCTTTGGATTTGGACCTACAGTAGCCACTTGTAAGAGCTGGTTTTGAACCCACTGAGGTACGATCTACGATCAAAGTACCATGAATCTGCTTATAATCCACTTGACGGCCTACTCAAAAGCTGTCTTCTTTCCTTCGTTCGGTGTATCCACCCGATCAATCGGGAATCCCATGGCAGGGAGGAGGGGGAGCTTTGTTAGGAATATTCCCCGCTTCCACTTCTATATTATGGCATAAATTGCATTGTACCTTCAATTCTGTGCTTCTATTGAAGATCTCTTCCAAAGCATAACGATAGAAGGCAGCTATCTCGAAAGGTACCAAACGCCGCAGGGGGTCTTTCTTTCTTCCCTTATGTTGAATCGACTTCCTTGTCTCTTTCTAGAAAGTCAGCAGCTGGCCCAAGGTGACCTACTGGGAAATGAAAAACAATTGGTTCAATCGGGTACTTATAAGCCGAACGGAGTTCTCTCTCATATTGTTATGTTTACCTGGAATGCCATAAGCCTGCTCTCAAGGAACAACTCGAATCACTGCTGACGCGGGACTTGCTTTCGCACGGGGAGTTGGATAAATTACCCTCTTGTGGGTACGGCGATAGATAGCAATAGCAACGGATTGATTATGATTATGATTAAGTAGACTGACTGTTGGATGAGCTCCAAGAGGTGATGAGCCTGATGAGTCAACCAAAGGGAGTGGGCCCTTTAAACCCCTAGGGCGTAAGCATTTCTGCCTATCCAAAATCAGAGGTAAAGTCAATCTTGAATGCGGTTAGTACCTATTAGTATTAGATACAGAATCCTATTTGCTTTGAGCGCCCCTATCCTATATTCTCTCTATCTATAGATAGAGAAAGACATGCTCGATATGAATTGGGACAAAGAAGAAAGTCAAAAGCAGAGGTAGGTCCGTGGTTTCAAGTTGAGTAGTGAGTGGTTCCTTGAGGGGAGTCGGCAGAAACCTTTACTCATTTGATTTCCTCCCAAAAGAAGGAGGGGCAAGGCTGATGTGGTAGGCGCCAAGAAAGATACCATTCAATTAGGCACCAGGTACTATCCATCACACTTAGAGTTGGTATTTATTGTTTGATTCGAATCCCTGCTTACCAAACAGTTGTCATAACAGATTTGAATGACGATATCCAATTATGAAATGGCTAGAGGAGGCACAGAGATAAGACAGAACAGATGGTAAGGTGGGGGACCCATACCTTTATTCTATTACCGTGAATCACTCCAAAGGTTCACAGGCACTAGCTCCCGCTAAGAAGAATCTGGCAGTTCAACATCGGTCATGTCAGAAACCTAAGATTCGTGAATAAAGTGATACTAGTTCGATCAGCCGAATTCCTCTCATTTCTTGCTTAAAAGTGGCTACTTCTTGTTCTTCTGATGAACCGGTCGTTCCCTCCACTTCCGCTTCCGCTGCGTAACCTTCACTCTCAGATTGTAAACGATATCAAAAGATGGGACTAATCCTGTTTGATCTTACTATCACGAGAAGAATTAAGTGGTTCAGCGGTTCAGTCACCGGTTCTGGTATTCCATTTTGAATATGGATAGGAATGAAAGTAGGATAAAACGAGATTGAGTTTACTCTTTCATCGAGGAAGTTTAAAAGGCAATAGAATTACTCAATAAGTTAAGTAAGAAGTCACTTCTTTCTTGACTCTTTAGCCCTTGACATATGAACAACAAAACATGTCCTTAACGGGACTGATTCCAAGGCATCTCGTACTAAAAAATGTGTTAACCGGACTCCGGAAACTTCCAGGAAAAAAACTTCTCGATGAAAATCGATGCAAAATCATTCCAAGCGAGAAAATGGCTTGCGCGCTAACGCGCGAACGCCTTTCGAGTAACCCAGCAAACGGCTTTCGAGTAACAAAGGCCAGACGGAATGATTGCTCGGTATGAGAGAGATTCTTAGCCAGGGGTTTGGTAGCTTATGCCCCCTAGTTTGCAACGTAGAGCAGAAATGGTTGAAACGGCTCCCATTGTGTGTGGGAATTCTTGCAAATGTGCATGGAAAGAGCTAGACCCCCTCTCATATCTTGCATCGCTCATAGGATTGTTCGGGAGCTGCATAGCTATTGACTTGGTCATCATTTGATGAAACTTCCCCGCCTAGCGTTGGAAGGAGAGAGTTTGTCAGAAATGACTTGTACCTGATGGGATATCTTGGCTGCCGTGAATGATACTGAGCTACCGGATCTCGGGACCATGGTGCATTATCTACCTACCAATGGGGTCTGCTTTGTCAAACAAGTAAAGTGCACGAAGACGTGTCAAAGGAAAG
>Ga0170475_113892827_pt1 | contig 13418 bp, 14 predicted proteins | sample Soicark_Litter_5_FD_111474 | JGI IMG/M metagenome (GOLD analysis project Ga0170475, IMG submission 111474) | Avena fatua rhizosphere microbial communities from Hopland, California, USA. Combined Assembly of 48 SPs | reverse complement strand
GAGCGCGCGCGTTCATACAGGGCTTCATAGCGAAAAGCCAGACGGTCGAGGCGGTCGATGAGGACGGCGGGCCGGGCGACGCGAGCCAAAAGCATGTGGCGACGCTCCGGTTCAACGCCGGTCCATTGGTGCAGCCCGATGCGCAGCCGTCGTCGGCCTATGGGATCGCCTGATGGAAAGGCTTGCCGCTGTGAAGCTGAAAAGCCTGGACCCTTGGGGCGGCGAATTCGAAGCTTTCGGAGATCTGCGAGGAGTTTCCTCCAAACCGCAGGCGTCGCGTGGCGAACCAAGTGCAATGAGTGCGGGGCGCAGCGAGATCTTGCCCGCCACGCATGCCGATAAAGTGCTCGCGACACTATTCGAAGTCAGGTCCGCACGCGAAGCAAAGGGCATCGACATCGATCTCACCCTGCCCTTTGAAGCCGCTGCGGCCGCTTCGACTTCGATCAGCAAGAGCAACCAAGTGCAATCCGTCATGGGCCCAACACCATTGCCCGTGGCCGAAGCCGCCGAGCGCAAGGTCCGGCCCAACCCATTCGGCGGCGAACAAGTGGCATTGAGCGAGGAGTCCCTCAACGGGGTGCGCGGAGGCTTCATCACCGAGGGGCTGAACATTTCATTCGGCATTGAACGCGCGATCTATGTCAATGGAACGCTCGTCACCACGACCAGCCTGAATGTTTCAGATCTGGGCCGGATCAGCGCCGGCCGCGGCACGACGGCACTTGATACCGGAGCGCTCGCGCTGGTTCAGACAGGCGCGGGCAACACCGTGTCTTCCGGGGCGTTTTCCGCAGGGTCCATCGGCGCCGTTGTGCAGAACAGCCTCGATGGGCAGAAGATTCAGAACGTGACTTTGATCAACGCGACGGTCAACAGCCTGAGCGTGCTGAGAAGCTTCAACCTGCAGTCGTCACTGTGTGGCGCAGTGATCGATTCGCTCAGGCGTTGAAATAGCAGCCTGAGGCCATGAGCAGCTGGGGGCCGCACGGCGTCGGCGCTTGGCATTGACCGTCTTCTGCTCGAGAAATTGCTGCAGGAAGGCGATTTCGCCCATCGGTGGATTGAACCCATCAGTGATGGCTTCGAAAAAGCATCGATGACATTCGCCATTCCGGCAATAGGTTCGTTTTCCCGACCTCGACAGCGCCGCATTGGCCGAACAATACCGTTTGGCTGAACCTTAGGCGGTGACGGAGAGCTTGCACCCAACTCCCGTTGACGGGCATTGGAAATGCTCCCGGGTGATGAATTCAATGAGCTTCAGTTTGAAAAAACACGCAACCCCAACGACCACACTTGAACCTCCATGTATTCCAACAAAGTAAGCGTTACCGCAGAACCTTGCCAAAGCTCAGTGGCCAAGGACCGCAGTGATGGCAGTAGTTCCGGACGAGCACGCCAGTTCAATACCCCATGCCGCTCCTTCTTCCGCCTCTTCTTCTCGATCGAGCACTATCGTCGATGAACTTCGCAACTCTCCCGCCTCTTCTGCTCGCGCCTCTTCTACTCAAAGTATTTCCACCCGACGGTCGTCGAAAGCTTCAATCTCGACCCATTCAAAATCCACCAGTTCATCGCGGTCCAATAGCTTCGTTGTACGAGGCGAATCATCAGTTTTGACTGGCAGAGATACGCGGGATAGGACAGGTATGGGGCATTTCAATGGCTCATCGTCGCAGACACCCACTGGTTCGGCAGGGCGCGGGATTCTTGGTCCAGTCCCTGGCTTTGCAGCTCGGGGAGCAGCCGCTGTCCCGGATTCACGCAACTTTCCGCATCTGCTGGACAAGCAGCCCAAAGGCTCATCGTCGAAGACACCCACTGGTTCGGCAGGACGCGGGATTCTTGGTCCAGTCCCTGGCTTTGCAGCTCGGGAAGCAGCCGCTGTCCCGGATGCATTCAACTTCGCGCATCTGCTGGACGATCAGCAAAGCTATCCACGGGAAGAGCTGAACGCGAGCATTGTCGACCAATTCAATGCCGGCATAGTCTCCGTCTCCGCAGACAATGTTCAGCGGGTCACATCGGCCTGCTTTCGCAGCGCAGTCGGCAACGACTGGAATGCTGCAGTGGCCTGCTTGCAGGCCTTGAGCCGCTGCCGCGATCCGCGGACAGGGAAAGGGGTCTTCCCCGACACGATCACCTTCAACGCCGCGATCTCGGCGTGCGAGAAGGCGGGACGGGCGGACAAGGCGCTGAAGCTGTTCGATCACATGCAAACCCACGGGCCGGCTTTCAATGTCTTCCCCGACACGATCTCCTACTCCGCCGCGATCTCGGCGTGCGATAAGGCGGGATGGGCGGACAAGGCGCTGGAGCTGTTCGATCATCTGGAGACCCACGGGCGAGCGCGCGATGTCTTCCCCAACACGATTACCTACAGCGCCGTCATCTCGGCGTGCGAGAAGGCGGGACGGGCGGACCTGTATGCCAACTTACTGCTGAGTGGGATCAGCGGAGTTCCAGGCAAGCCTGATACCAAGGTTTTCAAGCCGATGCTGGGCTTTGATCCTCGCCGGAACAGACTGGACTCGCACCAGCATGTCGCCCTGATTCGGCGGACCGATCCATCGTCGCGAAATCCGGCCATCCACCCTGCCGTGGCCCGGGCGATCTTCCATGTCTTACTCAAGGAGCCCAAGAAGATATTGGGGCCCCATGCGGAGGGAATCAACGACAAGACGGTGTTCATAGTGGGCCAGCACGGCGTGGGTTCAGTCAGGGACGCCATTGCCGAGTGCATGCGTGATCAGGGCTGGACGCCTGTTCCGCGGCTACGGAGCGGCATGGCCAACCATGGTTGCCTGGTGGTTCAGCCCCGGCAGGAACTGCCGGGGGGCCATCCAGGCGCGGGCGATCGCAAGCTGAATCTGTTCGCCCAAGAGTTCAAACCAGGAAAGCAGGGGAATGGGGATGAACTGCCGTAGGGCTACGGTGTCGTTTGAACTTGCTGAAGTTGCCTGATTGCGTACGTGTCCACTAGATTCTTGGTGAATACGTATGCATCACTATCAGAAGGTGATCGGCGTCCGCACAGTCAAACTCACATCGGGCGTGTCGCGCGTGAGGCCGGCACCCAACGAAACGCTCAGCGTTCGCTGACTATTCAAGCGATACGAAAAGCCGAGCAGCAAGGTGCCGAGTTGCACGCGCACTGAGTCGGCCGGCGCCACGCCATTCACCTTGATTCTGCCGACCGAGCTGTGGTCGTAGCCGATGCTGAACGAAGACTTGTCATTCAAGCCCAGCCCCATGCCGAAGTTGAAGCCAAACACGCCCCCTGGCGCGATCGTGCCCAGATTTTCGGGACCGGAATCAGTCTGCCGAGTGACATTGGTCCGCTTGAAGCTGTGCAGGTAGCTGGCTGTTCCGAAGAACACGACCGGGTCCGACGGAAACAGCGCGGTCAAGGCCGGCTGGAGCCCATAGAAGCCGGAGCCGGTCGGCAACGTACTCTGCAAGTCGCTGCGCAGGCCCGGAATGTTGCGCACGGTCTCGACTTCGAATGGGTCTTTGCCCGTGCGCGATTTGAAGCGAAGACTGCCGACGAAATAGGGCTTGTCGACCCCGCCATCATTGAGCTGATATCGTCCTGTGACCTCGATGTCGCCGACGCCGGAGCCGCTGGCTGCGAACGCGCTGTCAGCCCCCGTTCCCTGGAACGGATCGCGTCCGATGCTCGTGTCCGAACGGTACACATACGGCACGCGTGCTTCGAGTTCGAAGCGATTGGTCAGGCCGTAGCGGCCGGTCAAGGTGGCGTTGAACGTGTTGCGTTTGACCTCCCGCACATCAATCAGGCCGATCAAGATTGCCGGAATGACGGTGTACCCGACCAGTGCGATCCGGTTGCTCGACGAATACGAATATTGAAGCGAAGGTTCGAGTACGCCTTTGCCTTTGGGTGTCAACACGCCCGGCTGCTCGAAGATCTGGGCGACCGCAGGCGCGCGGCCATCTGATTCAGGAGCTTGGCCCACGGATGTCGGTGCGGCGGCATCGCTCGGCGAAGCTTGGGCAGTCGCCTCAGGCGCGATGCCTCGGGCGCGCTGCGACCCAAGCACCTCCTGATCCAGCGCGCGTTTGACTGCATTCAGGTTGGACTCTTCCTGCGCCACTGAGCGCTTCAATGCGTCCAGTCGCGTGAGCTGCTCACTCACTTGGCGCTGCAGTGCGTCCAGTCGCGCAGCGGCATCATCCGGCGGGTCGGCAGCCTGGGTCGTACCCGCTGTGGCGAGCAGAGCGCATGCGACTGCGCCGAGAGGTACAAATCGTGGTGATCGCGTCGATTTCATCGACCCTCCTTGGTGGGCCTGCACGTTATGCGGACGTGATGCGTGCGTCAAGGATTGTTGACTCGACACTCATGCTTGAGTACCCCTTGGTCGCGGTTCGGGTTGACGATAGGCAGCGCGGTCGAGTCTGGAATGGACGCCGTCTCATGTTTGAGCTACACGAGCGATCGCGATGCGCTGCATGCGGCGAGGACGCCCAGCGGTAGGGCGCTGTCGCAAGCTCAAGGCCGGCAGCGTGAGGCGGTCGGTGGTGACGACGCTGCCGCATTGGAAGTGATTGCCCGAGCAGATTGCCGCCGCGCTCAAGCGCGTGTTCGCCGACGAACGTGAGCGGAAGGAAGTCCAACAAGAACGACATGGCCGATGCCGAGGCAATCTGCGAAGCGGTGGCGCGGCCGAACATGAAACTCGTCGCGATCAAGAATGCCGAGCAGCAGGCCGTGCTGGCCTTGCATCGCGCGCGGCACGGCTTCGTGAAGGCGCGCACCGCGCAAGGCAACCAGATCCGCGGGCTGCTGGCCGAGTTCGGGCTGATCGTCCCGCAGGGCATTGCGCACATTGCCAAGCGAGTGCCGGAATTGATCGAGGATGCCACCAATGACTTGCCGGGGTCATTCCGATTGCTCGTGCAGCGCGAGCTCGATCAGCTCAAGGAGCTCGATCGACAGGTCAGTGAGATCGAGGCTGTAGGACCGGTACCAAGTCAGTCTGTCTCCACCAAGGTGCTTCGAAGCACGTACAACTGATCAGACCTTGGTTCGCACATTCCATCAGGGACGGCAGGCATATGCCTGACATCAGAGTCCGGATACATGGCCGCAATCTTCTCCTTTTATTCGGACCTTCGGCTGGGCGGCAGACCCCCACTTTCGGTCGCTCTCGCAGGCCAGCGCGTTTCGGAATTTAAGGTACGAGGTCGGCAGGACTGGAGACAGGGTGCGAATTTCGGAATTTGATGAACTACAGGGTTGTAAAGGCGCAGACGTAGCATAATTTCGGCTTTCAAGAAATATAGCCTTCGATGTCGACTCGAAGCCAGACCCCGCGCGTCAGGTGACGCCGCATCTGGTCGTCAACGAACACTTCTGCATGTCCTTGGCTCGGCGCATGAAGCTGCCGGTCGCGGAAGTTGGCATCTATCGGACACCGAGGCCGGTACTCGTCGTTCGCCGGTTCGACCGGCTTGTCGTGCAAGGCGTCGGGGAAGGTGCCGCGCATGGCGCCAACGAGCCCACCGTGCAGCGCCTGCACATCATCGACGCCTGCCAGGCCTCGGACCTGCCCGAGAGCTACAAGTACGAGCGGAATTTGGGAAGTGGCGAGCACGTCCGCAATATCCGAGAGGGCGTGAGCTTCCAAATGCTGTTCGAGCGCGTCGAGCAGACCGTCAACAAGGCCGTGGCACGCATGACCCTGCTCCGATGGGCCTTGTTTCAGTTCCTGATTGGGAACTGCGACGCGCACGGCAAGAACTTCTCATTCTTCGTGCGCCGCGAGGGGCTCGACCCGGCGCCTTGGTACGACCTGGTCAGTGTGGATCAGTACGCAGGTATCGACCACGAGTTGGCCATGGCCTGGGGCGATGCGTTCTCGCTGGACGAGGTGGGGGCGTTTCAGATGGCCGACTTTGCGCAGCGATGTGGGGTCGACAGGAACCTACTGAAGCGCGAGGCCGCGCGCCTGGCCAAACTGGCGGCGGAACACGCGCCGGCACAGGCCTTGGCGGACGACTACATCGACGACGGTGAGCGCGCTTTCGCAGGCCAACTCCGTGATTTCGTGGTGGGACAGGCCACCCGGTTGACCAGGCTCGCCAGCGAGGCAGCCAAGATAAAGCCCGAGTTTCTGTGACGCACTGGGGTTCGCCACACGGCGACGTGCCGGTTCAGTCGCAATAAGGATTTCGGCTCGCGGTCATGCGGTATTTTCAGCGCGTCTCCAACCTCCTTGTAAGTTCTCGATGTGCGTGCCGAGCGGGCCGTCAATGTGCTGGAACATGTGCTTTGAGTCGCGGAACAGGAACGGCCGGGTCAGGACCTTGACCGAAGGCACAGCCTCGGCCAGCGGCGCAATATTGAACTCAGCGAGATCGAGCTCGCCAGCCTTCATCATCTTGACGGCTTTGGGTTGGTCCCCGAGCACGCCATTGGAGAAGACCTTGATCTGGACCCGATCCTGGGTACTCCGCTGGGCCGGCATAGCGTGGAACACTGCACCAGGAGTATTGCCGGGTCAGACCGGCCCGCTCGCGCAATCAAGCATCCCGCAGCGAAGCTTTCAGTCAAGAAACCTGGCTTCCAGCTTCAAGATGTCTTCTAGATAGAAAAACTGGCGAGTACGCACAAGTGCCTTGCAGAATTCTTTCGTATTGCCCGCTCGCTCGGCATCACTTTGGCTGTATAGGTCTACCCGCTCCAGAGGCACGGCCTCCAGATCCGTCAGTAGTTCCACGTCAGTGCCAGAGTATCGATTGATGGCATCCAAGGCGGCCATGACCTTCTCCACAGAACCGAAGTTGACACCAGCAAGAAGCGCTATGGCGTCGGCACTGACGACATGCGCGCCTTTGTGATCGATGGTAGGTTTGCCCGCGCGAGTGCGATTGATAGTCATAAAAACACCCCCAATTGAAAGTTGTCACGTGGCATGTCGCCTGGATGAAGTTGCCTGGATGAATATCGCGCGCTGATCCGATGATTCACGCGAGATCGACAGCTGCTTTTTCTCTACCGGATACCGGATGCCGATGTCGCTGAGCGCGACATCGGCATGGCCTTCCAAGCAGATCCTCGTATTCAGGATCCGATCAACGATCAGCTCTTGCGGCGTCGAGCCACGACGCCGAGAACGCCGAGGCCCACGAGCATCAGCGCATAGGTTTCGGGCTCAGGTGCCGGCGCCACGATGCCGTAGATCTGTGCCTGGGAAGGCCTTGACCATAGTGCACGTTGCGATTGCTGTTGCCGGAGGAAAAGCCAACCCCCAGCGTGTCGAAGTTGATCGAAGAGATGCCGCCGGTCACCGCAGCCCCGTTGAACTCATACAGGCTGACCGCGTTACCCGCTTTGAGCGAGAGCACGAACGGCCCGGACTGTTCCTCAAAACCAAGCAGCCCAGAGCTTGCGGAATTGCCGCCGGTAATGTCGATGGCCGTCAAGCCGCTCAGTCCCCAGACGGAAGAAATTTTGGCGGCTACCTCTGCCTCCTGGTTCAGAGTGTTCCCACGAAATGAGCCAGCGCAGTCGACATACCCTGGTTCGCTCGTCATGCCTGTACCGTGACTGTCGCAGCTCACATCCGCAAAGCTCAATGCAGCATGAGCTGAAACGCTGCACATGACACAGGCGCTGAAGGTGGCAGCACCGATGCAGTGAAGTCGAAACTTGTTCATAAAGTCTCCAGTAGATAAGAAGGGTTTGTTTCCAATAGACCAGATAGTGTTGGAAGAATGGTCACCTCCAATACTTGGCGAAACGAATTTGAAAAGGCCCACGCCTCACGCCAAGTTCTTGTCAGGGACGCAGCACAGCAGCCACCAATGAAGAGCCTTCGCAGGCATTGCGTTCAAGGCAAGCCGCCGTTCGTACCCAGTCTTGACCCAATACCACGCGCACGTCCGATCGCAGATCGGTGCTGGGCGTGGTGTCAATCTGTGCGGTCATCCGAAGCGCCTGCGCTACGCGCAGTGCAGCCTCCTGTTGCCCGGAGCGGTAGTGGATCACCGTGCGCTGCTGGTCATAAGGCCGCCGGTTGGTCAGGCGTTCTACCTGCAGGCCTTCGGCGGTCAACCATTGCTTCAATCGCGCGGCAGCTCCTTTGATCCCGTTGCCGTTGCTCAATTCCAGCCGCATGCTGGTGCCCGGTACATGCGACTCAGGCTGCGATGCAAGCAGGTTCGCCGAAACGCTTGGGTCCGGGGCCTTCATCGGCAGGCTGCTCGAGCCGGAGATGTCTCCGGTCAGGAACGCAGGCACTGTCGGGCGGTCGTTCATCCGCAGATCGACCGGGAGTGGCGCGGCAGCTGCAACGAATGGTGCAGGCACACGAATTGGCGTGCCTGGCGAAACCGGATCCGCCGTGCTTGCCGATACCGGCGATGCAGATGCTGCCGCCTCAACGCCAGTCGCAAGTGGAGTCGATTCGGTACCCGTCACGTCGCCTCGGTGATTCGCCAACTGCGGCTTCCATTGCGCCAAGGCTTCCTGCAGGTTGGCACGTGCGGTCACGTTCTCGCCGTCAAGTGTCAATGAGGTTTGCAAGGCACTGACAGCTTCCTGGGGTCGACCGGCGAGCAAGAGCACGAGGCCCAGATTGCTGCGGACGTGTGCGCTGTTCGGGTCGATGCCGACGGCATTGCGAAAGATGGCTTCGGCCTCTTCGAGGGGATGGCTATGCGCCAGTGCAACACCCAGCGCGTTATAGGCCTCCATGTTGCGCGTGTCGGCCGCAATGGCCTTGCGGTATGCATCGATTGCCCTGTCCCATGCCTGAGACCCGTCGTAATAGCGGCCGAGCGTGTAGTAGGCCTCGCTCGATTGAGCGCCGTGCTTCACATCCAGCACGGGTTCGACCTTCCATGCGAGGCCCTGCTTTTGACTCACCGAGGCGCAGCCCGCAAGGGCGACCAAGACAGCCGCAACGACCGCGCCGTGGCGCCATCGAACGCCGCAGGACGACGCGCTTGCTGGCTTGTGATCCGCAGCCGGCGGTGACGCGCAGGCTCCAGCTTGAAATCGAACACGCATGGCGATGCTCCTTCAAAAGTTCGTGCCTTGTGTCATTAGTTGGTGCCGGCCATGGTGGGCAGCAGCACGCGATAGATCTGGATCATGGCCGGTCCCATCAGCACCAGCATCAGCGACGGAAAGATGAAGAAGATCAGCGGGAAGAGAAGCTTCAACGCAATCTTGGCCGCTGTTTCTTCCGCCTTTTGACGCCGGCGGGTGCGCAGCATGTCGGCGTGGACGCGAAGTGACTGCGCAATGCTGGTGCCGAAGCGCTCTGCCTGAATGATCATCGACACGAAGCCATCCACCTCTTCCACGCCGGTTCGAATGGCCAGGTTGCGCAGGGCGCGCTCTCTGGGCGCTCCTGCCCGCAATTCAAGGTTGACCAGCCGCATCTCGTCGCTCAGGACCTCGCTCTTGTGCACCATGTCGTCGGCCACGCGGTTGAGCGCCGCCTCGGTGCCCAGGCCCGCCTCCATGCAGACCGTCATCAGGTCCAGCGCGTCGGGAAAGTTCTCGAAGATCTCCCGCTGCCGAATGAAGACGAGGCGTGACAGCACGACGTTGGGCAAGTAGTAGCCGATGGCCGCTGCCACCAGCAACCAGAACAAGAGCGAATTGCCAGAAGCGCTCCCTGGCATGAACAAAGTCAGCGCCACGAAAGTCAGCATCGGCAGGCCGATTGCCAGAACGGTTTTCGCACCGAAAAAGGCTGCGGGCGCCGAGGCGCTGCGAATGCCAGCGTGGAGGAAGCGACGCCGCAGCGCCGAGCCTTCAAAGCCGGCCTCGGGCATCGACAGCTTGCCCAAAGGCCTGATCGTGCGTGACACGCGATCGAGCAGACTTTCGGATGGTGCCTGGCCCGCCGAAGGCGCACCGAGCATTCGCTTCATCCGATCGGTGGCGGCGTTGCCGCCAGCCAGCTGAAAGAGCCCATAGGTCAGCGCCACGGTGCTGACGAACACGAACACCAGAATGCCGATTTGCATTGTTGTCATGTTGATCTCCTCAGAGTTTGAGAGCCAGCCATTTCAAGGTCTTTTGCACAGTCTGGTATTGCTCCCTCTCCCTCTGGGAGAGGGTTGGGGTGAGGGCCGTGGGCGGTGAATGGGGACATGGGACTGCCATCGCCGCAGCCCCTCACCCAACTCTCCCCAGAGGGGAGAGGAGCCAATGCACGATCTTGAAAGGGCTGAGGTTGAGAGCGTGAATTGCTCCCTCTCCCTCTGGGAGAGGGTTGGGGTGAGGGCCGTGGGCGGTGAATGAGGACACGTGCCTGCCATCGCCGCAGCCCCTCACCCAACCTCCCCCCAGAGGGGAGAGGAGCCAATGCACGACCTTGAACGGGCTGAGGTTGAGAGCGTGATGAGCGGACATGATGTAAATGCTCTCAGCCGCTCAGACTCGAATCTTGATGATGCCGCGCATCCACCACACGCCGAGCGCCATCATCACGAGAGCGCCGCCGACCATCTTCAAACCGACGGGGTCGGTCCACAGCACATCCATGAACTTCGGGTTCACGATGTTGATGAGCGCGCCAACGCAAAACGGCAGCAGGCCGAGAATCCACGCCGACAGCTTTCCCTCCGCAGAGAGAGTGCGAACTTCTCCCATCAGCTTGAGCCGGGCGCGCACGATGCCCGAGATGTTGTCGAGCAGTTCGGCAAGGTTGCCGCCCGACTCGCGCTGGATCATCACGGCGATCACGAAGTAGCGCAGGTCGTCGATCGGAACTCGATCAGCCAGGCGCATCAAGGCCTCGTTTTGCGACATGCCGAAGTTTGTTTCGTCGTAAAGCATGCGAAAGTCCTTGGCGATAGGTTCCGGCATCTCGTCGCCCACCATCTTCACGCCGGTCGGAAAGGCATGTCCGGCGCGCAGCGCGCGTCCCATCAGGTCAAGCGCCTCTGGAATCTGCCGCTCGAACAATCGCAGGCGCTGCGTGCGCTTGCGACCCAGCCAGAACCAGGGCAGTGAGGCCAGCACGGCGCCAAGCAGCAGAGAAAACGTCCATGGCTTGACCAGCACGATCGGCACAATGACGCCGATCAAGCCAAGCACAGCGCTGTACAGCAGCATCTCGGCAACGCCGCGGCCGGTGCCCGAAGTCTCCACATAGCGCAACAGCTCTGGCCCCTTGGGCAGGCCGGCCAAGACGCTGTCATCGATCCAGTTCCATCGCCGCACCGCGGCGCGGCGCTCGATCGACGTGACCGCTTGCGTGCCGTGCTCTTCGAGTGTTCGCAGGCGAGCTGCGACCCGCTTGGCCTCTGCACTGTTCTTCGAGGCCCAGACCTGGTAGCCCCCCTCGATGGCGAGCACCACCGCCACGAACAGCAGAACGAAAAATAGGACGTAGCTTGGGTCCATGATTCACTCCATCCGCCGGCTGGGGTCGAACAGCGATTCGGGCAGCGAGATGCCGCGCGAAGTCAGACGCTCCATGAAGCGCGGCCGCACCCCTGAGGCCTGGAAGTAGCCCTTGACGGTGCCGTCGGTCTCCACACCCGTCTGCCGGTACGTGAACACCTCTTGCATCGTGATCACCTCACCTTCCATGCCCGTCAGCTCTGAGATGCTCATCACCTTGCGGCGGCCATCGGTCATGCGATTCACCTGCACGATCACGCCGATGGCCGAGGCGATCTGCGCCCTCGCCACCTTGGGCGGCAAGCTTGCGCCGCTCATCGCGAGCATGTTCTCCAGGCGGCCGAGTGCGTCGCGCGCGGTGTTGGCATGGATGGTCGTCATCGACCCTTCGTGGCCGGTGTTCATCGCCTGCAGCATGTCGACGGCTTCGGAGCCGCGCGTCTCGCCGAGGATGATGCGGTCCGGCCGCATGCGCAGCGCATTACGTACCAATGCGCGTTGCGTGATTTCGCCCGTTCCCTCGATGTTCGGCGGCCGGGTTTCCAGACGCACCACGTGGGGCTGGCGCAATTGCATTTCCGCCGCATCTTCGATCGTCACGATGCGCTCGCCCGCGTCGATGAAGCCCGACATGATGTTCAGCAGCGTTGTCTTGCCGCTGCCTGTGCCGCCTGAAATGAGCAGGTTCACCTCGGCGGCTGCCAGCGCCTGCAGCACCTGGGCCATCTCGGATGTCAGGGTCTTGTATTCAACCAGGTTGTCCACCGTCAGCGGCACCACCGCAAAGCGGCGGATCGACATCACCGGGCCATCCAGCGCCAGCGGCGACACGATGACGTTCACGCGCGAGCCATCCGGCAAGCGCGCATCGGCCATCGGACTCGATTCGTCGACACGGCGGCCCACCCGCGACACGATCTTGTCGATGATCTTCATCAGGTGGTCGTCGTCGGCAAACGTCACGTCCGTGAGACTCAGCTTGCCGCGCCGCTCCACGTAGACCTGATGGGCGCCATTGACGAGGATGTCGGAGATGGTCGGGTCGGCCAGCAGCGGCTCCAGCGGCCCCAGCCCAAGCATCTCGTGCTGGATGTCGCGCACCAGACTGCGCCGCTCCAAGGTGTTGACGACGACGTTTTCCTCGCCGAGCAGCCGCTCCACCATCACGCTGAGTTCTTCGCGTAGCCGCTCCGGCGACATGCCTTCCATCGCTTCCAAATCGAGCCGGCCCAGCAGCAGCTGGTGCATGCGCGACTTCAGCTGCTGATAGGCGTGCGACGCCTGTGCCGGCGTGTCGACGGCGCGCAATTCCATGCGTGGCGCCTCCATTGCAGGTTGCGCAGCAAGTTGTTCTCTGAGTTTCATGTTGACCTGCCTTGGTTGTGTCATGCGTGGCTGAACAGACCCGACAGCCAGGTTTCCTTCCTGGCCCCTTCCACCGGAGCGATGGACTGCGCAAGTTCCAGCAGTCCACGCGCCACCGGGTTGTTGCGCGACAGTTTGTCGATTGGCACCCCTTGATTCACCGAGGCACTGACGCTGCTGAAGTGATTGGGGATCGTCTTGATTCCCTTCGTGCCCAGCGTCTGCTCCAGCGACTCAAGCGTGATGTCGCTTCCCTTCTGGTAGCGGTTGACGATCCAGTGGATCTTCTGCTCCGGGTACTCGAGCGAGCGGAAGAGGGCGCGCAGCCGCTTGGCATCGCGCACCTGCGGCAGGCTGAGCTGCACGATGGGGAAGATGTAGGTTGCCATGTCCAGCGCCTGAAGGCTCAGCACGTCGATCGAGCGGCCCACATCGAGCACGACGAAGTCGAACATCTGCCGCGCCTGCTTGATGATGGCCTCCACGTGCGCCGCCTTCACTTCAAGCGCTTGCGAGAGTTCTTGCGGCGCGGGCAACACGCTGAGCGTGCTGCTCACGTGCACCATGGCCGAACGCAGCAGATCGGCATCGAGCCGGTTGATGTTGCGTGCCACCTCGGCCACGTCGCTCACGGCGCGCTGATCGCTGAGCATCT
>Ga0170475_126900690_pt1 | contig 13420 bp, 11 predicted proteins | sample Soicark_Litter_5_FD_111474 | JGI IMG/M metagenome (GOLD analysis project Ga0170475, IMG submission 111474) | Avena fatua rhizosphere microbial communities from Hopland, California, USA. Combined Assembly of 48 SPs | reverse complement strand
GTAATCCTTTCGCCTGCGCCGCTCCCTAACCTCGTTTGGTTTCTCTGGCTTACCGATTGTGGTATGCTGCGCGCCGTCTTTCCCTCTGAACATTGGCTCCGTCTCTCTTCCATGCCGTGGTCGCGGACGCGATGGTGTGGCTTCTTTGCCTCATAGCGTTGCTGCGGTTGGCGCGGCTTTCTATCACCCATGCGGCAACCGCGTACTTGGCGTTTCATGCGCTCTTTGTAAGCTTCCGCGCGATTGCCATAGTGAATGGTGCTGCCACCCTCTTCTCGTGGCCGGGCGCGTCAGCGGTAACGGGTCAGGAAATCTCGCGAGCCGTAATGTTGTGTGACCTGGTGCTCGCGGCAATGACTTGCGGTTGGATTTTGGCGGCTCATCGGGCCGCCAATTCGCAGGTTGCGGCGGCAAGAGATAGCTCACGAGCTTTGAATCCGCGCATCTTCAAGGCTGTCGCTGGGACCGCAATTCCGCTCGGTTGTATTGCGATGCTGCTGTGGAGCAGGTTCCCAGGTCTGCCGATACACGAAATGAGTGGAGATTGGGCGAACTCCAATTGGGTGGTAATTGCTCAGACCTGGACGGGGCTGAGCTTGCTCGCGCTGATTTACTGGTATGGATTCCGGCCAGGCCTAGTGATGTCAATCGCGATCTACTTCTCCTGGGTGGTGTACCAGGGGAATTTTCGTTTTCGTTTACTCATCCCGCTTATTTTGCTGGTGCAAATCTACTTGGATCGCCGTGGGCGCCGTTGGCCGAAGCTGTGGGGTATTGCCGCGCTCGTGGCAACTGGACTTCTCTTTTTTCCCTTAAAGGGAATCGGGCAAAGGCTTCAGTCTAACGAGCCGCTGGATGACCTATGGCAGAGCACGCGCGCTGAGATAGTCAACGTCATGAGCGGTGATCATCCGGATGAGACTATTCTGGACCAGCTTGCTAGTGCGATCACACTCGCGGATGCTCACGGCAGACTCTATTGGGGCCGGACGTACGCCGGACTGCTAACCGTTGCCGTGCCTCGGCAGTGGTGGCGACAAAAGCCAAGTCTCACCGAGTATCAAAAGGAGATCTCGACCGCCGATCGGCCCATGGCCCAAAACGGTATGGTAGTCACGATGTTGGGAGAGTTCTACCTCAACTTTTCCTACTTTGGCGTTGTGGTTCTATCATTCGTAGTCGCCTACCTAACCGGCTCATGGTTCCATGCTGCCTACCTCCACGGCTACTTCACGCTTCCGCATTTCACGTATCTGCTTGTCGCGTGCAATCTCATTCAGGTCTACCGTGATGGGCTGATCTCGCTATTCGTGTTCACAATCATCAACATGATGCCGCTAACTCTCATTGCTGCATTGCATCTCCTGCGCAGTCCAGTAGACACATTCGCGGAACCTATCCTCCAAACCTCACGCGTGCGCGAAGTCACCGGGCGCGAGTTAAGCGTATGAGCTCGAGCGCAGCATTTATCCAGACCACAACTAGAACCATCGTGAGGGAGGTGTGATTGCGCGTGCTCCTGATCCATCAAGCCTTCTGCGGCCCAGCTGATCCTGGGGGAACGCGCCACTACGAATTGGGACGCAGGCTTGTAGCTGCCGGGCATCGGCTCACGGTGGTAACAAGCCGGTACAGCTATCTCACAGGAGAGCAGAAGTGTACGGCGGAGGATTGTGGCGGAATCGAGCTGCGTTTTGCCAAAAGTGTGCCGGGACTCCATCGCAGTAATTTCTGGCGACTCTTTGTCTTCACCTACTTCATGATGAGTTCGATTGTCGCCGGATCACGCGTAGGAGAGACCGACGTCATTTTGGGTACAACGCCATCCATCTTTCAAGCAGTCTCTGCCTATGTGATTGCGGCCGTGCGCGGCTGCCGCTTTGTTCTCGAAGTACGCGATCTCTGGCCGGAGTTCGCCATTGATCTGGGATTGCTCCGTAGCCCTCTGCTCATATGGTTAGCCCGCCGGCTGGAAGCGTTTCTCTACATGCGCGCGGACCACATAATTGTCAATTCGCCAGCTTACCGGGAATATCTTTTAGGCAACGGAATTGCCGACGCGAAAATTTCTCTCGTCGCCAATGGTGTCGATACTTCATTGTTTGATCCCGCCGCACGAGGTGAAGCGTTTCGACGCGAGCAGGAGCTTGGCGACAAGTTTGTGGTGATGTACGCAGGAGCGCTCGGTTTTGCGAATGATATTGATTGTCTCTTGCGCGCAGCAAGCCGGTTCCGGGAAGACCCGGGCGTGGTCGTCGTGATCGTTGGAGACGGGCGGGAATTGCCTCGGTTGCGAGTTGAAGCCGATGCACTCAATCTCAACAACGTACGCTTCGTGGCAGCCCAACCAAAGCAGCGGATGGCAGAGATTCTCGCCGCAGCGGACGTTTGTGTTGCCACGTTGAAAAACGTGCCGATGTTTCGCACGACGTATCCGAACAAAGTCTTCGATTACATGGCCACAGGCCGACCGACCATCTTGGCGACCGATGGAGTTATTCGGCAGGTGATCGAGAATGCGGGCGGCGGGCTTGTCGTCGCTCCCGGTGACGATGCCGCCCTATGGAATGCAATCATGCAACTTCGCTTTTCGCCTGAGTTGCGGAGAGAAATGGGCGCGAATGCCCGGTCTTATGTAACGCAGCACTTTGATCGCGAGGCACAAGGTGCGCACTTTGTGAAAGTCCTCGAGAGCATTTGTCTGCACCGAGCGACGGTCGAAAAGGCGAGCATTCCCGCTGCTGAGCTTTAGACGAACGCCAGACAGAATTGCTTCAGCCCCAAAGGGCAGTTCTTCGCTTCCAGGCGTCGCATTCATTTCGGAGATGATGCAGATAAGCCGTCTTAGAATCGCGGATTCGACCCTCCCCACGTACCAAACAATCGAGGAACGAAGATATGATGGAAGTCGCTGGTCACAAGCAGCGCTCAGGAGCAGGGTCGACTTCATACATCATGGTTAAAGCAGCGCCAAAACCATCATTCAAGCAGTTTCTTTCATTCGTTGTTCTTATGGCACTTGTCTGGGCGGGATGCGGAGGGAAGAAGGACACGTCCACGACAACCGGGGTCGCAGTGACCATTTCGCCGACGTCAGCCAGCGTGGCGGGCGGCGCGACACAACAGTTTACGGCGACAGTGACAGGCTCGACAAATACGGCCGTGACGTGGCAGGTCAATGGTACTGCGGGTGGCGATGCAGTTGTCGGCACAATTAATAGCACGGGGCTGTACACAGCGCCTAACGTGCTGCCGACCACCACGACCGTGGCTGTGACGGCGGTATCACAAGCTGACAACACTAAGTCTGCTTCAGTCCCGGTCACCCTTACAGCGCCTGCCATTACGATTACGATCAGTCCGACCAGCGCTAGCGTTGTCGCGGCAAACCCGCAGCCATTCACGGCCACCGTCACAGGCTCTACCAATACGGCCGTCACTTGGTCTGTGAACGGAGTTGCCGGCGGAAACTCGACAATTGGAACAGTAAGCTCATCAGGTGTGTACACGGCACCTTTGTCAGCGCCCAGAACCGGAATCACAGTCACTGCGACATCTCAGGCAAACACGGCCTTTTCCGCCTCAGCGCCAGTTGCGGTTCAGTTCGGGAATGCGAGTCTGAACGGAACCTATGTGTTTCTGGCCATGCAGGGCAACAACAGCGCTGGCTCAACGTTCACAGCCCGCGCAGGCACATTTCAAGCCGATGGAGCTGGGCAGATCACCGCGGGTGTGAGCGATTCCAACTCATCTGCTGGCGGCGTATCTCAGAACCTTGTCTTTACGGGAGCGTACTCGGTAGGAATCGATGGGCGTGGCACGATGACGTTGAATGACACCTCCGGAGCGCACGCCTTCTCGTTTGTCCTCACTTCCAGTACGCGCGGGCAACTCATCGAATTCGACGGCGCGGCGGTAAGTTCCGGCTACATTCGTCAGCAGGATCCCAACGCGGTTGCTAGTGTGAGTGGATCGTTCGTCTTCAGCTTGTACGGCGACAACGCCGGTCCTACTGCGGCCGTAGGCCAACTCACATTCGCTTCCGGGGGAGTTACAGGAGTTGAAGACGTGAACGTTCGCGGGAGTGTGACGCAAGGGACCGTGGTCGTCGGCCCATTTTCAATTGGTGCAAGCGGCCGCGGAACGGTGACTCTCAACAACAGCTCGCAATTAGCCTTCTACATCATTGATGCTTCCACGCTCGCGCTGATTGAGATTGACAGCTCGAGCATACGGACCGCAGGTACGGCGTTTGCGCAGTCCACTGCGCTGTTTAGCAATTCATCGCTGACTTCCAGCGTCTTCTATGTGAGTGGCATCACGGTTTCTGGCGGTAAGCCCTATGCTCAAGCTGCCCGGTTTGACACCAGTGCTGGAGGGCAATTTAGCGGAGGTGTTGCGGACGTGAACAACGGCGGGGCGGTAACGAATCCGTCATTCGCCTCCTCGGCGACATACAACGTTGCTGCGAATGGGCGTGGCCAGATCTCTACGGGGTCTTCCAATTTCATTCTGTGGCTCGCATCGCAGAAGCAAGGCGTGATCATGCAGACTGATGCCACAGTTGTTGCTGCTGGTCAATTATTCCAACAGCAGACCGGATTCCAATCGGTTTCCGGCGGATATGCCTTCGTAGTTGCAGGAGCCGATTCTGCGGGGACACCGGCAGTGGCTGTTGACGGCCAGCTCAGCACGGCCGGTTTCGGTGTTTTGTCGGGCACACAAGACGTTAACAGCGGTGGGACTCTGCAGGCTGCGCAGTCACTCACCGGCAATCTCTCGATTGGGGTGAATGGAAGAGCGACTGGCGCGATTTCAAGCGTGCCCTATGACTTTTACTTCGTTAGTGCAGATCGCTTCGTTTTGCTCTCTGCGGGGGGCAGTTCGGTGTTGTCCGGAGTTGCTGAACGACAGTGCTCCGATTGTCAGTTCTGAGGGGAAGTAAACGCAGGATCGCCGATACTTGGCGAAAGGCCGAAACCTCGATCTTGCCTGCGGGTTACATCCCTACAGCACCCTAAGACCGTCAGTTTTGAGTATGCGGACCCGTTTTATTCATTTCTTCGTGGTGATACTCGCGTTGCTTCCCTTGAACGCGTACGCGCAGGAGCACGCCAAGCGTCTGATCTTGAAGGACGGTTCGTATCAATTGGCAACCAAGTGGGAGATGCAGGGAAACCGCGTCCACTACTACAGTGCCGAGCGCTATTCATGGGAGGATGTGCCCGCGAGTCTTGTCGACTGGAATGCAACCAACAAGTTCAATCAGGAAAACCCCCGTGGTGTGAATCCCAATGTGAGCGCGGAAGCCATTCGGGAAGCCGATGAAGATGAGAAAGCGGAACGGGCCAAAGAAGAGGCGGCGCGTCCGCAGGTCGCGCCCGGCTTACGGCTTCCAGACACCGGCGGGGTCTTCCTGCTCGACCGCTATCACAACCAGCCCCAGCTCGTTGAGGTAGTGCAGAACGGTGGGGAATTGAACAAGCAGATGGGTAAGAACATCATGCGATCGATCATCAATCCAATTCCCACTGGATCGAAGCAGAGCATCGAACTGAAAGGTACGCGAGCACGCGTGCAAGCTCACGAAGTCCTTCCCACCATTTATGTGGATGTCACGACGTCAGGCTCTGACGAAAAGTCCAACCAGCCGTCCCCAGAGTTGAATCGTCCAGACCGCTTCCAGATCGTCCGCGTCCAACCCAAGAAAGCATCGCGCATTGTGAGCAACGTGAAGATCTCTTTGCTAGGCAAGGTCAGCAATCAGGAAGACATCGTGCCCACGCGAGCCGAGAGCGTTGGTAGTGGTGAGTGGGTGAAGCTGGTCCCAGAGCGTCCACTCGCTGCGGGCGAGTATGCCTTAGTGGAGATGCTCGATCCCAAAACCATCAACATGTTCGTGTGGGATTTCGGTGTGGACCCCAGTGCACCGGCCAACGCAACGGCCTGGACGCCACAGCCGGTGAAGGAGAAGCCCACTGCTACAGACGCAAGTCCGGTTCTGAGTCCCCGCCCCAAATAACACACGCACATTCTGCCTGCGGTGGCACTATGGTGACGGGATTTCCGTGTCTACTGCAGCATGCCTTGCTGGGCGACGGCGATGTTGTCGCGAGTGGAGTTCTTGACCATGTACATCATCTCGTCGGCCTGACGAATGATTTCATGTGCGCTCTTGGCATCTTCTGGATAGGTAGCGACACCCATGCTGGCACGCACGTTCAGATTCAAACCATCTTCAATAAGGAACTCGCAGCTGCGCATCACATCGCGCAAGCGCCGTGCTACTACGAGGGCCGAGTCCTTTCCCGTTTGAGGAAGAAGCACGACGAACTCATCTCCTCCGTAACGGAAAGCGTAGTCGATCAGCCGCAGGTGCGATTTAATCTTGAAGCCAATCTCGTTCAGCAGTTTGCTGCCAACGAGGTGTCCGTGAGTGTCGTTGACATGCTTGAAATGGTCGAGATCGACGAAGATCACGCTGAACTCATAGTTGAAGCGATGTGACCGGTAAACCTCCGACTCCAAGGTCTTGTACAGGTGACGTGCGTTGTACAAGCCGGTGCAGTCATCTGTGATCGTGAGTTCCTGTATCTTTTACACCGCGCGGGCGTTCTCGATCGCGATAGCAGCGTAATCGCACAGCGCGTGCAAGAAGAACATCTCGTTGTCGGAAAAGCTCTCCATCGCGCAGTTGATGAGCTGGATCACACCGAGGACGCGGTGCTTCGATTTGAGCGGCACGCAGATGATCGAGCGCGTCTGCCATTTGGTCATCTCATCGATACGCTTGGCAAAGCGCGGATCGTTGTAAACATCCGGCACCAGCAAGGATTCGCCGTGTTTGGCCACCCATCCGGCTATGCCTTCTCCCACTTTGAGGCGGATGCTCTTGAGTGCGTCGGCTGCGTCACCGACGGCGATGGCGAAATACAACTCGTCTTTCTGCTCGTCGACCATCAGCAGTGACCACGTGTCAGGCCGGAAGAAGACCGCCATCTTTTCCATGATGGTCTGCAGAATGGAGTCGAGGTTGAGAGAAGACGTGAGGGCCTTGGCGACATCATGGAAGATGCTGATTTCTTCCATCTGCCGTTTGCGGTCGGTGGCGGTGGCCTCAGTCATCGCGCTAAACATAACCCCGGATTCAGAGCGACTTCGAGGAGTTGAACCTGACCCCATCGATAGCCGCCTCCTAACTTCAGATAACACCATTATCCCTTAGACTAAAAAAGAGATATACCCCGCATTACACGAAAAGTAAACATTACTTTCGGATACCAATTGACACCCCAGCAGGCCAAACCTATTATCGGGCAACTTGCGCTCCAGTCTGAATGACCTGTGGCGCAAACCTCACTTGTATAACGGGATATTGTGGGTGGCTTTGGCGACAAACTGCGCCGCGAACGGGAAATGCGCGGGGTGTCGCTGGAGGAAATCTCGGAGTCGACCAAGATAGGTACCCGCTCTTTGCGGGCGTTGGAACAAGAAGATTTTGAGAAGCTGCCTGGCGGGATTTTCAACAAAGGCTTTGTCCGCGCTTATTCCCGTTTCCTAGGCATCGATGAAGACCAGGCTCTGGCCGACTTTGATGCCGCTTGGAAAGAGCACGAAATCCTGAAAGGTCCACTTCCAGAAGTCCAGCTGGAAGCGCCCGAAGAGCCTGAGGCACGGCGAATTGGAATGTTAGCGAGCGCTGTTTTAATCCTGCTCGCGATTGCAGCGGCTGCATACACTTTTAAACATTACCGCGGTAGCGATGCAGCACGACAGCAGCCAACGTTAGCGGATGCGCAGCAAAGTTCGCAGCCGCAGCCAAGTCCTGTTTCACCCCCATCCGCTGCGACCTCCAACAATTCCCAATCCGGAACCGACACTGCAAACAATGCCTTAACGCCGAGTGACACAGAAACTCCGGCGACAGCCGCAGGTTCAAGTGCCCACAATCGTGCGACCCCACCCGAAACGCCGTCCGCTGATAGCCGCACTGCCGGCGCTACCACCGCTGCTCCGATCCGCGTTCAGGTATTCGCGCGAGAAGATTCATGGCTCTCGGTATTGGCGGACGGCAAGAATCTCGGCCAGGGTGTTCTTACTGCTCAGAGAAGTCGCACGATTCGTGCCCAGAACGAATTGAAACTAACGGTGGGCAACGTCGGCGGGGTGGAGGTTTCATTCAATGGGAAGATCGTGAATATCGATGGTGCTCCTAAGGAGGTGAAGGAATTGACCTTCACTCCTGAAGGACTGCGCCAGTAGCGCATTTCGACCCGATATTTCTGCTGTTCGGCCGAACAAATTGTGCGCTAGATGATCTGCCGCATTCGAGCTTAAGTGGAAGCGCTTATAATCACTTACAAGCGCAGGGATCCCTTGCCCGTACGAGTGAGTGTCTGCTAAAGTTGCGAGAGCAGAAAGAAATCCATCACCCCCGCGTGTGAGTCTTCCTGGGCTTTGTCCATCAGGCGCTAGTTGCTGCCGATAAAAATATTGTGGAGGAGTACAAGCTTGTCTTCCCGTAATCGTTTTTTGTTTACGTCCGAATCGGTGACTGAAGGTCATCCTGACAAGATCGCCGATCAGATTTCCGACGCCATTCTCGATGCCTGCATCGAAAAAGATGCTTACAGCCGCGTGGCTTGCGAAACCCTTCTCACAACGGGTCTTGCGTTCATCGCGGGCGAAATTACCACCAAGGCATATGTCGATTTTCCCTCGATCGTTCGCGGCACCGTGACTGCGGTCGGCTACACCGATGCGGCGTTCGGTTTTGATTCACAGACATGCTCTGTGATCTCCTCGATCCACGAGCAGTCGCCGGACATTGCCATGGGAGTAGATCCAGGCGGAGCCGGCGATCAGGGCATGATGTTCGGCTACGCGACAAACGAAAACGATGACTTCATGCCGACGCCAATTTCATTGGCTCACAAACTCACCCGCCGCCTCTCAGAAGTCCAAGAATGGCTCCCTTGATTTTCTCCGGCCCGATGGAAAGTCCCAAGTCACAGTCGAATATGATTCGAACCACAAGCCGGTTCGTGTCGATGCGGTCGTCGTCTCAACCCAGCATTCGGAGCTCGTCGACAACCGGCGTCTGCGCGGAGAAGTCCTCGAGCAGGTGATTCAGAAAGCGATTCCTGAGCACCTTCTCGATGCCGACACCAAATACCACATCAATCCCACCGGGCCTTCGTCGTGGGCGGGCCAATGGGTGATACCGGACTCACAGGTCGCAAGATCATTGTCGATACTTACGGCGGTATGGGACGTCATGGTGGCGGCGCATTTTCGGGCAAAGACCCGACCAAGGTCGATCGATCCGCTTGCTACATGGCGCGCTACATCGCGAAGAACGTAGTCGCGGGCGGACTTGCCGACCGGTGTGAAGTGCAGCTGGCATACGCGATCGGCATTGCGGAACCGGTCAGCGTGTTAGTGCAAACGTTTGGGACTGGCAAGCTGCCGGAATCACACATCGAGAAGCTTATTCGCGAGCACTTTCAACTCACGCCAAAGGGCATCATCGAGTCACTCAACCTCCGCCGCCCCATCTACAAAAGGACCGCAGCATACGGCCACTTTGGACGCAAAGAGTCTGAGTTCACCTGGGAAGCGACCGACAAAGCTGCCGCACTGAACGGTGCTACCAGCGGCAAGGGCGTTGCAACGGCCAAGTAGTTTTCCGGTGGAGCGCCGCCGCAAGGTGGCGCTCTATACATTTCGAATTAGATTTCGCCGCCTGGCCGAATCCGCCGCGGTAACATTCTTAAGGAGAGCATGTCTACAGCAATCGCAACCCAAGTTCCTTGTGACGTAAAGAACATGGAGCTCGCCGATCAGGGCAAGAAGCGCATCGAGTGGGCAAACCAATCGATGCCGGTGCTTCAGAGCATCCGCAAAGAATTCATCAAGAACCAGCCGCTAAAAGGCATTCGCGTCTCGGCGTGCCTGCACGTCACCAGCGAGACTGCGAACCTTGCAATCACGCTGCGCGACGGTGGAGCAGACGTTGTTCTCTGTGCGTCGAATCCGCTGAGCACCCAAGATGATGTCGCCGCATCCTTAGTTCGCGACTACAACATCTCGACGTTCGCGATCAAAGGCGAAGGCAACGATTCCTACTACTCGCACATTCTCAGCGCGCTCGATCACAAGCCCCATCTCACCATGGACGACGGCGCTGATCTGGTCACCACTGCGCTGACGAAGCGTCAGGACGTTGTCGATGGCATGATCGCAGGCACGGAAGAAACAACGACCGGCGTGATTCGCCTGCGTGCGATGGCAAAAGATGGCGCACTGCGGTATCCAATCATCGCGGTTAATGACGCGGAAACCAAGCACATGTTCGATAACCGCTACGGTACCGGCCAGTCCACGATCGACGGAGTAGTGCGCTGCACCAACGTGCTGCTGGCTGGTTCCAAGTTCGTGGTTGCGGGCTATGGCTGGTGCGGACGCGGTCTGGCCTCGCGCGCTAAAGGCATGGGCGCGGATGTAATCGTGACTGAAATCGATCCCACCAAGGCGCTGGAAGCGGTGATGGATGGCTTCCGCGTGATGTCGATGAGTGAAGCGGCGAAAGTGGGCGACGTGTTCGTGACCGTCACCGGCAACAAGAACGTCATCGCCAGAGAGCATTTCGAGGTGATGAAGAACGGAGCGGTGGTCGCCAATTCCGGACACTTCAACGTCGAAATCGACATCCCCGCTTTGGAAAGGCTGTCCTCATCGAAGCGTGCAACTCGGGAGTTCGTCGATGAGTACTCGCTTAAGGACGGTCGCAAGATCTACCTGCTGGGGGAAGGCCGCCTCATCAACCTGGCTGCCGCCGAGGGACATCCCGCGTCGGTGATGGACATGAGCTTCGCGAATCAGGCTCTGTGCTGCGAATACCTCGTAAAAAACCACAAGAGCCTCGAGAACAAGGTTTTTGCCGTTCCAGTAGATCTCGATAAGCGCGTAGCCCGCCTGAAGCTCGAAGCCATGGGCGTAAAGATAGACAAACTCACTCCGCAGCAGGAGGAATATCTCGCTAGCTGGAGCGAAGGAACATAGTTTCGAGAGATGTTCAGAGCGCCGGGCGCCCTCGCCCGGCGTTTTTCCTTGCTGTGTGTGAGCGCAACAGGAGTGACAGGTTTGCTTCGAGCTTTGAGGCTTGCAGAACTCTTGGTGCAAGACGAAGAGGCTGGTCGGTGATCGCCCTTACCGACCGATTCCCACGTATTCGAATCCCAAAGACCTCATGCGTACTGCGTCGAGGATATTCTTCGTATCGACGATCAGCGGTCTGCGCAGCGCACGTTTGATCCGATCATAGTCAAGGCTGCGGAATTCCGACCAGGCGGTGCCAAGCACCAAGGCGTCGCCTCCTTCGGCGGCTGCGTAGGCGGATTCGCAATAACGTACTGACCCGTTTAGTTCAGCACGTGCGCCTTCGATCGCGGCAGGGTCATAGGCACGAACCTCCGCACCCATGGTTACCAACTGCTTTGCCAGTTGCATAGAGGTGGATGCGACTACAGAATTGCTGTTCGGCTTGAACGAGAGACCTAGCAGACCCACGTGCTTGCCATGGACACTTTGCAGCGCTGCTGAAAGCTTTTCCAGGATGCGTCCGCAGAGACCCTGGTTCACTTCCCGGGCTGCGCTGAGGATCTTCAACGATACGCCATTACTGGTGGCGAGCTGGGCTAACGCTTCCATTTCGCTTTCGACGAAAGGACCGCCGAACGAAGTTCCAGGTTGCAGACACCGAGGAGCGATCTTCTTGTCGAGACCCAGGGCGAGCGCCAAGTCCACCGCATCGGCGCGAACGTGCTCGCAAAGGGTAGCAAGTTCGTTAATGAATGAAATCTTGGTGGCCAGGAAAGCCGTCGAAGCTTCGCGGGCCAACTCTGCAGTCTCGTGGTTGGTCACGATGACCGGCACGCCACGCATGACCAGAGGCCGATAAAGCATCTTCATGGCCTGAACACCAGCATTGGAGTCGCTGCCGAGCAGGATGCGGTCGGGCCAATTGAAATCTTCTACAGCGCAGCCGTCAGTCACGAAAACCGGGTGCGACATGATGATGATTTTCGACCCGCTCGCGCGCAGGTTGCGTTCAATGCGTGCAGCCGTGCCGACCGGCACAGGAGAGCTGATTACCAGCATGTGGTCGTCAGAGCAGAAGCGGGAGAGCCGGGCAGCCGTTTCTTCAATTCCGTCGGAGCTGTCTTGGGCTATGAAAATCATCAACGACTTGCGGCAAGTGCGTTCCGGATCATGTGAAAAAGTCAGACGGCCGGAACGGACATTGCGGCGGACCACTTCCTTCAAGTTCTTCTCGTAGTAAGGCGTTTCATCACGGGCAAGGGAGCTTATTTTGGGAACATCCTCGTGAAAGCAGGTGACTGGAAGTCCAAAATCGGCGAGGCACGATGAGATCACCGTGGCCAAATAGCCGGTCCCGTACACCGCGTGATGCATGAAGCCTCCTGGGAACTGGAGCCGATGGAGCGCTCTGCGGGGGAGAGTGCTCTCTACTTTTATGCGCTGTTAGCCAGACTGACAACGTGCGGGAAGGTCATGTACCAACGAACTTTAAGGCGAATTCTTCGGTTACCCGCCTATTGCTCCAGACGCGGAATCGCTATGCTTAAGAGAATGCGTGGGAAACAACAATTCTCGCAGACTTCGGACTGAAGAAGCCTACTTTGCCTCGTACACCGTCCTACCGCCCACAACGGTCCTGAGTACCTTCGTTTGCAGGATGTCGGCTGGAGTTGTGCGCGTGATGTCGCGGTCGAGAACTACAAAGTCTGCCAGATAACCCGGAGCAAGAATGCCTTTGCTCTTGTCAGTGAATTCGGCGTATGCCGCGCCCCAGGTGTATGCATAAATGGCTTGGTGGATGTTGAGCTTCTGTTCGGGAAAATAGGTTTTTGTAGCACCTTCGTTCATACGCGTGATCGCGGCGTAGAGTCCACGAAAGGGCGTAATCGGTTCAACTGGATAATCGGTGCCAAATGCCAAGTGACCGGTGGTCTTCAGGAATTCCGCCCAGGCATAGGAGCTCTTCGCCCGCTCCGGTCCAATTCGGGACTCTGCCCAGTTCATGTCGGTCAGCAGGTGATTGGGCTGCATCGAAGCAATGACACCTAGCTCGCGAAACCTTGGAATATCGGTGGGCGTGACTACCTGTGCGTGTTCAATTCGGAAACGGAAATCGAGCGGAGATTGCGAGCCGGGAGGCGTCGGAAACTTGCTAGCCTTTGCTTGACGCAGAGCTTCCTGGAATGCGTTCAGAGCCATGTTCGCTCCGCGGTCGCCGATCGCGTGAAAGCCAATCTGAAACCCCGCAGCAGCGCGCTCGACAGTCATCTGCGTGAGCTTTGCCTGATTGTATTGCGGCAAGCCAGCGTTGGTTGAG
>Ga0170475_105297616_pt1 | contig 13441 bp, 4 predicted proteins | sample Soicark_Litter_5_FD_111474 | JGI IMG/M metagenome (GOLD analysis project Ga0170475, IMG submission 111474) | Avena fatua rhizosphere microbial communities from Hopland, California, USA. Combined Assembly of 48 SPs | reverse complement strand
GTCGTCGCCCCGTTCGGGCCGAGCGGCGCGACCTCGTGCACGGTGCCGAACGGGACCAAGATCTTCGAGGCCGCGGTCTCCGCGGAGTGCAGCACGTTCGAGCTGACGATGCCGACGTCACCGTGCTACAACCTGAGCCTGGACGCAAAGCTCGGAGTCACCGCCATCGGAGGAGGCGCGTGCGGAGCATGCGAAGACAACTCGTCCTACGGCAAAGCATGCGGTAGCTCGTGCCGTGGCGACGAGAGCTACGTCGAGACGACGTTCGTCGCTCCCGACGCGACCGGGGGTCGATGGATCATCAGCAAACCCGCTTCGAGACGCACTCGCGGAACCAAGGGTAGCGCTGGGTACGCGGAAGACGTTTTCCATTATGACGGGGACCCCCTCGTAGGCCTCCCCGCCGGACAGCTCACGATGGGCTACCTCTCACGGGTCGAAGCCCGGCTGACCGAGGACGACGTCTACATCGATCGGCAGCGCCTCCGCTACGACGCCAACGGTGCCGTGGTGGAGAGTGTTGACGCGAACGGGCACCAGCGCAGCTATGAGTACGACGCCGATGGCCTGAACATCGAGGCAGAGGTCATTCACTTGGAGGATCCCTCTCGCACCGATCCGTACGTGCTGCGGATGACCGCGAGCTACGATCCGGTGCTCGACAGCATCATCCAGTCCACCGCGTGGACGCGAATCGCAGGGTCGTCGACCTCGGTGAGCCCGACCACCGAATATGCGTACGACGCGTTCGGTCGCCTGACCGCCATCGCTCAACCGGGTGATACGCTGGACAACCCGACGCAGGCTTTCGCTTCCGAGCTCATGTCACCGACGAGCCGCATCATCAAGCACGCGCGCTCGGCACGCGACGGGCCAGCTGATCTCGCAGAGATCCAGTGCTTCGACGGCCTCGGTCGCAAGTATCAGACCCGCACGCTCGTTTCCGACGGGCGCTACCAGGTCTCGGGGTTCCAAACCTACGACGCCCACGGTAACCCCCATCTCAGTTATCAACCCTACACGGCAACGGCGGACACCTGTGACACCGCTCCTCCGGACGGCATATTGGCCGTCGAGACGCTGCGGGACGCAACAGGAAGGCCCGCCACCACCATTCAGCCCGACGCGGGGATCTACGGGACGGCGTCGGTTTCCCGAATTCAATACGAGCCACTGCGCACGACGTCCTTCGATGCGGAGGATACGGATCCTGCGAGCGTGCATTTTGGTACTCCGACGGTTCGCGAGGTCGACGGCCTGGGCAGAACGGTCGCAGAGGACCGTTACTTCGGCCCTGACAACCCTATTCGGACCCGCATCACTTACGATGAACTCGGTCACATCCGCGGCTACGTGGACGCACGCGGCAACCAGAAAACTCAGCTCTACGACCTGCTCGGACGCGTGACGGAGGTCGATGATCCGGACTCGGGAACCCTTACCTTCTCGTACGACGCGCAAGGCAACCTCGCCTCGCAAAAGGACAGCCGCGGTGTCGAAACCGCCTACACCTACGACGAGGTCAATCGAAAAACCGCGGAATGGCAGACGGGCGCCGAAAGCGCAACGCGCATCGAGTACGCATACGACACGGGCCCCGGCTGCGACACTTGCCCGGATGTCGCCGGCCTGCCGACAGTCATTACCTATCCCGTTGCCGGCGATCGTTCGCCGCGTGGGGAGGATCGCTTCGGCTACGACCAACGAGGTCAGGCGACCTACTTTGCGCGCACGATCGGAGGCCACCGCTACGAGTTCGGGACCGACTATGACGATGACGGCCGCGTGACTCGAACGAGCTACCCCGCGGGGCTGAGCCTCGACTATACGCACGACGGCGCCGGGCGACTGACGGCCGTCGCCGAGTACGTTCCTACAGTCACTTTCAATGACCGCGGACTGACGGAGTCCCTCTCCTTCGGCAACGGCATCGTCACGACCTACGGCTACGACGACCGCGGACGCGGCAACTCCTTCGATACGGTTACCCCCGACGGAACGGCACTCCAGAGCTACCGGTTTGATCGCGATCGAGTTGGCAACATCGTCACTCTACGGGATGACGCGACGCCCGCGGATTTGCCCTCCGCGAATGCCAGTTATGAGTACGACGACTTCTACCGCGTGACGAGTGCCCACCTCGACTCCAAGCGTCCTCCAGCCGAAACCTTGAGTTTCGTCTACGACGAACTCGACGGTATCGTGAGCAAAGCGTCGAGCCTCGGGCCGAGCAGCACCGAACACATCGGCGTCTACCATTACGGCGAAAACGGCGCCGGCCCGCATGCCGTAACGTCCACTTCCAAGCTGAAGCTCACCTACGACCAGGCCGGGCAGCTCACCCAGCTCGACGGACCGCAAGGGAGCGACCAGTACACCTGGGACTTCATGGGCCGACTCACGAGCGCCGAGCGCGCCGGCGAGTCGCTAGGGACCTTCAGCTACGGTTCGGGTCGCGACCGCGTCAAGAAGGTCGAAGACGGGCACAGCACTTACTATCTCACACCCGACTTCGAGGTGCGAGACGGCGTCGCGACACTTTACGTTCGGGTTGGCGGCCGCCGCGTCGCTCGGATCACCGCCCCCGAGTTCGGCACCACCATCCTCCTGGATCTCGCACCGGTTAGCCTCAGCGGAAAGACCGCGACCCCAAAACCTGACGGCACAATCAACGCCGCCGACGCCTGGATCGCGGAGGCTAGCGCGAAGGGCGTCTTCGTCCTTGCCGGCGCTGACGGCACTGAGCCTGACGACACCATGGTCGATGAGCTCCTCGGTGCGAGCGTGGGGCGAGCTTCGGTCCACACCACGCCGCTCGAAATCGCCTACCTCCACGACGACAACCTCGGCAGCGTGCCTCTGGTCACGGACGCACAGGGGCAAGTCACCGAGCGCCACCAGCACTACCCGCACGGCTCGCTTCGCAATGGCGTCAACGGAACGACCGAGCCCTACTCGTTTACGGGCAAGGAGCAAGATCAGGGCACGGGGCTGTTCTACTTCGGCGCGCGCTATCAGCTGCCCGGGCTGGGGAGGTTCGTAACTCCGGATCCTTTGTTTGCTGTATTGGCGCTGGCGAAGGATGGCCGGGTCGAACTGGAGGCGCTTGGTCGGTATACGTTCGTCAGCAACAACTACATCAACCTTGCTGACCCACTTGGGTTATTCAGCTGGGCCGACGCCCGGACGCGAGCACTGGGAGCGGTCCAAACGGTCGGGGCAGTCGCCGAAGTTCAGCTCGCGGTGGCCGCCCTCGTGGCACCCGAACCCACGGGAGCGACGAAAGTGCTCGGAGTCGTGCTACTCCTGCACGGCCTTGATAACGTTCAAGCCGGCGTAAGAACGGTTCTTACTGGAGCCCCGGCATCCACTTTGCTTGAGACCGGAGTGGCGGCGGGAGCGGAGGCGGCCGGCGCCAGCCCCGAGACGGCGCATCTGATCGGCGCCGGCGCGAATGCCCTCGTCGGACTGGCCTCGAGCGTGGGGGTTGCTAAGGGATTGGCGACGGTTGCAAGCCGAGGCACGACAACGGTATATCAATCCGTGTCCGAGGCCGGTGAGGTACAGTATGTAGGCATCACGAACGACATCGAAGCTAGGGCAGCCGCACACCTGGCAAAGAAAGGGATCTCAATCGAACCCATCCCTGGACTCACAGACATTTCTCGCGCCGACGCCCGCGCGGTGGAGCAAGTACTCATCGAAGAGCATGGCCTTAGCAAGAGCGGCGGAACACTGCTAAACAAGATTAACAGTATTGCTACAAATAACCCCATTTACGAATCAGCCGTAGCGCGCGGCACAGAAATACTGAAGAGTGTAGGCTATCCAGGGTTTTAGAGATGGCAAGCAAGAGAACTACGGCACAGATAGGAGCTCTACTCGAGATACAGACGCCCGAGGGTCTCGCGTACGCGCTCTACACGCATCACAATCGCTTGTGTGGGGCACTAATCCGTGTCTTTGAGGGCATCTATAGTGCGCGACCAGATTCTCGGGAGATCCTAGGAAAGCAGATACTCTTTTCCACATTCTTTCCGTTAAGAGCGGCGCTCGACACTGGCGCAGTAGTTATCATTGCAAATGTGGACGTCCCAACCGAATTGCGGCCATTTCCACTTTTTCGGGCTGGCGCAGTAAATCCAACAACAAAGAGGGTCGAGACATGGTGGCTCTGGGACGGCGTCAAGGAGTGGAAGGTCGGACAGTTGACCGAGGAGCAAAAGCGTTTACCGATACGCGGAACATGGAACGACACCCTACTCATTTCGAGAATTGTGCAGCGGTGGCGACCGGAAAAGGACGCTAGGTAGCATTGATGCCGCGGCTTCTCGCTTGATGATGCCCCTAACGTCAAATCCTTTCTGCCGATGACATCCAAACTCTGAGGCATGCCTCAATGGAACCGCTCACAAAGTTCAACCTTTCCGTCATGCGGAACCTCGCTGCTTGCGCGCTGTACGTGACCGCTTGCGGCTCCAGCGATCACCACCCTCTGCCAACGTCTCCTGCTCGTTCGTGCAACGGCCCCCGGTGCTTGGTCTCCGTTCAAGGCAGTGCTATCCGGTCTTGCGACCTCGTCGTAGCACCGATCATAGACGCAGGCCTTGCCAGCGAGTCGGCACTGACCGCTCATTTCGCCGATTCAGCGCGGGGTAGCTCGAAGCAGCGTGGCGCAGAACTCGCTGTCGCCTTCATAGCTCGAGAGGACAAGCCTTTCTCGGAGTCGCCGGCCTCCATCGAGACGAGTAGCGATGGCGGCGCCGTGCCACCGGTCACTTTGGTGTCAGCGACCTGCTATGACCGCCTGGGACGTCCCGTCGAGACGCCCGACGTCAGGATCCGATCGGCCTCGAAGTAGCGAAGTAGCCGGCCCCCGAACAGTCATTCCCCCGCGAATCCGCCCCACGGGACCCGCCTCTATGTCCCGTCGATGTTGCAGGTGCAAACGGCCTGGACGCCTAGCTGGTGCGTCGTCGCAACCCCCATGTGCACGGCCACAGTAGCACTGTTGCCGGCACCTTGCGGAGTAGCGGAAGACGAACAACACACGCCGCCGGGACAGGGGTTGTCGCAATCGCTGGAACTGTCCCCCGCAACACGAATGGTCTGGCACCCGGCGATGTGATACCCGGAAGGACAGGTGATGTTGTCGCTGAAGTTACACGAATTTCCAAGAAACCCCAAATTCGGTGAGCAAATATGCTCTGGACCGCGCGGAGAACTAGTCGCACATAAATTAGAATCATTACGGGCATTCTCCGTGCAATCGTAGAGAAGATAGGCGTAGTAATAGCCCCACTGGTACGCACAGAGCCCCGCACCCCAGCTCAACAGCACATTGCCGGGCGGAGGGACTCCACCGCACTGACTCTGGACTTCGCCACTGCAGAAGTTGTCTCCGTCAGGGTTTGCCCGATAATAGACCCACTGCTGGTTGTCAGCCGTCCCGTCACAGTCGTTGTCCAATGACGAATTGCAATTCCTTCCCTGCGGGCTACTGGCGGAACAAGCGGACCAACTCGCCGTGCTCCCCTTGTCCTGGCAGGCGTGTGCACCATTCTGGCAGATCCCTTGAACCCCATCCGCCTGACAGCTACCGGACTGTCCGATGTAGGCACCGTCGCAACGACAGCCCGACTCTTCATGGTCTGCGGTACCGTTGCAGTCGTTGTCAGACGACGAGTTACAAAGCCTCGTAGCTGCAGCCGAACATTGGCACGTGACGCTCGCCTTTCCATCGCATTGATAGGTGCCGGGCGAACAGATCCCCGGGCGTCCGGTGGAGCAACCGCTACCGCAGGCCACACACGCTCCCGCTGCGTTGCAGAATCCGCCCGTAGTCGGGTTCGCATCGTCGCACGGTTGCTCATTGGTTGCCTTTTGAACGATGTGACCCTCCCCGAGGTCGCCTTCCAACGTACATTTGTGGCAGGCACCATGCGGCCAAAGGCTCGTGGCGAAAGGATTCCCATTCATCGAATCCACGCACTGATTGATGCAGCCCCGCCGGTAGCCGCCTGGATGCGATACGTCCTTATATGGCGAAGCCTGGGATACGTTGTCGAAATTTACAGCGGCGAGCACGGCCTGTCCGATGACGTCCGTGGCCGACGCAGGCACGCAAGTGAAGCCCGGCAGCAGTGAGTTCGCGTCTGCGCTCGGAGCACTGGCGTCCTTAACATCCGTTGCCTCGCAGGCGTTCGGTGTTAAGAGCGTCGAGCCGAGACGCAAGAGCGTCGAATCAGTGGAGTCGGGCGTCGCGACCTCCGGGCTCTTTGTTTCCGTAGCGGTCGAGCCGCCGTTGTACTTCAAATAATCGTCAGAGCTCAACGCCAGCACACACTTGTACTGGCTGTGATGCGTCATGCCGCCGTCATCGCCGAATTCTCCAAAGTCCCCACCAGCGGACGTGGCGGCACCCGGCTCGTATGGGGCCGAGTCGCCCTTCCATCCGTAAACAGCATCAACATGGCGGACGCACTGCTGCGCGTAGTTTGGACTCGCCGACGCCCCAGCGACATTTGACTTGTAGAGCACGGGGACGTCGGCAGATGTTATTGTCTTTGTGTCCCCCTCTTCTCGGAGACGCTCCCGAATGTAATAGATGCCAGTTGACTTGTCCTGAGCGTCGGGCTGAAAGAAGCCGTCGTTGAGTTCTAAAAAGTAACTGAAGCGAGTATATTTGCCGTAGTACGCGGTCAGGCTCGAGGAGGCACCACGATCATTGTCCAGCTTGATCGTATGGCCCGACCATTCGTGGACATCCGCGACACCGTTGTCGTTGAAGTCTGACGTCGGATCAGGCGCGCAGCCTTTGGTCAGGCTGTTAACCTCCTCAGCAAGGAGCGACCGACCCGGATACTTCGGTAGGTCGTTGTGCGACGGCGCTCCGTCATTCCTCGCGCTCTCATAAAGTGGCAGTCCTTTCGGGATGTGCAGCGAAGAGCTACCGAACTGATTCGAGAAATCCTCTGCCGTATACGCATCGCCAGCTTCGTTTTGCAAGACAACACTACCGACGCGACGGACGTGACAGCGAGCATTGGTGCGGAGGATGGCGTTAGAGCCCTCAATTGACGGCTGTGCGCTGTCGCTCACCCAACCGTCGCCATCGGCATCGCAGGGGAGTGCTGCGTTGCCTTCGCCGAGGTAGTAGCCATCCTGAGTTTCGCAGACGCAATCGGCGCCGTCCTTGCTTTCAGTGACGATCACGTTCCCCGTTTCACCGTCGCCATTGCACACGGGTGAGAAGCCGTTAAAGCAGGTTCTACACTGGTCGTTTTGCGAGTCATAGCCCTGCCCGTTCGAGCAACGTGCCCCTTGGCATTGAGCGTCCGCGCTATCCGTCGCTTCGATGCAGCTCTGGGACGTCGGGCAAGCCAAATCGGTGCAGCGCTTGGGCTTACGACAGGCCTTTAGATTCTTGTCCCAGACGAAGCCGGCGACGCACTCGTCTTCGCATTGTGGCACCGGCTCCTCCGTGCACAGCCGGTGAAGCGCGTCACATCCTAACGTTGCGCAGCCACCCACAGCACACGTTCCGTCCGAGCTGCTCATCCCATTCGAACATGCCCCGCACTGCGCGTCGGTGTGACTGCCTGCTTCGGTGCAACTGCGTCCCTTGGCGCCGCAATCTAGATCGGAGCAATGAGTGACAGGACGGCAGCCGCTTGCTATCGCCATCTCGCCATCTGCGCACGCCCCGGAACCGGCGCAGCCTACTGTGCCGCCGCATCCGCCCGGCACCTCACCATTCCCGCCGCTCGAGCGCCCGCCGTTGCTCAGCTTGCCACCGCTACCAGCCGCAACGCGCGTGACTGGGTGTCGATTGTCGGACCCCGAGCTGCCGCAGGCGGCAAGCAACGCCGTAAGGCCAATCAATACAACCGGCGCACAACGACTGGTCGTCATCGTCAGTGACCTGGGTTCGCCGTGAAGTCGTTATAGTAAAGGTAGATTCGGATGTCGGTCAACGAATTAAGATTGATATCTTGGTTTACGGACTCGTCCTTTTGGTTTAAGACGAATTCCCAATGCGTGTTCACAAGAGGCATGTCACGCAGGCGGTCGTTCGTGTAGACATCAGATGAGAATAGGCGGGTACCGTTGAAGAACGGATTGATAACCGCGGTACGCTCGGGAAACCGGTAGTAATTGGTCGACCCGTCGACTGCAAAAACCGAACCGGTCCCGTTCTGCCGTACGTAGATGCGGCCCGTGCCGTCGCCGATGTCCGAGCCAATGACCTCTGCCTCGATGTGGGCGATCTTATGGTCGCGTGTCAGCGGTGACAGCCGCGTCAAGGCCGTTGCAAACGGAATCGTGACGTAACCGTTTGAATCGAGCAGCTTGGGATCACCCAGGGCTTGACGGAACTGATCGACGCGATCGCTTTGGGATAGAATTTCGCCGGAGGTGCCGTAGCGGGGGATCTGAAGAATGTCGTCCCGCAGCGAGAGCACATCGACCCGCAAGTCCGGTCGACCGAAATTCTCACCGAAGGTAACGTAGCTGTTCTCGAGGTCGGAAACGTAAGTCTCGAGGTTGTAATCCCCGCGTGAGACGAGCCGAACCAGCGCGAGATCGTCCAGCTTCGCGTAACTCTGGCTCGAATAGTACTCAAATACCTTGGTTGCCTGGTAGGTGGCGGCCACGGCGTCGTCGAAGGTCCGTTCTGCATTAATGATCGCGTCGTTCTTGTATATGCGCACATTAGGGTCGTCCTTGGCTGCCTGGACGTTGATGGCGAGCTGCGCGGCCTCGCTCTCCTGCGCTTCTAGACTCGCGGCCTGGTACTTGAGCTTCTGAAGATCCGCCGCCGCAAGCTGAATCTTGTACTGGGTTTTCAACGCATCAAGATCCGTGTCCACAAGCTGCAGCAAGTACTCCTTGACCCGCGCCTTGGAGTCGATTGTAGCCACGTCGCACTGGTGGTCAGTGACCCATTCCGCCTCCCCCTGCTGGATCTGGGCGATCTGCTCTTGTTTACTGTCAATGATACCTTCTTCGATATCTTGTGCGGCCATGATGCCTACGCCGGCAACCAGGTACGCTCCAAGGCTTATCATCGCGGACGGACAGTTTGTTGACGTTCCAACGGAACATTCCGAGAGACTCGCCACGGTCTTCACCATGTCGAGCTCGCGTACCAGCGAGTCGACGGTTTCCTTGGTGGTGTCGATCTCCTGTTGCAGATCGTTCACCTTACCTTGCTCCGTCCACTGGTAATGCGCCAGATCGAAGATCGCTTGACATTGATCGTGAAGACGGTCCTGCTCAATCTGGATCAGGCTAGTGGTCTTTTGGTACGCATTGTTCACGCCTTGGATGTCCAGCTCTGCCGCTTCCATCCCGGCCATCGCGTCGTAGAGGGATCCGTTCCCCATCATGCCGCACGGGTCGCCGTACGTCTGTGCTCGCTCGTTCAAGTATGCGTACTTCTGAATGGCGGGATACGTCTGCCCATCGTTACCCTGAAACCGCCCACAGAGGTCGCCGAGTTGGTTTTCGTACGTGTTCCGAATCTGCGTTAGCTCCGCCTGAAAGGCCGCTTGGTCCGTGTCGAACGAATGGCTCGCGTTGATCGCGAGGTCCTCCTTCTGGGACGCCACCTGCAGGGCTTGCTTGGCGGTCGCGAGTAGCGTCTCAAAGGCGTTGGGGCCGTTCGGCTGCAGCGCGGGAAAGGGGATGAAGTCCGGAGCGAAGCCAAAATAAGTCGTTTGGTCCGTGAAGTTCGTGTAGACGTTGCGCATGTCGAGGAGCGCGGCGCGGTACGACGTCGCGTCGTCGTTAATCGCGCGGCGGATCTGATCGCGCTTGTCCGGATCCGCGACGCTGACGATGCTCTGCATCAGCCGGGAGAGCACGATGGATTCGAGGTACGCGGAGGTGTACGCCCGTTCGACCACGAACCGCGCGAGATCGGGCCGGTTGAAACTCTGGTACCGTTTGCCGATCTCGCTCCAGGCTCTGCTTTTCTGGGTAGACGCACGCATAAGGCGCTCGAAGTACGAGACGACCGTCTCCTGCGTAATGACGTTGTCGGTGCCACCGGCAGAAACGGACTTCCAGATGATGGGACTCAGAGAATAGAAGCGGTCGAGCGCCAGTTGGTAGTACTGCGCAGCTTGGTACAGGGTGTACATTTCATATCCGGCAACCCCGGCGAGGTCGATGCCGTTCGGCTCGAATTTCGAGCCCTCGAATGATACGAGCTCCGAGTTCGCGAGATCAAACCGCGCTTGGAAGGCCTTCGTGTATGCATCGTCACCGAGCATGACAAGAAGCTCGGCGTTCAGCTTTTCGAAGCCATCGTGGGTGATGGGCAACGACTGGTTGGGATCAGTTTGCTGCGTGTATGAGAAGTTGGCCGTCAGGTAGCTCTCGACGCGCGACAGCATCGAGTGACCAAGCGAGACCTGCCCGTTGGAATCGAGCGACTGGGCATACAGATAGGCCAAGCAGTTCACTCGCCCCTCGATGTCTTCGATACCGCTCGAGTCATAGCAGTAAGGCACCGCGTCCGAGTCCGGCACACAGATCTGCGGAGCGAACCCGATCGATGTGCCTTGCCGGTTCTGAAATTGCGTCTTGTAGCGAAACGCATCGTCGATGGCGGGTACCAGCGGGACGAATACGGCCACACCTTTATTGGCAGGATCGTTCGGGTCGTAGAAGGTCTTCTCGCCGCGAAGGTCCGTTCTGTGCGAGCTACACAGCGCAGCATTCGGATCCGTGCAACGCCAAATCGGATCCATGATCACGGCGGGATCGGCCTTGTAGCTGGCAAGGACCGCGTCGCACCTGCCCGGCTTCGGACAGCCATCCGGGTCATCTGCTGTGGCGCGTGTGGGCAGATTGTTCGGGCAGCTCCCGGCGGTCTGGCAAGCGAGCTTCTTCACGTCCGAATCCGTGAGGCCAGGATGATAGAAGTAGGTGACTGCGCTGCCGCCGGGACATTCGGCCGCCGTCCCGTTCGTCATCGCTCCTTGGTCGAACAAGCCCGTGTCGTGGCAGAAGTAGTGGATGTGTGACTGGACTTGGGACGGGTCGGGGTGCTTCGGATCGGTGTTACGGTGGGTGTCGTCGAGTTCGACAGCGTTGGAGCTATTCGCGATGCCGTCGAGCAGCGTGCCAGCGATCGGGTCGGCATTGCCGCTCGTGGGCAGCTCCTTCGAGCCCGTGATCTGTTCGAGTAGATCGGGCGAGCACGCGACGTCCGAACCCAACGTGACCTTCGAGTCCCTCGTCTCGGTCTGCTTCGTTCCAGCAAAAGCGTCGGACGAAAGCTGGGCATTGCTGCGCTTCAGAGCGACGAGGCCGTAGGCAGAGAAACCAGCGCTATCGCCGGCGCCAAGAAAGGAATCCTCAAAGTGTTCGCGCACGATGAGGTAGAGAACGTCTTGATTGACGAGCGCGCCGTCGACGAGTTCGAGATGGCGCCGTCGGCTCGAGCCGTCCGGTATGGGATTGCCCTGAGCGAGGCTCGTATTCTCAGGGATCAGGCTGCTGTCGCCGGTTCCGAACGGTTGGACCGTATCTCTGCACTCGTAGGAGTAACGCGTCCCAGTTTCGTCGGTCTCAACGTTGAGGCTGAACCCTGGCACGAGCCAAGGCGTTTTGACCAGAGCGAACCCGGATGCCTTCGAGCAAGCTGTGTCGGACGAGGTCGAATGGTATCTCCCGCCGACGATGATGTTCGCGTCAAGGGAGCCAATGAACCCTAGGCACGCGCTCGGGTTCCCGCCATCACAATTAGAAGGATCCGCCACGAAAGTAATATCGACTGCTGGGTTGCCGGAGTATTGTAATGACTCGCTCGACGCGATGCGACCGGTCAGATGCGTCGCGTCAAGTGCCTTGACGTCGAGCGCCATGGGCAGCTCCGACACACCAGTCGGAACGGGCTGGTCGTCCAGGGAGTCGGAGTAGACACCATAGCCCTGCGAATTGCTGTAGAGATAGCAGGCGGCCGCGGGGCATACGTCCGTAACCGAGGGCCAACTCCACGACCCCTGGGTCGTGGCGGTGAGCACGGCCTCAAACTCGTCGAGCGCAATACGCCCCCGTCGGAGCGCACCCCAGCGCTGAATCAGCGCGTTTCCAACCTGTGCGAGCTTGGAGGCGCTCCCGCGATCCTTGACCCAGGCGTCGAGATTTCGATCCCCAAACTGAGCGAAGTAGTAGAACGTACCGGCCCAGCGTCCATCCGCGCCCGCCGCGTAACTCAGGTTGATGGTGCGGTTGCCGAGTTCGACACTGTCGATCTCGAGCGTCCCCTCCCATTTGGCGGGCATCATCGGATCATTGTCGAACTCGATCTCGACGCTACCGCCATTCCCATCCACCAGCACCTTGAAGGAGTTCGTTTTCTGTGCGTCGCCTGATTCCCCCATGGACATCCACGGCATGGGGTTCGTCGTAACCGTAGTCGCACCCTGGTCAGTATATTCAGTGTGAGCAACCTTTCGTACTGTGAACTCCAGGCTGCGGGAGGCATCGTTCGTCAACGTTAAGGTCTGGTTGATATTGATGTTACTGAACTGGATGCCAGTCGTTGAAACCTCGTACGTCCCTTCGACCGCGGTTTTTGGCTGTGTGGCGGGATCTTGTAGTGGCAGGCAAAATCCGGTCCCCGCGTCGACCATCGAGCAGAAATTTCCATCAGCGCACGTCGGTGAATCGGTGCTACATGGAGTCCGGCACGACTTGCGATAACAGCGTTTGCCGTCGGCACAGTCTGAGTCGTACTCGCAATTCGAATAGCACTTGCCGCTGATACAGACCTGAAAATCGGGGCAGTCGACGTCCGTGTTACACATCCCTATCGCTGGCTTCGATGTGGCGCCGGCAGCAGAGGCGCCGGCTCCGTTTCCAGCTCCCGCACCGCCGTGACCACCGCTGCCGCCTGCCCCGCCCTTCGCGGTAGCGGATCGACCACCCTGTGCACCAGCTCCCGCAGATCCAACGGACTTGGGTACGCAGCTGCCATCCACACAATCCGCCCCGTCGAGGCAGCGAGCCATCAAGCCCTCGGCAGAGCACGGATAATAGGTTCCGTCAGGAGCCGTGTAGTTGCTATTACACGGCGTGTAACAGACGGGGTTTGTCGGTGGGAGGTCGGCTGCCTTTCCGCCGGCACCCGCACAACCCGATACTGCCTGACATCCTGGTGATGCCTTAGGAGTCCGAGTGGAGGAGTGATCGCCGCACGCCATGAGCAACGTGCTCATGCTGAGGGCTATTGCTTGTCTAAAGAAAGTCATCCCCGGACCTCTTCTTTCCCCGGTGACCCTAAACCGCGTCCCGATGGGGAGCGTATAGGTACTTTTTCACTGCGCTGCAACAGGAACGGCGTCGCTAAGCACCGAGACGGGCTTGTCCAATCACCAGCAATCGAGCGATCGTGCACAATTTGTGCCGTGACCGGAACCGTGAG
>Ga0170475_100880136_pt1 | contig 13441 bp, 9 predicted proteins | sample Soicark_Litter_5_FD_111474 | JGI IMG/M metagenome (GOLD analysis project Ga0170475, IMG submission 111474) | Avena fatua rhizosphere microbial communities from Hopland, California, USA. Combined Assembly of 48 SPs | reverse complement strand
TTATACGTTGTTTGGGCTAAAATTGATCCATCTGCAGCCAAATGATTAATGCGTATTTGATTACCATATCCACCTGCTACTCCGCAAAATACCACTTCACCATCTGCCGCTGCAACGATTTTTCCCTTGCCACCGCCAACCCAATCCTGTCCTTTATGGAGCTTTACTACTTTTTGAATAGGGTGCAAGCGCGGACCAAATCCTGAATTTACTCTCGGAGTAACTCCGTTCGTATTAACATATGGAATGCACAGATTAATCGACTCGCCCTTCTTTGGTTCTGCTGCAACAAGTGTAAATTCTCTACTATCAATAGTTCCCTCACCATCGTTAGCGATTACAGTGAGTTTGTAAGTTCCCTCATTTATAGTTCCTGTTAGCACACCTGATGAATTTATGGACAGTGCGCCAACTGTAGGGCTAATAGCCCACGAATTAGCAGCTCGCGGCCCTTGCGACAAGGACATTATTTCATTAACAGAGTAGGAACTACCGTTCTTTACAACCTTGATAGCGGTGTTTTGGATTCTATTCGATAAATCAACACGTGCATCATCTTGTTCTCCCGTAGTATCGCCTGCGCGGCGAGCAAAACAATCGATATTTTCACCTGGTAAAATATCTGTGGGCTGTCTTAATACTGGAATGGGGGTCCAAAGAGTAGTTCTCTCTGGGGGATTACAGTTGCAACTCATTTGCTATTCTCTTTATTAGCTTGCGTGTTTAACTTTTGTTGTTCATCAGCAAAAAATTTGGCAATACCGATTAGCTTATTTTCCAACTGTGTTGTATATTCCTCAGAACCAACTATAAAAGTGGCAATGTCGCTCTGCTTTAAATCACTTTTGTCTACATCAATTTTTGTTGGTTTTAGTGGGAGTTGCATTAGCTGCGCAGGCGGAATCTTAATCACGTATTCCATTTTAGGAATAATTCGAGCTTCAGGCTTTGGTGAAATATGGCAGCATGCGCTAAGTAAAAGTGGCAGGATAATAACAAATCGTTTCATTTTGTATCTCTATTAGCTTGAATTTGACGAACGGTTTCTATCAAGACTTTGGCTACTGGACCGTCATTTTTCGGATCTGTCGATAGAGTAGAAATAGTATGTTTGAGAATTTCTATAGCTTCTTTGCTTTTCACATTTTGAGAAGCCAATGTTATAATCGCAGCTTTAGATTCTGCGCGTTCTTCATCTAACTTTTTCGCTGCATCATAATTTGATTGGTTGGAAGACTTCAATACCTCTTGATTATTTTTCAAGATCGCATTGTTTTCAGTAAGGATTTTATTATCTAGCGATAGATTTGTAATTTGAACGTTTTGTTTTTCAATCTTGCTATGCAGCTGATGAATTTCAACTAATTTTAAACCTATGAATGTTGACGCCGCTACGAGTAAGATTGCGCCCACAATAGCAGATATTTTTGTTCCTTTGCCGCCACCTAAAATAATGGATAAAAGCGTTAGCATCATTTTAACCCCATTTGTAAAATAGAAAAGGAGAGCTTTCGCTCTCCTTTATTTACCTCTAACTCAAATACTCAGACCATCAAGATGTCGGCAAACTAATCGCTGCCTGTAGATTAATAACCTTAAGTGGGTCACTTGATACTTGTGTAGTTTTCGTATTAGCGATACCAACAAGTCTAATCTTATAAGTGCCAGGGGCAAGATTAGGGAACTGTACTGCCCATTTTTTACCAAAGACATTGGCATTAATAGGGCCAACAGCAGTTCCAGATCCTTGAGGATCTGCGTATGCCTGAATAGTACAGCTAGAATCACCCTGCACATCAACAGTTCCGCTAATACTGAAAGTGGCGTTGTCAAAACCTTTTTGATCAAATGACATTTGTGGGGCGTTACCAACACCGGGAGAATTTTCTCCGGCAACAATAGTTGCAGTCACGGGGATAATATTAACAACTTCACCGCCAGTCTGCGAACGATTGAATCCGTAAGCATTTGTCAATGTGATCAGTGGAATTTGATAATTACCAGGAGGAACATTTGTAAATGTTACACTGAATGCTCCGGTTGTTAAGTTAACTGCGATTGGACCTTGCTGAACTGCGCCATTAGGAGTAGTAGTATCTGGAACCAGGTATGCAACGCCTGATGATGGAGAATACGAAGTATCACCACTTACAATAACAGATTGTGCGTTAACGTCTTGCGTCGAGATGTTAACTTTAGGTAGAAGGTTAACAACACTACCCTGAATTGCACCAACGTCAGGTGCGCCGCCACGAGTTGTACTATAAAGGTCAAGAGAATCAATTGCTGACGATGAAGCAAGACCGACTAGTCCGCCGTTATCTGCTGGTCGGAAATCGTTTGTGATATTTTTAACGGATGGCGTTCCAGAAGGAATAACATTTATACCAGAACGTGACACTGCTAGCGCAGTGTCAGTATAGTTGTTAAAAATCGAAGCAGTAGGCACTTGATCAGCTAATGCAATTGGTGTATTTCCACCATTAATAAACGCGCAGTCATTTATAATGTTATTAGCAATACCTCCTTGAGAGTTCGTTAGATTGATAAGCGTGCCTGTAGCACTTCCTCTACGAACAAACGTACTTCTTTGCACTGTTGCATAGCTTGTAACGTGTAGCAAGTTACCAGTGCTTCCATTATCTAAAATAAACAAACTATCTTTTATAATACCGGGTGCAGTATTGTAGCCGACATAAACTGCATTAGCTGATCCAGATGCCTTAACACGGCAACGTGACAGAATTGGCGTTGGCTCCGAAGAAATCTGAGAACCCACATTAATATTACCGAGACCAGTAATATTAAATTTCATGTCATTAATAATAGTACCGCGTGATACCTGCCATGGATTTGTTAGGGTTAGTTCTACACCTTCTACACCAAAATCAGCCGGGTCTCCTTTATCTAGGACGTTTGCGCTTAGACCAGGAACAGGTTGAATAATCAACTTAAATTGACTTGTTGGGTTCTTTGCAAGTAGAGAAGAAGCAGATGAAACGGTCTGGTTTTCATATACTTCACCAATGAGAGTCTGCTGGTTTGCAGACAAGTCAAAATTGACAGCCCAATCAGTAAATGCTCTAACTGTAGCGAAATCCTTGCCAGTACCAATAGATTTAACAAGTACTGATGACGTGCTCGGTGTTGGCGTAATAACAATAGGCGGTTTTTCAGTAATAGTTGCTGAACTGTTAGTTAACCCGCCGCCATTGGTAGTGGTGATTGTCTTAACACCGCCAGAAACACCTACGTAAGTAAATGTCGCTGATACGTTCGTGTTATCTAAAGTCACAAATGGCGGATTAAATGAACCACCATCGCCACTATCGTTTGGAATAACCTGTACAGGCGTAGAAACATATCCGTTAATAGACACCGTAAAGTTGTCACTTTGCACTCCAGCTCGAGCTCTAGTAGTTGGTGCAACTAGTGCGATTGCAGTTGCTGGGTTAGCAGAAGAATACGTCAGTGCTGACGGATTTGTCAAACTCGCATTGTTTGACAAAGTTATACTCTTAGTGCCTACAGTTGCTGGTGTATATGTAAACGTTACTGACGAAACCGAACTTGACAGCTGTACTGTAGAAGGCGTAAATGTGCCACCACCACCGTTATCGCTTGGTGTAATGGTGATTGTTGATGAAATATAACCGTTAGCAGTAACGGTGAAGTTGGTAGACGCCACCTGGTTTTGTCCGAGTGCAGGACCGGATAATGCCAAAGCTGTAGCGGGGGTTGGCATTTCATACATACCAATATCCCATGCCGTTTGGCGCGTATTACCATAAATGTCATTAGAAGTATAAGTAGCTGATAAGTTGTTACCCGTATCAATCAGGTCACTTCCCGCTTTTAAGCGGTAGTCATTAGTGGTGCTAACGAATTGATTAGCGTACGTCAGATTCAACTTGTTATGCGTGGCAGATGATCCGCCTGGGGCTTCAGAATAATCAGTCGCATTGTAATCGGAAGCTGAGAAGCTGTTAGGACTACCAGCGCGATTAATAAATCCAAAAATTGCGCAGTTTTTAGCAACACAGGTGTTAAAGTTATAGTAAACACCGATAGAACCAGAGACCGACGCAAAGTTCGAAGGCTTGACAATAGTACAGTTAATTAGGGTACCGTTCGATAGCGACACCCCTGAAGCTGGGTTACCGACGTTGTTAACGAATAGTGAAGCAATAACAGTTGCACCATTGTTAACAGAAGAACCGAAGTTAGAAACTGAACCAGGCGGCGTAGCGATCAAAATACAATTCTGTATTTTGACCCCAGTGCCAGTTACTACCATTGCTACGCTGCTCGAACCACTCGCCCATACTTGTACGCCATCCACAACGGTATAAGGCACTGTAATGTTCATGACAGTCGAGCTAGATGCGGTAGACTTAATACCTACACCGTTAGTCTGATTGTACCAAAGCGCATTATTAGCACGATTTGGATTTGTACTGAAGGACTGGCCCGCAGCACATCTAATCGTGATGAAGTGAGTCGCGTCGGTAGTTTTACCTGTTAGAGAAAATTTACCAGTAGAATCATTAAATTCTGAATCGTTATAAAGCTCACCAACATAAGAATTGCCCGATCCAACCACATCGGTTGGAATCGAGTCAATAAAAGATTGAATAGTCGAATAATCACGACTTGCTGAACCGATACTTTTGACTATAGTTGCCATGTTTTAACCTTTTAAAATTAGAAAGGACCTAGTGTTGTTGGTGGTAACCAAATAGCTTGTGGCGGCCATGCATACGTCATATCGTTATTAGTCATAGAAATTTGTGTAGGTCTTGCATTCACTTTAGCTTCTAATGCTACCATCCAGCCATCAATCATTGCGCAAATTGCATCAATATTTGCAGCCGGAATTTCAGGGAAATAATCACGACGCATATATGCATATTGCAATCTCATCGTAGTTCCGCCGCCCAACATAGACGCTTGCACGGCACCAGTTACATCAGTCATAAGTGATTCTTGACCGACCGCCGGAATCTTAGTTACCCACTCACTCCATCCACTATACAGCGTTGGATCGGCAGAGATGGAAGTACTAATCATATCAGATGTGCGGAAATTCGCATCATATCTACCGTTAGTGTAATATAAGGAACCCAAGATATCTTTATCTACGCAGTCCATCATAAAACGAAGCGCTACGTCGCATTTTGTTGAGCGAGCTCTCATCGCAGCCCAGCAACCAGTCTGACGCATTAGAAGGAACACGGTTGCCCAATATCCAATCTTATAGTCAGAGTGAGCTCTTAACCATTTCTTGCCAGCATTTGCGCCAGTACCAATTTCGACTTGCGAAATTTGACCAAAATTTCGAATGGATGCCCACATTGGGTCAGGATCATTGTTAATGATAGTAGGTACGTAAATTTGATCATAAACTGCTTCTAGCTCTGCTTGGAAGCGCTGTTCAACAGTTTCACGGTCAAGGCACATTGAATTAGTTGAAGCAACTTTCCATGCGACGATTAATTGCCAAACACGCCATGCGTGAATACGATACAGCCAGTTGCTAATCATTCCACCATTAGGTGGTGCTGAATTTAACTGCGACATAATGTGGCCCGCAAATCTAAGAGTATTACTTACCGCGTGGGCGGGGCTATTACAGAATATTGTCGCAACACCTGGTGCAATGTATGAGTGCTCATTATCTACACCCCATCCATTGTAGAAAAATTTATGTCCGTCGCGTACCGGTGCAGGCCTTGGCACATAGCCGTTAGGAACGCCCATTAAATCGACGTGTCTGGCTAATCCGCCAGGAACAAATCCGAATGCGGCGCCATTATAGTATGCGTGGCCCCACGAAATTTTACCATCACGAACAAATTCTTTTGGAAGCGGAGTAAAATTTTTGACATCTGACATGGTCAGATGGTGGCCATGATGGAAATAGCCATGGTTATAGCAGTCTAATAATGTTCTGTAAGGAACATTTCCTTTAGTGCGAGAACCTGAAGGGTTGTGGAAATATTTAACCAATGGTGTAGATACAACACCACGATCATGACGAACACCACCAGGACCAATTAACCAGTCATGGCCACTTATTGAACCTGGCTCAACATTCCATCCACTAATACGTGCCGCACATCCTTCATCACGGTGCCACGTAAGCATATCGTACAAATGCGGATCATCAAATGTATCACCCGCGTCACCTACGGGATCAAGTCCAGTAGAATCGCAGAATGCCATTGGCCATTCTGGCATCGCATGCCATTGAAGCGCAGAGTCTCGTTGGCCGCCAGTATCATTTGATGCTAAAACTGCTAGAGGAATAGCGGCATTGGTCGATGGACCTAACTTACAGATAGATGGACGGGTAAAATAGGTTGAGATTCCAGGTACATATTTGTTACCATTAGAACTATATTTTAGCTTTGCTGACTGCCAAAAGAGCCACTGGCCGCAGTGCAGGTGAGGTCTTAGAGGTAATGTTTGTGTTTTGCCCCAGTTTTGCGCTAAACGTGGATCATTAAGTGGCAAGCCATCGCGCATCTCAAAAACTTTAAGTACGTTACTATTTGAGTCAAGCACTTTAATTTTGAATGGTTTGGCAAAAGTCGTGTCTCGGCTGGCACGGAAAGAATCTGAGAATGGATACGTCGGCCATGTGCCAAAAGGCTTGTGCGCCACCACTATTTGATGGACAGGCGTGCCAGGGGAGTCAAGATTTAACCCACCATTAATAGAAAACATTGTCGCGCCAAATTCAAACTGACCATAAATGATAGTTCTTGAACTTTGGGTAATGCGCACATCACCAATTTCAGATGCGACTTCTGAATCCTGAAAAACTAAATCGTCAGCATGAACGTCTAATGGAATAGTGTCAACAGTTTTAGGATTTGCAGGATCAGTCCAATCCTCTAATCGAATATACGCGGGTGCATTTGCATTCAATGTTGGAGCGACTGGACCAGTACCAGATGGTAATGAGCGAGGAGCAGAAACAGAAACAGTTGAAAACGCCAAGCCAGTTTTTGTGGTTGGACTCTGTGACACTTTGAAATCGCAAGAACTATTAGTTAACCCAAGTGTACCTTCAATCCAGTGACCATTACCCTCAATGCGGAGAACCGATGCACCGCTACTTAAATCTGCGCCTATTTCAATAGTAGCATTAGCAATGGTACCAAATTTCACAATAGATCCGCCGGATCTAACTGGAGTGCCAGATATGCTAGCACTGTAAAATTCTACGCCCGTGTCAAAAACAGTAGTCGACGCAGAATCGGGACTACGCTTACAGCGAATTGTCAAGCCACTACCAAGCGTGTTTAGCAGAGTAATGCACCAGTCTAATTTATTTGTGGCAGCAGCCAATGCGGTCTGCAATCCTGAATCATATTTTAGCATGTTTTTTTCCTAGTTAATTAAGTACAGGAGACACACATGTGTCTCCTGTACAAGTCCTACTTTTACCAGATTAACTTAAACCATCGATGGATCGAGGAACTATCAGTGAGAAGTTAACGACTACTCCTGTGCCAGGTGCGGGGCTATCACTAAGTTCAATCATCTTACCAGAACCAGTAGGTCCGACGCTACCTTGAATTAGGCGGCTATAATTTGAACCACCCTGTAGTTCAAAGTGCCATGTACCACTATTTATATCAGCTGACACAAGTGGGTCAACAGGCTCCGGAGTCCCAGAAATTACTTTAACGTCTGTTCCATCATCAAATGCTGACATTGTGCCAGGGAATGTGAACGGCAGAACAAGAGTGGACTGTTGATAAATGTAAAGTCTATATGGCTGCATAGCTGTTACTATAGCTTGCGCTCCAGCCATCCGTTTTGACCCTAGACTTGCTGCAGCTATCGCTGCACTATATTCGTTCGTGGTAGTTGCATCCATTGAGAACGTATAGTCTTGAGGTGGCGGCAGAATATTGACAGTGACAGCTACTGTATTACTAGTAGTGTGATTTCCTGAAGAATCATACGCAATTGCAGAGAATGAAATTGTGCCATTGTCAGCATCAGTCAATGCAACAGTGCATGTAAATGGAGATGATGAATCTGACAGCAGCATAGTGTTGCCACGATAAAATTCCACATTATTAACGATGACATTATCACTAGCATTCGCTGTCAATGTAATATTTCCATCCGCAGTGACATTAGTGCTAGATGATGCAAGCGAAATAGTAGGAGGTGTAATATCAGGTCCAATATTTTCAGGGCGAATCGATGGTGTCGAAGTTGAACCAGTCGGCGGGAACGCATCTAATGTTGGATCTGGGCCAGGTACCCACGTTGGCTGTTGATTGTCAGGCCATGGTTGGTTACCGCCCGTGGAGCTATAAGTACCGCCTTTAGGAATAATACCGCGATCATTTTGATCCCATCCTTCTGGACCAATTGGTCCACCTGTATAATACAGTTCAAATGGTGATGCTATGACGCATTTATTTGGAAATGGTGTTTTAAAAACGCAATCGACAAATTTTACAGGTATATTACCATATGGCTGGTGAACAAAAGTTTCACTGAAATTACCACCAGAATCATTTTCTAATAAACAATTTCTAAAAATATATTCTTGAGGTGAGTTCGCTCCATCATTAGGGATTTCATGTCCGATACCAATTAGGTTATTTTGACTGTTTACCCCAGATGTTTTAGAGTCCATAATGAAGTAGCTATTCACTGCGTGAATAACGCCACCATCAGGAACGTCTAATTCGCGGCTACCCGCACCACGACAATAAACTCGGTCTAAGATAACAAAATCTGCTCGGGTTTTAAAATCGTGACCATACACAGAGTTTGTAAATCTAGATCTTAATACATACGCTCTATGATAGTGACTGATGTAAATGTTGTGCGATTGTCCTAGAGATGCGCCATCGGCCATACCGTTCGCATCAAATTCGCAGTCGACAATTTCCATAGTATAACCGCTCGTCACTCTATTTTGCACGGCAACGATACCGGTTAGAAGACCATTGTGGTTATCATTCAACTTTACTCGTTCCAAGCGAAGATGCGCAGTTCCTGGGTTGTTACGAACACCCGCACCACTGAAGTCAGATGTTCTAGCGCCAGTTGTCTGCAAGTCACGAATTACAATATGGCCCTGTTCAACGTCGATGATACCTTTTTGGTGCGCAAGGCGCACAGTTTCATCAACCTTAAGTTGTGGAACACCAGTTATTGATGGATCACCAGCAATAGTGGCATTAATATTGTTATCAAATGCACCAATACATTCAGACATTTGACCAGATCTAGTAACATAAATGGTGGCACCGTCTGTAGCAGCACTGGTAGCCTGACCAATAGTGTCATATCTAGTGTTGCCGATTCTAGCAATACCTGTGATAGTGTAACCATTACGATAACTGCAATAGAAGAAGCCAGAGCTTGAATAGGTCGCCTCTAGCACATCAATTGCTGAGCCAGCTGTTGATGGCGTTGGTAAAATATTATTTGGAAACTTATAATTTTTATTAAATGTTACCTTATGGCTACCTGCTATATCTTGAGCAAGGATAATCGTATAAGTTTCACCAGCAACAGGATTAACTATTAATGGTAGAACTAGATCTGATGTTAACTGAATCAGGAAAGAATTACCAAGATTCGAATCCAGCGACGTGGTAGTAACAACGGAAGAATCAGGCAATATGGTTTCCATAAAGCTAATTCCGCCACCTGAGCCACCACCTGAGGTGCCAGTGTCTCCTTTTGGTCCCTTAAGGCTAGCCAACCATTCGATGGCAGTACCAACAAATCCATTCTCAACAGCTAAATCATATGCAGATTTACCAGCTAATCCATTTCCTCCTGGTAAGCCTTGAATACCTTGAGGGCCTTGGGGGCCAATTAAACTTAAAAGCCAGTCAGATGCGGTGCCGACAAATCCGTCATTTACAGCAACTTGATAAGCAGATTCACCCGGTGGTCCAACTTCACCCTGTGGTCCATCTTGGCCATCAGGTCCATCTTGGCCATCAGCTCCATCAGCTCCATCTCGGCCTACTAAAGATGCCAACCATTGTTCAACAGTTCCTTGGAAACCATTATCCACCGCGATTTGATACGCAGATTCACCATCAACGCCATCAGTCTCGCTACCAGCACCAAGAGGTACCCACGCCGTGCCATCATTGAAATAATACAATGATTGGGCAGTGTTAAAATATAAACGACCCTTCTCGGCAGGATTAAATGCGGGTGAAGTAACAAGACGTTCGATATATGCGTTCTGAATTTCTCCAGACGCATCAGCGCTGAAAACGAGATTACCGTTCATTCTCATGCTAAAAATTCTCCTAAAGTTGTGGAGTGGAACTTAGATAGTTCTACGAGACGCAGTAGTTAATGCTTTAATTGCCGAATTAAAAGCCACTGGTTCCACTTTCAAGTTACCTAAATCGTAGTCATTGACCACTTCTTCGTCAACTAAAACAAAGTTAAAAATCCCTTTGTTGCCAATTTTTTCGATGTGATCAAGACGATAGCCTAGCACCTTGAGAGTTGCTGCAAGAACAATGTCTTGTGTCTCAATAGTTTTCTTTGACATTACCGTCTTCCTTTTTATTAAAGATTGGATATTTATGCACCTTTATCAAAAGGTGGTTAATATGGCGGCACCAGCCATTGCACTACCGAAAGTTATTGTTACGGTATCTAAGTCAGTTAGCTTAACACTACCAGGAATTACTTGTTCCCATTGATCATCATACACAACTACCGAAACTCTTCTTGTTTGTTTGTTATGATTGACAACCCATACATTTGATGCTGTGGACTGTGTATGTTCATAACCGACTGATTTAGTAGCAATATCAGCAGTAACATTGTCTACCAATGCGACAAGAGCAGTCTGAACAGTTGTTGCGCCTGATAAAGACGGAATTGCAGTAATGTCTATTTGAGAAGCAGTATGTCGGGAGCCTGTTCCCGCATAATGCTGATCTGCCGTCGTTTTTAACTGTGATAAATTGATTCCGTTAATTAGCCCGTTGACAGTTAGATTCTGTGTAGCGATAACATTGCCATCTTTATCTACTTTAAATACCGCAGGGCTCCCAAATGTTCTGCGAATTGTAAAAATATCAACGATAGGTGTAACGCCGGCGTCAGGCTCAATCCGTAGTGCAGTTGTAGAGCTCGCTGCGGGTGAAATTAAAAATGAATCCGTATCAGTAATTGTGGTATTGACAGTACTTGTTTCACCTAAAACTTCTAGATCACTGGTAATTGTGACCTTACCAGTCTCAGCGTCGATATAAAATACGGGGCTGTTATCAGCATCATTAATTGCGAAATTTTTTCCAACTTGTAATTGGAATGCAACAGGTCTATATTTCGCATTCTCGGTGTAAAGTTTCTGAAATGTAATACCTTCTTCGCCAGGAAGCGCAGCGCTGGCGTCTGACAACGCAACACTTTTTCCACCAACTGAGAATATTGGACCAAATACTCCTGATGCATTAATAAGAGCCCCATCTGGTAGTCTAGCAAAAACGCCCTCGTCATCTAGATAAATTGGTTTAAGTATTAAATCTGACATCACAGCCTCACAGGTGGTAAGATATTAAGATAGATAGAATCCACATCATAAACGAAACCTACTTGCTGAGAAATACCTACTGCTGGTGGGGTCAGTGTTAATTGTCCAGTTGACGAATTAAATACAGGTTTTCCTATAGAAGTCGATGACCAATTCCACTGATCATTTCTAACTGTGCCGTTAGAAATGAGTTGCCCGGTTTCATTTTCATTCAAATTACTAATTGTCAGGCCAGCAATAAAGTGATTTCTATTAAGACTTGACGCTAATTTAAGTCTACGATTTTCGTCAAAAACTACAGGCGAGAATTTAGGAATCTTTTCTCCAGCTTGCGCGAAAACTACGGCTGCGTCAAACTTAATATTTTGTCCACCAGTCTGTTGAACAATTAATTGGGTTTCAGTTGTTGCAAACGTTCCATCAGATTGACGTAACGGTTTAGTGTTGGCGCCCAATAAGATATTTCCTGCTTCAAAAGCGCCAGAAATATCAACTTGTGTGCCGAGCACTGATGGCGTAAAAGGAACTATAGTGCCAGTGGAAGAATAAACCCCCGCAAACACGCGAATCTTGTCAAGCCAATATCCATCTCCGTCAGTGCGGCGAACCTTCATAACATTTCGGCTCAAATCAAACCAATGTTGATCTTCTAACGCGTTGACAGGCTCGGTAGCTGAAACAATAAGAGGGGTTGTAGTCCAACCCCTGCGAATAGCACCGGTCCCTAAATCGATATCCCAGTAAAGATATTGAGTACCAGAACTATTGAGCGGCCCATTGTTAATATCTTTAGCCGCACCTAAAATCTGCGAAGCTCCACCTCCCCATGCAGAAGGGATGTTCTTGGTTTCTTCAATTAAATAATTTGCCCCATAATGAGCAAATGCAATAATCGTTGGCTCTTGTTGAGAAGCAAAAAAATCAACAGTAGTTCCATTACCACTAGGTTGAATAAACAGTAATGTCGGGGAACTTGATGGACCCCCAGATGATACTGTTGTTTTGCAACGAACAATGCCCTGTCTAAAAGAGATTTTCACTCTTCCTCCTGAATTGTAAATTACGAAACGCTAATCGTCAAGGTGTATGTGATTACTAATTCTCTATTTTGAGTTTTTAGAATCGGCGAAAATATAATATGAGTTAGAAGACGATTATCAGCAGAGAATAGACCAAGTTCGTCAAATGCAAATTGCGCTTCTGGATTTGGATTTGGCGGTGAATCGGAAATATCTTGACCGGCGGGTTCACCTGAAGCAATCGTTGCCGTACAAATAACAATAGTAGTCGTGTCAGTTGGGCTTTCTTGATAGGTCACTGAATTTTCTGACGGGGTACCAGCTTGTGCCTCATCCACAATTTCAAAATATGTGGCATTATAAAGATCGGCTCCACTGCCAGTAACATTTGGAGCCTGATACGTAATCCTGTTCATACTGTCAATAGACGAACCGCCATTACCCAACTTAATTTTGTAAATTTGGTGGTTCGCATTATTGGCAAGACCTCTTGCTATCGCAATGGCCATATTTTTGTTGTGAACAGCATTAAACTTGTCTAGGAGTACCTCACCAGAAGTAGCGTCCTTAATCTGAACGTGTCCTTTAATGTGAGTGTTGACGATGGCTGCGGTCATTATTTCTCCGTTAATATGGTTATGTAGCCAAAATAAAATCTATGGCATATTTATGGTTTGTTTAAAATTACGTCAGAGTCAGTACAAAGGGACCAGTATTTTCTGGGACAGAAAATGTGAAACTTGCGAGAGTGGCGCCTGAAACAGGTGTATACATTGCAGTAGGCGTAACAGCAAACGCTGGATTTCCACTGTCTGGATAAATGACCACAGTAGGAGTTGATCCTTTGTTATGAGTAACAACATAT
>Ga0170475_124866329_pt1 | contig 13446 bp, 13 predicted proteins | sample Soicark_Litter_5_FD_111474 | JGI IMG/M metagenome (GOLD analysis project Ga0170475, IMG submission 111474) | Avena fatua rhizosphere microbial communities from Hopland, California, USA. Combined Assembly of 48 SPs | reverse complement strand
CGGCACTGCTGGTCTTCGGTGGGATATGCTGCTTGTCTGCGGCCGTGAGGGTGAAGAACTTTGTGAGATCATCGGGTGGGATATCCGCGGGAAGCGAACTCAATCGTTCCCGCTCTGCCTCTGAAAGAAACACGACTGCCATACTACTATTGTATATAACGACGACCTGTTATGGGATATGTATTTGCACTTGAAAACCAAGAGGGTAGTTTTATCCTCTTTTCTGAAGTATCCAAGCTAGGCTAATTTACTACAAGCTCTCTCGGAAGGAATTATACAGACTTTGAGTTGAGCACTACGCCGTAAAAATATTCTTGTGCGACGTGAAAGACTACGGCGCTGATAGCACTATGAGATGGGTGGGATGGAAGATCGTTGTTTTTTTCTGAGTTACTACGGAAAGGCCCATATGTACCGTCTGCGTTTTGCCTTTCCGATACGAAACTCGTATCGTACTGATATTCCTCGAAAAGTGGCCTTAAACTGCCAAGGCAGTGCTAGCGCGTCCTCGCTCATCAACATGCCGAGAGCATTCCCTCAGTTACGTTTGAGGGCAAGCACCGCGATGTCATCGGACTGGGGCGCGCCGGCTTCATGGGCCCTGACGGATGAAATAATCGCTGCAACTGTGTTTTCGACCGCGCAGCCCCTCAGCCGCGTCAGCGTTTCCTGCAGGCGGCCTTCGGAATACAGCTCCCGCTGGGAATTCATCGCCTCCGTCACGCCATCCGTATACATCACGATCATGTCTCCCGGATTGAGGCGGACCGTCTCATCGCGATACTCTGCCTCGGGCATCACGCCCAGCACCAAGCCGTCGGGCAGCGTCAGGAACCTACATTCGCCACCGGCGGCCAGAATCAGCGGGGGATTATGACCCGCGTTGGAGAAGGCCAGCTCGCCGGTTCTCACGTTCAGAATGCCGATGAACAGCGTAACGAACATGAAGTTCTCATTGTCTTCCGACAGCGTCGCGTTCACCTGTTGCAGAATCTCGCCGGGGGTGATTGTGGGTTGCGCGCTCGCGCGTTTCATGAGCGTCATGGTCATGGCCATAATCAACGAGGCCGGGACGCCCTTATCGGACACGTCGCCGATATAAAAGATCAGCCGGGCGTCGTCCAGAAGACCGAAGTCGTAAAGGTCTCCGCCGACCTCTCTTGCCGTCTTGATGGTCGCAAAAAGCGAAAAATCGCTCCTGTCTGGGAACGGGGGAAATATCTTCTTGAGGAAGCTCATCTGGATGTCGTGGGCAACCCGCAGCTCGCTCTCGAAACGCTCCTTCTCGGCAGTGGTTGTCTTGAGGTCCCTGATATAAGTCTTAAGGTCGCCAGCCATTTTGTTGAATGCGTCGGCCAGTTCTTCGATCTCGTCGTGGGTCCTGACATTCAGGCGGTAGTCCAGGTCGCCGCTGCCGATACGCATTACGCCCGCCTCAAGCATCCGGATGGGGCCGGTAATCCCGTTGCACATTTGGCTGGCCACGCCTATGACTAGGATGACCATAAAAGCGCCGATGCCCAGCAAAAGTGCGGCCAAGACGAACATTCTTTTTCCGATAGGACCGTCGACTTGGGTGATCTCCGCTTCTCGCATGGAGAAGCCCAGGCTCCAGAACGATTTGTTGTCGGGCGAGTAGATCGGAGCATAGAACACGTCAGTCGCGGCACTGGCGTCGTAATCGTGGCCAACATTGCCGGCAATCATTTTCGCCCGCACGGGGCCGCCGGCCGCCGGAATGAACATATCCGTCCTCTCCTGGTCGACGAGTTCGCCTTTGTCGTTCAACAGAAAGGCATAACCCTCGACCTCTTGGGAGTTATGAATGATCGTAGTTCGGATGGATTCCATACTGATGTTCAAACCGACCACACCCCACAGGCGTCCTTCCGGATCAAGTACTGCTCGGGAGCAGGTCAGGACGTCGACATCGTAGATGTTCAGTTGGCCGTTGACCTCTCTTATTTCATAATTATTTCTGTTCCTATCCTGTAGTGACCACCTGCCTTCGTCGCCTATTGATGAGATCTGGCTGTTTGCGATAAGGCTGATCTGCTGCCGCGCGAATTCCTGTGTCAGGCTCGGGGAAACCTTGTCGCCGATCTGGCTCCTGAGTTCCTTTCCGAGCGAGAACACATATTTGCCTGCAGCCCATTGGGGGTATTTGGTCCACACCACGTCATCTCGGCCGATCGCGCTGCGATACCATGGGCGAATCCTCGGATCGTAGGCTAAGTAGACGGCAAGACCGGTTTTATCTCGTCGCAAGGAAAATACCTGTTCCCTCTCAATGTCCGAAACCACCCACTGATTGTCCGAATCGATAGTTGTAACCGTGGCATGCGGGGACAGAGCCACGCCATTTTGGTTAAATGCCTTCGACAGCGGCGCGGGAATCGTGGCCCCTTCGTTCGACGGCGGCTGAAGCGCCGGGTCGAGGGTGAAAACCAACCTATACTGCGAGTCATCGTCCCATGGATGCTGCCGGAAAACGCCGGATTGCGTGCCGAGGTGAATATACTTCAGGTTCGGATCGCTTTTCGCGATAAGGTCGAACAGGGCGTCCAGATTGCTGGTCAGGTCCAATACGGGTTGGGCGGCAGCCATGGAAAGGCTGGGCGCCAGTACGAATTTGGTGGCGGCGGCGACATCTTCTTTGGTGGCGGCGGCGACATCTTCCGGTTTCTCGCTTGCGGAATAGGATCTGGTGTGACCGAAGGCGCCAGGGTGACGCAGGAGCGCCTGAGCGAAAAAGGCGGCCGTCCGCGTCTCCACTTCAACCTTATCGAGCATGGCGCGGGCAATGTTCGCCTGATTGTTGGTCAGCCGGCCTATATCCGCCTGGACATGTTGTATAAGCGTCGCTTTGATGTCCTCCCGCGCATCCATCATGACGAAGCGCGTGATCGCCACAAACAGGATCAGCGGCAACAGCGATAGCACGAGCAACGCGACCAGAATCTTGGTCTTGATTGATCGGCGTTTGCTCTTTAGTTGAGAAGGTAGGACTCGCGCGACGTCAGTCACCGCGAGTCCTGACCTCGAAGACATTGACATTGCTGCCGTCCTTGCGGCTGTAGTCAAAACGGTCCACCCCTTGGATCGCGAGAAAGATTCCGAGGCCGCCGATTTTCCGCTTTTCCAAAGGCTTTGCGAGATCCTCCGCCTCCGGCATTTGCATCGTGCGTGGATCGAACGCCGTCGCCTGGTCCTTCAGCGTGATAACCAACGCATCGTCGCTCATCTCGCTGCCAATCGAAATGACGGCCGACGCGTCGGCGTCCTTGTATCCGTGCAGTATGATGTTGGTGGCGATTTCATCCACCGCCAGTTGCAACTGATAGGCCCTGGCCTCTTCGATTCCGGCTCTGTCAGCGGCTTCCTTCACGTAGCGACGGATCTCTGCAAGGGAGTCCAGCACCGCTGGCAGCGAGCGATTGTCCACGACAAGGACAGCTATTCAGTCGGTGTGTAGGTGTCTTGCAGGTGGACACTGTGGTGGAATCCGCTCATTGTCAGCGTGTTCAGCACCGGCCCGTGGCTGCCGATCACGTAAAGTGATACACTGACCCCCATCTTTTGCCGCGCGAAGATCAGCACTCGCAAGCCCGCGCTGGCCATGAATTCAAGCTCGCCCATTAGAAACACCAGCCGCTTTGGCTTCGCCTCGGCCACTTTCTCGACTGCCTCCCTGAACTGCGGCGCTGCACCCGCGCCCAGTTCCCCCGACAACTTGATGATGGCCTCGTCGGGGCTTTGCGCGACCGAAATATCCAGTGCCATGTCTGTCTCCCTTTCGTAACAAGTAACGGTTATGGAACAATCCTCGCCTCGGCCTTCGTCTTGCGACGCGCCGCATGCCCGATTATTACGCTGCGGATCGGCCTACCAGGATCACGACTGAACGCCCGCCCACTAGGCAGCCGGCCTGATCGGGAACTTCCGGCTCTCTGCCGGGGTCGAAGGCGTCCTCCGGGGATGGCATGCCGGTGTTGGCGAAGACGCGCCATCGGGTCCTGTCCGGCAAGCGAGGCAATTCGAACGGCAGCGCCTCCCAGTACATGTTCATTGCGACATAGATGAAATCGTCCGTGGCGGTGCCATCCCTGGCGTAATTTCCGCACAGCATGAAGGCGAGCACCCTGCCGCCCCAATCCGGCTGCCAGGCCTGGGTGCCGTGCCACGAAATATCGCTGTATCCGTAGCCCGCGGGGTCGGCATGGCGTAGATAGTTCCTGCCGCGAAGCACGGGATGCGCCCGGCGGAACGCGACCATGTTCCTAACGAACCGGTAGTAGTCTCGGTTGGGTTCCCGCAGCGACCAGTCCAACCAGTTGATCTCGGTGTCCAGGCAATAGGTGTTGTTGTTGCCGAGCTTACTCTGGCCGAATTCGTCGCCCATCAGAATCATGGGGACCCCCTGGCTGACCAGTAGCATGGCCATGGCGTTCTTCATTTGGCGCTGGCGCAAGGCCAGGACGCCGGCGTCCTCCGTCGGGCCTTCCCAGCCGCAATTCCAACTGATGTTGTCGTTGGTGCCGTCCCGGTTGTCCTCGCCGTTGGCCTCGTTGTGCTTGCCGTTGTAGGAAACAAGGTCGGCCAGATTGAAGCCGTCATGGCAGGTGACGAAGTTGATCGATGCCGTCGGCCCCCGCCCATGGTACGACTGTGGCGAGCCCAGAATCGCCTGGCTCATGGCTCCGGTTTCGCCCGGGTCGCCTTTGAGAAACCGGCGCAAGGTATCGCGATACTTGCCGTTCCATTCCGCCCACCGCCCGTAAGCCGGGAAAGACCCGACCTGGTATAGGCCGCCCGCATCCCATGCCTCGGCGATTAGCTTGCACTTCCCCAGTATGGGATCGAAAGCCAGCGCCTCGAGAAGGGGCGGGTTGGCCATTGGAGCCCCCCACGGGTCCCGGCTGAGAACGGACGCCAGATCGAAGCGAAAACCATCGATATGGTATTCTGACACCCAGTAGCGCAGCGCGTCGAGCACCATGTCGCGCACGATCGGGTTGTTGCAGTTGAGCGTGTTTCCGGTACCGCTGAAATTATAGTAATATCCCTCCGGCGTCAGCATGTAATAGGTGGCGTTGTCGATGCCGCGGTAGGAGATAGTGGGCCCCTGCTCGTTGCCCTCGGCAGTGTGGTTGAACACGACGTCAAGGATAACCTCTATGCCGTTTCTGTGTAGCTCCTTCACTACGCTCTTGAACTCGTCTGCTACCATGGTGCCGTCGTGCATCCGGCCCGTGGAGGCGTACCCAGCCTTGAGGCTGTAAAAGCCGACGGTGCTGTAGCCCCAGTAGTTCATTTTGCCCCAGCGAGCGTGCTCCTCGTCCCAGCGGCTGTTTTCGAACTCATCAAACTCGTAGATCGGCATGAGTTCGACGCAGTTGACGCCCAGCTCCTTCAAGTAGGGGATCTTCTCCCGCATGGCGGAGAAGGTTCCGGCCTCTGCGGCGTTGAGCCCAGATGACGGATGGCGGGTGAAGCCACGCACATGCATCTCGTAGATGACCAGATCTTCGAGCGGAATCTCCAGCGGACGCTCACCCTCCCAGTCGTAATCGTCGCAGACGATCCGCGAACGGTGTTGGAACCTCGCGTTCCAGTCCGGTGCCTGTCCCCAAACGTCCCGGCCGCCGATGGCGCGGGCATAGGGGTCCAGTAATACGGTCGCAGGGTCGAAACGGTGAATGACCGGCTTCCCCGGCTGGGCATGGGGAAGGCCGTTGTCCATGCGAAAGCCGTACTCGATGGCTTCATCGTCCAGGCCCAGCACGGTCATGGTGAAGACATTGCCGATGCGGAACTCCCCCCAGACCGGCTCCCTGGTGTACGCCTTGGCGAACATCCCACGGAAGGGAATCTCGACCAGCGGCTCCGCCGCGCCTTTCTTGAATATCACCAGGACGCAATAGTCGGCGTGGCGTGAGAACACCGAGAAATTGACTCCGCCCGGAACCAGGGAGGCGCCGAACGGATAGGGCTTGCCGGGGCGTATCTTGTAGCCCTGGTATTCGTGGGTGGGATCGACATCGATACGTTGCACGTTTTAGCCCAACCGAGAAATGGCGTCCTGCACACTATCGCCGACCACGAAAAACGCCAGGAACCCCGTGGCGGACATACTGCCGAGGATGTCCTTGTTGACGGCCGCAAGCACGATCTTCGCGTCCTTGGACTCCGCCTTCCGGTGGATCAGCAGCATCGAGCGCAAACCGACGCTCGACATGAAGGCGACCCGTTCCAGATTCAGGACAAGGCGGGCCTTCGGCTTGATCAGGTTGAGCACCGCGTCGTGAAATTCCGACGCGGTCTTGCCGTCTATGTCGCCCACCGGTTCGATGAAGACGATTCCGCCGTCCTCGCGTATGTCGACTTGCATCACGGCCTTTCTTGCGGTTGCAGCAGGACCTTCACTTGGACGCGCTGGTCGGTCGGAGGCAGGTTGACCGTCATGCGTTTGGGATCGAAGTCGCCGTGCGGTTCGCCGTCTACCCACACCTTCTCCAGCCGCACACGGCCCGGCGGCAGGAGATCCGGCGCCACCCGCAGAATATTGTCCTTGAACCCTTCCGGGATCGGCTTGAAGTAGAGCTCGAGCGGCTGCTGGGTGATAAGCAGGTTGGTGTAGACCTGCGCGAGGTAGCATAGCTCGAAAGAGTGGTAGCCGCTCATCGAGTGGCTGCCTTTCAGGCGCTCGGTGCCCATCATGTAGGGCACGCCATTCGCCAGCACGTTGAAGTAAACCGCCCCCTCGTCGTGGTCGAGGAAGAAGGCGTTGTAGAACGCCAACGACTCCCGCGCGAGCTTCAGGTAATCCTCGGTGCCGAGCACGCCGCGCAGGATCAGGAACGCAAGGATGCCCTGCTCCTGCTGCCACCAGGCCTTGCGGTCGTGGAAGGCGAACCGGTGCTTTTCCTCGTTCGGTCCCAACTTGCGCTCCATCACGTCGTACCAGCCTCCGCGCTGCGGGTCGCCGCCGATGGGCGGCATCAGCTCGGCGATCTTGCGCGCGAAAGCTTCATACTCCGGCTTCGGCTTTTCGCCGTACATGCGCATCAGGTTCCATGCGATCTTGAGGTTGTGGCCGATCACGCCGCGGTTCTGCTGCCACATGTGAGTGTAGTCGTGGCTCCAGTCCTCGAAGAACTTCTCCTGGACGAAGGGGCTGTGGTCATAGTCCGGGAAGTGCTTGGCGATGGTGTCGAAGGTGGACTCGAGCATCCGGCCGTAGCGCTCCTCGCCGGTGGCGAGATAAAGGTTGACCAGATAGGCTGGCGCGTGGTCGCCCACCGAGTTCCAGTTCTTCTTGGCCCGGTTCGCGCCTAGAGCTTGGCTGCGCGGATCCAGGGTGATCGGATCGAGGTGGGAGAAATACCCCCCAAGCTCCTTATCCAGGAAGAAGCGGTCGAACAGGTCGAGCGTCATTTCAGCGTCCTTGAGGATTCGAGGATCGCCGCTGAGGCGGTACGTCTGGATCGGACCGGCCAGAGCATAGATCTGCTCATACGCCGGGATGGCGTCGAAGTCGTCGCCGAATTCCGATGCGAAGATCTTCGTCTCCCGCCGGCCGGCCACGTCGATACCATGATACCAGTAGACGATTTTTTCGTCGAGGTCGTAGAACCGCATGTGCTCGCGCAGATATTCGGTGCCTTTTTCCGCTCCCTCCAGGAAGCGATCGTCGCCGGTCAACATGTAGGCGGTGGCGAATCCGTAGACCAAGCGCGAGATGGTGTCGGTTTCCTGGCGATAATTGTCCTTGTCCTTTTCTCCGGTTACCTTGATGATGGTGCGGTAGTCGTCATAGTTGATTTGCTTTCCCCCGAACTGGGCGCGCAGATAGAACTCGCCGAGCGCCCGGATCTGCCTCACCCACCAGTCACGCTTCTCGAAGCCGTATTCGTCGGGTCTGGCCCCGGGAAACACCAAATATTGCGCCACGAAGTTGAAGCCGCCGCCTTCATTGTAGAAGGTGCCGTAGACATGCAGGAATCGCCCGGGCGACAGCATGCCGCGCATCTGGTCCGTACACCACTGGCGCGGTTCGTTCAGGTTGTTCGCAATCCAGGCATATGAGTTGGGGCCGAACTTGGCGACGAACTCCCTGTTATCGGAAGTCCTGATGCGGAAGCTGTCGACGTTTTTGTCATAATCCACCACATAGCCGGCGATGGTGTCGGAGAATGAGAAGTTGATCGCATCCATTTTCACCCCTTGTCCCTGTATCTAAGCCAATTCCTGATGAGGTCGCGGTTTGCGATAGTGACCTGCTTAGGGCCAACCCGCGAGACTAAAGACTAAGGTCACTACCCGATTTCCCTCAGCGTTTGCGGCAGTGCAGGTATAAGATCCAAGGGATCCGCCTTTACCCCATCTCTTACACCGGGGTCCTGCTGCAGGTTGACGGCTAACGCGCCGCGAGCATTTCGATGAGCGTGTGCGCGAACAGGTGGCAGTGACCGCCGGTTCGCGCCGTCACCAGATCGTCGTCGACCACGACATCTTCGTCGGTGTAGATGGCGCCCATGTTGATCACGTCGCCGTGCAGGTTGTTATGACAGACGACGGGGCGATGGCGGATCAGTTCCGGCGCCGGGGCCACTAGCCACAGGCCGTGACAGATAATGCCTTTGAGGATTCTCTTCTCGGCAAAGGCACGCTTCAGAAATGCCGTCGCGGGCGGGAGCTTGTTGACATCTTCCGAGTATCGCAGGCGGTCGGAGACCATCGCGGATGGCACTATGATGGCTGAATAGCTCCTGAGCGTTGCGTCATCCATGCCCTCGAAGCTCTCGTGACACTCGAACGGTGCGTGATATTCGTGCCCTCGAAAGGTAATCGAAGGCTGTCCCCACAATCGGGTCAGGAAGTGCAGCTCCGCCCCGTCCTCCAGGAAGCGGTAGTGATAGTACCAAATCTCATGCTCGTAAAAGTCGCTCTCGATCAGAATGCCGATCTTCTTGCCGGGAATCCGCATGGCTACCTCCGCCGTGGGCTATGATGCGCAGACCTCGCTCATCGAGAGGCCAAGACCTCGACGATTTTATTGCTGTAGGCGATCGAAGACTCGACCGAGGTGGCGGTGAGGAACGGCCAGTCGAACACCACGCAAGGGTTGTCGCGGCTTGTCTTTGGATCGGCAATGACCTGCCCCTGGGGGCCGACCGCGTCGGTCATGATGTCCTGGATCGGCAGCAAGAAGCCTGGGGTGATGACGTTGGTAGCAGGGTTGTCCGCGGTCGGCTGGTACAAATCATAGGTCAGGGCGGCGGTGAAATCCCATTCTCGGGGATGCGCGGTAACCTTCTTGCCCCAGACCACGCTGTGGTATTCGTTCGCAGGATCGCGGGTGAAGGCAAGGCAGGCCACTGAGAAGCACATGGCAGCGACCAGTTTATCCTGGGTGATCGCCTCACGGATCAGGCGATGGATCGCGCCGTTGTTGGTCATGTCGAGGTCGGTGCCAGGGCCGCCGGCCATCACAAGCGCGTCGTAATCGGTCATCTTGGCATCATCGATCTTGATCGGTTGGTCGAGCTCGCCATTGGTCAGCAGCTCCTTGACCCGCACGCAGACCTCCGGCGGGTTGACGCGGTAGTTTTGGATCGGATCGACGAATTCCGGGTCGACGCTGATGGCGAAGGGCAGTGGCTTCAGCCCGCGCGGCGTCGCGACGGTTGTTTCATGCCCGGCTTTGCGCAGAGCATCCCAAGCCGCCTGCAACTCCTCACCCCAAAAACCCCAGTTCGACGCAATGATCAGAACCTTCTTTGGCGCCATCACTCTCTCCTTCTGCTGCGGGCGCCTATTTCGCGCCCCTCACAGCTTTGTAATAATTCCGGATTAGACCGCACGACGGGAGAAATGGGGGCGGCAGCCACGCCTAACAGGCCTCGTAATCGACCACGATCCAGTTGTCACGCAACGGACCGATCAACTCGCCCACCGCTTTGTGCGCTGGATGCCTAAGGAAAGCGTCGAAATCAGCGCTGCTATCCAGTTCGACCGTCACTATGAGATCGTAGGCGTTGTCCACGCGAGCAAAGTTATGCCCTACCTCAACTCGCTGTACCACCGGTATCTGCTCTTTTAACGCATAGAGCGCTCGGGTGCAGATCTCAATGTTCTCCTTCTTTGTCCGCCCGGCCGCTTCAACCTTCATCCGGTACATCAACACGTGCTTGATCATTGCCGAACTGCCATTAGGCGCAGCGGATCTTCCGTAGCCAGTCAGTGGCCACGCGAATGAAGGTATCCACGTCCATGCCGACGGCCACGAAACGGTGACCTTCTTGAATCCTCTGGTTGCATTGCTCGGGCGACATGGCGAGGATCCCGCAATGCACGTTGCGGCGTTTGCACGCCTCCTTGACCTTTTGCTGCGCTCTCTCGATGTTCGGGTGATCCGTGTGTCCTAGCATTCCCATGCTGCCGGAGAGATCCATCGTGCCCAGGAAGATCGCCTCGACACCGTCGACAGCGAGGATCGCGTCGATATTGTTCACCGCCTCGATGTGCTCGATCTGTGGAATGACCATGATCTCCTGATTGGCCGTGCCGTAGTAGGTGGCTATCGAGGCCTCGCCGAAGCCCTGCGCCCGGCCGATCCCGGCCCCACGCACGCCAGCTGGAGGATAGCGGCAGTACCGCATTGCACGCTCTGTCTCCTCGGCGCTGTTGACCAAGGGCACAATGATGGCATGCGGACCCAGGTCGAGCACGCGCTTGATCCATACCTCGTCATTACCCGGCACGCGCACAACGACTGTCGTATCGTAACCGCTGACTGCCTGGATCATGGTCTGCAGCGTCTCCAGGCTGACTGAGGTATGCTCCAGGTCGAACCAGATCCAATCATAGCCGGCGATGGCGAACAACTCAGCGACGACCGGACTGCCGATGGTGACGACCGTGCCGACGCAGGTCCTTCCTTCAGCCAGCGCGTGCTTAAGTCTGTTCCTCATGCTTAAGCCCCTCGTTGAACTTACCGAAAATGCCCTGCGGCGGATGATCTACGAAGAGGCGACCATTGGAGGCCGCGTCGCTCAGCGAATAGCCTGCGAAGAACACGTATATGCGGTCCATCGGGACCTTGGTCTGCTCAGAGAAGGCGCGCGTGAAGATCTCCGCAAGGACTCTCTTCTGGTCGTCGGTCAGTTCCAAGCTGTTGACAATGATCGCTGGCATAGCGGCCTACCACTATCTGTAATGAGCTTCAACGTCGCGAATAGGACTGAACACGTCGATCGCCTCGGTGTCGCCTATGGCCAAAAAGCGATGTGGGACATCGGAGGGGATGAAGTATGAATCTCCGGCCTTGAGGGTGTAAGTCTCGCCGCCGATCTCGATCGTGAAACCGCCGGCGATGACATAGCCGAACTGCTCCTGCGGGTGATGATGCCGCGCCACCTCGCCGCCGTCTGGAATGTTCCAATGGACGACATTGAGGTTCTGCACATGCCCCAGGCTTTGCAATAGAATGCCATTCTCCAGACGTCGCTTCGCAAGTCGCTCGTGGAAATTCAGGAACTGCTCGTACTTGGCCATGGAGCGGGTCCTCCTCTTGTATCGAGGGAATTCAGACGAAATGGTAAGGCGGGTAGACGTCTGGATCGAGCTCGACATCGATAAGGACCGGCTCCCGTGACTGGATGGCTTCAGTGAAAGTCGGCGCGAAGTGATCGAGATGCTCGACGCGGTAGCCCCGACCGCCGCAGGCCCTCGCGTAGGCGACATAGTCGGGGCTCGGGAACTCCGTGAATGCATGGTCGCCGAAATGCTTTTCCTGGAATTGCTTGATGACGTTAAAACCGCCGTTATTGAAAATGACCCACACGACCGGGATGCGGTACTGAACGGCGGTCATGAACTCGAAGCCAGCCATAAGGTAAGCGCCATCGCCGACGCCGGCCACGACGGTCCGCTCAGGGTTCGCGGCTTTCACGCCGATGGCGCCGTTGACGTTGCTGGCCATTGGTCCGAAGCTGCCCGGGTTCTGGTAGACTTGACCATTGGTCAGGTGGAGATAGCAGTTCAGCCACAACATATGGCCGCCAGCGTCGCCCATGATGACGCTTCCGGGCGGCAGCAGACGTGAGATCTCACGCACCAGCAACGCCGGGTGGATCTTGCTTCCCGCATAGGATATCTGTTGGTCGACGTAGCGGCGCTTGTGCAGGGTCTTCCGCGCAACTGTGCGGACCTGCTGAGACAGAGCGCGGTCGAGCGCCTGCAGAGCCTCCTTCACATCGCTAACCAGCCCGTAGGCGGTGGGGTAGACTTTTCCAATTTCCTCGGGATCTATGTTGACGTGGAGCAAGGCTTTACCTTCGAACAAGTCCTCCTTGAAGTCGAAGGTAGCATTCTGGGCGAAGGAGTTCCCGAGAGCAAGAACCGCTTTCGCGCGGGCAAACTGCTGCTCACCTGCCGGATCGCCAGATGTCCCTAGTCCGCCCAGCGCGAGCGGATGGTCTTCGGGTAATACGCCCTTGGCGTCCATCGTAGCGGCAAACGGAATCTGATACTTCTCGATGAAATTCAGGAGATCCTTTTCCGCGTGGCTGCGAATAGCGCCATAGCCGATAAGGGCCATGACCTCCTCGCCCCCATTGAGAGCCTCGGCGAGGACGGTCGCCAGCTTCGCAGCCTGAGCCTCGTTGGGCGTCGTCGGAGCGACCCCGACGTCGATCAGCCTGAGGTTCGGAGCCTCCTGCACGATCACATCGGTTGGCATGTGGATGTGCACAGGACCAGGTCTGCCGGCGAAGGCCAGATTCACGGCCTCCTCCAGCATGTCCATGGCCTGCGCCGGGTCATCGACGAGGAAGGTCTTCTTCGTGGTAGCGGCAAAAATCGCAGGCGAATCGGGCGTGCGATGCAGGCCGGTAGCCTCGTTAAGCCCTCCCTTGCCGCGGTGGCTCTTCGGCACGTAACCAGAGATGGCCAACACTGGCAGCGAGTCCGATAACGCGACCGCCAGCCCCGACAGTAGGTTGAACTCGCCGGGACCGGCCGTCGACACGCACACCCCGAGATTGTCGCTGAACATGGCGTAGCCGCAGGCCATGAACGAGGCGCCTTGTTCGTTCTTTGTGATGATCGTCTTGATCTTCTGGGAACGCTTCAGCTCCAGGAGCATCGCCGCGTTTGCCTCGCCGGCTCCGCCGAAGATGTGGTCGACTCCGATGTGCTCTAGATTCCGGACGATGGCAGAACCGACGTTCATCGCGCGCTTCCCTTGAACCGGCGGCGGGGCAGCCTCACCGCCAAAACTATGTGACCGAAGGCGCTGATATCCACGTCATTCCTAACGGGAAACTACTTGCCGACGGCTTCAGCAGCCTACCTCACTTCCGCCGCTCCGCCCGCCCCCCCAGTTTCATGCAGGGTGGGTCGGCGCGCCGGCTGGTGGGTAACTATGGAGAACGAGGGGTG
>Ga0170475_111883196_pt1 | contig 13446 bp, 10 predicted proteins | sample Soicark_Litter_5_FD_111474 | JGI IMG/M metagenome (GOLD analysis project Ga0170475, IMG submission 111474) | Avena fatua rhizosphere microbial communities from Hopland, California, USA. Combined Assembly of 48 SPs | reverse complement strand
GCTCGCCGACGGAATCTTCGTACACACACAGAAGATGCGAGCAGAATTGATTTCCGAGTTCGGTGTCCGTCCCGAGGCAGTCACGGTGATCCCGTTTGGTATCAATAACGCCGCTGTTCACACCGCGTTGACTTCTGCTGAGGCAAAGCGAAAGCTGCACATCGGGGCGTCTGAACGCACAGTTTTGTTCTTTGGCCGTATACAACCCTACAAGGGTTTGGAATATCTCGTCGAAGCATTCGAGTCTTTGTCGGCTGCTGAGGCCGGTCCGCAGTTCCGATTAATTATCGCCGGCGCACCGAAGAAGGAGCACGAGGCGTACTGGCTCGATCTGCGTCACAGAATCGAAAGGGGAGCGCTCCGCGACAGGGTGCTGTTAGCCATCCGGTACATCTCGGACGAGGAAACAGAAGTCTATTTCAAGGCGGCCGACGCGCTAGTGCTGCCGTACACAGACATCTATCAGAGCGGGGTCCTCAGCCTCGGATACAGCTTCGGACTGCCCATAATCGCTACGGACGTCGGGGTCTTTCGCGAAGAGATCATCGAAGGTGAGACCGGCTTGATTTGCAAGCCAGCCGATCCGGCCGATTTGGCGTTCGCCATCAAGCGATATTTTGCATCGTCAATGTACGCGGATCTGAACAACATCCGTACGAAAATCCAAGCTTATGCCTTACAGCGGTACTCTTGGAACCTCGTTGCCGATATAACTCTGCGTACATACCAACAAATACGGCGCTAACTGGCAGCCGCAAGCAGGAGCCTCCGTTGAAGCCACTCGTGTCGATTCTGATTCCCGCGTTTAATGCTGAAGCGTGGATTGCGGACACTCTGCGATCCGCAATTGCTCAGACCTGGGAGAGAAAGGAAATCATTGTCGTTGATGATGGGTCCACCGACCACACTCTGGCCGTTGCCACATCATTTGAACGACAGGGAGTCCGGGTATTTACACAGCCCAACGCAGGAGCCGCCGCGGCACGTAACGAAGCCTATCGCCAAAGCCGAGGAGACTACATTCAATGGCTGGATGCTGACGATCTTTTGGCGCCGGACAAGATCAGCCTCCAGTTATCCACGCAACGCGGCTCCCGATCTTTGTTGTCGTCCGAATGGGGCGAATTCTTGTACCGATACGATCACGCTCGCTTTGTTCCGTCCGCATTGTGGTGTGATCTATCGCCGACCGAATGGCTCGTCAGAAAACTTGCGTACAACGCGCACATGCAGACCGCCACGTGGCTAGTCAGCCGCGAGTTAACCGATGCGGCCGGATCATGGAACACACAGTTGTCGGTTGATGACGATGGGGAATACTTCTGTCGCGTATTGATGGCAAGCGATAGTGTATGCTTCGTTCCGGGCGCTACGGTTTACTATCGCGCATCAGGCAACGCCAGCCTGAGTTACATAGGACACTCGGAAAAGAAAATCCGCGCGCACTGGCAATCCATGCTGCTCCATATCGACTACACCCGATCCCTGGAAGATAGTGATAGTGTCCGGGGTGCGTGCGTCAAGTACCTGAATAACTGGCTCATCCATTTTTATCCCGAATATCCGGAAATTGTCAGCGAAGCCGAGCAGCTCGCCGTCTCGCTGGGAGGCCTGCTGGAAGCGCCTCCTTTGTCGTGGAAGTACACATGGGTCAAGGCACTATTCGGGTGGAGCGCCGCCAAGCGTTTTCAAATGAGGGCACGAACGCTGAGATGGTCGGTGCAGAGATCGTGGGACCGGACTCTGTTTCAACTCGACAGCAAGCAACAGCTCAGAAAGCTCAGCCCACCACTGAAAGCATAAATCAGAATCGTCAATAGAAAGGCGTGTTCCATATGGTTATCACACGAACACCACTACGCATATCCTTCTTCGGCGGGGGCACTGATTACCCGATCTGGTACCGTGAGCACGGTGGCAGCGTGCTCGCAACGACCATTGACAAATGCTGTTATATCAGCTGCCGACGGTTACCGCCGTTTTTCGAGTATCACAGTCGAGTGTCTTACTCGAAAGTGGAGAACGTCCTTCGAAACGATGCCATAGAACACCCATCCGTACGGGGTTGCCTCCAGTACCTCGAGATGACTGAAGGAGTTGAGATCCATCACATTGCCGACTTACCAGCACGCGCTGGTTTGGGCACAAGCTCCGCTTTTACGGTCGGACTGCTTCTGGCCTTGTACGCGCTAAAAGGGCAGATGCGTGAGAAGCATGCGCTGGCAAATGACGCGATCTTCGTGGAGCAGAATCTGTTACAGGAGGCTGTTGGCGCTCAGGACCAGGTGAGTGCTGCGCACGGAGGCTTCAATCGTATCGACTTCAACACGGACGGCACAATCGACGTCAGAAGGATGCCGATCGATCGAAGCCGCTTGGGATATCTCGAAGACCATCTGGCTCTGTACTTCACCGGGTTTGCCCGAACAGCGTCGGAGATCGCGCAGGAGCAGATTCGGCTGACACCGCAACGCCACAACGAATTGCAGACCATGAAGCAGATGGTGTACGAGGCCGAATTGATTCTTGCGGATCCACGGCGGTCTCTGGACGAATTCGGTTACCTGCTGAACGAGAGCTGGCAGCTGAAGAGAAGCCTGACAAGTAAGATTACAAGCTCGAGTATTGACGACATCTACGCAGCTGGCCTGAGTGCCGGTGCGCTCGGCGGTAAATTACTGGGCGCTGGCGGCGGCGGATTCATGTTGTTCTTTGTGCCGCCAGAGCGCCGCGCGGCATTGCGGTCGCGTCTGAAGGACCTGTTGTGTATTCCATTCCACTTTTCGACCAAAGGCAGCGACGTAGTCGTTTATGAGGCGGACGAGCCGTATGACCAGTCTCTCGCTGAGGAAAGGTCATATGTGTATGCACAGCATGCCTGATGTAATCGTGCTGTGCGGCGGGGCCGGTCTTAGGCTTCGGAGCGTGACTGGAGCGAACCCGAAGTCGATGGCGAGTGTCGCTGGCGACCCATTCCTCGCGTTGCTGATTCGACAGTTGAATCGCAATGAGTTTCGTCGTGTAGTCCTCGCAGTCGGATACCAGCAGCAGGCAATCCGATCGTTTTTCGGCGATCACTGTGAAGGTGTTGAGATCGTGTATTCCAGCGAATCGGCACCGCTCGGGACGGGCGGAGCGATCCGCAATGCTGCTGATCTGCTCAACACGGATGCGGTGGCCGTTATGAATGGCGATAGCTACACGGATGCCGATCTGTCTCATTTCGTGAGAGACTATCGCGAGAATACGGTAGACGTATCGATGGTTGTCGTTCCCGTCGATAATCGCGAGGATTGTGGCAACGTTGTTGTGAGCTCCGACGGCAACGTCATACAGTTTGGAGAAAAGACGTCTCTGGACGGTTCCCGCCACATGAATGCCGGCATTTACATGTTGTCGCGCCGAATTGTTCAGCAGATACCTACGAACAGTCAGATTTCGCTTGAGAAGGAGCTTATGCCGCGCTGGCTTGATGAAGGTGTTGTGGTGAGAGCTTACCTTCACCAGGGACGCTGCCTCGATATCGGTACTCCTGACCGGTACAGCAGCGCACAGAGCGCGTTGCGCGACGTCGAGCGAGTCATAAGCTCGACCGCGCCCGGAGTTTCATTATGAAAGTCATAATCACAGGGGCCGCAGGATTCATTGGCGGCGTGCTATCGAGTCATTGTTCAGCTTTGGGTTGCTCCGTGCTGGGGTCGGATCATAAGGATCCTCAGCCCGGCGCGTTCTCTGGAGCGTTCGAACGGTGTGACATCCTTGATGCTCATCGTGTTGGTGAGCTGATTTCGAAGTTTAAGCCGGACCATATATTCCATCTCGCCGCTCAGAGTTATCCAACCGTGTCGCTCTCAAATCCAGAGGGCACAATGGCCATCAACGCGGGCGGAACGATAAACATTTTTGAATCTGTGCGTGCGGCCGGCATTTCATCGGTCGTTGTAGTCGCATGCTCGAGCGCCGAATACGGTCTTGTAGCGGCCGCCGATCTCCCGGTGAGGGAGGATCATCCCCTTCGGCCACTTCATCCTTACGGTGTCAGTAAAGTGGCTCAGGACCTTCTTGCGGCCCAGTATTTTACAAATTACGGCATCCCATCTGTAAGAATTCGCATATTCAATACGACAGGCGTCGGCAAGCTCGGCGATGTCTGCTCCGATCTGACCAAGCGAGCGGTCGAGATCGAAATGCAGGGGCGCGCAGGACGGTTGAAGGTAGGCAACCTGACAAGCCGTAGAGCCATTCTCGACGTCCGTGATCTCGTGCGGGGTCTCTGGCTCGCGGCAGAGCGCGGTCAGCCAGGCGACGTGTACAATGTCGGCGCGAGCAATGTTTACTCAGTACAGGAGTTGATCGAAGCGATCCGTCACTACAGTGACGCCAATTTCGATATCGAGCAGGATCCGGTATTAGTTCGCAAGAGCGACGAACCCGTCATTGCCGGAGATACGACCAAGTTCCAGACATTAACGGGGTGGAGACCGGAAATAGATTTGATGTGCACAGTGCGCGAAATGCTCACGTGGTGGCGAAAGCGCCTTCAAGCGGAGGTTCCCGCACATAGCAAACAGATGTCGGCTTAAGGAGAACAAGAGTTATGTTGTTCAGTGAGAACAGCGCCACGACAGCAAACCTGCTAAAGAGCAACATCGAGAACAGCATTGCAGTGCACAATCGGGTTATTGAGGCGTGCCTGCCGGCGCTTGTAACTGCAGCCGATGCGTTGGTTGCGGCCTATACGACCGGCCACAAAGCCGTGTTCTTCGGCAATGGCGGGAGCGCCGCGGATGCGCAGCACCTTGCCGCAGAGTTTGTTGGGCGATATTTGTGCGAGCGGAGACCGCTTCCTGCGCTGGCGCTGAACGTCAACACTTCCGCCGTAACCGGAATCGGCAACGACTACGGATACCGGGAGGTGTTTGCCCGTCAGCTGGAGGCTCTTGCCGTACCGGGCGATGTCGCCATTGCTCTTAGCACATCCGGAAGCTCTGCAAATGTCGTAGAGGCTGTGTTGCGAGCGCGCCGGCTTGGATTGTACACAATCGCATTTACCGGCGTGTCGGGAGGCGAACTCAAGGGGCGGGTCGATACGCTGATTGCTGTCCCTTCCGACAGCACCCCGCGCATTCAGGAGTGCCATATCCTTGCGGGTCACGCGCTGTGTGAGGTTGTCGAGTCAGAAGTTGTGAAACGCGAGGGGTCACGGTCCATTAGTAAATCGGCGGGCTGAGTCACCGAAATGGCAAAAGCGAAAGCTCTCTTTCTAGACCGGGACGGGGTCATAAATATCGAAAGAGAGTACGTATATCGGCGTGAAGATTTTACGTTTCAAGACGGAATCTTTGAGTTGTGCAGTGCGGCGCAATCGCTAGGATACTTGCTGCTTGTCGTCACAAACCAAGCTGGAATCGCGCGCGGTTACTACGCTGAATCGGAGTTTTTAGATTTAACAGACTGGATGATTGCTGAATTCAAAGAGAGAGGAGTCGTTATCACAAAGGTGTACTACTGTCCTCATCATCCCGTTCACGGTTTGGAGCCGTATAGAATCGACTCGCTGGATCGCAAGCCGAAACCTGGGATGTTCCTGCGGGCTAAGGCGGATTACAACATCGATCTCGAAGCAAGCGCGCTTATTGGGGACAAGCTTTCGGACATCCAGGCGGCTGCGGGGGCTGGTGTTGGAATAAAAATTTGGCTCGGGGCTCCGGGCGACAGCATCACTGCCACAGTGCAATGCCATGTTGCTGCGTCGCTTGACGAGATCCGAGCCAGATTCTTTCACGACTCCCCCCGGTACCCTGGGACCACTCTTACTGTAAGCGGTATTTAACGCAGCACTGGCATTCAGCGCAGAACTGGTTGCCAGCAGATGCGGTTGGCGGACTTTATTGTTGGCATTAACCTCAAAACCTTTGAAGACCGTAGGGATCGTGGCATGATCTCGGAACCGGAAGACGCCATTGAGTCGTTGCCAGCGATCAAGCTCTGCCTGGCGCCACTGCTGTGCTCGTACATACTGCAGAACAAGCTGAGGCGCCAGGCGCATTCTTCCATACAGTCGCCGGACTGGTGCCGTTATTGCTGTCGTTGCCGGCGGTTTGATCCACATAATTTGCCGCGGCGAGCGAAGTAACCCAAGGACAGCGTCCCGTACCGGTGTTTGGAAAATCAGAAGTTGTGAATTTAGAGGCTCCGAACCAGTTTTTACTTGACGATCGCGCTCAGAGCTGATGGCGGACCCGGCTTTGCCGGGGTATCGTCCGTGCCGTTCCGTAACGGATGTGGGTACGTATAAGGGGTGTAGCCAGGCTTAGCCGCGCCGGTATTCACGGCATCACGTCCCCACTGGAAAAATTGACTAAAGGACAAGCCGCACGGGTTACCCCAGGTCCAACCTGCCCCGATGGCCACTGTTCCTGTATTGCCCCAAATGTAGATGGGGTCAGTGATATAGCTGGTGCCGTTATGGCTTTGACCGAGCTGGCGGGGAACCGGGTACCGCACATTGCTGCAACTGCCCTGTGGCCGGACATCCTCAGCACCGCGAATCGAAAGTTTAACCTCGGCTTTGTCGCCCCAATAAGAACCGGCAAGATTATCGATCTGGTTGTTAGCAATTACCCCGGTACCGCCACGAATCCAGATTGCCCAGCTTTGGTTAGCGATTTGGTCACTGCCGCCGAGGTGACGAAAGGTGTTTTTATAAACTTCGAAATGCCGGACACCCTCGGGCGAAGTATCCATTCCGTGGGTATTAAAGGATGAGTAGGTGAGTTGGTTGTAGCGGTACACTACTCGCGTTGAGTCATCGGCGTCGATGCCTTGGTTGGTACCGCCATAGAATGTGTTGTCTTCTATGTAGTGGTTGAGTTTTCCAGTAGTATCTTTGTTTCCGAGAGAGTCTGGCGATCCCCATGAGTTTTCTGCATCGCCATCATCTTTTGGCTGTATGAAAGAATCATCCCAGCCGCCTTTGAAAGAGTTGCCGGCGATGATCACGCCACCAGCAACCCGAAGTACAAAAAGTCCTGTGTCGCTGATTACAAAGTCGTTCTTTTCGATGATCACCGGCTGACCATTTTTCCAGGATCCGCCAACAGTGAAGCCCTTACTTCCATTTCCACCGCCGTTCTTGGTGAAACTGAAACCAGAGACTCGAATGATGCCGCTTGTCTTCGTAATGGTGTTGTTTCCGGTTAGGGTGATCCGGGTCTGACCAATTCCAGCGCCCTGTAAGTGGACGGCTTTACTGAGCGTCAAACCAGACCAGGAACAGCTGCCGGTAGGTACGGCGACGATGTCGCCAGCGCTTGCTCCGTTGATCGCTGCCTGTACAGCGTCTACCGAACACGTTGCGGCTTGACGGGTGGTGCCCCACGCAGTACAGGCCACAAGGAAAAGGGTAAGTTTTGAACTTGACAACATGTGTAAATGCACTCGCTGCAGTGATTTCAGGATAGGAGCAAAAGTGTCGATCCTTACCTACTATGTAAGATCGTCGTCCCCTACCCTCCTAAGAATGGAACGAATACTGTAAACCGGGCACAACTTTCTCATCAGGTAGTACTAAGGTGTACTACCTATAGCCAGGTCGAGCCCAACGTACTAGTACTAAAGTAGCGATCGTACCATATCGCCCAACCAGTATCAATTCTTCTGGCAATCTATTTCTACCCGTATTGAAGAAACTGTTTCAGGATCCGACGGCGTCAAGACCACGGCAGTAATGAAATCAACGTGCTAGCCACGATACAGCTTCCGCATCCTAGCGGGACTCCGATTTCAGCGATACGCACGCAACGATAACGAGAGGCATAGATGACTTCATCAGCGGAGCACTTTCCATACGTATTGATCACCCCGGCCCGCAACGAGGCGACTTATATTGAGCACACGATCCAGTCAGTAATCAAGCAGACTGTAACGCCTTTAAAGTGGGTCATCGTAGATGATGGCTCTCTCGACAATACAGTCGCGATTGTCTCGAAGTATCTTCCAGCGCACAGATGGATAGAACTCGTTGAACTCCCGAAACATAGGGACCGAAGTTTCGCCGGCAAAGTTTACGCATTTAATGCCGGGCTTGAGAGAGTCGCCGCACTTGATCACAAGGTGATAGGTAATCTCGACGCGGATGTCTCGTTTGACGACGACTACCTTGCGTTTCTTCTGATGCAGTTTCAGCAGGACAGAGATCTCGGGGTGGCGGGCACCGTTTTTGACGAAGAAGGATACAGTTCCGAGACGGACAGCTTCGAGGGACGCAATCACGTGTCCGGCCAAGTTCAGTTGTTCCGTCGCGAGTGCTTTCAAGAGATCGGCGGCTATATCCCGCACCGGGCTGGCGGCATCGACTGGATGGCCGTGACAACCGCTCGCATGATGGGCTGGACGACCCGGTCTTTCCGGGAAAAGAAGTTTTTCCACTACCGTCGCCTCGGAACTGCTGAACGTGGTGTACTTGCATCCTTGTTCTCGTATGGCGAAAAGGATTATTACCTCGGAGGCCATCCGGTATGGGAGATCTGCAGGGTGGCTTATAGGGCAGTGAAGCATCCATACGTTGTCGGCGCCGCCGCATTGGGCGCTGGCTACGTCTGGGCGTTCCTGAAGCAGACGAAAAGGCCGGTTTCGGACGAGCTCATGCGATTTCATCGCAAAGAGCAGGTGGCGAAGTTGAAGCTAATATTGAGTTCCACAATGAGGTTCAGGCGAGTTGACAACTTCGACGTGGCAGCAAACTAAACAACGCGGCACCGCCCTCCGGCAGGACAACCACCACACAGCGAGTTCCGCTGAAGTGCAGGCCGCGGTCAGCCGCTTTATTTCCTGGCTCGACGGGTACGGGGAGACCTCGTATGACCATCAGAGCTTCTTTGGGAGCCGGCTTGGACGTAGCGCCAAGGCGCTGTATTACAAGCGTCCGATGCTTGGGATCGCGGCCGTATCGCCGATGATTCTGTGCGAGGCATTCCTGCCATCGGCGCGGGCGCTCTTCCATATCAAGCAGCGGTTTCCAATCGCCGATGCGCATTACGCGATGGGGTTTGCGTTCCTTGCGAAAACCACCGGAGACGAGCGGCACTACAGGCGCGCCGTGCACTTCCTCGAGGTCCTCGAAAGCACCCGCTGCCCGGGATATGAGCGCTACGGCTGGGGCTACCCGTTCGACTGGGAAACCAGAAACGGCACGATGAAACACGGAACGCCTCTGATCACGAGCGTCCCGTACATGTACGAAGCGTTTCGCGAGGTGTTCTCAATAGATTCCAGCCCGAAGTGGCAGCGCATCCTCCAGTTGATCGCCGAACACGCAGCTTACGACTACCATGACCGGCAAACGTCGGAGCGCGCGTCGAGCTGCTCGTATACCCCCGATCCGAACGATCCGTGCGGTGTGATCAATGCGAGCGCGTACCGTGCATTCGTTCTGACCCGGGCGTCGCTGGACTTATCCAGTTCCGACTACCGCAGGATCGCTGAACGCAACATGCGCTTCGTAATCGAAGCGCAGAACGAAGACGGATCCTGGTATTACTCGACCGATGGGCAGAGGGACTTCATCGATCACTTCCACACGTGCTTCGTCCTCAAGGCACTTGCAAAGATTGAAGCTCTCACGGGAGACGCTGAGTGCACCAGGGCGATCGAACGCGGGGTGGGATACTACGTACAGAACCTTTTCGATGCAGACGGACTCCCGAAGCCATTCTCCCGCAGGCCTCGTCTAACGGTTTACCGCAACGAACTCTACGACTACGCCGAGTGCATCAATCTGGCCGTGTTGCTGCATGGACGCTTCGTCGCTCTGGACAACATTCTGAACAGATTGCTGGAGCTGGGCCCCTGGCAGAAGCGCGACGGCTCGTTCCGCGCCAGGCGGCTTCTGCTCGGGTGGGACAACGTTCCCATGCATCGCTGGGCACAAGCACAAATGTTCAGGAGCCTCTGTTTCTTCCTGCGCGAGGACAAGCAGCGACGCACTCCCGCGACTGTCGTCTAAACACGGCGATCACGGGTCCATTCATCTCAGGTAAATAAGCATGTGCGGCATCTGCGGGCAATACAACTTCTTAGGAGACGCGCCTGTTCTTCGGCCGACGATCCAGGCCATGGCGGATACGATCGTTCACCGAGGACCAGATGACGAAGGTTATTACATCAATGGTTCTGTCGGACTCGGTTTTCGCCGACTATCAATCCTTGACCTCGCAGGTGGTCACCAGCCGATGTCAGACCCAGATCAATCCGTCTGGGTGGTCTTCAACGGTGAGATCTACAATTTTCCTGAACTCAAGCGCGAACTGGAATGCTACGGCCATGTCTTTCGGACCACTTGCGATACCGAGGTTATAGTCAACGGCTACAAGCAATGGGGGGATGGGGTGTTCGACCGCCTCAACGGCATGTTCGGCCTGGCGATCTGGGATGTACGGCGCAAGCGGCTGCTTCTTGTGCGCGACCCGTTCGGCATCAAACCGATTTACTACAAGATCGAAAAGGACACGGTCTACTTCGGATCTGAAATCCGGGCCATCCTGGCTGTTCCCGGCCAGTCCGCGGATGTCGATCCCACCGCATTGAATCTTTTTCTTCGTTATCGCTATACGCCATCGCCGTACACCATCTACACCGGGATCAAGAAACTCGCTCCCGGAACGATGCTGATCTTCGAACGCGGCAAGTATACGCTTCGCAGGTGGTATCAATCCAGGCCAGCGCCGTTTTCTCCTCCCAAAACGATCGAGCAGGCAACGGATGAGCTGACGGAGCTGTACAAACGGGCGATGAAGCGGCACCTGCTGAGCGATGTGCCGGTGGGACTGCTCCTCAGCGGCGGCGTGGACTCCGGGCTGCTGCTGGCACTCATGAATTTGTATGGGAGGTCATGGCGGACATACACGGCCGGCTACGGCTCGGTGTTCGCGGACGACGAGCTGGCCGACGCCCAGGACACGGCCTCGCTGATGGGGTCCGAGCATACCCCGGTGCCTCTGAGCGTGAACAGTTTTAAGTTTCTGCCAAAGATCGTTTCACAGCTGGAGGAACCGATCGCCTCCTCCTCGATCGTGCCGATGTACTTCGTCTGCGAACGGGCCAGGCAAGATGTCAAAGTTGCGCTTATGGGTCAGGGGCCGGATGAACTGTTTGGCGGCTACCGCCGGCACCTGGGTCTGCGGTACGCGGGATTGTGGGCGGGGCTGCCATCTCCGCTCCGGCGCATTCTTGCCAGTGCTATAGCAGCGCTGCCGAGAAACGAGACGCTCAAGCGCGGCATTCACTCGTTGGACGTCCCCGACCGCCTGCAGCGATACCAGCAGATCCTGTCGCTGCTCCCCGACCGCGAGATGGATTCGTTGTTCCAGGCCGACGTCCTCAGGGAGTACTCATCCGGCGCACTCCTTTCGTGCTGGCGCGATCTGGCTGAACTGTCGGAGCACACAGGTGAGTTTGAAGGTTTCCAATTTCTGGAATTGCGATCGACATTGCCGGACGAGCTATTGATGTACGCGGACAAGCTGTCGATGGCGCACGGTCTTGAAGTGCGAGTTCCTTATCTGGACAGGGAAGTAGTGGAGTACGTCGAAAGATTGCCGGCAGCGCTCAAGATCCGCGGCGTCTCGCAGAAATGGCTGCACCGGCGTGTCTGCGGCAGCGTACTGCCAAAACGGATTTTAAACAGGAAGAAGCGGGGATTCGCCGTGAATGTCGTAGATGACTGGTTCCGCGGTCCTTCGTGCAACCCCGTTATAGACTCGATCCTAGACGGCCGCTCAGAAGTTTACAAGTACCTAGATTTCGCGGCAGTGCAGCGAACCCTGAAGCAACACCAGTCCGGACCGAGGACAACCATAAAGTGCTATTTAGTGTCGTGATGTTCGAACAGTGGCTCAGAGCTCGCCAGAACTCACCGCTGTCCTGTGGACATCGTGCTTAAGGTAATGCCGTGAATACCAAGGAAACAGACAATACACCCCAGGAACTCGAAGGCGACCTGAGCGAAACATTGACTAAAGCTGCCGGCCTGTTGATCAGGCGGCGGTGGTGGATCATGTGCACGGCTGTATTTGTAGGCTTGGGGACAGTCGCGTTTTCCCTCAAGATGCCAAACCGCTTCACTTCTGAGGCCACGATCTTCGCCGTACAGCAGCGTGTGCCTGAGCGCTACGTCGTTCCGACGTCAACCGCCGATCCGAGTCAAGCTCTGGAAGCCATGATCCAGGAGGTGCTATCCCGGCCCCGACTGCTCGCCATCGTTGAAGAGCTTGGGCTGCATCCGGAAGAGAGGCAGCGTCTCAAGCCGGAGGAACTACTTGAACTGGTTCGCCGTGATCTGAAGGTCGAGCCCATCGAGCGGACGTTGGGCCGAGGCGACGTGAACGCGTTTAAGATCGCATTCGTAGCTGACACGCCGCATCTTGCGCAGGCTGTCACGCAAAGGCTCACTACCCTATTCATCGAGCAGAATCTCAAAACGAGAGCGGATCAGGCGACAACCACGTCGCAGTTTCTACACGAGCAGTTGGAAGCGACTAGAAAAGATCTACAGGCGCAAGAGCAGCGGCTCCGGGATTTTAAGATGCAGTACCTCGGGGAACTGCCGGAGCAGCAACAAGGGAATATCGGCATTCTGACGAGCTTTCAATCGCAGCTCGATGCTGTTCTGGCAAGGCGAAGCCAGGCGCAGCAGCAGCGGCTCTATCTGGAATCGCTGCTAGGGGAATACGGACGGCGCGCAAAGCGTCCCTTCGGGACGATTAAGTCCAGCACTGGTGACAGTCTCACTCCACTGCAGGTCGCAGAGAACGACCTCACTCGCTTGCAGGCTGAAAGAAAGACTCTCCAGGTCAGCTATACGCCACGCCATCCCGAGATCCAGAAGAAGGACAAGGAGATCGCTCTCCAGCAGACACTGGTGGAAGCCCTGAAGTCGGCTAAGCCTGCCAGCCCTGACAAGCATGAGTCTACTGGCAACGAATCCGATTTTGAGCAGGATACCGGGGTCGCGCAACTCCGGAGTCAGTTGAATGCGAATAAACTGGAGATCGATAACCTGACGTCGACGGAGCAGAAAATTCAGGGCAATATAGCTGCTTACGAGAGCCGCTTGAACATCACGCCTGTGCGTGAGCAGCAGCTCACTTCCATCCAGCGCGATTACGACCTCCTTAAGCAGCACTATGCCGACCTGCTGAAGAAGGGGCAGGAATCGCAACTGGCGACGGACCTGGAAAAGCGTCAGCAAGGCCAGCAGTTCAGGTTGGCTGATCCGCCCAACCTGCCAACCCTTCCTTCGAGCCCGAAGCGTTTGAAGATCAGCCTTATAGGTATTTTAGGGGGCCTTGTGTGCGGGTGTGTGCTCGCTTTTTTGGTTGACTTCAAAGATTCTTCATTTCGTTCCGAGGACGATGCTAGGCATCGGCTTGAGTTACCCATGACAAT
>Ga0170475_105579051_pt1 | contig 13449 bp, 6 predicted proteins | sample Soicark_Litter_5_FD_111474 | JGI IMG/M metagenome (GOLD analysis project Ga0170475, IMG submission 111474) | Avena fatua rhizosphere microbial communities from Hopland, California, USA. Combined Assembly of 48 SPs | reverse complement strand
GTCACAAGTTTGCCCAGTTTCTATACAAGCGGCACAAGACTTGCCTCTACACTGCCTTTGAATGATGACTTCAATTATGAAAAATGCCAGAAGAACCAATAAAATACTGATTATCAAAATTTTATAATTATTGTTTATTCATATCATCAATGGATCTTGACCAAAATCAGGTATTTATGTGTAATAAATTACACATAGTGTGTATTTTATTACCTTTTCAATGATTCTAACCTCTACTAGATAAGCATGAAATCAACCAATCCTCAGTCAAAAGCTTCATTACGCAAGTCTCCAAAACATTCCGCTAAAACAAGCAGAAAAGTAAGAGCTGATGTTCCTTCTTATTCTAATTCTAATGGACATGAAAATGGAAATGGCCATGCTGTTATGGATCGATCGCCCATTGACTCCAAAGAGTTACTTCGTGTACTTACTGAAGTGAAGAATGGAAATTTCTCCGTACGGATGCCTTTGGATGAAACAGGTATCAATGGAAAAATTTATGATACACTCAATGACATCATTACACTTAATGAACGAATGATGACGGAGTTTATGCATGCCGGAAATACCATCGGCAAGCAAGGTAAACTGACGCAACGCATTGAAGTTCCCAGTCATAAGGGCTCATGGAGCGAAGGTGTTAACTCTTTGAATGTCCTTATTTCAGATTTAGTCCATCCTACGATTGAAATTGCTCACGTAATCAGTTCAGTGGCAAAAGGAAACTTGTCGCAGGAGATGCCCGAAGAAATTGGTGATCATAAACTGGAGGGAGAATTTCTTCGCATTGCCAAAGAAGTAAACTACATGGTGAAGCAGTTGAACCTTTTCTCTATGGAAGTAACGCGTGTGGCCAGAGAAGTAGGATCTGAAGGAAAGTTGGGTGGTCAGGCTAAAGTAAAAGGGGTTGGCGGTGTATGGAAAGATTTGACAGACTCCGTAAACCTCATGGCTGGTAACCTTACTAACCAGGTGCGAAACATTGCAGAAGTAACAACTGCTATTGCGCGAGGTAACCTCTCAAAGAAAATTACTGTGGACGTGAAGGGTGAAATGCTCGAGTTGAAAAATACAATCAACACCCTTGTGGATCAGCTCAACTCTTTTGGTTCAGAAGTAACCCGTGTGGCATTGGAAGTAGGAACAGAAGGAAGATTGGGCGGCCAGGCAACAGTAAAGGGAGTGGGTGGTATCTGGAAGGATTTAACTGATTCAGTAAATCAGATGGCATCTAACCTTACGGGTCAGGTGCGAAATATAGCCGGGGTAACAACAGCGGTGGCGAATGGTGATTTATCAAAGAAAATCACAGTAGACGTGCGGGGTGAAATGCTGGAGTTGAAGAATACGATCAATACCATGGTGGATCAGCTCAACTCGTTCGGATCAGAAGTAACCCGCGTGGCACTGGAAGTAGGCACAGAAGGAAAGCTTGGTGGACAAGCAACAGTAAAAGGAGTCGGTGGAGTATGGAAAGATCTCACTGACTCGGTAAACCAGATGGCAGGTAACTTGACGGCACAGGTGCGTAACGTAGCCGGGGTAACAACCGCTGTGGCAAAGGGTGACTTATCAAAGAAGATCACAGTAGATGCAAAGGGAGAATTGCTGGAATTAAAGAACACTATTAATACGATGGTGGATCAGCTCAACTCCTTTTCTTCTGAAGTAACACGCGTGGCGCGTGAAGTAGGCTCCGATGGTCAGTTGGGCGGGCAGGCAAACGTACCGGGAGTTGGTGGTACCTGGAAAGACTTAACAGACTCTGTGAATCAGATGGCTTCCAATCTCACTAACCAGGTACGTAACATTGCTGATGTAACAACGGCCGTTGCCAAGGGAGATTTGTCTAAGAAGATTGCGGTGGACGTTCGAGGTGAGATGCTGGAGCTGAAGAACACTATCAACACGATGGTGGATCAGCTCAATGGATTTGGATCGGAAGTAACACGCGTAGCTCGTGAAGTGGGATCAGAAGGTAAGCTCGGTGGGCAGGCCGATGTGCCTGGCGTAGGCGGTACCTGGAAAGACTTAACCGATTCCGTGAATAAAATGGCCGATAACCTGACGAATCAGGTACGTAACATCGCAGAAGTAACAACAGCCGTAGCGAAAGGGGACTTGTCCAAAAAGATAACGGTGGATGTGAAAGGTGAAATGCTGGAATTGAAAGACACCATTAACACCATGGTGGATCAGCTAAACTCTTTTGCATCAGAAGTAACTCGAGTGGCCAGTGAAGTAGGTAGTGAGGGGAAATTGGGAGGCCAGGCTACAGTAAAGGGCGTGGGTGGCGTGTGGAAAGGATTGACTGACTCGGTGAATCAGATGGCAGGTAATCTTACTGCACAGATTCGTAATATCGCTAACGTAGCTATTGCTGTGGCCAACGGAGACTTATCACAAAAAATTACGGTTGACGTTCGGGGAGAAATCCTCCAGTTAAAAGATACGCTGAACACGATGGTGGATCAGCTTCGTGGCTTTGCATCAGAGGTAACACGTGTGGCTCGTGAAGTAGGAACAGAAGGTAAGTTAGGAGGACAAGCCTTCGTGCCGGGTGTTGCAGGTACGTGGAAAGATTTGACTGACTCAGTGAACCAGATGGCTGGTAACTTAACTGACCAGGTGCGTAACATTGCGGGTGTAACTACTGCCGTGGCAAACGGTGACTTGTCGAAGAAAATCACAGTAGACGTACGGGGAGAAATGCTGGAGTTAAAGAACACTATTAATACAATGGTGGAACAGCTTAACTCTTTTGCATTTGAAGTAACACGTGTGGCTCGTGAAGTAGGTACAGAAGGAAAGTTAGGAGGACAAGCCGAAGTGAGAGGAGTAGCGGGTACATGGAAGGATTTGACTGACTCGGTAAACCAAATGGCCTCAAACTTAACAGGCCAGGTACGTGGTATCGCCAAAGTTGTAACATCAGTGGCAAAAGGAAACCTGAAACAGAAGCTGTCGATTAATGCGCTGGGTGAATTAGCACAGCTTACAGATACCATCAATGAAATGATTGATACGCTCGCAGTGTTTGCTGATCAGGTAACAACAGTTGCACGTGAAGTGGGTGTAGAAGGACGATTAGGAGGACAAGCCAGTGTACCCGGTGCATCAGGTACATGGAAAGATTTGACAGAGAACGTAAACCAGTTAGCTGCAAACTTAACTACGCAGGTACGTTCGATTTCTGAAGTAGCCTCAGCAGTAACAAAAGGTGACTTGACACGAACGATCAGAGTGGATGCGAAAGGTGAGTTGGAAGCATTGAAAGACACGATCAACCAAATGATCACTAACCTTCGCGAGACCACCTTGCGGAATCAGGATCAGGATTGGCTGAAATCAAATCTTGCCAAGTTCACGCAAATGTTGCAGGGACAAAAAGATCTGAAGACTGTAACACAACGCATTCTTTCGGAGTTGGCTCAGGTTGTTTCCACTCATTACGGAGCATTTTATATTCTGCGACAGGACGAAGAAACGCAGCAGGTAAAACTGAAGTTATATTCTGCTTATGCATACAATGAAGAAAAATCCATACCCAAGGAATTTGCCATCGGTGAAGGTTTGGTTGGACAATGTGCCTATGAAAAGGCGCGCATTCTCTTAACGAATGTTCCGCAAGGCTATGTAAAAATCAATTCAAGCCTCGGAAAAGCAAAACCTGCCAATCTTATTATTCTTCCTGTGGTATTTGAGAATAATGTGAAAGCCGTGATTGAACTTGCTTCACTGGATACATTCAGTGATACTCACCTTGATTTTCTGGGTCAGTTGACGGAAAGTCTGGGTATCGTATTGAATACCATTGAGACGAATACGCGAACAGAAGAACTGCTCGCACAATCGCAATCATTGGCTGGTGAATTGAAAACGCAGCAGGAAGAATTGAGAAGAACAAATGATGAGTTGCAGGATAAGGCTCTCCTCCTGGTTAAACAAAAGGATGAAGTGGAAGCCAAGAATAAGGAGGTGGAAGAAGCACGTAAATCGCTCGAAGAAAAAGCAGAACAGCTGACATTGACTTCAAAATATAAATCTGAATTTCTTGCGAATATGTCGCACGAATTAAGAACACCGCTAAACAGCTTGCTCATTCTGGCACAGCAATTATACGAGAATGCTGAAGGTAACCTGAATGATAAGCAGATCCGCTATGCGAAAACTATTCATTCATGCGGAGATGACCTCATCCAACTGATCAATGATATTCTCGACCTTTCTAAGATTGAATCCGGATTTATTTCTGCGAACATTTCAACGGTCAATATTGCAGAGATTACATCGTTCGTTGAAACTACATTCAAACCTATTTCTGAAGCCCGAAATCTGAAATTCAAAATCAAAACCGATTTTGCACTTCCATCATCTATGGAAACAGATATCCAACGCCTGAATCAAATTCTGAAGAACCTGTTATCAAACGCATTCAAGTTTACGGAGAAAGGCGAAGTAACGCTGGAAATATTTGAGGCGAAGCGCAAATGGAGAGCTGGCAATCCAAATCTCGATAATGCTTCTAAAGTGGTTGGATTCTCCATAACAGATACTGGTATTGGCATTCCAATAGAAAAGCAGCAAATCATCTTTGAAGCGTTTCAGCAGGCAGAAGGTTCGACCAGTCGTAAATATGGAGGTACCGGATTGGGATTGTCCATCAGTCGCGGTCTGGCGGAATTGTTAGGTGGTTCAATCGAACTGGATAGCCAGGCCGGAAAGGGAAGTACGTTTACTCTTTATCTGCCGCTGGATAGCATCCCAAAAGTTGCTCCTCGGGAAGTTTCAGAAAGCATCAAAGTCATTCAGCAATTGCAGCGTGACAGCGAAGAAAATTTACTTGAAAATCTCAGGGTGACCGGTGACGGAATAGAAACGCGCGGTCTGGAAATTGTAAATGAAATGATCAATGACACCGGTGATGACCGGAGCAATATTCAATCAGATGATAAAGTAATTTTAGTTGTAGAAGATGATCTTCGTTTTGGTAAGATTATCATTGATAAGGCTCACCATAATGGAATGAAGGCCATTGTTGCTACCAATTACCTGGAAGTGTTTGACTTTATCAACCGCTTTTTTCCTATTGCCATCACACTCGATGTAAAATTGCCTGATACCAGCGGATGGAAAGTAATTGATTTACTTCGCAATGATTTAACTTATCGTCACATTCCAATACACGTTATTTCCGGAGAGGAAAACCGAACACTGGCTCTAAAACGTGGCGCCCGGAGTTTCCTGTTAAAACCTCTGAATAATGATATCCTCAATGAGCTTTTTGATGACATTATTCAAAATCATAAGAAGGTGGTTAAGAATATATTAGTAATCGAGGATAATGAAGTAGATTCTTCACAGATAGCCAAAATTCACCAGGACGAACACCTGATTGTAACCATTGCTGAAACAGGTCAGAAAGCAATTGAAATGGTCAGCGGTAATGAGTATGATTGTATTATTCTCGATTATTCTCTGCCTGACATGGCGGGTAATGACCTGATCAGAGAAGTAAGTAAAGCAAAAAAGAAGCTTACACCAGTAATCGTTTATTCCGCAAAAGATTTTAACAAATCGGAATTAAATAACATTAATCAGAATTCAAGCTCTCACCTGGTTAAAGGAGTCAGTTCAATTGAACATCTGCTGGAAGAAACCATTTCACATTTACATATCAATCATAAGACTCTTGCCCCGGAAAAGAGAAGAATTATTGAAAACATCCGAAACAAGGAGGATATTCTCACTGGTAAGAATATCTTAGTGGTTGATGACGATGTTCGAAACCTTTTTGCATTGACAACCGTGTTTGAACGATTCAACATCAATGTCATAACTGCTGAAAGCGGTAAAGAAGCTATTAACATCCTGAATGAAAATCCGAAGATCGAGATGGTACTTATGGACATTATGATGCCCGAAATGGACGGTTATGAAACCACACAAAAGATAAGGCGGGAACATAAAAACAGTACTCTCCCCATCATTGCTGTGACCGCGAAAGCCATGAAGGGTGACCGTCAGAAATGCATTGAAGCCGGAGCTTCCGATTATATTACTAAACCGGTTAAGATTGATCAGTTGCTTTCATTAATGCGTCTGTGGTTCTGTAAATAACATATCTCCGTATGCAACCAAAAATTTTGCTTGTGGATGATCGTGAAGATAACCTTTTGTCCATAGAGGCTATTCTGGCTCCAAGCGGATATCAATTTGTTAAAGCACTCTCGGGAAGGCATGCATTAAAAATTCTGTTAAAAGAGTTTGATTTTGCTATGATTCTCATGGACGTGAAAATGCCAAACCTCAATGGTTTTGAAACCGCTTCACTTATTTATGAGCGTGAGAAACTAAAACACATTCCTATTATTTTTATCACCGCTAATAATTTTGGTGACGAGAACATGTATAGGGGCTACCAATCGGGAGCGATTGATTATATCTTTAAACCGATCAATCCGGATGTGCTCCGGGCTAAGGTGAATGTACTGGTTGAGTTATATAAGAAAAACCGATTGTTAATTGAACAGGAGCAGAAATTAATCACTATCAATAAAAATCTGGAGCGCGAAATCAACGAGCGTGTTGCCTCAGAAGAACGGGTAAAAGATCTGAATCGTCAGCTGCTGGATAATATTAATAATCTGGAAATAGCCAACAAAGATCTGGAACGATTTGCTTTTATGGCATCTCATGATCTGCAGGAGCCTTTGCGAAAGATCCGGATATTTTGTGACCGGCTTCTATTGAAGTATCATGATATGGCAAAAGAGGACTCTTCTACTATTGCACGCATTCAGCAATCGGCTGAACGCATGCAGGCCTTAATCAATGATATTCTTGCTTTTTCTAAAATGTCGGTAGAACCATCCAGCTTTGTAAGTGAAGATTTAACAGGAATTGTAAGCGAACTTGTTAATGATATGGCCGATGAGGTAAAGGAAAAACGGGCGAAAATTACTATTAGCCAGCTTCCTGAATTATCCGTAAGCCCCGGACTAATGCGGACGCTTTTTCAAAATCTGATCAACAATGCAATGAAATATAAGCGCGAAGGCATTGATCCTTGCATTACTATTCGTTCAGACGGTAATAATGGTTCTGGTAAATTCAGTCGTATTTTTATAGAGGATAACGGGATGGGTTTCGATCAGAAATATGCTGAAGAGATTTTTGGTATGTTCAGACGTCTTCATTCTAAAGACAAATTTGCCGGAACTGGAATCGGATTGGCATTGTGCAAAAAAATTGTGGAGCAGCATAACGGCTACATCTCTGCCCAAAGTAAACCGGATGAAGGAACTACAATTATTATATCTCTGCCACAACAGAATTTCTCTATCACGGGGGAAAAAACTCCTGTTACAAGCTCTTTCAATTAGAGTTTTGATCTCTATATTTTTGATTAGCGGAATATGCTGTCCGTTTTCAATTTGTTATCATTGTATTGATGACAAGTAGAACAGGATTAAAAACGATTCCCTTCTTTGTGATGCTGACCCTATTGGTCAGTTGCGTTGACCGGTTTGCACCTCCGTCCAGTACTTTTCAATTCGGATATCTTGTGGTGGATGGATTTTTGATCAATGGTACCGATTCAACCATTATCAGACTAAGCAGAACACAAACATTAACTAACGTACCAAGCGATGTGCGGGAGTTGAATGCAGTAGTTCAGATTGAGGAAGAGAATGGCGCTATTTATACGCTGAAGGATAATCAGAATGGCAGCTATTCTATAGCGCCTTTAAATCTTAGCTTTTCTAAAAACTACAGGTTAAAGATAAAGACTTCGGACACCAAGGAATATCTCTCCGATTTTGTCCCGGTTCGAAAAAGTCCACCATTGGATAATGTTTCGTGGGTAAAGGAAGATGATGGCATTCGTATATTTATTAATACCCGTGACCCGGAAAACAGCGGAAGATATTATTTCTGGACTTATGAAGAAACATGGAAATACAAAGCAAAGAGCTTTTCAATTTACAAATATGAAGGTGGAGCAGTGGTTCCTCGTGAACGATCGGATGAGCTTTACTTTTGCTGGAAGACAAGTGGCTCCAATAAACTTTCCATCTTTTCTACGGGGCCATTAAGCAGCGATGTGGTTTCTCAATATAATTTGTTATCGGTACCTTATACTTCCCGTAAACTATATTTTGAGTATAGCATTAAAGTCAATCAGCATGTGCTGACACAAGAAGCATACCAGTATTGGGTAGCTACTATAAAAAATAGTGAGAATATGGGCTCTCTCTACGCACCTATTCCTTCCAGGGTGATAGGAAACATTTATTCCGTTAGCAATCCCAATGAACCGGTGATTGGCTATTTCAGTGCAAGCTCAATAGAATCAAACCGGGTTTCCCTTACGAGAGATGATGTTCCCGCACCCGCGACATATGACCCGGACGGTTACGAGAATTGTGGTGATTCCTTTGTTCCAGTTGGATCAGAAAGCACTCTTTCTGCGGTATTAATTGTGGACAAAAGATATGACATAGTTACACAGAAATTACAAGGTTATATTGTATCTAACCGCGACTGCATTGACTGCCGTGAAAAAGGCGGAACAACCACACGCCCACCCTATTGGAATTGATTTTCCGCTGCTGGCAAGAAAATGTATATTTATAGTACAATGAAGTGCCTGTCTTTCCTTCTCTTTCTGGTATATACAGCTTACGCTCAGGCTGCCTATTTACTTATCCCAATGGATGGAAATCAAAAGAATCACCTGAAGGCATATGGAGTAGCTTACCACATTTTAAAAGCAGATCAGGAAGTAGATTGGCTGCTGAATTATCGCGGTGGAAGCTTCATGATTAAGTATTCTTCGGCAATTGAAAATGAATGTGTGGTAAGAGGCGTTTCTTTTGAAGTTATTTCTGATTTGAAGGTCAATTCTATTTTGACAGAAATATCAAGTCCAGCCGTAAATATGGATGTGGTGCGAATGGCAAAAGCTCCACGCATTGCTGTTTATTCTCCCAAGAATGAATTGGTCACCGATGAAACGGATGCCGTTATTCTGGTCTTGGATTATGCGGAGATTCCTTATCAGATAATTTACGATGAAGAAATATTAAAGGATGATTTGGTTAAATACGATTGGCTTCACCTACATCATGAGGATTTTACCGGCCAGCATGGAAGATTCTTAAGACGTGAATCGGCAGTCATCGAATCAAAAATCCAGGAAGCCCTTGCTCACCAATTGGGATATGCGAAAGTATCGCAAATGAAACTGGATGTGGCCAAACGCATAAAAGCATTTTGTTCAAGTGGTGGTTATTTATTTGCCATGTGCTCAGGTGCAGAAACATTTGATATCGCGTTAGCTGCGGACGGCATTGATATCAGCGAAAGCATGTATGATGGAGATGAACCCGATCCCCTCGCTCAATCAAAGCTGGATTTCAGCAAGACTTTTGCTTTTGAAAATTTTACGCTTGAGCCTGGCAACAGCCGCAAGTTTTCAGACATCAATACAGGTCATCATAATTTCTTTGAGCAGCGTACTGAGTTTTTTACTGTATTTGATTTTTCGGCCAAATGGGATGTCATTCCTTCTCTCCTCACACAAAATCATGAGCACGTCATTCGGGAGTTTACCGGGCAAACGATGGCTTTTAATAAATATCTGGTAAAACCGGATGTATTGGTACTGGGTGAAAATCATCGGGCAAATAATGTTCGTTATATCTACGGTGAAGCGGGCAAAGGGCACTGGACATTTTACAGTGGCCATGACCCCGAAGGAATTCCTGGACGTTGGCGTGAACCAACCGATTTAAATCTCTATCCGCATTCACCAGGTTATCGGTTAATTCTCAATAACGTTTTATTCCCTTCTGCGAAAAAGAAAAAGCAGAAAACATAACTTCTATTTTCATGCCCTATACCGAACGCTACAAAAAAAATCCAGGCCTTTACGTATTCCTTCCTCTTCTTTATATGGTATGGGAAGATTCTGTTTTAACGCCAAGTGAAATCAAAAGCCTGAACAAGCTGATCTCCGAATTAAGCTGGCTAACACCGGAAGAGAAAAAAACATTACTTGATCAGATTGATCCGTCCACTCCTCCTTCACCGGATGAATTTAAAAACTGGTTAAGCGAGATCCGTTCTGTTACAGATGAGCAATCTGTGCGAAAGGAAAGCCTGGCCGATTTGGGTATAAAACTGGCTGCTTCGCACGGAAACAAAGTCAACGTAGAAGAAGTAAAACCTTCTTTGTTAAGAATGGAGGCATCGCTGGGAATGATCAGCAGTGAATCCGCTTTTCAATTTTCGGCAACGAGAGGAACTCAGACAGAGAAACACAGTACACAACAATCCTTTTCCATTGACAAGCTAAACGATATTCTTGACGGAGATCAAAAAGATATCATCCACAAGGTAAAGATACTCCTATCAGACCCGGAGTTTAAATATATAGACAGTGACAGCTTAAGTACTTACCGCGAAAAGGTATTAAGCTGGTGTAAGTTATTGGCCACTCAGGGTTATGGCTCCATGGCTTATCCAAAAGAATACGGTGGTCAGGCAGATATGGCTGCTTATTTTGCAATCATGGAAGCATTAAGCTATCATGATCTGAGCCTGGTCATCAAGTTTGGAGTACAGTTTGGTTTATGGGGAATGAGTGTTTATTTCCTGGGCACAGAAAAGCATCACAAAAAATATTTGAAAGACATTGGAACACTTGAATTACCGGGTTGCTTTGCCATGACTGAAACGGGTCATGGTTCCAATGTAAAAGGAATTGAAACAACTGCTACGTATAATCATCCAGATAAAACATTTGTTATTAATACGCCAAGCGAAATCGCTAAGAAAGAATACATTGGAAATGCTGCACTACACGGACAAAAGGCAACGGTGTTTGCCAAATTAATTATAGACGGCAAAGATTACGGGGTCAGTGCTTTTGTGGTTTCCTTAAGAGATAAGTCTGGTAAAACATTGCGAGGAGTTACCATTGAAGACTGTGGTCGAAAACTTGGATTGAATGGAGTAGACAACGGAAAAATTCATTTCAACCAGGTAGTGATTCCAATGGATGATATGCTGGATCGCTTTGCCAGCGTAACAACAGATGGCAAATTCAACAGTCCGATTTCAAGTGATAACCGAAGATTTTTCACCATGCTGGGAACACTGGTTGGTGGCCGCATTGGTATTCCCCGTTCAGGATTGAGTGCATCCAAATCAGGGCTGACCATAGCCATTCGCTACAGCGATCAGAGAAAGCAATTCGGACCTGAAGGAGGTGCGGAAGTTCCAATTCTGAATTACCGGACACATCAGCGAAGATTGATGCCTTTACTGGCAAATGCGTATGCATTGCATTTCTCGCTGAACTATCTCACCGATCGCTTCTTAAAACGAAAAGAAGAGGACATGCAGGAGATTGAAGCACTGGCTGCAGGATTGAAATCCTTTGCCACCTGGAATGCTACGCAAACCTTACAGGAGTGCCGCGAAGCATGTGGCGGAAAGGGTTATCTCTTTGAGAATCGGATCGGCACATTAAAAAATGATACCGAAATCTATACAACCTTTGAAGGTGATAACACAGTATTGATGCAACTCGTTGCCAAAAGCCGTTTTACGGAATTCAAACAGGAATTCAGTAACATGAACGTATTCGGCATTTTAAATTATGTGGCCGATCAGGCAAAGACTTCGATAACTGAAAAGAACCCGATTATCGTCCGTAGCACCGATGAAGAACATCTGCTGGATTTCGAATTTCATCTGCATGCCTTTAAATATCGCGAACGTGATATATTAACATCAGCCGCTAAGCGTCTGAAAAGACATATCGATGAAGGAATGGATTCTTTTGATGCCTTTAATGTAAGTCAGACCCATTTGATACAAGTTGGGTTTGCTTATATCGAACGTATCATCCTCGAACAATTCATTTCAGGTATTGAAAAAGTGAAAGACCCGGGCTGCAAAGCAGTGCTGAAAAAATTATGTCAGCTCTTCGCTTTATCACAGATGGATAAAAATAAAGGCTGGTATTTGGAACAAGGGTATATGGAAGGAGTGAAAACCAAAGCCATACGTAAGCTTGTAAATCAGTTGTGCTGGGATATTCGCCAGGAGGCAGTGCCATTGGTAGATGCCTTTAAAATTCCTGATACACTTTTATCTGCTCCTATCGTAGTGAAGAAATAACTACCTCTTTTCTCACCTTCGGATAACACTAAAACTGCCTGTTTTACAGATCGTTATCACGTTCAATGTTCATTATTTGTTTACGCAAATGCCTGATTCGTGAAAAGGCTGGAATGGTATTTTATAGATATCTGGGGATCTAAAAAGTGTCTTAAAAATCATTGATCAGCTCACGTGAATCAGGACGAAGTAATACAACTGGCCATTAAAAAAGTAAAAGCGTTGGAATCGCAGGCTGAAGGAATTGTGAAGGGAAACCGGTCAGATCAATCCATTGTGTCCTTTGCCGGTTATTCAACAGAACTCATTGAATTTATTAATCGCAATATTCCCTCTGATGAAATCAGAAGGTATTTGAAGGAACTCCCATTAGTGAATTACCAGCCAAAGAATGGGAAATTCTGGCAATATATCATCTCGCCTTCCTGGTGGATTATTTTATATAAGGAATATGAAACGAAGAATAAAATCATTGACGAAATACGTGAAGCAAAGCAAAAGTATTTAAACCTCGAATTGCTTCTGAAAGGTTTAACAGGCTAATGTCGATACTATTCCAAAATCACTTTCTTCAGATAGTAGACATTCGGATCAATTTGCGGCCAACTGCTGCTTGTAACGGTAATACCCGTTTTATCAATATTACCTTTCGTTATCCTGCCGTCAGCTAAAATTTCAACAGGTAGTGATCCTTCAAAATTCAATACCTTAACAAGGTATTGGTTTTCCTTCACCTGTTTGACATCGATTTCCAACTTGTTAGTAGTTCGTAAATAAAAATCGAATAACGTCCCAAGATCTCTCCCTGAAGCACTGCTGAATAATTGCTCCACGTCATCCGTTGTCACAAAATTATCGTAGGTGTACTTTTTATCAGTTGCCAGTTTCTTTAAAGTTGGAAAGAAGATACTATCGCCTAACACAAAGCGTAAGGTATGCATGAAGAACGCACCTTTACCATAAATATCTCCATGATAAGTCTGATCCGAATCAATCTCTTCACCCTGTACAATTGGTATTACATTCTGTGTGTTTCTCGCAGTTTGTTGCATTTGCTTCAAGTAGGCTTGCTCTCCGGCCAATTCACGGGTATATAAGTGATCACCAAAACTGCAGATGCCTTCCTGTATCCACATGTGCGCCCAGTCTTTATTCGTAACCTTATTTGCCCACCATTCGTGACCGAATTCATGAGTCAAAAGCCAATCGAAGTCTTCGCCACCTACTTTCGTGTATCTGAATTTATTACCG
>Ga0170475_100311122_pt1 | contig 13452 bp, 9 predicted proteins | sample Soicark_Litter_5_FD_111474 | JGI IMG/M metagenome (GOLD analysis project Ga0170475, IMG submission 111474) | Avena fatua rhizosphere microbial communities from Hopland, California, USA. Combined Assembly of 48 SPs | reverse complement strand
TCGAAGGCGTCCTCGTATCGCGTGAGCAAGTCGGGATTCTGCTGCTCCTTCCGCAAGAAGCAATTTCCGACCGCAAGCACATCGATGTCTGTCCCCATGAAACAGCGGAAGCTGTCTTCGGGCGTGCAAACGATCGGCTCACCGCGAACATTGAAGCTTGTATTGACGACAACTGAGCAACCGGTCAGCTCTTTGAAACGCTTGAGTAATCGGTAGTAAAGCGGATTCGTGTCTTCGTGGACTGTCTGAATACGTGCGGAATAGTCCACATGCGTTACCGCGGGAATCGACGAACGTGGCACATTGAGCTTATCGATCCCGAAGAGTGCTTTCTGCTCCTCGGTCATCGGAATTCGATGGCGGTCTCGCACGTCGGCGACCAGCAACATGTATGGGCTATCGTCGTCGATATCGAACCACTCGCTCACATCTTCTCTCAAGACAGAAGGGGCAAAGGGGCGAAACGACTCGCGATATTTCACTTTGAGATTGAGCGTGCGTTGCATCTCCGGAGACCGTGGGTCGCCCAGAATGGAACGCCCCCCGAGTGCACGCGGTCCGAATTCCATTCGCCCCTGATGCCACCCCAGAGCCTTGCCGTCGGCAAGCGCGCGGGCGCACTCGTCAATGAGCATGCTTGGCTCGACCAACTCGAACACCGCGCCCGCCTGGGTCAGGCGCTCGGTTATTTCCGCATCGGAATACTCAGGGCCGAGATAGCCCCCGCGCATGGCGTCCCCGTTCTTCGGCGCCACTCTCGCGTTTCCGCCGTGAAGATGGTACGCGGCAAGGCCTGCGCCAATAGCGCCTCCTGCATCGCCTGCCGCGGGCTGCAACCACATACGTTCGAATGGCCGATCCCGAAGTATTTTGCCGTTAGCCACGCAGTTGAGCGCGACGCCGCCGGCCAGGCAGAGGTTCTTCTCTCCCGTTTCCCGCGCAACGGACCGGGCCAGCTTGAGCATCACCTCTTCGGTGACAACCTGTATCGACGCAGCAAGATCCATCTCGCGCTGGGTGAGGAGACTTTCGGGCTTGCGAGGTGGGCCGCCGAAGACTTCGTCGAAACGCTCGTTCGTCATCGTCAGCCCGGTGCAGTACTCAAAGTATTCCAGGTTAAGCCTGAAGCTGCCGTCGTCTTTGATGTCGATGAGATGGTCCGTGATCTGCCTGACGTAGTTCGGCTCACCGTAAGGCGCGAGGCCCATCACTTTGTATTCACCGGAATTCACTCTGAATCCGGTGTAGTAGGTGAAAGCGGAATAGAGCAAACCCAACGAATGCGGGAAGTGAATCTCCCGTACGACCTGCAGATCTTTGCCTTTTCCAAGAGCGAGCGATGTCGTCGTCCATTCACCGACGCCATCCATCGTCAGCACGGCTGCACTTTCGAAGGGCGACGGGTAGAACGCGCTCGCTGCATGGCTCAAGTGATGTTCCGAGAACAGCAGTTTGCTCTGCCAGTCGATTCCGTTACCTATCGCATCACGAAGGGCTTCGGCGAGCAGCGATTTCTGAAATAACTTCTCCTTGAGCCAGAGCGGCAAAGCCTCCTTAAAAGACGTAAACCCGCGCGGCGCAAATGCCAGATACGTTTCAAGGAGGCGCTCGAACTTCAGAAACGGCTTGTCGTAGAACGCGACCTGATCCAACTGATCCGGCGGGATCTTGGCGAATTCGAGACAGAAGCGGACCGCGTTCGAAGGAAAACCCGAATCGTGCTTCTTGCGCGTGAAGCGTTCTTCCTGCGCTGCCGCTACGATCTGACCGTCGACAATGAGCGCGGCGGCAGCGTCGTGATAGAAAGCGGAAATGCCGAGTATTTTCATGCCCCGTTCAGAACAGCGTATAGATAAACGGCGCGATTGCCGAGCCCTGCGCAAGGATAATGAGCCCGCCAAAGACGAGCATGACGATGATTATGGGCAAGAGCCAGAACTTCTTGCGAACTTTGAGAAACTGAAAAAGCTCTCTTAAAAAATCCATGAAACCTCAGAACTGGTTCGGGAGAGAATCAGGCGCCGGACCGGGGGGGTCACGCTTGATCCAGTAAGACTGGGCAGTCGAATCGAGCTTCCGGCGCAAGATGTCACGGCCGCTGAGTCGCATGGCCCATGCAACGGGCGTGAACACCAGAAAGTAAATGGCGCCCAGTACGAGGGGGCTTACCACGCTGTGCAGGAGAGCGCCAAACTTCATCCATGCACGGTTGAGCGAATGCAGCAGAGTAGGGCGCCACAGAGCAAGTACCAAAATGACTGCACTGAGAATGGCGAAAATGGTCGCGACGTTCGCGCGACCGCGCCAAATCTGCCACGCGGCTATCACTGCGAAAACAACGACGAAGGTCAGGCCGAAGGAACGATCGGACGGTAGCTTGACGTTGGCGTTATCAGAGCGCATGCGAGAAACCAGAGGTTATTTCCATTCCGACGTTACGCTGCGCGTTGCGCGATTGTCAACGGAGTTCGGGGCCGTCGCGCGACGCGCAGCCCGCACCGAGAGCATTGATAATGCACAAGACCGGGCGCGATAGATACCATGAAATTACATTATAAGAAAACGCAAATGAGAAATTGTGCCGGTATATACCATTGGCCTATGCTGTAAAAAAGTGAGTTGGACCGCGCAAGCCGTCAGCAGTTGTCCCAGATTTGCGGAGTGATGGGCGGGTTTTTGGCAGTCGTTCAAATCAAACTTTGCCTCCGCGACTACGTCCGGTACGGTTCTGGCGCTCCTGAACTGCTAATGACAGCGGGTAGCAACAGCTGAGTAAAATGTGCATTGCAACCTCTGCAGTCTTCCTGTAACAGAAGATCTTCCAAAGACGGGCGTTCCCTAGGCGCGCGCCCGCCAATGCTGACACAGTTAACCATCTACTGAGCTGCGCGACGCAAAACTGCAGGCGCGCCGCCCTCAAAATCGTTCAGGACCAGAATTGACGCTGATTTTAGGTATCAACGCATATCATGGGGATTCGTCCGCTTGTCTGCTCAAGGACGGCTATCTGGTCGCGGCCGCCGAAGAGGAGCGCTTTCGGCGTATCAAGCATTGGGCCGGCTTTCCTTCGGAGGCAATCAAGTATTGTCTCGACGAGGCGGGCGTGTCGTTGAGCTCAGTGCAGCACGTTGCCATCAACCAAGACTCGAAGGCAAATTTGTGGCGGAAATGGGCATACGCACTCGCGAAACGGCCCAATCCGGCTTTGGTGCTGGACCGACTCCGCACTAAGCGCGCACGTGCGAAAGTCGAAGAACAGCTCGAGAAAACCATCGGGGATGGGTTTACGGGCGTCGTGCATCACGTAGAACACCATCTCGCGCATCTCAGTTCCGCATTCCTCGTCGCGCCGTTCAAGCGTGCAGTCGTGGTTTCCGTCGATGGCTTCGGCGACTTCGCGAGTGCTGCGTGGGGCATTGCCGAGAACGACCGAATCGACATCCATGGCAGGATCTACTTTCCACACTCCCTTGGCATCTTCTACGAGACAATAACGCAGTACCTCGGCTTCCCCCATTACGGAGATGAGTACAAGGTAATGGGATTAGCCTCCTACGGACAGCCGCGTTACCTGCAGCAGATGCGGGACGTTGTCCTGCTGCAGGACGACGGCACGTTTCGTCTGAACCTGGACTATTTCCGCCATCAGACGGAAAAGGTCGAATATCAATGGGAATCGGGGGCGCCTCAGGCACACGCCGGCAATCTGTTTTCGGATCGGCTGACGGAAGTGCTGGGGCCGGCACGTCAGCGCGATGAGGAATTGGGCGAACGACACAAGGACATCGCGCGTTCCGCGCAGGCGATGTACGAGGAAGCTTTCTTTCACCTCTTACGGAAACTGCACGGAACCTATCGGGTCGATGCCCTTTCGCTCGCCGGCGGCTGTGCGATGAATTCGGTCGCAAACGGAAAAGTCTATCAACAGACCGATTTCAAGCAGCTTTACGTACAGTCAGCCGCCGGAGACGCCGGGGGCGCCATCGGAGCAGCATTCGCAGTCTCGCGAGCGCTCCCTCTGCCGCACGCACACACGAACGGCGACAAGTTCGTCATGGACCACGCATACTGGGGACCGCACTTTTCCGAGAATGACGTGCGCGAGCTGCTGATTTCGAAACGGGATGCGCTGAACGCGGCCAGGTGCATGATCGAAGAAGAGGCGGATGAGCAGAGGCTATGCGCTCACACCGCACGGGCAATCTGCGAAGGCAAGGTAATCGGGTGGTTTCAGGGTCGGATGGAGTGGGGGCCGCGAGCACTGGGTAACCGGTCGATACTCGCTGATCCACGGCGCACGGACATTCAGCAGATCCTGAACATCAAGATCAAACGAAGGGAATCGTTTCGTCCTTTCGCACCGTCCATCTTGCGCGAGTCTGTTTCGGACTGGTTTGAAATGGAGGATGACGTTCCGTTCATGATGCAGGTGTTACAGATTAGAGAGGACAGACGCAAGCAGATACCAGCCGTCACTCACGTAGACGGCTCTGGCAGGCTGCAAACCGTTTCGCGAGGCTCGAATCCGCGCTACTACCGCTTGATCGATACCTTCCGCGAAATGACCGGCGTACCCATACTGCTGAATACATCGTTCAACGAAAACGAGCCTGTGGTCTGTCGGCCTGAGGAAGCGCTGGATTGTTTCCTGCGCACGCGCATGGATCTACTGGTACTCGGCAATTTTCTCATTTCCCGAGCCGGCTGATTACTGCCATACACACGGCGTGATACGTCCTGGACAGCCGCGCCCATGCGCCGCACGTGACGAGGGTTGGTGTGGGCCGGTCGGAGCCGCCCGCAGCGCCTGCTGCTAACCGGTGCTTCGTCTGGCCTCCGGGCGCGGCTCGCGCGGAGGAATTGGAGCCGCAGATCTATTTGCAGACGGGCAGACTGTCGGACATGTATTACTTCTGCCGCATTCTCCAAGTGTTTGACCGCGCAGTTCCCAATGCAGGCATAACATTCCTCGTGACTTGGAACATCGATCGTTTCGATGACCGGTTCGAGGGTGCCATCGTGTTGCTGATCGGTGACGAACGTTGCCAGACGCCCTCGTACGTGAACCGCGTCCGGGCTGTTTTCAAGACGGGTGGAGCGTGTCGTAATCCTGTCGCATGGACGCTGAAGCTGCCGTGGTCAATCGCATGGCGTGTCATGCTTCGTGATGTGCGCAACATGCTCATTACACTACGGCGCGGCGTTGTGGGTATCCGCGCGCCGGTCTACGAGATCCCGCTCGGCACATTTCACCTGATCGACGTTCCTCATGTTGCGATCGATGACCGACCGATCGATGTGTTTTTCGCTGGCACGGTGCCGAAACTGAACCGCTTTGATGCCAGACCGTCCGTTGTGGCCCGACTTCAACTGGTTGACGGAATTCGAGCGGCCGAAGCTCTGTTACCTGAATGGCGGTTCGAACATAGGCTCACGCACACGGACGGAGCGTTCTACGATGCTCAGGATTACTCGCGCAAGATCGCCAGTGCAAAGATCGTTCCGTGCCCGCGCGGCAATTTCGAGGAAACCTTTCGCCTGTTTGAGGCCGCGAAATGCGGGTGCGTGATCGTCGCGGAGCCGCTCCCGCAGCGCTGGTATTATCGCGATCCACCAGTTATCGAACTACGTCGCTGGTCCCACCTGCCCGACGTATTGGCGGCGTTACGACGCGATCCGCAGCGCGTTCGAGACCTCGCGGACAGAACGAGGCGGTGGTGGGATTCCTGTTTGTCTGAAACAGCGGTGGCGCGTTACATGATCGAGAACCTGGAGCCGCTCGATCACGGGAACCAGAAATTAGGAACGGAGGTCCGATGAGATCGAGTGCAATATCGGCTAAGGTGACCGGATGCTCGGGTGCGCAACCTGAAGCGCGCGCAAAGGAGTAATTGTGCACGATTGCAGGCCATCTTCGGCTGCTTTTTACGACGGAATGGACCGATGCTGCGCTAACTGTGTGTGCGGCCGATTTTTACCATTACCGGCGGTGTGCACGTCATCGTCCCCCTTTTCTCGCCACTTCTCTTCGCGCCGTCTTGTGTCCTAACCGAATGTTTGCCGGTCGCTTTGCCTGGGTTATCGCGTTTTCAGTCACCGGCCCGGGACTGTCGCTCGCTGCTGCCGATCTGCCGGATGTCGCATACCAGGCGCGCATGCAGCCTCCCTCCCCACCGTCCGCGGCTGAGCAGCCCAGAATCAGAATCGAGGAATTCGCCGCCTTGCCATCTCCGGCTAATCTGAGAAGGCCGGCGCCGCGCATCCTCGTCGCCAGTGCGGAGCCTCCGCGCGATATATGGGAACGTATTCGACGCCAGTTCGCGATGCCGCTCCTGAAGAGCCCATTGGTCGATCGTCAGATCAATTGGTACTTGAGTCGTCCCGAGATCCTGCGGGGTATCCTGCAGCGAAGTCGGCGTTATCTCTATCACGTCGTGAGCGAGCTCGAGCGGCGGAATTTGCCCACTGAGCTTGCGCTCCTGCCGATGGTGGAGAGCGGCTACAGCCCGCACGCGCTTTCCTCGGCGCAAGCTTCGGGGCTGTGGCAGTTCATCCCGGAAACCGGAAAGCGATACCAGCTCGCGCAGACGAACAGCTACGACGCGCGCCGCGATGTTGTTGCATCAACTCGCGCCGCACTGGATTACCTGCAGTTTCTATACGATCTTTTCGGCGATTGGCACCTTGCGCTCGCATCCTATAACTGGGGCGAAAATGCCGTAGCGGCCGCCGTGGAACGCAATCGCACGCGAGGACGTCCCGTTACTTACGATACGCTCTCTATGCCGGAAGAAACCCGGCTCTACGTTCCCAAGCTTCAGGCGCTCAAGACGATCATTGCGAATCCCGAGTCGTTCGGAATCGATCTCGGCGCCATTCCCAACGAGCCCTACTTCGCTTAAGTCGAGAACTCGAAGAACCTCGACCTGAAACTCGCAGCGAAACTCGCCGAGATGCCGCTGGATGAGTTCATCGCGCTCAACCCTGCATTCAATGGCAAGGCGATATCGTCCGGCGACCGATCGATGATCCTGTTGCCGGTCAGTAAGGTGGACACCTTCAAGGCCAATCTGCAGAGTCTGCTTGGAACACCGCCGACTCGGCGAGACCCCAGCGGGCGACGCGCGAGCCGGGCGGGCGGCACGAGCCCGACCTCGAAGTTCTAGGCACATGCTCCGGCAGACGTTTCTCAGTTGGCTGATTGCGCGTCGCCAATGGATGACGTTGACGGCATTGGGCACGCTCCGCGCTGCACTTGTGGTGGCCGCTCTCTTGTCACCTGCTCCAGCGATGCCGGCTACGGCCGCCCTCTCCTCAGAGCAGGCAAGTGCCCTCGGGAAGGCGGCGGCAAGGGGCGACGCAGGGGCTGCTTCGCAATTGCTGAAGGCAGCGAAGAGCGGCAGTCCGGAAGCGGCTTTGTTCATCGCGCTGCTCTACTACAAAGGCGAGCCCGTTCAGCAGGATTTCACGCAGGCACTTGCGTGGTTCGAACAGGCGGCGAGAGGAGGTAGCATCGGCGCGATGACGCTGGCAGGGTACATGTATCAGGAGGGGCTCGGTACTGCGCAGGATTATGCGAAAGCACGCCAGTTCTACGAACGGGCAGCCAACGAAGGTGATGCAGCAGGCGCAAACAACTTAGGTTGGCTGTTCCTGCATGGGCTCGGCGTCAACCCGGATCCTGCGCAGGCATTGCGATGGTTTCAGAAGAGCGCCGAATCGAGCCACCCGATCGCAATGTACAACGTCGGTTACATATTCGAGGAGGGATTGGGTGTGACGGCTGCCCCCGCGCAAGCTCTCGAGTGGTATCGACGTTCAGCAGAGCTAGGCAATATAGGCGCAATGAAAGCGGCCGCGCGGTTGTATGTGGGCGGGCGCGGCATTCAGCCCGATGGGACACTTGCCGTTCGATGGCTCGACAAGGCGGCGGGACTCGGTGATCGGGAGGCGAATCGAACTGCCGGAGATCTGTACGAGTCAGGTCAGGTCGTTGCCCGCGATCTGAGTGCAGCCGCGGCGCATTACGAACGCGCAGCGGAAGCCGGCGATGCGCTCGCGCAGTTCAAGCTAGGGCGCCTCTATCAGGATGGACTCGGGGTGACGCAGGACTACGGGAAAGCAGCTGTATGGTACCGAAAGTCGGCAGATCAGTCGAATGCTGCGGCCCAGAATCGCCTGGGCTATCTTTATCAGAAGGGCCTCGGTGTCGATCGCAACGCCTCGCAGGCTTTTCGCTGGTACGAGCGTGGCGCACAGGCTGGCGATCCCAACGCTTTATTCAACCTCGGGCTGTTGTATGAAGACGGCGTTGGCGTCAAGCAAGATGTCGATAAAGCGTTCGACCTGTATGCTGCGGCAGCGCGGCGCGGTCACGCTCAGGCGAGGCGCCTCCTCGGCAACGCTTTCAGATAAGCGATCGTTCGAGACCTGCCGCGGCGCACCCCCTCGCTCGACTCAAGCCCGACCATACACATCTTCAAAGCGCACGATGTCGTCTTCGCCCAGATAAGAACCGGTTTGAACTTCGATAATCACTAGGTCCTCGGTTCCGGAGTTGGCTAGTCGATGCTTTTGACCTGCAGGGATGAAGGTGGATTCATTCGCACGCACCGTGTACTGCTTGGACCCATTCACCACTTCTGCGTCGCCGACCAGTACAATCCAATGCTCGCTCCGATGATGGTGCATCTGTAAGCTCAGCACCGCGTTCGGACGGACGGAAATGCGTTTGATCTTGTGACGCGGCCCTTCTTCCAGGACTGTATAGCTGCCCCAGGGACGATGCACGGTTCGATGGAACTGGTGGAGTGGGTTATTGCGCAGCTTGAGCTGCGAAACCACACTTTTTACCTCCTGCGAACGGCTCTTGTTGGTTACCAACAGCGCGTCGGGTGTATCCACCACGATGAGATTATCCACACCGACAGCAGCTACGACGCGCCCGTCGCTCTGGATGTAGCAATCATGTGTATCGACCAGCACCGTTTCGCCGCATAGACGATTTCCGTTGGCGTCCGCCGGGGTGAGATCGCCCACCGCGTTCCAGGACCCGATATCGTTCCAATCGAATGTCGCACGAACAACTGCAACCTCGCGATACTTCTCCATGACCGCGTAATCGATCGAGACGTCTTCGATCGCGGCGAAGCCGTTCGCGTCCAGATCAACTTTGTCGCCGTTCCGATTCGGCGTTGCCTGCCAGCAGGCGTAAGCGTGATCGTAAACACTCGGCGCACACTCTTTCAGCGCGTCGAGGAAAGCCCGTGCACGGAAGCAGAACATTCCCGAGTTCCACACAAATCGGCCGGTGGCCAGAAATTCCTGGGCGACCTCATACGATGGTTTCTCGACGAACCGGCTCACCCGGAATCCGTCACGGCAGTGCAGGGGCGCGCCGCATTCGATATATCCATATCCTGTCTCGGGCCTGCTAGGCGCGATGCCAAACGTGACAAGCGTGCCGGCATGCGCGAGCTTGCGCGCCTCGTTCACCGCGCCGCGGAAGGTTGACTGATCATCGATCAGGTGATCGGCAGGCAGAACGAGGAGCTCGGCATCATCGCCCTGCGTCGCTGCTGCGCGGAACGCTGCCATGGCGACCGCCGGCGCGGTATTGCGTCCGCATGGTTCCAGCAGGAAGACATCGCGGCCATCTCGGCCACATTTGGCGAACTCGTCCTTAGAGAGAAAGTAGTGCTCCCGGTTGGTTACGATGAAGATCGTTTCGACCCCGTCGAGTGCCGCGGCCCGTTCCACTGTCTTCTGGAGCAGCGTGGTGCCATCGCCCAGCCGGATGAAGGGTTTCGGGTAGGCCTCTCGGGACACCGGCCACAAGCGCGAACCGGCTCCGCCTGACAGGATCACGGGGATCAACATACGTAGTTCTCCTCTGCAGCGAGTTTGCTGGACGCGTGATTCCGGATATTAGGACCGGCCTGAGGACAGCACATTGCTATAATTCCGCGACTTGAATCTACCACGGCGGCTGCATGCAAAAACGAGCGCTGATCACGGGCATTACTGGGCAGGATGGCGCTTACCTGGCCGAATTTCTGCTGAAGAAGGGCTATGTGGTGCATGGGATCAAGCGCCGCTCGTCGCTCTTCAACACGGAGCGGATCGACCACCTGTACCAGGACCCGCATGTGGCCGAACGCAGGCTCGTTTTGCATTACGGGGATATGACGGACTCCAGCAGTCTCGTGCGCATCGTGCAGATGGTGCAGCCGGACGAAATATACAACCTGGCGGCGCAAAGTCATGTTGCAGTGTCGTTCGAGGAACCCGAGTACACCGCGAATTCGGACGCGCTGGGAACCCTGCGCGTATTGGAAGCCATGCGTATTCTGCAACTGGAGAAGAAGACGCGCTTCTATCAGGCATCGACCTCGGAGCTTTATGGCAAGGTGCAGGAGGTGCCGCAAACGGAACTCACGCCATTCTATCCGCGCTCGCCTTATTCTGTGGCGAAGCTGTATGCATACTGGATTACGGTCAACTACCGTGAGGCATACGGGATGTATGCGTGCAACGGGATTTTGTTCAATCACGAATCGCCGGTTCGTGGAGAGACGTTTGTCACGCGCAAGATCACGCGGGCGCTGGCCCGGATCAAGCTGGGCATGCAGGAGTGTCTGTTCCTGGGCAATCTGAATGCGTTGCGTGACTGGGGCCATGCGCGTGACTACGTGGAAGCGCAATGGTTGATCCTGCAGCAGCCGCAGGCGGAGGACTTCGTGATTGCCACCGGTGAGCAGCATAGCGTGCGAGAGTTCGTGGAAGCGGCCTGTCAGCAATTGGAGATGAGCGTGTCATGGCGCGGCGAAGGAGAAGCGGAGAAGGGCTACGATGCGAGTGGCAAGTGCATCGTTGCCGTGGATCCGCGGTACTACCGGCCGACTGAAGTAGACACGCTGCTGGGCGATGCGAGCAAAGCCCGGGCGCAGCTTGGCTGGCGCCCTCGTGTGGGCTTTCAGGATCTGGTGAAGGAGATGGTGCAGGAAGATTTCCGGGCGGCCGAAAGGGACGCACTGGTTCGCCGTCACGGCCACCGCATCTACGAGCGCCACGAGTAAGCGGCAGGTCAGCGTGTCGCCGAACGCACTGGTATATGTAGCGGGCCACCGAGGGCTTCTGGGCTCGGCCATTGTCCGACGTCTGAAGCATCACGGGTTTGACAACCTGCTCACGCGTTCACACGCGGAGCTCGACTTGACAGGCCAGGCGGCAGTGCACGCCTTTTTTCAGGTCCATCGTCCTGATTACGTGGTGCTCGCCGCGGCCAAAGTCGGCGGCATCATGGCGAACAACACCTATCCCGCGGAGTTCATCGCAGACAATCTGGCCATTCAGACCAATGTCATCCATGAAGCGTGGGCGAGCGGAGCCAAACGCATCCTGTTTCTCGGCTCCTCGTGTATTTACCCGCGCGAGTGCCCGCAGCCAATCCTGGAAGACTATCTGCTGACGGGTCCGCTGGAGCCCACGAACCGACCGTATGCGCTTGCCAAGATCGCCGGCATCGAGATGTGCTGGGCGTACAACAGACAGTACTCGGCGCGATGTCTGGCAGCGATGCCGACCAATCTTTATGGGCCTGGTGACAACTACGACCTCGAGACATCTCACGTCCTGCCCGCCCTGATCCGGAAAATCCACTACGCAAAGGTCCGCGACGAGCCGCACGTCGTGATCTGGGGAACAGGGCGGCCTCGGCGTGAGTTTCTGTATAGCGATGACGCTGCTGACGGCTGCGTGTTCCTGCTTACTCTGGAGGACGAGCGGTTCGATCAGTTGCTGCGTCCGCCCTCGGGCGGGCCGCCGCTCGTGAATGTGGGCTGCGGAGAAGATCAGACGATACTGGAGCTTGCACAGACCATCGCGAAAGTGGTGGGCTATTCCGGTCGCTTTCTGTGCGACACATCGAAACCGGATGGAACGCCGCAGAAGCTGCTGTCGATCGATCGCATCCGGCAATTGGGATGGGCGCCAAGCGTTACCCTCGAACAAGGGGTGCGGCTGGCTTATCGCGACTACCTGGAACGGTACTGCGGCGAGCGCAGCTGATCGATTCGACGGCTTCTGGATAACAAAACGACGCGTTCTTTCGAATCGCGCCGTTTGTCTGGCTTGAGCCAGCCGTGCGTCTAGGGCTTCACGACGGTCCAGTTGGTGTCTTTCAGGGTCGGAATCTGTGTGGCAGATTTCGACACACCGCCGTTCATCAACCAGATCTGGTTGTCACCCGTCTTGCTGTGACGCCAGAGAATGTCGGCTTTACCATCACCATCGTAATCACCTGCTGCGACGATTTTCCAGCGCGTGTCTGTCACACCCGTGATGTACGCAGAGCTGGTGGTGGTGGTACCGTTCATGAACCAGATCGCGTTTTCACCCGTCGTGCCATTGCGCCAGAGGATATCGGCGTTGCCGTCGCCGTTGTAATCAGCAACCGCTGCAATCGACCAAGCGGACGTAACGGTACCGGACACAGCCATCGAAGCGACCTTGCCACCGTCCATCAACCAGGTTACCACCGTGCCATCCGTGTTGCGCCAGACGATGTCGGCTTTGCCATCTTTGTTGAGGTCGCCGACCCCGCCCACCGTCCACGTGCTCGCGACCGAAACCAGGCTCGCATTGCTCTTGACAATGAGACCGTCCATCAGCCACACGGCCACGGTGCCATCGTTTGCTCTCCACAACACGTCTGCTTTGCCGTCTCCATCGAAGTCTGCAACACCTGCAACTTTCCAGCTGGTCGGGACGCTGGCGAGGCTGCCCATCTGTGCGACGTTCGTGTTGTCCATCAACCACGCCACGACGGCGCCTGAGTTGTCTCGCCAGAGGATGTCCGCTTTACCATCGCCGTTGAAATCGCCGATCCCGGCGGCTTGCCACGTCGAACCGGCGCTTTGGAGGTTGGATGTCGTCTTGACGGCACCTTTGTCCACAGTCCAGATCGCGTTTCCGCCCGTGCTGCTATTACGCCACAGCACAGCCGAAGTGCGCTTGCCGGAGAAGTCCGATGCAACACTGGGAAGCTTCGTAGTAGTTTGACCAGCGGTCGAGCCGCTCGTGTTGCCTGTCGTTGGCGTGCCTTCCACGGCTGCAACGTCAATCCCGGCGAACGCCCATCCAGTGCCGTTCCACTTCCACAGGCCGTCCGTTGTGATTGCGTAGACGGTCGAATTGAAGTACAGGTACTCGGACGCGTCACCGTAGCCGACCCATACCCCGTTGCGAAGTGTATGGTTGACGTCGAAGGTCCACACTGCGCCTGTGGCGTCGACCACCTGCTTGCCGCGCGTTCCATTCGCACTGGTCGTAGGCGTAGTCGTGGTCGTTGAACCGCTCGTCGATCCCGTGGTCGTTGAACCGCTCGTCGATCCCGTGGTCGTTGAACCGCTCGTCGATCCCGTGGTCGTTGAACCACTCGTCGATCCCGTG
>Ga0170475_109350688_pt1 | contig 13460 bp, 11 predicted proteins | sample Soicark_Litter_5_FD_111474 | JGI IMG/M metagenome (GOLD analysis project Ga0170475, IMG submission 111474) | Avena fatua rhizosphere microbial communities from Hopland, California, USA. Combined Assembly of 48 SPs | reverse complement strand
TTTTGAATGCCCACAACGCCTTCTATAGCGTCGAGGGCCTGCGCGACATGCGAGTGAAAGGCGCGGAAGCCTGCCGCCGGGTGCTGACGGGCCAGCCGCTGAGGAACGTGGTGAACTAGGCCATGTTCCGAGACTAGATGTTCGCGTCGCGAATTTAGCCGCGGTGCTTGCACCGCGCTCCAGAGCGCGTCGCAAGCGACGCGGCGAAATTTAATGCGTGGCCCAAGAGTTTTCAGTTTTTGGCTTTAGGGTTGTCCGCCGCCATCATTTTCCCGCAAAACTCGGGAACGAGCCGCGATTCGGCGGCGTCTAATGTCGCGAATCGGTAGGTTCGGAAGCTGCCAAATACGCGATGCTCGGCCGATTCTTAAGGCCAATGGGGCCTTGAGTTTGGAAATAGCTTGCGAAGTTCTGGCATTTTCGGAAACCCGCAATTACACTGGCCGTTGGTTGCGTTTTCGCACGCGCTCCCTCACCCCTTCTTCGGGCGGGGACCGCTGGCGGCGCGCATCAATGGTTCGGGAGGCTGGGGCTGCCCGCAGGGTTGCCCCAGTGTTCTGTGTCATGCTTTCGCAAGACACAGGCACCCGTTGGAGCGAAAAAGGGGCCGGAGGTCTTTGGCGGCAGTCGGGTCGTGTTGATGCCTGCGACCAGGTTTTCCGCCAATGGCTCCCGGCCTCCCCGTAAAATTTTGAATTGCTTTATTGCGTCCCGCCGGCGGTGTCGCCTGGGCGACGTGTACGCACGACTAGCACGAGATTGTAGTAGTAGAGGCATACTATGGCTTTGCGTCCCCCCGCCAAGCGCTCTTTGATCCAACGCGCTCGCCAACTTCGTCGCACGCAGCACTCTCAAAAGCAGCGGTATCGGCCGCTTTTGGAAAACCTGGAGCCGCGACTGGTGATGACGGGCTCCTGGTCGCAGATCATCCCGTCGAATCCAGGTGGCGGACCGCCTACGGGTTCAACCGAAACGCTCATGCAGCTCTCCGACGGGCGTGTGATGCATGCTGCAGGGCTTGGCCCCAACGCCGTCGTGAACCCAACGACCTGGTATCCGTTGGCTCCGAGTTCGACGGGGAGCTTCGTCAATGGCACGTGGGGTGCGCCCTCAACGATGAACACGAGTCGTCTCTACTTCCCAACGGTGCTGTTGCAAGATGGAGAGATTTACGCAATCGGCGGTGAGTATGGGAACCCGGTAGGCTTCGTGAATTCTCCGGAGATTTTCAACCCGTTGACCAATACCTGGCGGTCGGTCGCGCCGATGCCCTCGCCGCCGACGCAGATCGCCAATCCACCTTCGGTGCCGCCCATCACGCCGACATCGCAATTCGGCGACGATCCGATTGCCCTCCTTCCCAACGGCGATATTCTGGCCGGCTGGTTCGGCGGCGGAAATACCTATGTTTACAACGTCGCGAGCAACACCTGGCGGGCCACGGCGGGCGCAAAAATCCATGCTTCCTCGTTGGGCTTCAATAGCATTCCCGGCACCATTCAAACGGATGCCAGCGACGAGGAAAGTTGGGTGACGCTGCCCGACGGCAGCATTCTTTCCTATGACATCTTTGCGAGCGTGGACCAGAGCGCCTTCCACGCGCAGCGATTTGATCCGAACCAGGACATGTGGGTCGATGCGAGTACTGTCGATCCCAACAATCCACCGTCGATTTTGACCAATGCCACGTATGGATTTGAAGTCGGACCGGGGTTGCTGTTGCCTGATGGTCGCGTGATTTATTTCGGGGCCAACGGCAAGTCCGACTACTACGACTCGAAAACGGGTATCTGGAGCAAAGGGCCCGACTTGCCCTTCGATTTCTCGCGAGGCATTCCGCTTCCCATGGGAGCGACCGACGATCCGGCCGCGGTCATGCCCAACGGAAAAATATTGGTCGCGTTCGGCGTTCCAATTCTGCCCACGACACCGAACCAGAATCCCTTCAACGCGCCGACGCGAGTCTTTGAGCTTGATCCGAACACCAACGTCTTTACCGACGTAACGCCGCCAGGTCTGCCGAATCAAAACCCGTTCCTGAACGAGATGATCGTGTTGCCCACCGGGCAGATCTTGTTTGCGGACCAAAATGGATTCGACCAGATCTACACGCCGGACGGCGGGCCGCAGGCTGCCTGGCGGCCCACGATCAACTCCATCACCGACAACGGCAATGGATCGTTCACCCTGCAGGGAAGTCAGCTCAACGGCGTAACGCAAGGGGCGGCGTACGGCGACGACGCTCAAATGGCAACCAACTTCCCGTTGCTGCGCATGACCGATAAGAGCGGGAACATCGTCTATGCCCGCACGTTCAATTGGAACCGCACGGGCGTCCAAACCAGCGGCAGCACGTCCGTCCAGTTCACATTACCCGCGGGCACGACGCTGACCGACTTCAACGACTACACCGTCGTCGCCAGCGGCATTGCGTCGCTGCCGTTCCAGTTCTTCCCCGTAAAGCCGCAATCGGTTGCCGGAACCGTGTTCAACGATTTGAACGCCGATGGCCTTCGCGAGGGCGGCGAAGGAGGAATTCCGCACATTACGGTCTTTTTGGACCTCAACGGCGATGGCAAGCTGTCCACGATGGAACCGGCCAGCGTGACCGATAACTTTGGCCGCTGGTCGTTCCCCAATACGCCGCCGGGCAACTACATCGTGCGCGAAGTGCAGTCGCCAGGTATTCTGGCGCCAGCCGTGCAAACCACGCCGGGAGCCGGCGCGCTGGTCCCGCTCTCGTTCACGATCAATGTCTTTGACCGCGCCGTCCAGTTTGACGCATTCAGCGGTAAACGGCTCGATTTCGGTCATATCGCTGCTTACGACTTCGGCGACGCCCCGGATGGCCAATTGCTACCCAATGGCGTGGTGGCCCACTATGGCACGTTGCTGGCTGGCGACGGCGCGCGGGCTGGCATCCTTCCCGGCTTTGGCTTGGGCCCAACGATCGACGCCGAGCAAGATGGACAGCCGACAATCGGCGCCAACGGCGACGACGTGGTGAACGCCGCCAGCAATCCAGCCAAGATCGATGACGAAGACGGCGTCACCTTCGGCCCGATGACGCCGGGCTTCTCGACGACGATCATGGTCAATGTGAGCACCGGCGGCTATACGCCTGGCAAGCTGCAGGGCTGGATCGACTGGAATCAGAACGGCAAGTTCGATGCGAACGAGCAAGTGGCGAGCAATGTCTCGATGGCGGCAGGCGCGCATTCGTTTACGGTTAACGTTCCCTCGACCGCGAAGATTGGCCCGACGTATGCCCGCTTCCGTTATGGCTACGAGTCGAATCTCGGCCCGACCGGGCTGTCGCTCGCCGGTGAGGTCGAGGACTATCAGGTCAACGTCCTGCCGGCGGTTCCGATTGCCAATCCGGACATTTTCCCGGTTCCCGGCCGCTCGACGATTGCCGCCCGCACCGGCGACGTGAGCAATGGCAACACGGTCATCAAAAATCTGTCGATCGCTACCAGTGATCTCGCCGTGGGTGATTTGATTTCCGGCACAGGCATCCCGGCCGGCGCGACGATTGCCTCGATCACCGACGCCACAACGATCCGCATTTCCGCCCCGGCCACGGCGGACGGCACGGCCGTGTCGCTGACATTCCGTCAGCCGATCATTAAGCCCACGTCTACGAACGTGCATCTGGACGTGCTCGCAAATGACGTCGGAACGGTGTTTGGCTCGCCGAAGATCGATCCCAATAGCATCACGCCGCTCGACAATTTTGGCAGCACCTTCTCTGTCCAATTTGATGCGGGCCTGGGCCGCCAGGTAGTCGTGTATAACCCCGGCCCCAAAGTTCAGGGAGGCGTGCCGGAGCGATTTACCTACAAGGTCTACACGCGGACCGATCAGGGCGGTAATCCGATCGATGATTCGAACGCGGCGCTGGTCCTCATCAACATCTCTTTCGCCGACAACGTTGCGATTGACGACACGTTCACGTTCTCGCCGCCAGTGCCGGGCGCGGGTGTTACCGCGCTGCAAATCCCGGTGATGCAAAACGATATTGCCTCGCATTTGGCGGATGGCACGGCTCAGGTGATTGCCGTCGATGTCCGTACCGCCGCAGATACCGACAAGATCAGTAATCCCAACGGGACACCGACACCGCCGACGGCCCAAACGTCGGTCACGGTGACGACCGCCAGCGGCCCGGCCACCTTGCAAATCGACACGCAACATCCCAGTACGCTCGATTTCTTCTCTCCGGCGGGTTTTGAAGGGACGCTGCTCTTCAAGTACGAGATCGACGACAACGACCCGGATACGACGCCGTCCACGCGCTACGTCACGATTCAGGTCGTCGATTCGGCCGTCGCAACTGCGACGACCGGCGATGCTAACGCTTTGGTGGCACGCCAGGCGGATCCTTCAGCCACAGATAACTCCCTGCTGGCCGCCGGATATCTGGCGGAGTTGGATGTCAGCGTGCTGCCTGCAAATCCTGATGGGACGGTGAATACGAACACCGACCCGGTAAATATGGTTCACGCGGGCGACACGTTCTATCTGCGCGTGCAGTCGCATGACCTGCGACAAGACGGCAACACAAGCCCGACAGGTGTTTTTCCGAACAACACACCCGCCAATCGCGGCGTTATCTCGGCCTATTTGGATTTGCTACTGAATCCGGGCTTCCTGAACAGCCTGTCGGTGCGCAACTTTGCGTCGCCGCAGCCCGACAACCCCGGCGGCAGCTTGCTGAGCGCAATTGTTTTCGGCCCGGAATACTCCAAAGCAACGACCCCACAAAATGGCGTCACGGGCGCGCCGACTGCGCCGGAATTTAATGAGGTTGGGGCAATCGCAACTGGTGGGCAGCCGGAGGAGAACACGTTGTTCCCCGACGTACTGTATATCCGCATGACTGCCAAACAGGCCACGCCCGCCGGTCAATCGATCACGTTTACTGGTGATCCCGCGGATAGCGCCACGAGCGACGTCACGATTCCCAATGAAGATCAGACGACCCCTGGAACCCAGATCAGCCAGGTTTTGACCGACGACCAGGTTTATTTGGGCCAGACGACGCTCACCATTATGGCCGACGGTGAAGGCGAGTTTGTGAACTTTGCCAACCCGGCGGACGTGAATCAGGACGGCACCGTGGCGCCCAACGATCTGATGATCGTCATCAACGCCTTGAACGCCACGGGCGCACGCACGCTGACCGGCTCCACGCCGACTTTGCATCAGATGTACGACGTGAATATGGACAACGCCCTGTCGCCCAGCGACATCGTGAAGCTCATCACGTTCCTCAACTCGTTTGGTTCGACGGGTGGCGGTTTGACGACGACCAAAACGAGCACGGCGGGTGGAGAAGGCGAGTCGAGCCCGGCGGCTGCGACGGCCAGTACCGACCTGGCGCTGTTGTCCACGTCCAGCCCGGCGACCTCGAGCAGCTCGACGACCACGACAGCCGCGATGCCGATTGTCGTGACACCGGCGCCTGCGACGACGACGACGTCTACAGCCACTTCCATGAGCACATCAACCACGACGAGCAGCAGCCCATCCACCTCCACGAGCTCCGCCAGCTCGGATAGCGTCGATGCGAATTCAGCCGACGCGCTCTTCGCCGCCTTGTCGGCGACCAAACGGACCTCCAGCGGCAAATTTGGCATGTAGGGCGGCAGCCACCTGAAGTTCCAAGTTTTCCGTTACAAGTTAGAATTCAGTGCGGTCAGAACGACCGGCAGCCGATTCGCTTGTAACGGAAACTGAAGCGTGAAAGTCATCCTCGCCGCGCCGCGCGGCTTTTGTGCCGGCGTTAACATGGCGATCGAGAGCCTGGATCTGGCAATCCGGGCGTTCGGCACGCCGATCTACGTTTATCACGAGATCGTCCACAACAAGTACGTCGTCGAGACGTTTCGGGCCAAAGGGGCCGTCTTCGTCGATGAGCTGGCCGACGTGCCGCACGGGGCGACGCTGCTGTTCTCGGCTCACGGCGTGTCGCCCGAGATTCGCCGCATTGCCCGCGAGCGGAGGCTGCGGGCCATCGACGCGACCTGCCCGCTGGTGACCAAGGTACACATCGAGGCGGTCCGTTTTGCACGCGAAGGCTACACCATTCTTCTTATCGGTCACGAAGGGCACGATGAAACCATCGGCACGATGGGCGAAGCGCCGCAGGCGATGGTCCTGGTCGAATCGGTGGAAGATGCCGACCGCCTCTCCTTCTCGCCTGACGCCAAGCTCGCGTATCTAACGCAGACCACGCTCTCGGTGGACGACGCCAATCGCATCATCAACCGCCTCAAGGAGCGGTTTCCGCAGCTCATTGGTCCGCCCAAGGAAGACATTTGTTACGCCACGCAAAATCGGCAAGAAGCCGTGCGGATGCTGGCCGCCGGAGCGGATCTGGTGCTCGTATTAGGCAGTCAGAACAGCAGCAACAGTCTGCGACTGAAAGAGATCGCGCGCGAGGCGGGCATTGCCGCGCAGCTCATTGACGGCGCGCGGGATATTGACGACCGGTGGTTCAACGGCGTCGAAACCGTAGTGATTACCGCCGGCGCGAGCGCCCCGGAGTCGGTTGTCGAAGAGTGCGTCGAGTATTTGAAGGGGCGCTATGGCGCACACGTCGAAAGCCGCACGCTGCGGCAAGAGGATGTGCATTTTCCGCTGCCGCGGGAGCTGCGGGGGATTGAGGCCTGATCACAGCTCGGCTTAAAACGGAAACATGGCCGATGAGATTGCTTTTTGAGTGGGATCCAGAAAAAGCAAGGGGAAACGCGCGCAAGCACCGCGTAACGTTTGATGAGGCCGCATCGGTTTTTGAGGACCCATTGTCGGCTACCATCTTCGATCCGGTTCATTCGGACGATGAGGACCGCTATGTGATCGTCGGCATTTCAAACAAGCGGCGGATAATTGTGGTATGCTTTACCGATCGGGATGAAAAAATTCGTATCATTAGCGCACGAAAGGCGACGAAACGAGAGCAAGCAGAATATGAAGAAGGCAGTTAAGACGGCTTCTGATGACGACATGTTGCCGGAGTACGATTTCTCCAGGGGCGTGCGAGGCAAGTATGCAAAGCGGTATGCGGCAGGGACGAACGTAGTTTTGCTGGCACCGGACGTGGCCAAAGTATTTAAAAACTCCGAGGCGGTTAACGCGGCATTGCGGGGACTGATTGAAATCGCCGGCAAGGTGAGGAAAACGGCCTGACGCACTTCGCTGATGCGGAGTCAGTTTTTCGGTGGGCGGAAATCCCTCGCATCGCTTTTCTCGTATAATGGCAGTATGCCCTCGCTGACCGAAACGCTCCGCACGCTGCACCGCATTCACCGGCAGCATTCCGACCTCAAGGACCGCCTCTCGCGCGGACCGCGGCAAATTCAAGCGGCTGAAGGGGCCGTGAAAAAGACCGAAGCGGACCTGACGCAGGCCAAGGAGACGTTCAAGCAGGCCAAGATGGCCTCCGATGACAAGCAGCTCCAGCTCAAGCACCGCGAGTCGAAGCTCGCGGACGTGCAGGCCAAGCTGAACATGGCCCAGAGCAACAAGGAATATCAGCTACTTAAGGATCAGTTGGCTGCCGACAAGCAGGCCAACAGCGTCCTGGCCGATGAGATTCTCGAAGCCCTGGAAAAAATCGATCAACTGCAAGCCGCCGTCAAAATCGCCGAGTCGAATCTGGCGAAGACCAAAGACGAGCTATCGAAGGTCCGCCAGCGCATCAACGAGCAGCAGCAGGGCCTGGAAAGCGAGCTGGCCCGCGTTCGCGGCGAGCTCGACGCCGCCGAGGGGCAGCTCGAAGGCGATTTCAAAGACAATTACCTCCGGCTCTCTCGCTCGATGGGCGAGGATTCCCTGGCCCCGATCGAAGGCGGCTGCTGCGGCGGCTGCTCGCAGACGCAAACCGTGCAAATTCTCAACTTGCTCAAGCTCGACAAGCCCGTCTTTTGCAAAAGCTGCGGCCGGCTGCTGTATCTGCCCGAGTGACATGTGGCCGGTCGTTGGCACACTAGCCCGCAGCAGCGCAAGCGAGGGTAAGTTGCGCGGCAAAAGGGCGATGGCGGCTGTGGCTCGCGGACAAAACTTAGACTGGCGGCCATGCCGGGTACCAGGTACCGAGTACTCAGTACTTATTCGCGACGGAGTCTTCGTTACTATTCACTCCACCGCCTCAATAAAATCATCCGCCAGCCGATGCGGAGCAATGCTTCGATTAGCCGGCGAGCTCTGACGCTCCGCCAAACACTCACGGAGTTACCACAAATTTGCTGGCAACCTCGGGAATTTCCTCGCCATGTTCAAGCCGATCGGCAAGGACTCGCAGCGTAAGCGCCTGCACTCGAGAAACGGCCTCCTCGCGCGATCGACCGTGAGTCATGACGCCCGGCAAGTCGGGAACTTCCGCGATCCAGCGGCCGTCGTCTTCGCGGTCGAGTTCGATGGCCAGCATCGCGAGTCCTTAATATGGGCGAATTACTTGCAGTCCCGGCAGCATGTGAAAATGCCGCAAGTTCTTTGTATAGAGTGTCAAACCTTGTTCGGATGCGGTCGCCGCGATTAAAGCGTCGGGAATTGTCAACCCGTGGCTCACTGAGAACTGCTCCATCCATTGGAGTGCTCGAATAGAAACAGGCCCGGTCAGCGGGACCACCGCGATTGCGGCGAGGAACGTTTGCAGGTGTCGGATGGCTCGCGCATCCCGGCAGCCCGACACAAGCTCCATGGCGGAGACAATGCTGATGGCAATGCCACAGGCGGCGTGCTGCGTGGCAATGAAGTTCTTGCCGTCGGGAAGTCCACGCCGGTCATCGACGAGGATATCCGTATCGATCAGCCCTCTCGAAACGGCCGCTGCGACCACTTGGCGCGCTCCTCGCGAACGTAGTCTTCGCTGGCTGGTAAGTCCGTGCGGTTGGCCCACTCGCCGTGGAAAGGCAACGAACGGAATTCGTCATCGGTCAACGGCACAGCACCAGTTTGTGCGATTTCCTGGACAGCTACCTGAACCTTGACACCGTCGCGCATAGGCAGCGGATGATCGAGGGCGATAGCGCCTTTTTCGACGACACCCGTTTCAATGATCGCGCCAGGGCTTGGTGACTTAAGCATGTCACTATTCTATTCCACCGCCTCAATAAAATCATCCGCCAGCCGCACCAGCACCTCGCGCGTGACGTTGGCGGGCACGATCTGCCGCAGCTGGCCGCTCTTTTTGCTGTAGCGGCTCAAGGTAATGTCGCCGCCGCGGCGGACCATCAACTCGTAATAGCTCGTTTCGTCTTCGCCCTTTTTGGGCGGGCTGCTGCGCAGCTGAATCGAACAGCGATCGGCGTCGGCTTCGACCAGCCCGATCGGCTCTAAGAGGTATGTCAGTTTTTCAGTCAGCTTTTGGCTGATGTCCTTGAGCTGTTCTAACTCTGCGCCGGATAGCTTGCTGGTCGATAGACCCAGCGTTTGAAACGAGCAGCCGATAGCGTCTACAGCGACGAGATCGGCCTCGATACGTCCGATTTCGCAATCAACTTGCAATAGCCCGCGACCGCTGACAGCGCTAATGCGCTTCAGCTCGCGATCGATGTCGGGTTGGATGCTCATGGTTGCCTCTTCTTTCACTTGCTCTTCTGCTTCTGCTCTCCTGTCCTCGTATGTTCCTCTCCGTCAAACGACAGCACGATATTGCTGTCCTCCAGGTTCGTCTCGATATGGACGGGACGCTTCCACAGCTTGTACAGGTTCGCGAGCGTGTCTTGCGCATAGTTGGCTTGCAGCTCGACGCCGCTATAGCGGTGCTCTAGAAACAGCTCGCCGCGGTTCTTGTAGTTGCCGTCCCTGACATAAATGATCGGCCGGCCCACGTTCGTCAGGTTGAACAGCAGCCGCTGTTTCACTTTTTCGAATTCCCGGCTTTCGATCTCGTAGTAACCCGAGTCGTCGTTGAAGCCGAACGAAAACAGCTTGTGCTGCCGGCAGAAATCGAGCGTCAGGAACTCGTCGATGAACGTCAGGTCGTTGTGAATGCGGCGGACTTCAAAAATCTTCTGCCGCCCGAGGCCTGTCTGTTTGTCCCAATCGCGCTTGGCTTGATAGTTATCGCACTGTTCGTATTCCTCGCCGAAGGCGCCGCGGTTCCAGCGGTCTTCGATATCGCGATAGAGCTCGACGCCCAGCTTGTACGGATTCAGCCGCGTGCGCGAGCCGGCGAGGGTGCCCGAGCAATGGTCGGCATAGCAAATCAGGTCCGAGTCGGCCATGCCGTGCCGGGTCATGATCGTGCTGTGCCAATAGGTGGCCCAGCCTTCGTTCATGATCTTGGTCTGAGCCTGCGGAGCGAAGTAATAGGCCTCGTCGCGGATGATCGACATGACGTCGATCTGCCACGGCTTGAGGGCCGCGTGCTCGAGCAAGAACAGCATTACGTCCCGCATCGGCTCGGGGGGGAAGTTTTCCTTCTTTTCCAGCTCCTTGCGCTTCTCGACCAGTTCGGCGTCCATCGCCTTCTTCGGGTTCATGAACGAATCCATATAGCTCTTGGATTCGAAGCGGGTGGCCGTCGGCTCGTCGTGTTCTTGGTCAGTCGAATCGCGGAAATCGTAGCGGGCCTTGTCGTCGCGTCGCTTGATGTGCGGAGCGTAAATATCGATCAGGTCCTCGATGCTGAGGCAGGCATCGATGAAGCTCTCGACCTCTTCGACTCCGAAGCGATCCATGTAATCGCGGATGCGATTGCCGTGGTTCGCCATGTCGTCGATCATCTTGCGGTTCGTGTGGCTGAACCAATAGTTGTTCTTAAAGAAGTCGCAGTGGCCGTACACATGGGCCATGACCAGCTTGTGATCGGTAATGCCGTTACTGCCTAGCAGATACGCGTAGCACGGGTCGTTATTGATCACCAGCTCATAGATCTTCTGCAGGCCGTACGAATATCCTTTGCTGAGCTGCTCGTACTCCATGCCGAATCGCCAGTGCGGATACCGCGTGGGAAAGCCGCCATAAGCCGCGACCGCGCTGAGCTGGTCATGATCGACGACTTCAAAGATCGTATTGAAGAAATCCAGCCCGTAGCTCCGCGCATGGTCTTCCATCTGTCGCTGGATATCGATCATCTCCGGCGTCAGCGAACGGAAGCGGTGCAAGGAGGTCAATGCGGTCACGGACTACTTTCCTTTTCCCAAAAACTTCTTGATCGACTCGTAAATTCCCTCTTTGTTCTCGATCTCCGACAGCACGAGCGATTCATGCTCGCTGCCAAAGGCCTCTTCCAGCACGCGATAGAACTCGCCGCTGCCGTAGGGGCTTTCGACCTGCCCGTAGCAAAACAGGTTGCACTTGGGCAGCAGCGTCTCTTTCAGCATGCCCAGGGCCGAGCGGTTGTCCTCGCCCCAGTTGTCGCCGTCAGAGAATTGGAAGCAGTAGATGTTCCACTCGGCCGGGTCGAACTTCTGCGAGATCAAATCCTGGCAGACTTTGTAGGCCGAGCTGATGCGCGTGCCGCCGCTTTCGCGCGTGTGATAGAACGTATTTTCATCGACCTCTTTGGCCGACGCATCGTGAATGATGTATCTCCGCTCCAGGCCCTGATATTGGCTCCGCAGCCAGCAATCGATCCAGAACGACTCGGTCCGCACAATTTCCTTTTGCTCGTCCGTCATCGAGCCGCTGACGTCCATCATGTAAATGATGACGGCGTTAGCGACCGGCTCGGGCACATGCTCCCACGAGCGATAGCGGCGGTCGTCCTTATAAGGAACGACGCGCGGCTCGGCTGGGTGGTACGTCCCTTCCATCACCTGCCGCTTAAGGGCTTCGACATATGTTCGCCGCTTGTGCCGCAGCGACTCGGGCCCGATCCGCTTCACGCTGGTATAGCGGACCTTGTCTTGCTGAATGTTCGCTTTGCCCTTGGGCTCGATCCGCGGCAGGTGCAATTCATCGCCCAGAATCGCCGCCAGCTCTTCGAGCGTGATATCGACCTCTAAAACGTGCGGCGCCGCCTCGCTGCCCGCCTGGCCCTGTCCGCCTTCGCCGTCGGGATCGCCGGCCGCGATAGGCTGACCAGTTTCGCCATCGCCTTGGCCCACGCCGCCGCGGCCGTTCTGGCCATAACGAAAATGCGGCACGTCGAGCTGCGGCAGCGGAATGCTGACGAGATCGTTCCCCTTGCGACCGATCATCTCGCCGTGGGTCACGTATTTTCGCAGGTTCTCGCGTATCTTCCCGCGAACGATTTGTTTAAACCGCGACGCGTCGCGGTCGATTTTCATGACCAAGTGAGCACCCTTCGGGTGCAACGACCAATGTCCGAATGACCAATGACCAAGCAAAGGGTGTTCCCTGTACATTGGTCATTGGTGCTTGGTCATTGGTCATTGGTTTTTATTTCTTCTTAACATCCCCTCGCGCGAAGATGCTGGCGACGTAGTTCAGCACATCCGTCGCGCTTTCATCGTCGTAGCCAAAGTCGCGGATCAGGCGGCTCTTGACCACGTCGATCTTCGCTTGTGTATCTTTATCAACGACCTGCGACACGAGACTCGTCAGCTTGATCGTGTCCTTCTGGTCCTCGAACAATTTCAGTTGCAGCGCCTTGTACAGCCGCTCGTTCGCCTTGTAATCGAAAGTCTTGCCATCCATCATTAGCGCGGCGATGTAGTTCATGATCTCGCGGCGGAAATCATCTTTGCGGCTGTCGGGAATATCGATCTTCTCTTCGATCGACCGCATCAGCCGCTCATCGGGATCCTCAAACTGGCCGGTGAACTTGTTGCGAACCTTCTCGCGCTGGGTGTAGGCCTTGACGTTGTCGATATAGTTGCCGCACAGGCGCTTCAGGGCGTCTTCATCCGCAGCGATCGCCCGCTGGACCTCGTTTTTCACGATGTTCTCGTACTCCTCCTTCACGACGCCCAAGAGCTCGCGATAGCGACCGCGCACATCTTCGCTGGTGATCAGCGAGTGGTGCTTCAGGCCCGCTTCCAGCTCGTTCAGCACCATGAACGGGTTAATGCTCTTTGATTCGAGATGTGCCACCAGAGCATTGCTGATCTTGTCCTGCACGTAACGGGGCGAGATGCCCTGCAAACCCTCCGTCGTCGTCTCTTCGCGCATCTCGTTGATGTTCTCCTCGGTGAAGCCGGCGAGCGTTTTGCCGTTGTAGAGCTTGAGCTTCTGAATCAGCGTCAGGCTGGCATTATTCGGCGGCTCCAGGCGCGTCAACACAGCCCACATCGCGGCCATTTCGATCGTGTGCGGCGCGATGTGCTTGCCCTTCACCTTCTGCGCGTTGTAGTCCTTCTCGTAAATCTTGATTTCGTCCGACAGCCGCGTGACGTACGGCACGTCGATCTTCACCGTACGATCGCGCAGCGCCTCCATGAACTCATTATTCTGCAGCCGGCGATATTCGGGCTCGTTGGTGTGCCCAATGATGACTTCGTCGATGTCGGTCTGTGCGAATTTCTTCGGCTTGACCTTGTGCT
>Ga0170475_106269800_pt1 | contig 13462 bp, 14 predicted proteins | sample Soicark_Litter_5_FD_111474 | JGI IMG/M metagenome (GOLD analysis project Ga0170475, IMG submission 111474) | Avena fatua rhizosphere microbial communities from Hopland, California, USA. Combined Assembly of 48 SPs | reverse complement strand
GGGTCTTCGCGTCGGTGACCATCAGGCCTTCGGTCAGGGTCTCGATGACCGAGCGCAGATACGACTCTCGTTCGTGAACGGCTTGCGCCATGCGTTTGAAGGCGTCCGACACCTGCCGCACCTCCAGCACCGGGCTGTCGGGGATCGCCTGACCGGGCATGCCGGCGGCCAAGTCGCGGCTGGCCTCCGCCAGGCGTCGCAGCCCCTTGGTGAGCCAGGACATGCACACCGCGAGCAGCGCCGTGCCGAGCGCCAGGACCAGGGCGCCGATCACGAGGCCGTTGCGGGCCATGGTGTCACGTGCTTCGTTGACCGCATCCGTCGGGATGCCGAACCGCAATCTTCCGACGGCCTCGTCCTCTATCGCGAGGGGCATGCTGACGTCGAGCGCCGGTCGACTGGCGGGCAGGGAGCCACCGGCAGCCACCTGGGTGCCCTCGATGTCCACGACCCGAAGGTAGGCAAGCCCGCGGCGAGACACGCTTTCCTTGACCACGGCGTTCAGCGTGGCGTAGTCGCGCGAGGCCAGCAAGGGCGAAATGGCTGCATTCAGCAGCGGCCGCATTTGTTCCGCCTCGGCATCGAACTGGCGCAGCATCGCCGTGGTAACCAAGTTGTTGGCGTTCCAGAGCAGCAGTCCCAGCATGACCACGAAGATGGTCACGCTCCCCACTATCAATTGCGCGCGCAGAGTACGGAACAAGATGGTCGGACGCAGTGTCTGGAAGTGGCCTCGATGGCGTGGGGCGATTGTGCAGCACATCTCGTCCGAGATGGACAACTCGCGCCTCGCGAATGTGAGGCCGCCCATCACCGGCGGCAAATGCGGCAAGTTATTGCGATGCGGCTTTCGCGGTGGGCTCGGCGATGAAGCCGATGCGGTTGATGCCCGCGGCTTGCACGGTGCCGATCAGTTCGGCCACGCGGCCGTAGGGGACGGCCTGGTCGGCGCGCAATTGCACCCCGGTTTGCGGATTGGTGCGAGCCGCCTGTTCGACGTGGGCCTTGAAGTCGAGGGGCAGGATGGCACGATCGCCGACGAACAGCTGGCCCCGGGCATCGATGGAGACTGCGATGAAATCGGGCACGTCGGTCTGGGAAGTGCCCTCGGCCTTGGGAAGGTCGAGCTTCAGGCTGGCCGTCATCAACGGGGCCGTGATCATGAAGATCACCAGGAGCACCAGCATCACGTCGATCAGGGGCGTCATGTTGATGTCGCTCATCGGTGCCGGCCGGGCGGTGCGTTCGAGGCGTCCGAAAGCCACGGTGTCAGCGTCTCCGTCAGGCCGACATGGCGGTGTCGGACACCATCTCGCGCAGGTCGTGGGCAAACCCTTCGAGATCGGCCTCGCAGTTGCCGATCTGCTTGCCGAACACGTTGTAGGCAAGCACGGCAGGGATGGCCACGGCGAGGCCCGCTGCAGTCATCACGAGGGCCTCGCCCACTGGCCCGGAAACACGGTCAATGGTGATGGTGCCGCTGAGCGCGATGCTGCCGAGCGCATGGTAGATGCCCCATACCGTGCCGAACAGGCCGATGAAGGGGGCCGTGCTGCCGATCGAGGCCAGCACCACCTGGCCGAACTGGAGTTGTGCGAGTACGCGGTGCAATGCATCGCGAAGGCGGCGAGTGAGCTGCGACTCGATGAGCCCGTGGGCCTCGAGCGTGTTGGCGGGCGGCTTGGCCACGGCCGCATCGAGCAGCGGTGCCAGTGCGCGTTCGCGGTCGAACGTGGCGAGCTGCGAACGGCCGGAATCCAGGGATGCAGCGGACCAGAACGCGGGGACGGCGCGGCCGATGTCGGCGCGCACGCGCGCCAAGACCCAACCTTTCCAGAAGATGAGCACCCATGCGCTCACCGACATGACAAGCAGCACCAGCGCGACGGCACGGGTCACTCCGTCACCGTGTTGCCAGAGTTGCCAGGCGCCGTTCATGCGGGCTCGTCAGGCGATGCCGAGCACATCGTTCATGTCGAACAGCCCAGCGCCCGAGCGGGCAAGGAAACGCGCGGCGCGCAGGCTGCCTTGCGCATAGGTGGCGCGGCTGCTGCTTTTGTGCGAGATCTCGATGCGTTCGCCCGTGCCGGCGAACAGCACGGTGTGATCGCCGATGATGTCGCCGCCTCGCACGGTTGCAAAACCGATGGTGGATGGATCACGCTCGCCGGTGATGCCTTCGCGTCCGTAAACGGCGCAGGTCTTCAGGTCACGGCCGAGGGCCTGGGCCACCACCTCACCCATCTTCAACGCTGTGCCGCTCGGGGCGTCCACCTTGTGGCGATGGTGCGCCTCGATGACTTCGATGTCGTAGCCCTGGCTCAGCGCGCGTGCGGCCATGTCGAGCAGCTTGAGCACGACGTTGACGCCGACGCTCATGTTGGGTGCCATCATGATGCCGATGTGGCGCGCGTGCTCGGCGATCACGGCCTTTTGCTCGTCGCTGAAGCCCGTGGTGCCAATCACGGCCGCCACGCCAAGTTCGCGGCATACGGCCAAATGGGCCATCGTGCCCTCGGGGCGGGTGAAGTCGATGAGTACCTGGGCACCGGCGAGGCCGGTGTGCAGGTCGGCGGTGATGGCGACACCGCTCTGGCGTCCCAGGAACGCCGAGGCGTCCTGGCCGAGGGCCGGGCTTGCGGCAACATCGAGAGCGCCGGCGAGCTGGCAGTCGTCGGCATTGGCCACGGCTTCAATGAGCATGCGGCCCATGCGGCCGCACGAACCGGCGATGGCAATCTTCAACGGAGAGGTCATGTGCGTTCCAGCGGCGGGTAGGCGCGCACCGGCCCCTCGGGCTCGGATGCGGCAGGGGCAACCTTCGGGGGCACGGGCAAGCCCTTGATTTCCTCGGGCGTCAGTGCCAGCGGCTTTGCTTTGCCGGGCGGTTTTTCGGTGTCGATCGATGCGACGAACTCGCGTTCTGCAGGAAGGGCGTCCGCACCTTCGATGCTCTTGAACGTCTCGCCGTCGAAGCGCACGACGACCTGGCGCTGCTGCGGATCCGTGCCCTGGCGGCGAATGGTGAAGACGTAGTCCCATCGGTCGGCATGGAAGGCGTCGGTCAGGAGCGGCGAGCCGAGGATGTCACGCACCTGGTCGCGGCGCATGCCGGGTTTCACCAAGGCGACTTGTTCCTTCGTCAGTACATTGCCCTGGACGACTTCAATGCGATAGGGGGTGATGAAACCCAGCAGCGTGTTGTCGGTTGCCACCAGGGACCTGCACCCGCAGAGGCCGGCTGCGGCCAGCGCCAGCAGCACGAGTGTCGGGACGCGGGATGGCTGGGCACGGAAACGGAATGAGCGCATGGTGATGAGCAACGAGCAATTGCAACCTCGATATGATGAACGATTCTAGCGGCAGGCCCCGGGCGGCCTGCCGCTGGCACCCGCTCCGACAAACGGGGTGTGGGAAACTCACTTGCCGTCCAGAGTCGAAGTTCCACCATGTCCAACGCCGAAGAACTCAAGAGCAGTGGCCTCAAGGCCACGCTGCCCCGCATCAAGATCCTGGAGGTGTTCCAGAACACCTCCCAGCGACACATGACTGCCGAGGACGTGTTCAAGACGCTCCTCCAGGAGGGGGCTGACATTGGCCTGGCCACCGTCTATCGCGTGCTGATGCAGTTCGAGCAGGCGGGGCTGCTGTCGCGCAACCATTTCGAATCGGGCAAGGCGGTGTTCGAACTCAACGAAGGCAAGCACCACGACCACCTGGTGTGTGTGACTTGTGGGCGCGTCGAAGAGTTCTACGACGCCGAAATCGAGAAACGCCAGCACAACGTGGCGCACAGCCGCGGCTTCGAGCTGCAAGATCATGCGCTGGCACTCTACGCCGTGTGCACGAAGAAAGACTGCGAACACAAGGCCAAGTAGATCGTGTGATCGGCTGGTGGCCCTCGCGGGCTCACCCGGCCTTCTGCATGGCCTTCTGGTGCCGCTCGATGAATTCGCGGTACGTGTCAATGCCGCGCAGTTGCAAGATGGTGCTGCGCACGGCAGCTTCGACCAGCACGGCCAGGTTGCGGCCGGCATCCACGGCGATCACCACCTTGCGCACGGGCACATTCAAGATGTCCTCGTTGAGGGGCTCGTACGGCAAGCGCTCGAAATCACGTTCGAGCGCCTCTTTCCGAACGAGGTGGACGATCAGCTTGAGGCGCATCTTGCGGCGCACCGCCGTTTCGCCGAAGATCGATTTGATGTCGAGCAGGCCGATGCCGCGCACCTCGAGCAAGTTCAAGAGCAGCTCGGGACAGCGGCCCTCGATGGCCGTCTGCGAGATGCGGTACAGATCCACTGCGTCGTCTGCCACAAGGCCATGGCCCCGCGAAATGAGTTCGAGGCCCAATTCGCTCTTGCCGAGGCCCGATTCACCCGTGAGCATCACGCCCACTCCAAGGATGTCCATGAACACACCGTGGCGCGTGGTGCGTTCGGCGAACAACTGGCTCAGGTAGCCTCGCATCACGTCGATCACGTGGCCGGCGGACTCGTCGGTGACAAACAGCGGAATGTCGGCGCGGTCGCACAGGGCCACGAGGCGGTCTGGCGGCGATTGGGCATCGGCCACGATCACGACCGGCGGCTCAAGCGTTACGATGCGCTGGATGCGACGCTCCTGGTCGTCGGGGGAGGAGTCCTGCAGGTAGGCGACTTCCCGGCGGCCAACGAGCTGCACCCGGTACGGATGGATGTAGTTCAGGTACCCGACCAAGTCGGCGGCCGACTGCGCGCTGCGCACGGCGGCCTCGTCGAACCGGCGTTCTGGGTGGGCGTGACCGGCGATCCACTCCCAGCGCAACGCGGGGCGGTGCTCTTCGAACAGCGCCTCGGCGCTGATGACGGATGGTTTCACGCGCTAAGGAGGTTGTCGAGCAGGGTCAGGCGACCGATTTGAGCGGTTCCCAATTCGAGATGAGCTCGTGGACCTTGGCTGCGGAATCCTCGGTCTTGAGGCGTTCGCGCAATTCGCGGTCACCGAGCATCTCGGCGATTTCGGAAAGGATCTCGAGGTGCCGTTGGGTGGCGGCTTCGGGCACCATCAAGAAGATGAGCAGGCTGACGGCTTCGTCATCCGGTGCATCGAACGGAATGGCTTGCTGCACGCGAACGACGGCGGCAAGTGGGTTTTTCAGCCCCTTGATACGGCCATGCGGAATGGCAACGCCATGACCGAGGCCTGTGGAACCCAGGCGTTCGCGGGCAAAGAGGTTGTCTGTCACGGTGGCGCGTGCGATGGCGTGCTGGTTTTCAAACAGCAGGCCCGCGTGCTCGAATGCGCGCTTTTTGCTGGTGGCATCCACATCCACCAGCACGTTGCTGGGCGGCAAGATCGAGGCGAGTCGGTTCATCTGCGGGTCACAGTTTGCCCAATGCGGGCCGGGTCTGTTGGTGACAGTCTTCAAATTCTACGAGCCTGCTGGCAACAGGTGCTATGCACGGGATTGGAACAGAAGTGAAATTGTGCACTTTGTTGTTGTTGTGCAGCAGCACCTGAGGTAACGAGCTGCGCGCGCCGGCAGCTGTCGAAAATGAAAAAGCGGCCCGAAGGCCGCTCGGCGCGCCAAAAGGCATCAAGCCGTGGCGTCGATGCGCTTACCTGCCACGTGGTGGTGGTCCTGCAGCTTGTCTTTGTGTCGGCACAGTTGGCGATCCAGCTTGTCCATCAATTGATCGATGGCAGCGTACAGATCCTCATGGCTTTGCTCGACGAAGATGTCCTTGCCTTTCACGTGGACGGTGACCTCGGCCTTCTGTCTGCGCTCCTTTTCCGTGTTCTTTTCTACGGAAAGCAGCACGGTGATGTCGACGACCTGGTCAAAATGGCGGGTGACCCTCTCCAGCTTTGTGAGCACATACTCACGCAAGGCCGGCGTGACGTCGAGGTGGTGGCCGCTGATCGTCAAGTTCATGAAGACTCCTTTCGCAGGGGGTGAGGGAACCGGAACATGGGAACACGGAATTGCGGGCGAACGTGAATGCGGTGCGGAGGGGCCGGTGAGGAAGGCGGGATTCCGGAAGAAAGGATGCGGCGTGCGGAGCGCGGGGAAGCCCGATGTCGTTGAAATCAGTGTGCGCCCGATTCGGCCCTCTGACAAGGCAGTGATTCAACTGAAAACAAGTGCGGCCCGCAGGGCCTTCGAAGAGTGTGCAAAACGGGCGCTTTTGCAGGAGACGTCGGGTCCGCCCGGGTTGCCTGCGCTCAAGCTGGACCGACGAGCCCTTGCCGGTGACATAATTTCGGTCGACACAATACTTGGAACCCGACGTGGACAGCCCTCACTCTTGCTGACCGTCCGCTCTGACACCCATCGGGGAAGCTGAACGTCCCGATGCGGCCTGGAGCGAGACGGTCTCGCCCCCCGCACTCATTTCCTGGCACCCGGTTCGATGACGAACATCGGGGAACCCGTTGGAGCTCCTGCATGCTGAATGTGTTCACGCTGGCCAATGGCCGGTTGTTTCAAGAAGAGATCGAGCGCCTGGAGGCGTTGGCCCATGTGAATCCCGTCTGGGTCGACCTCGAAAGCCCGACGCCCGATGAAATCGGCTGGATCGAACACCGATTCGGGCTCAGCATTCCGCGAGACATCGTTGATGACGACCTCGAAGAATCCGCCCGCTTCTACGAAGAGGACAACGGCGAGTTGCACATCCGGTCAGACTTCCTGATCGAAGACGACGAAACGGCGCGCAACGTGCGCGTGGCCTTCATCTTGCACAACAACGTGCTGTTCTCGATCCATGGCGAAGACCTTCCGGTCTTCCGCCTGCTCCGATTGCGTGCGCGCCGCATTCCCGCGCTGATCGAAGATGCGAAGGACGTGCTGCTCAAGCTGTTCGATGCCGACGCCGAGTACAGTGCCGATGCCCTGGAGGGCATCTACTACAGCCTTGAAATGGTCAGCGCCCGCGTCTTGAAGCAGGATGTGGGCGACCAGGCCGCGGGCGAGGCGCTGGCCGCCATTGCCCGGGAGGAGGACTTGAACGGGCGCATCCGCCGCAATGTGATGGACACCCGGCGCGCCATCAGTTTCATGATGCGCAGCCGCATGCTCAATGCCGAGCAATTCGAAGAAGCGCGCCAGATCCTGCGCGACATCGACTCGCTCGACAGCCACACCGCGTTCCTGTTCGACAAGATCAACTTTCTGCTGGACGCGACGGTCGGTTTCATCAACATCAACCAGAACAAGATCATCAAGATCTTTTCGGTGGCAAGCGTCGCGCTGCTGCCGCCCACGTTGATCGCGAGCATTTATGGCATGAACTTCAAGCTCATGCCGGAACTGGAGTGGCGCTTCGGCTACCCGGTGGCGATCGGGCTGATGCTGCTGAGCATCGCGTCGCCGTTCTGGTATTTCCGCCGCAAGGGGTGGCTGAAATGATGGTGTCTATCCGGCAGCCGTGGTCCGCCCATTCGACGGCATGTTGCCGGGCCGTGCTTGAGCCACGTCGGCCGCCGGTTCCCGGAAAGAAAAATGCCGCACAGCGCCCCGGGAGGAAGTAGGAGGGAGGAGGGAAGGAAAACCTCGCGGGATTGCAATCGGCGAGACCGAATGGCTGTGCAGCAGGAAAAAGTGCGGTGGCTCCATGCGCCACGCGAACAGCCTCTTCGATGCAATGATGTTGGCCGAGTTCCGTCAATCACAGGAAATTTGCACTCGGTTGCACACTGGTCTGGTGGCAAGTCGCCAGCGCGGGCAACGGTCAGCGATTGATGACGTGCTTACTTCGCATCCAGCAGGTCTTCGATGGACTTGATGAATGCGGGGTCCTGCGGACGGGTCGTCGAGCCGTGACTTTGGACCGTCTTGCCGTCACGGGCGATGACGTATTTGTGGAAATTCCACTTGGGTGACACGCCGCTGCGCTCCCGCAAGTCCGAGAAAAGCGGGTTCACGGCGTCGCCTGCTGCGGCAGCCACCCGGCTTTTCGCGAACATCGGGAACTGGACCCCGAAAGTGCTTTCGCAGAAATCGGCGATGTCCTTGTTGGAGCCAGGTTCCTGGCTGCCGAAGTCATTCGATGGAAAGCCCAGCACCACCAGGCCACGGCGGGCGTAGCGTTGGTTCAACGCTTCGAGATCCCGGTACTGCGCCGTGAAACCGCAAAAGCTCGCAGTGTTCACCACCACGATGACTTTGCCTGCGTATTGGCAAAGGTCCTGCGGCTTTTCGTCCTGCAGGCGGGGCATCTTCCGGTCAAGCAGGGCCGGACAGGCGGCCGACGCAACGCCTGGCACCAAAAGCGCAAGCCAGAGCAAGGATTGGCAGGCGATGGAGCGGTTCATGGGAGTCCTCGGGTGCAAAGATAGCATTGGGTGCCTGCACGGCGCGATGTCCTTGACATTCGCTCGCCCGCTTCGAACTCACATGGGTCGCCGTCTAGAATGGGAAACCCTCACATTGGGCTGAAACATGCTGTATCCCGAACTCTTCAAACAACTCGAAGCCGTCCGCTGGAACATGGACACCGATATCCCCTGGGATCAGTTCGATGGCGGCCAGCTCACGGAGGAGCAGGCGCAGACCATCAAGATGAACGCCATCACGGAATGGGCGGCGCTGCCGGCCACTGAGATGTTCCTTCGCGACAACCGCGACGACAGCGACTTCTCCGCATTCATGAGCGTCTGGTTCTTCGAGGAACAGAAGCACTCGCTGGTGCTGATCGAGTACCTGCGTCGCTTCCGCCCGGACCTCGTGCCGACCGAGGCCGAGTTGCACGAAGTGCGTTTCGAGTTCGACCCGGCGCCGGCCCTCGAGACGCTGATGCTGCACTTTTGCGGCGAAATTCGCCTGAATCACTGGTACCGCCGAGCGGCCGAATGGCACTCGGAACCGGTCATCAAGGCCATTTACGAGACGCTTGCGCGCGATGAGGCCCGCCACGGCGGCGCTTATCTGCGGTACATGAAACGCGCGATGCAGAAGTTCGGCGACGAGGCACGCGCCGCGTTTGCGAAGGTCGGCGTTTTGATGGCCAGCGCCCGCCGCACTGCGCAGGCACTGCACCCGACCAACCTGCACGTGAACGAGAAGCTGTTCCCGCGCGATACCATCCAGAGCCGCCTGCCAAACCCGCAGTGGCTGGAGCAATGGCTCGACAAGCAGATCCAGTTCGACGCCGCCTGGGAGACCAAGGTCGTCGATCGCATCCTGCACAACATGAGCCTGCTGCTCGAACGCAGCTTCGCAAGCGTCCAGGAACTCAACCGCTACCGCAAGGAAGTGACAGCCGCTGCGTTGGCCGCGGCAGCGAAAGGCCGCCCGGGCACAGCCGATCCGCTGCCGGCCTGACGTGACGAGTTTCCTCGACAAGCTCTGCACCGCAGGCGACTTGGCGGCACGGGTTGCGGCGCTGCCGAAGCCAGTGGTGTTCACGAACGGCGTATTCGACATCCTCCACTGCGGCCATGTCAGTTACCTGGCGCAGGCGCGCGCGTTGGGCGGCAGCCTCGTGCTGGGTCTCAACAGCGACCACTCCGCGCGCCAACTCGGCAAGGGCCCCGATCGGCCCTTGAACGCCGAGGCCGATCGCGCGTGCGTGCTCGCTGCCCTCGAGAGCGTGAGCCTCGTGGTGTTGTTCGATGAGCGCACGCCGGTGGAACTGCTCAAGCTCGTGCGTCCGCAGCTGTACGTGAAAGGCGGCGACTACGACATCGAGTCGCTCGAGGAAACCCGATGGGTGCGCAGCTGGGGCGGTGAAGCCAGGGCGCTGCCATTCATGGACGGTTATTCCACGACATCGCTCGTTCTGCGCATCCGCGGCTGACATTCGCGCCATTCGGCGCCGGCGGTCACGCCGGGCTGCAGCGTCGGCAGCAGAGCGCTTCCGCAGCGGCACTGCAGAGCGCGCCGGCCACCGCGCCCGTCAGGTGGGCGATCGGAGCGATGGGGATGTCCCAGTGCGGCGATGACTGCACGGCCGCACGCCACGGCGTTTCGGACAGAACCTTGGCGCCGATGAATCCGAGGGCTGCGAGGCCGACCCAGCGCTGGCGGCTGCGCCCCGACACGACGAGGAACACCGCCGCGGCACTGGCACCGGCGTGCAGCAGACCAGACAGGCCGCCGTAATGCTGCAAGGCCGGCATCGAGCGCAATGCGAGGTGCGTGAGCGGCCATGCGGCGGCCCAGGCGACGGCTGTGCGCCACGGCGCATTCCCCATCGCGCCGAACGCGGCCACCAGCGCGGTGGCGAGGAGGTTGACCGCGAAGTGGGTGGGGCTCAGGTGCACGAAGGCAGCCGTCCACCAGCGCCAGGGTTCGTCGAGCCATCTGGCGGGTTGCCAATCGACGGCAGCGGGGTTGACCGCCACATGTACGATCACGGCCCCGATGGCTGCCAGCGCGGCGACTGAGACCCAGGCTCTGCCGGGCACCCGCAGGTCGACGCCCATGGATCCTCTTCAACGCACGCGAGCGTGCCGCAGCGCTGCGCGGTTGCGATGGGCCGGCCGCCGTGAGCGCAACCTCGGCGCTCGTGGCATGCAAGGCATGCGGTCCACCATCGCGCAATCTCGGCTCATGTGGCCGGGGGGAACACGGCGGCCCACAGCATCAGCACGGCGTCGCGTTCGGCAGCGAGCAAGGCGTGTTCGAACTGCGTGGGCTTTTCGTCGAGGCGTGCCCTGTGTTGCGCGCGGCGGAGCTCCCGGTAGGCGTTGGCCGCGTTGATGCCCACCCCTTGTGGCAGGAGCCCGCAGGCTTCTGCACGTTGCAGCAGCGCGATGTTGCCCACGTTGTCTTGCAGTTCCGCGTGGCGCGCGCTTTAGGCCAGCACCAGCACCTGCACCGCGAATTCGACGTCCATCATGCCCCCGGGGCTGTGCTTGACGTCGAAGAGGTCGGGCTTGACCGGGTGGGCGGCGCGCACGCGTTCGCGCATCGCGGCCACTTCGGTGCGCAGTGCGGCGGGGTCCCGCGGAGCGCACAGCACTGCGCGGCGCACGGCCTCGAACCGCGGTGCGAGCGACGGGTCGCCCGCGCAACAGCGCGCGCGGGTGACTGCCTGATGTTCCCACGTCCATGCGGCGTTGCTGCCTCGACCGATCTGGTAGTTCTCGTAGGACTGCAGCGAGGTGACGAGCAGCCCCGAATTACCGTTCGGGCGCAGGGCGGTGTCGATGTCGAACAGTTCGCCGGCCGCGGTGCGGGTCGTGAGCCAGTTGATCAGCTTGCGCACGAACGCGGTGTAGATTTCGGGGACACGGTCACGATCCGTCTCGTCGGCGTCGTCGAACAGGAAGACGACATCGAGGTCGCCGCCGTAGCCGAGTTCCTTGCCGCCGAGCTTGCCGTACGCAACGATCGCGAAGACCGGGTGGTCGCGGTGGCGCTGGCGCAGGTGACTCCAGGCCCACAGCACTGTGCATTGCAGCGTGGCATCGGCCAATGCGGAGAGGTCGTCGGCCACTTGTTCGACCGTGATGTGCCCTTCCACGTCACGCACCAGCGTGCGGAACACCTCGGCGTGATGCGCGCGGCGCAGGGTGTCGAGAAGCGATTCTTCGTCGGCCTGGTTGAAGCGGGCCCATGCTGCATGGCGGGCCTCCAGGTCGGCGATGTAGCTGTCGCGGTCGAAGCGGCCGTGCAGCAGGCGTTCGTCGGCCAACTCGTCGATCACGCCGGGGTGGCGCATGAGGAATTGAGCGGGCCAGCGCGCAAGGCCCAGCAGCCGCAACAGCCGCAGTTGTACTTCGGGGCGCTCCACGAGGAGGGCCAGGTAGTTTTCGCGGCGCAGCAGCGGTTCGAGCCAGTCGATGAAGCGGACAGAGGCCTCGATGCTGCAGGTGCCAGCCTTGACCGCCTGGGCGGCCCGCATCACCAGCCGGGCCAGCCGCTGCTTGCTCTCGTCGCGCAGCAGGCGCACACGAGGGTGGTCGATCCACGGGCGAACGCGCTCGGCCAGCGGCTGCGGCAATTGTTCGATGAATTCCTCGTTGTCGACCACCTGCGGCGCCGGACGGCAGCCACGGCAGCCGTTCGCGGATGCCGCGGCGGAAGGCGCCTGGCCGTCGTGCAGCAAGGCGTCGAACTCCATGGCGACGAACTCGCGCGTTTCGCACAGGGTGTCAAACAGCTCGCAGGTGTCGGTGTCACATGCGGCCAGGCCCATGCTGGCCGCAATCCAGGCGAGGTCATGGTCCGCGGTGGGCAGCAGGTGGGTCTGCTGGTCGTCCAGGAACTGAATGCGGTGTTCGACGCGCCGCAGGAACGTGTAGGCCTTGGCGAGCCGTTCGGCACTGGCGGGCTTCATCAGGCCGCCCGCGGTGAGCCGCTGCAGCGCCTTGAGCGTGGAGCGTGTCCTGATCTCCGGGAACTGGCCGCCGCGAACGACAAGCAGCAGTTGCACGATGAATTCGATTTCGCGGATGCCGCCTCGCGACAGCTTCACGTCATTGGCTCGTTCGGGCCGGCCGGCGGCCCGGCGCTGCGCTTCATCGCGCACCTTGCGGTGCAGTTGACGAAGGCCTTCGAACACGCCGTAGTCAAGGTACTTGCGGTAGACGAACGCAGTGACGGTGTCGCGCAGTGCGAGGGCGCGTGCGCCTCGCACGCTTTCGAACGGCGCCACGACGCGGCTCTTGAGCCACGCGAACCGCTCCCATTCCCGCCCTTGCACGAGAAAGTATTCCTCGAGCATCGCCAGGCTGACCACCGGCGGTCCGGAGTTGCCGTTGGGGCGGAGCGCCGGATCCACGCGAAAGACGTTGCCGTCTTCCGTGACGTCGCCGATCAATGCATACAGACTGCGCGCCACCTCGCTGAAGTATTCGTGTGCGGACACGCTGCGCGGCCCGGTGGTCTGGCCCGCGTCTTCGTAGACGTAGACCAAATCGATGTCGGACGACACGTTGAGCTCGTGCGCCCCCAGCTTGCCCATGCCGACGACCCAGAACTCGATGCGCCGGCCTTGTTCGTCGAGCGGCGGGCCGAAGCGGGCGTCCTGGTCGGCGCAGGCCTGGAGGACGGCGCGGTCGAGCGTGACTTCGGCGAGCGACGTCATGGTCTGCGTGATGTCCTCCAGGGACGCGTTCTGTTCGATGTCGAGCACCGCCAGGCGTTCCAGTACCAGGTGCCGCGCGACCCGCATCGCACTGGCGAGTGACCGCCAGCGGGCCTGCAGCGCATCGATCAACGCCCCGATTCGTTCGGCATCTGGCACGCCGGGGCAGAGGAGAAAGAGTTCTGCGGCATAGCGGCGGCGAACGCGCTGGACGAAACGGCTGTGCTCGGCCAGGGCGCCTTTTCCCGAAGGCACGGCCGGGGCGGGCGGAGGGGTGGTCGCGACGGAGGTGGGCTCAGTAACCATGGGGTGGTGCAGGCGTGCCCTCTCGCACGGGCCGGGCAGGTTGAAAACTAGGGGGGCAGGGATTTCGCCGGATTCTGCCCCACAACCAAACCCTATGCTGTGCGTGGACACCCGGGAAAACACAGGGCGTTGCAACG